>Ga0210102_1000093_pt1 | contig 25380 bp, 24 predicted proteins | sample RushOxbow_ThreeS_4_FD_185563 | JGI IMG/M metagenome (GOLD analysis project Ga0210102, IMG submission 185563) | Wetland microbial communities from San Francisco Bay, California, USA, that impact long-term carbon sequestration -... | ecosystem: Environmental > Aquatic > Marine > Wetlands ...
CTGGCTCCGCTGGTCGTCCTCCATCCGGACGGCCGACGACGCGCGGGCGCTGATCGATACCTTCGCCGCCAAGAGCGCTGCGGGCGACGGGTTCCACTGCGGGATCTGGTGCGACGGCGAGCTGGCCGGTGGGGTGGTCTGCTGGTACATCCACCGGCAGAATCGCAACGCCGAGGTGGGCTACTGGCTGGGCGAGCGTTTCGTGGGCCGCGGGCTCGCGGTGCGGGCGGCGGCCTGGGCCGTGGATCAGCTGTTCACGGTCGAAGGACTGCACCGGGTGGAGATGCAGTGCGGCGTCGCCAACAGCGCCAGCCGGGCGGTCGCGGAACGGCTCGGATTCACCAACGAGGGCACCCGCCGCGAATCGCACTGGGTCACCGACCGGTTCGTGGACCACGTCTTGTACGGGATGCTCCAGCGGGAGTGGGCGCGACGGCGCCGGGTGACGGGGTGAGGCGGCGTGCACCCGGACCTGCAGCGGATCGCCGACGAGCTGGTGGAGGCCCAGCGGCGGCTGCACCGACTGGCCGACGCCTGCGGGGATGAGCTCTGGGGGCGCCGGCCCGCACCCGGGCGGTGGTCGGCCGCGGAGTGCGTGGCCCACCTTCAGCTCACCGCCGAGGCCTTCCTCCCGCCGATTCGCCGGGCCCTGCACGAGGGCCGCCGCACCGGCGGCAAGCCACCGCGTCGCTACCGGCGCGATCCGCTGGGCTGGCTCCTCTGGCGCATGATCGGCCCGCCCGCGAGAGTGCGAGTCCGGACGCCGGCCCGGTTCATTCCCCAGGCGGTGGTACCCCGGGCCCGGCTCCTCGCGACCTTCGATCGGCTCCAGGACGAGCAGCTCCGCTGCGTCCACGAGGCCGACGGCCTGCCGCTCGGCCGGCTCCGGATCGTTTCTCCCTTCGATCCCCGCGTCCGCTACAACCTCTACTCCGCCCTTGGCATCCTGTCGCGGCACCAGCATCGCCACCTGTGGCAGGCGGAACGCGCGCTGGAGACCGTCGTCCGCGCGAGGTAAGTTTGGAGCGACCTCTTCAGGAGGAAACCGTGCCCGCTCTCGTTCTCGTCGCACTCGCCGGCTCGCTGCTCGCCCCCGCGTCCATGAAGTGCACCGGCGGCTCGATGTCCACCGACGAGCTGCTCTCCCGCGCCCGCCCCGCTCTCGCGCTCGCCGGCACCGAGCAGGTGAGCGCGGGGACGCTGCCCGGCTGCATCACCGTCGCGGTGCGGAGTGCCGGCACTGCGCGATTGGTCCAGCTGGTGCTCCGGGGCGTGCAGGTACCCCCCGAATCGGTGGACTACCGGGTGAACGAGCCGCCGGTCCCCCTGCGGCCCTGAGCTCCGGCCTCGCCAGGGCACGCCACTTTTCGCCTCCCCGTCCGTAGGGGGGTCGTCGGGCCGGCTCGTGGTGACCGCAGCTTCGGCGAAGCCCGCCGGGGTCCCGCCGGCTCTCCTCGAGCCGGGAGCTTGCCATGCGCTGTCCGTATGTCGCCCTGTTGCTCTGCCTCGCCTGCGGGCCGGGGCCGGCCGGCACCAACGCCGACCTGGAGGAGCTGCTGCGGGGCCACGAGCTGGCCCGCCGTGCCCATCTGGAGCACCGAGCCGATCTGATGATCGCCGGCTTTGCCGATACGGTCATCCAGGTTGCCCGCGGCGAGGTCGCCTTCGGCACGCCGGAGGAGGGCCGGGCCCGCTTCCAGCGCTACTTCGACCGCTCCACCTTTCTGGCATGGGACGACATCACCCCCCCGATCGTCCATATCTCGCCCGACGGGCGGATGGCCTGGAAGGTCGTCCGCAAGCGGGTTCGCCTCACTGCTACCGACAGCACCGGCAAGGTGGCAGAGGAGCACACCGTCTTCGCCTGGGTCGAGATCCTCGAGAAGCTGGACGGCCGCTGGAAGCTGGTCGCGGTGGCCTCCACCGAGAGGCCGGGGCCCTGAGCACGGTGCGATCCGCATGGAGCTGATCGCCTCGGCGACCGAAAGGACCACCGCGGCCACCGATCTGGTGCTCGCGGTGGCGGCCTGCACCGCGGCGATCGTCCTGGGCCGCGCGGGTCCACCTTCGGTGGCACGCCGGGTGTGGCGGGTCGCCCTGTTCTGCGCTGGGGCCGGCGCCGCGGTTGGCGCGTTGGCACATGGTCTGGCACTCACGGACGCCACGCGGGAGCTGCTCTGGCAGCCACTCTATTTGCTGCTCGGCGCGACCGTGGCGCTCTTCGTGGTGGGAGCGGTGGCTTCCTGGTGGGGAGGCCCCGTCGCACGCCGGATCCTGGTCCCGATGCTCGGAGTGGCGGTGCTCTTCTATCTCGCCACCAGGATGTCGGGCGGTGAGTTCGTCGTCTTCGTCGTGTTCCAGGCAGCCGCGCTCATCTTCGCCCTCACGATATATCTCCGGCTCCGCGCCCGGGGCTTGGAGGGCGCAGGCCTGGTAGCGGCGGGGCTCGCCGTCACGCTCGCCGCCGGAGTGGTGCAGGCCGCCGAATCCGTCTCGATCAAGCTGGTCTGGGAATTCGATCACAACGGGGTGTACCACCTGGTACAGCTCGCCGGGCTCTTCCTGCTGGTGCGGGGCCTGCTACGGGTGCTGCGGCCGGCACCCGTCTCCGGACTGTGAAGCCGTTCAGCGATCACTTCTCCACGCTGTCCGCCGCCTACGCGGTCTACCGGCCGCGCTATCCCGACGCGCTCTTCGACGCACTGGCGGCCCTCGCCCCGGACCGTGATCGGGCCTGGGACTGTGCCACCGGGAGCGGCCAAGCGGCGATCGGTCTCGCCGGGTGGTTCGAGCAGGTGATCGCGACCGACGCGAGTGCGGCCCAGGTGCGCGCGGCGGTTCCGCACCCGCGGGTCCGGTATGCGGCGGCTCAGGCGGAAGCGGCCCCGGTCCGTACCGGTTCGGTGGCACTGGTGACGGTGGCCCAGGCGCTCCACTGGCTGGAGCTCCCCGAGTTCTACGCCGAGGCGAGAAGGGTCCTGGCGCGGGGCGGACTGCTGGCGGTGTGGACCTATGGCCGTCACCGGGTAGACGGCGGCGCCATAGACGTGGTGCTCGATCATTATTACGACGGGGTGGTGGGGCCCTTCTGGCCGCCCGAGCGGCGGTGGGTCGAGTCGGGTTACCGGACCCTCCGCTTTCCCTTCGACGAAGTGCCGGTGACCGCTCCGCCGATGAGCGCCGAGTGGACGCTCCCCGAGCTGCTCGGCTATATCGGCACCTGGTCGGCCACGGCCCGCTGCCGGGCCACCACTGACAGCGACCCGCTCCCCGCTCTGGCCGAGCAACTGGCCAGCCGGTGGGGCGACCCCTCGGCCGCCCGCCGCATCGAGTGGCCGCTGAGTGTGCGAGCGGGCCGATAGGTCGCTAGCTTCGCGCAGCGCCCCAGCGCCCCAGCGCCCCAGCGCCCCAGCGCCCCAGCGCCCCAGGAGACCCCATGCTGCTCGCCGACGTCGCCGCAATCCTCGACCGCGATCTGCGCACCCTCGCCCGGGAGGTCGAGGCCTATGCCGACGAACGCGACCTCTGGCGGCTGCCACCCGGACTCCCCAATTCCGGAGGGACCCTCGCGCTCCATCTCACGGGCAACCTCCAGCACTATCTCGGGACCCGCATCGCGGGCACCGGCTACGCGCGCGACCGTCCGGCCGAATTCGCCCGGCGGGACGTCCCGAGGGCCGAGCTACTGGAGCGGATCGAAGCGGCTCGCCGGGCCGTTCAGGCCGCCGCCGGGGCCGAGGTGAGGCTCGATGCCGATTTCCCCGAGGTCATCACCGGTGCCCGCATCGAGACCGGCGAGTACCTGGTGCATCTCTGCAGCCACTTCGCGTTTCACCTGGGCCAGCTCGACTATCACCGTCGGCTGGTGACCGGAGACGGGAAGGGTGTCCGCCCGATGCGCCCTGACGAGCTCGGCACCGCGCGCCCCGTGGCGGACGGCGCCGCTCCGGCCTAGTCTTCCGCGTGACGCCGAAAGCCCGCCGCTTCTGGCCCCTGTTCCTGCTGGTGCTGCTCAGCGACTGCGCCACCAAGCGCGCCGCCGAGATCCACCTCCTGCCGGCGCACGTCCCCCATGAGTTCTTCGGGCAGATGGTTCGCTTCACCCTCGCCTACAATCCGGGCGCTGCCATGAGTCTTTCCCTGGGCGCGCACTCGCGGATCGGGTTCTCCCTGCTGGCGCTCGCGGCCCTGGTGGTTCTCGGCCTTCTCTACCGTCGCACCGCGCCGACCGACCGCCGCGCCGCCGCGGGGCTCGCGCTGGTGGCGAGCGGCGCGCTGGGCAACCTGCTCGACCGGGTGCGCTCGCCTAGCGGCGTGGTGGACTTCATCGATGTGGGGGTGGGGAGCTGGCGTTTCTGGACCTTCAATCTCGCGGACGTGGCGATCATCGCCGGTGGGGTACTCCTGGTGCTGGCCCTTCAGCGAACCATGGAGCCTTCGACCGAGCCGGTCTCAGCAGGCGGTCAAGGGGCCTGACGCGACGACCTCGAAATCGCGGCCGCGGACCGGCGCCCGCTGCAACTGGTCCAGCGCGTCGGCCCTCCCGGGGTCCGAGGTCCCGGTGACGTACCAGGCGCTGCCCTGGTCCGCCAGCATCAGGCCGTATCGTTTCAGCGCGGTGAGAATGACCCGCGCGTCGCCGGAGTAGCCGGCCAGGGAGAACCCGGCCTTGAGCCGGACCCGGGTACCGTAGGGCGGGAGCGCTGGGTCGCTGTACTGGCCGCAGTGGCTGGCCGGCGCCACGTAGGCCCGCCGCACCCGGGGCACTGTGACACGCAGGGCGTGGTGGAGTCGGTCGGCTGTCACCTCCTCGTGCCGGAGCAGCCCGGGCAGGATGGGAAGGCCGGCCGCATCCGCCGAGGTCCAGCCGGGCGGACGGCTGTGGTTCACGCTGAGCGGCCAGATCGCGGAGGAGCTGACCCGGAAACCGTCGCCGTCCCGCACGGTGTTGTAGAGCTCGTAGAGCGTACAGTCTCCCTGCCTCACCACGAGGAGGTGCCGGTCACCCGAGGTGGGGTTCGGGTCAGAGGGGCTGCCGCCCTCGATCGGCGCACCCAGCGGGATCGGCATGGGCCCGGGGTCACTCTCGTCGGAGTAGTCCACTCCGTCGGTGCCGAAGCGGATGGGTACCAGCGACTGAGTGACCGGAACGACGGTGTAGGGGATCCCGTAGTATTCCTCGCTGGTGCCCAGGTCGAGATGCAGCGCGTTGTCCGGCTCCATTTGCGCAATAAGCGCGTCGGAGTTGGGGTGGACCTGATCGTCGCTGACGTCACGGTTCCAGGGATTGTCGGCGGGGAACACTTGGCACCCGCCGATCCGGGGAAGGGCTGCCGGCGGGTTGCCTCTGGCCGGGTCTCCGCCAGGGGCTGCCGGAGAATCCCTGCTGTCGCAGGCTGCAAGGACGAGCCCTAGGAGCAGTGCCAGGCCCTGACGCACGAAAGCCTCCACGGGATCGGGGGAGACCGGGCGCCGCGCCTGGCGCGCCGCGGGTCGGCGCGCTCCCAGGGGCAATTTCCGTGCGCCGGGTGAAGTGCACGGCACTGCACCCAGGGTGGCGCACGACTGGTTTCCCGCATAGCATCTCCATCACCCGGAGCGCACTCGGCAAGCGATCCATCCCAGCTTGCCCGCCTGACGGCGGAGCGCCTCCCGCGACGCGCCGCTCGGCACCGGGATCAGCTTCGCCGCGAGGATGCACGGCTGAATCTCGCCTCGTTGCCCGGCCGTAGGGCCGGGTGCGGGGCCCTTGCTCCCAATCAGGAGGCTTCAGATGGACCAGCACGAGGGCCGCCCGCGCAATACCCGCGAGTTCCTGGTCCGGTGGAACGCGGCGACCGAGGAGCACCTGGTGCACAAGGCCGCCGCCGCGCTCACCCGACTCGCCCCCGGAGGCATCACTCTCCCGCAGGCCACCGCGCTCGCCCCCATCGTGGTTCACGCCCTCCAGGTGGCCGCCGCTCCCGACGGGGGCGCCCACGTCGGAGTGCACTACCTTGAGGAGCTGGCGGACGGCGCCGGCGGCGCATGAAATACCGGGTTCCGATCCTCCTGCTTGCGGTCGCGGCCTGCCGCACCGACGCCGCGGCCGACCGTGCCTTCGCTGGGGTGCAGGCGCGGGGGAATGTCGCCATGGGCGTGGACCAGTACACGTCTACGCACCAGTTCGAGCCGCTGTCCGACGGGGGCCGGATCGTGCTGCGGCGCGATCCGGCCGACACCGCCGGGGTCGCGGTGATCCGGGCTCACATGCGCCATATCGCCGCTGCCTTCGCCTCCGGTGACTTCCGCCTCCCCGGCTTCGTGCACGACCGTCCCGTTCCCGGAACCGTCCAGATGGCCGCCCGCCGCGACCACATCAGCTATACCGCCGACACCCTCCCAGGCGGAGGGGAGGTCCGGATCCGGACCGGCGACAGCGTCGCGGTCCGGGCGATCCGCCGGTTCCTCGCCTTCCAGCGGCAGGACCATCGGGCCGGCGGCGCGGAGCCGGACACCGGACATTGATCCCGCCGGTCCGCGACCTCCATCTCACCTCGCCCGACTGGCTACCGGACTTCGTGGCCTGGGATCGGGTCTACCCCGGCGACGAGCAGCGCATGTCTCTCGCGGTGGGGCTCGCGCGGGAGAACGTCCGTCGCGACACCGGGGGCCCCTTCGGCGCCGCTGTGTTCGTCTCGGACAGCGGCAGGGTGATCGCGGCGGGGGTGAACAGCGTCACCCGGCTGCTCAACTCCGTGCTCCACGCGGAAATCATGGCTCTCATGATGGCCGAGTCGCGCCTGGAGACCTATGCCCTGGGGGCGCCGGGCGCGCCGGCCTGCGAGCTGGTCACCAGCTGTGATCCCTGCGCGATGTGCCTCGGGGCCGCGCTCTGGGGCGGTGTGGGTCGCATCGTGACGGGGGCGTCGAAGGAGGACGCGACTGCGCTCGGCTTCGACGAGGGGCCGGTGTTCCCTGCCTCCTGGGCCTACCTGGAGGAGCGCGGGATCGCGGTGCGGCGCGGGGTGCTTCGGGCCGAGGCGGTGGCGGTCCTGGAGTACTACCGCGATTCGGGCGGGCCCATCTACAACGCCTGAGGGCGACCGATGCGTCGGCTTCTTCCGCTGATCCTGTTCGGGCTCCTGAGCTGCGGATCCACCTCGCCACCCGAGCTGGAGGGGCTCTCGGTCCTGTTCATTGGCAACAGTCTGACCTATACCAACGATGTGCCCGGGCTGGTCGCATCCCTGGCCCGGAACGCGGGCCTCGCCCGTATCCGCACGGCGCAAGTGGTGCTTCCGAACTACAGCCTGGAGGATCACTGGATCAGGGGGGAGGCGCTGGACTCCATCGCGAGAGGCACCTGGGACTTCGTGGTGCTGCAACAGGGCCCGTCCTCTCTGCCGGAGAGCCAGGCGCATCTGATCGAATGGACCGGCCGCTTCGCCGAGCGGATCCGCGCAGCCGGCGCGCGACCGGCAGTGTACATGGTCTGGCCGCCCGCCGACGGAAATTGGGACGGCGTCGTCGCCAGCTACACCAACGCCGCCACCCAGAGCAACGCGGTCCTGCTGCCGGTCGGACACGCCTGGCTGGCTGTGCTGCGGGACCATCCCGAGATCGCGCTCTACGGCCCGGATCGGTTCCATCCCGCGGCCGGCGGAGCCTATCTGGCTGCCCTGGTGATCTTCGGCGGCTTGGCCGAGCGGACTACCGAGGGCCTCTCCCTCCAGCAGCCCATTCTGCCGCTCTCCCAGGCGCAGGCCGTGACGCTGGAGCGAGCTGCGGACGAGGCCAACCGCGCCTACGGGTCCCGCTGACCGGGGTAGCCTTGCCGGCGCAGGGGGATTTGAGTTTCATCAAACCATCCCCAGCTGCCGCTCCATCCCTCGCGAGGACCCGAATGCGCAACCTCTTCGCCTTGCTCGCTCTCCTCGGCGTCGCCGGCATCGTGCTCGGCGTCATGACCATGGTCCAGGGTGCCGCCAGCCCTCACGGCATGCCCTTCCACTTGGAGAGCTACGGCGGCCCCGGGCCGATCATCGCTGGTCTGGGGATGCTCTTGGCCGCGCTGTATCTGCGCTCGGCCTGGCGGGGCCGGAACTAGGCCGGGCGGCGCCCGGGGCATGCTGCCGATTCTACAGGGGATGAAGGAAGCGCTGGAGCAGCTCCGGAGCCGCCACCGGCGCCGGCTGGCGTTCCTGAGCCCCGCCATCGAGCGCCGACGCCCGCGCATCCTGCTGGAGGACTACGCGGCCCGGAACCTGATCGAGCACACGCTGGACCGGAAAGCCGAGCTTCGGCGGCTGGTGCCGCTCATGCCCGAGGCCGCTGCCCGCTACCATCAACTGCTCACCTTCGAGCTGTTGGGTCTTCGCGAGCTGGTCAGGGTACTGGAGAGCACGCCGGGCGGCCGCGAGCTGCAGGAGTGTCTGGAGGAGAACCGGGCCGAGATCGAGCGGCTGGAGATCGAGGTGGCCTGGTGTGCCGGATATCTCAGCCCATGCCCGGGCGCCGCGTCGACCGCCTGAGACGGGAGGTCGTCCTCCTCGTCGTGCTGGTCGTGCTGGTGGATGCCCTCTTCATCGGGGGCTACGCGGTCGGCGGACTGACCACCGCGTCAGCCGGGGTCAGACTGGCGTACACGGCCGTCTGGACCGGGACCACGCTCGGGGTGGTGCTGCGGGGCCTCATCCGCCTCCGTGCGATCCGCTCCGGCCGATGAGCTGACGCGCGGTGGCCAGCAGGATCTCCGCACTCACCGGCTTCTCGAGAAAGGCCTGTTCCGGCGGCATCGCCGCGCCGGGAAAGGCGGTATCGCGCGGGTAGCCCGAGATCCAGATCACCGGCAGGCCGGGAAAGCCGGCAGCCACCCGCTCCCGCAGCACGACCCCTCCCATCCCCGGCATCACCACATCGCTCACCATCAGGTCCACCGGCCCGGCGGCATCGGCCAGGATGGCCAGCGCTTCGTCCCCACCGCGGGCCGAACGCACGGTGTACCCTGCGCCCTCGAGGATCCGGCCGACGATCCGCTGAACCACCTCCTCATCGTCCACCACCAGCACCTGAGCCGCCCGGGCTGCGCGGGCTGCCCCGTCGCCCGCCGACCGTCCCGGCTCCACCGGCTCCTTCACCAGGGGGAGCAGGACGGTGAACGTGGTGCCCTGGCTCGAGGGACTCTCGACCCAGATGTGCCCGCGGCTCTGAGCGATGACCCCGTGAACCGTGGCGAGACCGAGCCCGGTGCCCTCGCCCACGCCCTTGGTCGTGAAGAACGGCTCGAAGATGTGCGGCAGGTGCTCCGGCGCGATGCCGGCGCCGGTGTCGCTCACGGTCAGCCTGGCCCAAGGTCCCGGCGTCACCCCGCTGACCGGCAGGCGCAGGGTGTCGTCCGGCGCGAGATCGCGCGCCTCGGTGCGGATCATCAGCTCGCCCCCGCCCGGCATCGCGTCGCGGGCGTTGATGGCCAGATTCATGAGGACCTGGAGCAGCTGGGCGCGGTCCACCTGGACCCACTTGGGCCCGTGGCCCATCTGCACCACCATCTCGACATCGGTTCCGATCAGCCGCTGCAGCAGCGACTGGCTGTCGGCGACGGCGGCGTTCAGGTCGAGCGTCTCGGGACGGAGGATCTGTTGCCGGCTGAAGGCCAGAAGCTGGCGGGTGAGGCTCGCCATCCGCTCCGCGGCCTTCCGGATCTCGTGCAGGTCGTGGCGGGCCGCTGCGCCGAGGGCCGGGTCCTTGTCCACGAAGTTGACGAACCCGGAGACCGCCTGGAGCTGGTTGTTGAAGTCGTGCGCCAGGCCGCCCGCCAACCGCCCGACGGCCTCCATCTTGGCCGCCTGGCGGAGCCGCTCCTCGGCCAGCCGCTGCTCCTCGACATCGGTGACCGTGCCGACCCACTCGCGCAGCGAGCCGTCCACGCCCCGAACCGGAACGCCCCGGGCGAGCACCTGGCGCCAGGCCCCGTCGCGGCGGCGGAGGCGGAAGCGGGCCTCGACCGGATCGCCTCGGTCGAGCGCCGCCTGCCAGAGTTGCCGGCAGCGCTCCTGGTCCTCGGGATGGATCGCCCCGAAGTATCCGGTGCCCCGATACGCCTGCCACGGTTGCCCGGTGTACTCCTCCCAGGTGGCGGAAGGCTCGCTGAAGCGGCCGGCTGGGTCAGCCGTCCAGATCACCTGCGCCGTCGCCTCGGCTAGGGAGCGGTAGCGTCGCTCGCTCTGGCGGACTTGCGCGTCGGCCTCGGCGCGGAGCCGGGCCAGGTGAAGGGTCGCCCCTACCCGCGCCAGCAGCTCCCTCGCCGCGAACGGCTTCACCAGATAATCGTCCGCACCACGGCTCAGCCCCTCCACCCGGGCCTCCTCGCCGGCGCGGGCGGAGAGCAGGATCACCGGCAGCCCCTCGGTCGCCGGGTCGGCCCGTAGCGCCTGCAGCAGCGCGAACCCGTCCATCACCGGCATCATCACGTCGGCGAGCACCAGCTCGAACCGGTCGCTGCGCAGCAGGGCGAGCGCATCCGCGCCGTTGCGCATCGTGACGACGTCGTACTGGGGCTCGAGCAGCCGCTGGACGTAGTCCCTCATGTCGGCGTTGTCGTCGGCGAACAACACCCGGGCCCGCGTCAGGCCGGCCGGCGTCAGCGTGCCGCCAAGGTGCGGGACGGCCTCGGCCGGCGCCACCCAGCGCAGCGCCTCCTCGACGTACGCCTCCGCCCCGGTGGCAGTGGAGGAGAGGCCCTCGCTCGGGTCGGAGCGGCTCCCCGGCAGGTGTTCGGTGCCGAAGGGAACCCGCACGGTGAAGCTGCTGCCCCGGTCGGGCTCGCTCGTCACCCCAACGGTGCCACCGTGCAGCTTCACCAGCTCCTGCACCAGCGCCAGCCCGATCCCGGTCCCCTCGTGGGAGCGGCCGCGTGCCCCCGCCACCCGGTGAAACCGCTCGAAGAGGTGCGGTAACTCGCCCGCCGGGATGCCGGTTCCGCTGTCGCGCACGGTGAGCTCGGCCGCCGTGCCATCGGCGGAGGGAGAGACCACCACCTCGATCTCGCCCGCCAGGGTGAACTTGAGCGCGTTGGAGACCAGGTTGAGCACCACCTTCTCCCACATATCCCGGTCCACGTAGACGACGCGCGGAAGGGGAGGGCACCGGACCTCGAGCCGGAGGCCGGCCCGTTCGATCGCGGAGCGGAAGGCGGAGGCGAGATCCTCGGTGAGTGCCGCCAGGTCGGTCGGCTCCACATTCGCCTGCACCCGCCCTGCTTCGATGCGGGAAAAATCCAGCAGGCTGTTCACCAGCTTGAGCAGCCGAAGGCTGTTGCGCTGGGCCACCTGGAGGCGCTGACGGTGAGCGTCGTCCAGCGGGTGATCGGGATCGAGTAGCGCGTCCTCCAGCGGAGCGAGAAGGAGGGTAAGCGGCGTCCGGAACTCGTGGCTCACGTTGCTGAAGAAGATGCTCTTCGCTTGGTCGAGCTCGGCCAGCGCCAGCGCCCGCCGGCGTTCCTCCTCGTAGGCTCGCGCGTTGGAGACCGCGGTACCGATGTGACCGGCCGCGAGCCGCAGGAAGCCACGGTAGTCGTCGTCCAAGGCCCGTCGGGGACTGAGACCGCAGATCACGAACCCGGTCGGAGCCGCCTGCCCCGAGCCGAAGGGCTGGATCAGCGCCGCGTCGGGGGGGTCGGCCCAGGGCCCGGCGGGCAGCGGGCCCAGCCGCCGGACCAGGCCCTTCACCAGGAGAGGCTGTCCCAGGACCGCGACCTCCTCCGCCCGCCAGGGACTGTTCGCGCTCAGGTCCAGCAGCACCGGGCTCGCCGGCGTGCCGGGCGCGATGCCGGCCCACCCCTGGAGCCGGGCCGCTCTCCCCTCATCCTCGATCAGGTACACCAGCGCGAACGGCAGGTCCGCCCGGTTGCGCGAGAGGGTCTTCCCGGCCATTCGGCAGGCCTCCTCCGGGCTCCGAGCACCGGCCGTGGCCTCGCTCAGGAGCCGCAGGGTGCGGAGCCTCCGCTCGCTCAGCACCCTGCCGGTGGTCTCGGTGACGGCGGTGAAGATGCCCCCGACCGCGCCCGCCTCGTCCCCGATCGGGCTATAGGAGAAGGTGAAGTAGCACTCCTCCAGGTACCCGTTCCGGTGGAGCAGGAGCAGCTGGTCCTCGGAGAAAGTGGCCGCGCCCCTGCTCAGCACTCCCTCCAGCATCGGCCCGATGATGTCCCAGATCTCGGGCCAGATGAGGCGTCCCGGCGCCCCCAGCGCGCGGGGGTGCTTGGTGCTGCCCAGCATCGGACGGTAGGCGTCGTTGTAGAGCATCACCATGTTCCGTCCCCACCAGATCAGGATGGGAAACCGGGACCCGAGGCAGATGCCGACGGCGGTCCTGAGGCTCTGGGGCCAGCTCTCGACCGGACCGAGCGAGGTCGCGGACCAGTCGAGCGCCCGCATGCGGGCGCCCAGCTCGCCGCCACCGCCCATGAAGTCGGCGGAAGGGGGTGAGACGTCGGTGCCTGTGGTGGTCATCCCCGGCAACTTGGGGTCGGCTTCGGTCCCTCGCCAAGGGCGTACGTCACATCCCGGCGGCATCCGGGGTGCGGGAGCCGGAGCGGGGCACCATGGAGCAGCTCATCGTGACCCCGATCGACAAGACCGGCTTCCTCATCCTTCCCTTCACCGTGGCCAGCCTCGCGAGCGGGCTGCTGCTGTCCACGCTGGTACAGAGCCAGGCTCAGGCGATGCAGCTCGGCTTTCTGTTCCTGATGCCGAACCTTCTCATTTCCGGCTTCATGTTCCCCCGCGAGGCGATGCCCGACGCGGCCCAGTGGATCGGCGCCGCGCTGCCGCTCACCCACTTCCTCCCATCGTCCGGGGCGTGCTGCTCAGGGGCGTCGGCCTGGCGCAGCTCTGGCCGGAGGGGCTGATCCTCAGCTTCTTCGCGGTCGCGCCGGTGGGCTTCAGCGTCAACCGGTTCCACCAGACCGTCGACTGAGCGCGGTGTGATGCGGTGCACGCCGCGCGCCCGACGCAGGGGTTTTCGGGTGCACCGTTCCGCGCTACGTTGGGTCCATGGACTCTCGACGGGCCGCCGAGCGTGCTCCCGATGCGGCTCCGCCCCATCTGGTCGTCACCGGCATCACGCCGGCGGTGGACGCCGGCCGGTACGCGGTCAAGCGGCTGGTGGGCGACGAGCTGCGGGTCGGCGCGGACGTGTTCAAGGACGGCCACGACGTGCTGGGCGCGCGGATCCTGTTCTGGCCGCCCGGCGAGCGGCGGCCCGCGGCCGCGCCGCTCGAGTACGTCTTCGACGATGACCGCTGGTACGGTGCCATCCGGCTGGACCGCATCGGGGAGTGGCGCTTCACCGTCGAGGGCTGGACCGACCGCTTCGCCACCTGGCGGGGAGAGCTGGAGAAGAAGGTCGGGGCGGGACAGGAGGTCGGGTCCGAGTTGATCGAGGGCGCGGAGCTGGTCCGCGAGGCCGAGCCCCACGCCCGGGGCGAGGACCACGGCCGGCTGGTCGAGCTGGCCACCCGGTTGGCCGATACCGCGGCGGACTGGCACTCGCGTGTCGCCGCCGCGCTCTCGCCCGAGCTCCAGGCGCTGATGGCCGCCTACGCGCCGCTGGAGGGGCTCACCCGGGCGGAGACCGAGTACCGGGTGCGGGCGGACCGGCGCGAGGCCGGCTTCGCGGCCTGGTACGAGTTCTTCCCCCGCTCGGCCACCGACGAACCCGGCCGCCACGGCACCTTCGCCGACGCGGAGCGCGCGCTCCCTCGGATCGCGGCGCTGGGCTTCGATGTGGTCTACCTCCCGCCGATCCATCCCATCGGCCGCACCCATCGGAAGGGACCCAACAACAGCCTGCTGGCCGGGCCGGCCGACCCGGGGAGCCCGTGGGCCATCGGCAACGAGCAGGGCGGCCACACGGCGGTGAATCCGGCCCTGGGCACCCCGGCCGGCTTCCGCCGCTTCGTGAAGGCGGCGCGCGGCCTCGGCATGGAGGTGGCGCTGGACTACGCCCTCCAATGCTCACCCGATCATCCCTGGGTCCGGGAGCACCCGGAGTGGTTCTTCATCCGGCCTGACGGCACGATCAAATACGCCGAGAACCCCCCCAAGAAGTACGAGGACATCTATCCGATCAACTTCTGGTGCGATCAGCGGGAGGCGCTGTGGGACGCCTGCCGGGATATCGTGCTGTTCTGGATCGCCCAGGGGGTCCGCACCTTCCGGGTGGACAATCCCCACACCAAGCCGTTCGCCTTCTGGGAATGGCTCATCGCTGACGTGCAGCGGGAGCATCCCGACACCGTATTCCTGTCGGAGGCCTTCACCCGGCCCAAGCGGATGCAGGCGCTGGCCCGCCTGGGATTCACCCAGTCCTATACCTACTTCACCTGGCGCAACGGCGCCGCCGAGCTGGTCGAGTATCTCACCAAGCTGAGCGCGCCGGAGACGGTGGACTACTTCCGGGGCAATCTCTTCACCAACACCCCCGACATCCTGCACGAGTATCTCCAGGAGGGCGGGCCACCGGCGTTCCGGGTGCGGCTGTTCCTGGCCGGCACGCTGTCGCCGCTCTACGGCATCTACAGCGGCTTCGAGCTGGCCGAGCGGGTGCCGCTGCGGCCGGGGAGTGAGGAGTACCTCGACTCGGAGAAGTACCAGGTCCGGGTGCGCGACTGGTCGGCGCCGGGGAGCCTGGATCCCGAGATCGCCCGGCTGAACCGGGTGCGACGGGAGGAGCCCGCGCTCCAGCGCATGGACAACCTGAGCTTTTATCCGTCGGGCCATCCGGACGTGCTATGCTACCTCAAGACCGCCTGGCAGCGTGACCTGCTGTGCGCCGTGTCGGTGAACCCCAGGGACCCGGTCGAGGCCGAGCTGGCGATACCCCTGGGCCCGCTGGGGCTGGCTGCCGGGGAGCCGTACGAGGTCGAAGACCTCCTGACCGGCGAGCGCTGCCGCTGGCGCGGCGAGCGCCAGGCGGTGCGGTTCGACCCCGCCGGGCGGGCGGGCTATGTCTGGCGGGTGGTCCGGGGCAACGGGGGCGCGGGGTGAGCCACGACGCGGGCTGGTATCCTGGCAACCTGGGCCAGGCTCTGGCGCCGGTGGCCTCGGCCTCCTTCCTGCCGCCCAAGCGTGAGGACTTGGCCGCCATGCTTGAACTCTATCTGATCGACAAGGCGCTGTGCGAGCTCCGCTACGAGCTGAACCTCCGTCCGGACCGGCCCGGCATTCCGCCCGAGGGGCTGTTCCGGCGGGTTGACCAGGATGCGGCCCGGCTGGTCGGGGTCGTCCGGTGAGCCCGGCCGCGGTGCCCCGGGTGGCGAAGGCGGATCCGCTGGAGCTGGCGCGGCTGGTCTCCGGCAGCCATGCCGATCCGCACCACGTCCTTGGCGCGCATCCGGTGGAAGGCGGGGTCACGGTGCGCGCACTGCACCCCGACGCGGTGGCGGCGGAGTGCCTGCTGGAGGACGGGCGGGTGGTCGTGATGGCGCCCCTCACCAGGAGCGGTGTGTTCGCGGCCTTCCTCGAAGGCCGCACCCTGCCGCTCCGCTACCGGTTCCGGTTCCGCTTTCCCGGCGGCGGCGGCTGGGAGCAGGAGGACCCGTACCGGTTCCTCCCCTCGATCGGCGAGGTGGACATCTATCTGATCTCCGAGGGCACTCACCGCAGCCTCTGGCGGGTGCTCGGCGCCCATCCCCGCCAGCTCGACGGGGTGGAAGGGGTCGGCTTCACGGTGTGGGCCCCGAATGCCCGGGGGGTCAGCGTGGTGGGCGATTTCTGCCGCTGGGACGAGCGGCGGCTGCCCATGCGCCGGCTCGGCTCGTCGGGCGTGTTCGAGCTGTTCGTGCCCGGGGTCGCCGCGGGGGCGCTCTACAAGTACCACATCGTCGGGCCCAACGGCCAGGTCCGGCTCAAGGCCGATCCGTTCGCCCAGGCCGCCGAGCTGCCGCCCGGCACCGCCTCGCGGGTGACCGCCAGCTCGTACCAGTGGGGCGACGGTGAGTGGATGGCCGCCCGCCCCCGGGACCTGGCCCGCGCGCCGATGGCGATCTACGAGGTGCACCTGGGCTCCTGGGCCCGGGTGATGGAGGAAGGAAACCGGCCGCTCACCTATCGCGAGATCGCCCCGCGCCTGATCCACCACGCCCGCGGGCTGGGGTTCACCCATATCGAGTTCCTGCCGCTCGCCGAGCACCCCTTCACCGGGTCCTGGGGCTACCAGGTCAGCGGCTACTACGCGCCCACGGCGCGCTATGGATCTCCCGACGATCTGCGCTTCCTGATCGACGCCTGCCACAACGCCGGGCTCGGCGTGATCCTCGACTGGGTACCGGCCCACTTCCCCCGGGACGACTTCGCCCTCCGCCGTTTCGACGGCACCGCGCTCTACGAGCACGAGGATCCCCGCCGGGGCGAGCACCCCGAATGGGGCACGCTGATCTTCAACTACGGGCGCCGGGAAGTCCGCAACTTCCTGATCGCCAACGCGCTCTACTGGCTGGAGGAGTTCCACGTGGACGGGCTCCGGGTGGACGCGGTCGCCTCCATGCTGTACCTGGACTACAGCCGGAAGGAGGGGGAGTGGGTCCCCAATCCCTACGGCGGCCGGGAAGACCTGGACGCGGTGGACTTCCTCCGCCAGCTCAACACGGTGGTGGCCGAAGAGCGACCCGGCTGCTTCACCGTGGCGGAGGAGTCCACCAGCTGGCCCCGGGTGTCCGGCCCGGTCTCCGAGGGCGGGCTCGGCTTCACCTTCAAGTGGAACATGGGGTGGATGCACGACACCCTGAACTACTTCGCGCTCGAGCCGGTGCACCGGCGGTATCACCACGAGTGGCTCACCTTCGCGATGATGTACGAGTACAGCGAGCGCTTCATCGCGCCCCTGTCGCACGACGAGGTGGTATACGGAAAGGGAACGCTGCTGGCACGGATGCCGGGCGATCCCTGGCAGCAGTTCGCGAACCTGCGCGCCCTTCTGGCCTACCAGTACACCCGGCCGGGCAAGCCGCTCCTGTTCATGGGCAGCGAGCTGGGCTCCCGGCGGGAGTGGAACCACGACAGCAGCCTGGACTGGCACCTGGCGGGCGAGCCGCTCACCGCCGGGCTGCTCCGCTTTCTCACCGATCTCGGCTCGCTCTACCGCACCCGGTCCGAGCTGTGGCGGGGCGACCCCGACTTCTCCGGGTTCCAGTGGCTCGACGCCGACGACCGGGACCAGTCGGTCTACGGCTACCTGCGCCGCGACGGGGACCGGGCGCTGGTCGTGCTGCTCAATCTCACCCCGGTGCCACGCGCCGACTACCGCGCGGGGGCGCCGGCGGAGGGCCGCTGGTCGCTGCTGCTCTCCAGCGATCAGCCCGCCTACGGGGGAAGCGGCTACGGCCTCTTCTCCGAGGTCGTGACCGAGCCGACCCCGTGGCAGCAACAGCCAGCCTCTCTCCGGGTCGGCCTTCCGCCGCTGGGCGTGGTCGTCCTCGCCCACGAGCCCGACTGATCTCCGCCCGCCGGTCCACCGTGCCGCTCGATCGCGGCGCCGTCTGTCAGTCGGACGGGCGTACCCGGTTCACGGTCTGGGCCCCTCGGCCCGCGCGAGTGGAGCTGTGTCTCCGGCACGGCTGCAGCACCCTGGTGGTGCCGATGGCGCGGGGACAGGACGGGGTCTGGCAGGCGGTCGCGAGCAACGCGCCGACCGGGACGGAGTACTGGTACCGGCTCGACGGTGAGCGGGACCGCCCCGACCCGGTGAGCCGGCACCTGCCGCTCGGCGTGCACGGCACCAGCCGGGTGATAGACCCGGCGGCGTACCGGTGGAGCGACGGCGCCTGGCGGGGTCGGGGCATGGCCGATCTCGCGATCTACGAGCTGCACGTCGGCACCTTCACCACGGAGGGCACCTTCGACTCGGCTATCGGCCGGCTCCCCTCGCTGGTCGATCTCGGCGTCACCGCCATCGAGCTCATGCCGGTGGCCGAGTTTCCCGGCCCCCGAAACTGGGGCTACGACGGGGTCTCGCTCTACGCCCCCCAGAGCAGCTACGGCGGGCCCGACGCGATGCGCCGGTTGGTGGACGCGGCCCATGGGGCCGGGCTGGCGGTGCTGCTCGACGTGGTGTACAACCATCTGGGACCGGAAGGGAACTATCTGGCGGAGTACGGCCCCTACTTCTCCGACCGCTATCACACCGTCTGGGGCGAGGGCTTCAACCTCGACGGCCCGGAGAGCGACGAGGTCCGCCGCTATCTGGTGGACAACGCGGTGTACTGGATCACCGAGTACCACCTCGACGGGCTGCGTCTGGACGCCGCCGACCGGATCTTCGACCTGAGCCCGCTCCACCTGGGCGAGGAGATCGCCGCCGCGGTGCATGCCCAGGGCGCCGCCCTGGGCCGGCGGACGCTGGTGATCGCGGAGATCGACACCAACGACCCGCGCTGGGTGCGGACGCCCGAGACCGGCGGATACGGGTGCGATGCCCAGTGGTCGGACGACTTTCACCATGCCGTCCACGTGGCCCTCACCGGCGAGCGGACGGGCTACTACGCGGATTTCGGCGGGGTGGCGGACGTGGCCCGAGTGCTGGGGGAGCGTTACGTCCACGCCGGAGGCTATTCGCCCTACCGCCAGCGCCGTCACGGCCGCCCCGCCGGCGACCTGCCGGCCGACCGCTTCGTGGTCTGCCTGCAGAACCACGACCAGGTGGGGAACCGTGGCGCCGGCGAGCGCCTGGCCGCGCTGGTGGAGCCTCCGGCGCTCCGCCTGGCGGCCGCTATACTTCTGCTCTCGCCGTACGTCCCGCTGCTCTTCATGGGCGAGGAGCACGGCGAGACCGCTCCGTTTCTCTATTTCGTGAGTCACGGCGACCCCGAGCTGGTGGCGGCGGTCCGGGAAGGCCGCCGTCGGGAGTTCGCCGCTTTCGGTTGGCCGGGCGAGATGCCGGACCCGCAGGCGCAGGCCACCTTCGAGGCCTCCCGGCCCCACTGGGAGCGGGCCGACGCGGAGCGCGGGTCGCGGCTCCGCGCGCTCTACCGCGATCTTCTGCGGCTCCGCCGCACGGGGCCGGCGCTGCGCCCGGGCGCGGCCGGCACCGCGGTGCGGCACGACGCGGAAGCGGAGTGGGTCACACTCAGGCTCACCGGGGAGGGTGACGTGCTCGAGGCGGTGTTCAATTTCGCCACCGAACCGCGGACGGTGCCGATGACCGATCCCGTCGAGCTGGTGCTGGCCACCGAGGCGCCGGTCTATGGCGGAGCCGGGGGCAGCCGGGTCGAGCCGGGGCGCGTGGTACTGCCCGGGCGAAGCGCCCTGCTGCTCCGGGTGCGGCCGTGATCCGGGTGTGGCCCGGCGCCCCCGGCCCCCTCGGCGCCACCTGGGACGGCGAGGGCACCAACTTCGCGATCTTCTCCGAGCACGCCAGCGCGGTCGAGCTCTGCCTGTTCGCCCACCCCGACGCGGCCGCCGAGGTCGAGCGAGTCCGGCTCACCGAGCGCACCGACCTGATCTGGCATGCCTACCTCCCCGACGTCCGGCCCGGTCAGCTCTACGGCTATCGGGTCCACGGCCCCTACGCCCCCGCCCAAGGGCACCGCTTCAATCCAGCCAAGCTGCTGCTCGATCCCTACGCTCGGGCGGTGAGCGGCACCATCCGCTGGAGCGACTCGCTGTCGGGCTACAGCATGACCCCGCCCATGGCCGAGCGCGATCTGGTGCCGGATCCGACCGACAGCGCCGGCGGGATGCCCAAGTGCGTGGTGATCGAGCCGGCCTTCTCCTGGGGCGATGACAAGCCGCCCCGTACTCCGTGGAACCGGACCGTCATCTACGAGTGCCACGTCAAGGGAACGACGATGCGGCACCCCGACGTGCCGGAGTCGCTGCGCGGCACCTACCTGGGGCTGGCCACCGATCCGGTACTGGATCACCTGCTCAGCCTCGGCGTCACCGCGGTGGAGCTGCTTCCGGTGCAGCACTTCGTCACCGAGCGGCGACTGGCCGCGCTGGGGCTGGTCAACTACTGGGGCTACGGCACCATCGGTTTCTTCGCCCCGGACGTGCGCTACGCCACCGGCGCGCTGGGCCAGCAGGTCAGCGAGTTCAAGACCATGGTCAAGCGCTTCCATCGGGCCGGCATCGAGGTGATCCTCGACGTGGTCTATAACCACACGGCGGAAGGGAACCATCTCGGCCCCACGCTCTGCTTCCGCGGGATCGACAACCTCGGCTACTACCGGCTCGACCCCGAGAACCCGCGGTACTACGTGGATTACACCGGCACCGGCAATACCCTCGACATCCGGCACTCCCGGACCATGCAGCTGGTGATGGACAGCCTGCGCTACTGGATCCAGGAGATGCACGTGGACGGCTTCCGCTTCGACCTGGCCCCGGTGCTCGCCCGGGGCGACGTGGCGGTCACCCCCTTCGCCGAGTTCTTCAACGTCGTGCGACAGGACCCCGTCACCAGCCGGGTGAAGCTCATCGCCGAGCCCTGGGACCTCGGACCCGACGGCTACCAGGTGGGCCGGTTCCCCATTGGGTGGGGGGAGTGGAACGGGAAGTACCGCGACACCGTCCGTCGGTTCTGGCGGGCCGATCCGGGTCAGGTGGGGGAGCTCGCCTCCCGGCTCACCGGCAGCAGCGATCTTTACGAGGGGAGCCAGCGGGCTCCGCAGGCCAGCGTGAATTTCGTCACCTGCCACGACGGTTTCACTCTTGCCGACCTGGCGAGCTACGAGTCCAAGCACAACGAGGCCAACGGGGAGGACAACCGGGACGGCAGCGACAACAACCTGAGCCGAAACTGGGGCGCGGAAGGACCGACCGAGGCGGTGCACGTGATCCGCATGCGCGAGCGCATCAAGCGGAACCTGATGGCCACCCTGGCCTTCTCGCAGGGCGTGCCGATGATCTCCCACGGCGACGAGCTGAGCCGGAGTCAGCGAGGCAACAACAACGCCTATTGCCAGGACGGCCCGCTCACCTGGCTGGAGTGGCGGCTCTCCCCGCTCCAGAAGCAGTTCCTCGAGTTCACCCGCACGGTATTCGCGATCCGGGCCGGGAACCCGGTGCTTCGACGCCGCACCTTCTTCCGGCGCGAGCCGTCCCAGCCGGACGGGGTCAAGGACCTGGCCTGGCTCCGTCCCGATGGACGGGAGATGACGGCCGAGGACTGGAACGACCCGGCAGGTCACGTGCTGGGCATGTTGGTGCGGGGCGAGGCCACGGACGAGCTGGACGAGCGTGGCCGCCGGCTCATGGGCGAAGCGATCATCCTGCTGGTGAACGGCGGCGCGCGCTCCCGGCCGTTCTCTCTCCCGGTGCTGAATCGGCCGGGGACCTGGACCGAGATGATCAACACCGCGCATCCCAACCCCCGCCCGGTGCGCCAGGACAAGGTGAACCTCGCGGCCCACTCGCTCATGCTGCTCCGTCACGAGTCGCCTCGGTGAGGCGATGGCCGAGATCCGCGCCACCTACCGCCTGCAGCTCCACGCCGGACAGACCCTCGCCCACGCCCGCGCGCTCGTCCCCTACCTGAGCCGGCTCGGGGTAAGCCACCTGCACTGCTCGCCCCTCCTCCGGTCCCGCCGGGGCAGCACCCACGGCTACGACCTGGTGGACCCCACCATGCTCGACCCGGAGCTGGGGACCGAGGCCGATCTGGCCGCGCTGCACGACGCCCTGCGGGCCCGCGGCATGGGGCTGGTTCTCGATATCGTCCCCAACCACATGGCGGCATCGGCCGAGAACCCCGCCTGGGAGGAAGTTCTGGCCCACGGGCCCGCCTCGCGCTACGCCCGGTGGTTCGATATCGAGTGGCGGGCCTCGGAGCCGGGGCTGTGGAGCCGGGTGCTGCTTCCGGTGCTGGGGGATGCTCGAGCCCGGGTGCTGCAGCGGGGCGAAATCGCCCTGGTGGTGGAAGACGGGATCCCGCGGGTGCATTACCAGGACCACAGCTTTCCGCTCGACCCCGCCACCCTCCCGCCGGTGCTCCGAACCGCCCTCAGGGCCAGCCCGTTGCTCGTCGCCGCGGTCGAGCTGTTGCGCCAGCTTCCCCGCCGGACAGCGCGCGGCTCCGGCGGGGCGGAGCGCCGCCGGACCCTGGCCGCCGAAGCGCTGGCCTTGATCCGGCGAGCGGCGCAAGAGCCGTCGGTGGCTCGGGCGCTGGAGCGGGCCGCCGCGGAATTCGGCGCCGGTCCCGACGGTCCGGCCCGGCTGCGCCACCTCCTCGACGCGCAGGCCTACCGCTTGGTCTATTGGCGGCGGGCCGCACGGGAGATCAATTACCGCCGCTTCTTCGACGTGAACGACCTCGTGGCGCTGCACATGGAAGACCCCGAGGTCTTCGCCCAGACCCACGCCCTGGTGCTCGAGTGGCGGCGCCGCGGATGGGTGGACGGGTTCCGGGTGGACCACCCCGACGGGCTGCTCGACCCTCGGGCCTACTGCCAGCGACTGGCCGCCGCGGCCTTTCCCGATCATCCCGGTCCGCCGCCGATCTTCCTGGAGAAGATCCTGGCCCCGGGCGAGCGCCTGCGGCCCGATTGGCCGGTGGCCGGGACCACCGGGTACGATTTCCTCAACCAGGCGGAGGCGCTCTTCATCGCGGCCGACGGCTTCGAGCGTCTGGAGCAGGACTACCGGCGCGTGATCCGGCAGCCGCTGACGTTCCCCGCACTGGTGCGGCAGGGCAAGCGGCTGGTCCTGGAGGCGGCGCTCTCGGCGGGGGTCCGCCGGCTGGCCGAGCGGTTGCAGCGGCTGGCCCCGGCTCCGCCCCCCGCCGGGCGGCCCGTCCCGGTACGGGTCCTGGCGCGCGCGATCACCGAGACCATCGTCGCCCTCCCGGTGTATCGGACCTATGTGGACGAACGGGCGCCCGCAGCCGAGGACCGGCGGCTGCTGGAGGCGGCGCTGGCGGAAGCCAGGGCCCGCGGCCGCGCTGAGGCGGCGGCACTCGACCTGCTCGAGGCGGCCCTGCTGGGTGCCGGAGGCGGGGCCCGGTTGCGCTTCGTGCAGCGCTTCCAGCAGCTCAGTGGTCCTGCCGCCGCGAAGGGTGTGGAGGATACGGCGTTCTATGCCTATGCTCCCCTCCTCTCCCGCAACGAGGTCGGCGGCGGACCGGAGGAGCCGCTGTCCCGCGCCCTCGCCGACTTCCATGGCGGCAACGTGGAGCGGGCCGCCCAGTGGCCCCACACCATGCTCGCGGTCACCACCCACGACACCAAGCGCACCGCCGACGTCCGCTCCCGGCTCGACGTGCTAGCCGATTTGCCCGGGGAATGGAGCGGGCGGCTCGACTACTGGCGCCGGCTCAATCTCCCCCACAAGCGCAGCGTGCGGGGTCGTCGACTGCCCGACCCGAGTACCGTGCACCACCTCTTTCAGGCGATGGTAGGCATCTGGCCCTCCAGCCCCGTCGGTCCGGGCGCGCTCGACGAGCTTCACGGACGCATCGCCGGGTACATGCTCAAGGCGGTGCGGGAGGCGAAGCTGCGCACCAGCTGGACCGACCCCGACCCCGAGTTCGAGGCCGCGCTCCTGGCCGACGTGGAGGCGCTCTTCTCCCCGGCGCGATCTCCCCGGTTTCTCGATGACCTGGAGCGGTGGGTCACCCGGATCGCCCGGCCGGGGCTGCGGAAGGCAGCCGCCCGCACCGTGCTGCACTTGGCCTCGCCCGGGATTCCGGATTTATACCAGGGAGACGAGATCTGGAATCTGGCCCTGGTGGACCCCGACAACCGACGCGCAGTGGACTACCAGCGGCGCGAGGCCCTGCTCGAGGAGCTGGAGCGCGGGGCGTTGGCCGAGGCGGGGGGGCGGCGTCGCTGGCTGGCCGAGCTGGCAACCGCTCCGGAGGACGGCAGGCTCAAGCTTCACCTGGTCCGGTCGGCGCTCGTAGCCAGGCGGGAGCGCCCGGGGCCGTTCCGCTCGAGGAGCTACCGGGCTCTCGAGGCTGAGGGCCCGGCGCGGGAGCACCTGGTCGCGTTCGGGCGCGGCGAAGCCGACGACCTGCTGCTGGCCGCGGTGCCCCGGCGGCCGGTCGAGTCGGCGTTCTGGCGCGACACCGTGATCCCGCTGCCGCCGGCCTGGCCCCGAGCTTGGCGCTGCGCACTCAGTAGCGAACGGGTGGAAGCAGGGCCCGGCGGCTTGTCGGTGGAGGGGCTGTTCGGCATCCTCCCGGGGGCCCTGCTGCTCTCCGACCGGATCTCCTGACTCCGGAGCCTTCATGCGACTCACACCTGTTCCGCCCGGCGCTGCCGTGGCGCTCACCGACGCCGCGGCCCGGCTGCCCTACTCCGAGTTGCCCGAGAAGGACGCGCTCAAGAAGCGCCTCGACCACCTGACGAAACGGCTGGACGATCTGCAGGAGGCGCTCTACGCGGAGCGCCGCCAGGCGATCCTGATCGTGCTCCAGGGGCGCGACACGTCAGGGAAGGATGGTACCATCCGCAGGGTCTTCGGGCCGCTCGATCCCCAGGGCGCCAGGGTGACCACCTTCAAGGCGCCCACCGAGCTGGAGCTGGGCCACGATTTCCTGTGGCGGGTGCATCACGCCGTGCCGCCCAAGGGCATCATCGGGATCTTCAACCGCTCGCATTACGAGGACGTCCTGGTTGTCAGGGTCAAGGGCCTGGTGCCCGAGAGCGTCTGGCGGCCGCGCTACGAGCAGATCAACCGGTTCGAGCGGTTGCTGACCGAGAACGGAACGGTGGTGCTCAAGTTCTTCCTCCACATCTCGCGGGAGCAGCAGCGCGAGCGGCTGCTGGCGCGCCTGGTGGAGCCCACCAAGTTCTGGAAGTTCAATCCGGGTGATCTGGGAGACCGGGAGCTCTGGGACGAGTACACCGAGGCGGCCCAGGAGATGCTGGCGCGGACCAGCACCGACGCGGCGCCCTGGTACGTGGTGCCGGCCGACCGTAAGCCGGTGCGCGACGTGCTCGCGGCGGAGGAGGTGGTGGCGGCGCTGGAACGGATGGACCCGAAATACCCCGGGCCGCCCGACGGACTGGAGAAGTGGCGGCGGGCGCTGGCTTGAGCTCAGGTGCGTCCGTCCGCTCCCACGATGACGTAGGTCAGGGTGGTGCCGGCCAGGATGAATGGTCCCCTATCCCCCAGGTTTTGCGCCAGAGTCCGCGCCAGCCGGGGGTTCTTCGCCGAGACCACGACCCCGATCTGCAGGCCGCCGCTGGGGCCCCCGCCGGGCGGGACGAAGTTCTCCCAGTCGAGGGTATAGTCCGGCTTGCTGAAGGAGAAGCTGCGGGACAGGTAGCTGTCGAGCGCCGGCGGCTTGATGCCCGCCCCGGCATCCGGCGCCCACGTGCCGGTCTCGTAGAAGCCGGTGTACGCGGCCAGCCGGATCGCCTCCAGGTCACCGATCACCTGGGCCGAGAGGGCGCGGTGA
>Ga0210102_1000094_pt1 | contig 25297 bp, 23 predicted proteins | sample RushOxbow_ThreeS_4_FD_185563 | JGI IMG/M metagenome (GOLD analysis project Ga0210102, IMG submission 185563) | Wetland microbial communities from San Francisco Bay, California, USA, that impact long-term carbon sequestration -... | ecosystem: Environmental > Aquatic > Marine > Wetlands ...
GGGCGCGGCGAGGCTCTTGGGCGGGACGTTGAACTTCACCCGTCCCGCGGTCGCCTTCTCGATTTCCTTCGACCAGTCGCCCAGCATGGTGCGGCAGGTGTAGTGCTGCGGCGGGAAGAAGCAGTTGTACAGAATGGTCTGCGCGCTCGCCGCCTGCGGCGCGAGACCTGCAGCGGCCAGCGTCGCGCCGGCCAGAATGATGGCTGTTGCTTTGCGTGTCATGCGTCCCTCCTCCGAAGACTGGCGCACGAAGCATACGCAGCCCCGACGCAAACCGAAAGACGTATGATTCGGCATCTCGATAACCCATAGTTATCAATGCGCCTGACCCAGATCCGCGACTACCTCGCCGTGATCGACAGCGGCAGCTTCCGCGCCGCGGCGCGCGCGCTCGGGCTCAGCCAGCCCGCGCTCACCAAGAGCGTCCGCCAGCTCGAGGAAGAGCTCGGCGCGGTGCTCGTGACCCGCAGCGTGCGCGGGGCGCAGGCGACCGAGGTCGGTCGCGCCTTCCTGTCTCGTGCGCGCGCGGTCAGTGCCGACCTGCGCCGGGCGCGCGAAGAGATCGCCCAGCTGCGCGGCGCGCGCGCAGGCAGCCTCACCATCGGCACGGCGCCCGGACCTGCGCTCGACCTGCTGCCAAGGACAGTGCCCCTGTTGCGCGAGCGCTGGCGCGAGGCGTCGGTGCGCGTCATGGACGTATCGCCGACCGACGTGCTGCCCGGACTGCGCGAGGGCCTGTTCGACCTTGCGCTTAGCGCACGCATCGGCCCGCTGCGCGAGACCGCCTCGGATTGCCTGATCGAGCCGCTCTTCAGAATCCAGCCCGTGATCATCGCCCGGCGCGGCCATGCGCTCGCCGCGGCGCGCAGCCTGAGCGAGCTTGTCGAGGCCGAATGGGTTCGAACCGGGGCGCCCGGCGACGCGCCCGCGCTGCCGCAGGCATTCGAAGCGGCCGGCCTGCCGCCTCCGCGCTACCGCGTCGACTGCCAGTCGTTCCTCGCGCTGCCCGAATTCGTCGCGCAAAGCGAGCTGCTCGCGGTCGTGCCGTGGCAGATCGCCGCGCGCGAGGAGGTCTCGGGCCGGATCGTTCGCGTGCGGGTGCGCGAAAAACTGCCGACGCGCGAAATCTGCCTGTTCCGGCGCGCCGACGTGCCGCTCACCCCGATCGCGCGCGAGTGCGTCGAGGTCCTGCGCGGCGCCGTGCGCAGGACTGCGAAAAGACGCGGCCCTACTTCTGCGCGCGCAGGATCTCGAGCAGGCCCTGCAGCGCGAGGGCGTACCCGGTAATTCCGAAGCCGGTCACCACGCTGCGGCACACGCGCCCCACATCCGAGATGCGCCCGCGCATCGCCGGGTTCGACAGGTGCACCTCGACCACCGGAAAACCGACCTGCGTGATCGCGGCGCACAGGGCGGGATGGTCGGTGGTATAGCCGGCCGGATTGATCAGCGCGCCGTCGAGCTTGCGCTCGAAGGCATCGTAGAAGCGATTGATGACCTCGCCCTCGATGTTCGAGTGGAAGATCTCGACGTCGCACTTGAGTTCCGCCGCGTAGCGGCGGATGTGCTCGTCGTACTGCGCCAGCGTGAGCGGGCCGAACATTTCGATCTGCGATTTGCCGCGCATGTTCATGCCGGCGCCGTGGACGACCAGGACTTTGGGCATCGTTTGCCTCCCGAAGCTGTTAGGCGGCCATCGCCGTGTCCACCAGGCTGAAGAACCGCGCCGCGTTGCTGCCGAGGATTGCCTGCTTCTCGCGCGGCGATAGCCCGCCGTGGCCGCGCACCAGCGCGCCAACTTTCTGCTCGCCGAGCGGAAACGGGGAATCCGAGCCGAGCATCACGCGCTCGGCACCCATCACCTCGACCAGCAGCGACAGCGCCCCTTCATCGAACACCGCCGAATCGACGCTGAAGCGATCTACGTAGGACGACGGCGGCTGCGGGCAATCCTGGCGCACGATGTCGCGGTGCTGCCAGGCGTTCTCGACGCGGCCGAGCAACCAGGCGAAGCTGCCGCCGCCGTGCGCGAAACAGAGCTTCAGCGAGCGCGGTAAGCGCTCGAAGGCCCCCGACAGGATCAACGAAACGATGCCGAGCTGGGTTTCGGCCGGCATCGACACCAGCCACGGCAGCATCCACTTCTTCATGCGCTCGGCGCCCATCATGTCCCAGGGATGCACCAGCACCGGGGTGCCTTCGTTGCCGCAGTGCGCGAGGAACGCGACCAGGCCTTCGTCGTCGAGGTTCTTCTCGCCGAGGTGGTTGCCGATCTGCACGCCGAGATGGCCTGCGGCCCTCGCGCGGCTCGCCTCGCGGCAGGCGGCGTCAACGTCCTGCAGCGGCACCTGCGCGAGCGCTTTCAGGCGCTGCGGCGCGTGCGACGCGAATTCGAGTGCGCGGTCGTTCATGCGCTGGCACCATGCAAGCGCCGGCGCTGCCGCATAGGCGTAGCCAAACATCACCGGCGTCGCGCAGAAGATCTGCACGTCGATGCCGTCCCGGTCCATGCCCTCCAGCCGCCGCGCGGGCGACCACAATTCCTCGCGCACCGGGCGGAAGGGCTTGTCACCCGCCATGATCTGGCCGCTGCCATCGGCGTCGACTCTCAGCCAGGGCGCGCGCTGCGGATCGAGCTTTGCCGCCTCCTCGCGCGTGACGCGCGGGAAGAAATGGGTGTGCATGTCGATGACGGTCATTGCGCATTCCTCATCGCGTGCCAGGCCGCGGCGTCGCGTCCCGGATGCACCGTACTGCAGCCGCCGCAGCGCCGAGTCTGGTCTGGCGCATCGTAGAAGCGCGCGTAAGCCTTCGGCAGGTCGTCGACGATGCTCGCGAGCTGCACCTCGACGCGGTGCACGAGGCTGCCGCAATTGGCGCAGTACCACTCGAAGCCGTCGCGCAGGCCCTGGGCGCGCTGGCGCTCGATCACCAGGCAGCGGCTCTTCGGCTCGGGGCGCTGCGGCGAATGGCGCACATGTGGCGGCAGCAGGTAGACGTCACCTTCCTTCAGATCGACGCGCTCGAAACGGCCTTCGTCCCAGATCTCGAGGAAGGCGTTGCCCTTGAACTGCCAGAAAAACTCTTCCAGCGGATCGTCGTGGAAATCGGTGCGCTCGTTCGGACCGCCGACGACGGTGACGATGAAATCGGCATCCTGCCAGACCTGCTGGTTGCCGACCGGCGGCTTGAGCAGATGCGCGTGCTCGTCGATCCAGCGCTGGAAATTGAACGGCTTGCTGTAGCGGTCGTAGCGCACAGGGCCCTCCTCGCCCGTGCGCATGCTAGCAAGCCCGCGCGCCGCTCGGGCGGTTTGCGCGAAACCGCCTCAGGCGGCGTTCGCCAGCACCATGATGCCGGAGGCGGTATTCGAGATCGGGATGTGATAGTTGCGGTGAACTTCGCTCACCTTGCCGCCCAGCGCGGCGCGTGCGATCAGCCAGTTGATCACTTCGACCCCCTGGGTGCCGGCCTGCTCTACCAGGTCGTCGATCGAGTAGCGCGTCAGCGCTTCGGGATCGCCGACCAGCCGTTCCATGCACATCGCGTCGAATGCCTTGTTGATGAACCCCGCGCGCGGGCCGTCGAGCTGGTGCGAAAGGCCGCCGGTACCGAGCATCACCACCTTCAGGTCCCCGGGAAACGATTCGATCGCGCGGCCGAGCGCGCGGCCGAACTTGTAGCAGCGCGTCGGCGTCGGCAGCGGATGCTGAACCGTGTTGACCGCCACCGGCACCGTCATCACCGGGCATGCCTCTGCTTCGGGCCACATCAGCTTGAGCGGCAGGGTGAAGGCATGGTCGACCACCATCTCCTGGCAGGTGGTGATATCGAACTCGTCAGCCACCAGCGATTCGATCATGTGCCAGGACAGATCGGTGTTGCCGCGATACGGCGGCAGCGTCGGCAGGCCCCAGCCCTCATCTGCGTTGCGGTACTCGGGCGCCGCGCCGACGGCAAAGGTCGGCAGCCTGTCGAGGAAGAACTGCAGTCCGTGGTCGTTGTAGACCACGACCACCGCGTCGGGTTTGACCTTCGCCAGCCAGGCGTGCACGCCGTCCCAGCCCTTGAAGAACGGCTTCCAGTAGGGATCGTCCTGCAGGCCCTTGGCGATCGCGTTGCCGATCGCCGGGACATGCGAGGTGGTGACCGCGCCGATGATTCTCGCCATGACCGTTCCCCTTACTTCGCCGCGTCGAGCAGCTTCTGCTTGAACGCTTCGACGCTCAATCCCGTTTGCAGCGCGCCGAGGTCCTGCACGTTGAGGCCGAAGATGCCGGCGAACTTCGCGAGGTAATAGACGTTGCCGCCGGCGGCGATCAGGCCGAGCACGTCGCGTTCCTTGATCGCGGTGCGCTGCGCCGCGTTGAGGCCGTACTTCCTGCAATAAGCGTCCTCGTCGGCGACGAACGCAGCGCGGTTCTCGGCCGCGTTGAACGAGTAGCACATCTTGTTGAGCGCGTAGCCCTTCTGCGCCTGCACGCCGTCGAAGATCGTCGTGCCGGGGATGTCGCGGTGCGCGTAGCGCGGGCGGGAGCCCATGACCTGTCCCTCCGAGGACCGAACCAGCCTGGAACGCTACCCGCCCGGCCTCCTGCCAAACTTGATCCAGCGCAAGCCGGCCGGCGCGCCCGCTATCCCAGCGCCACCCAGAGGGCGCCGTCCTGCACGAGGCACGGCAGCGGCGTGATCGGGCTTCGATTCTTCGAGATGTCGCCGATGAATTCCCAGCCCGGCGAGGTGCCATCCGTCTGCAGCGTGGGCGTCCACGTGCGCACCGCGCCGGTCTGAACATCGAAACAGGTCTCGTGCCAACGGCACACGAGCCCGAGATCGTCGGTCAGCGTGCTGTCGCGCGGCACCACGCGCCCCTGCCCGGGAGAGGTGATCACTCCGGTTTCTTCCTGCGGCCTTTTCTCGAAAAACGGCAGGTTCAGGTGCGGACAGGCGTTGTTGCAGGCGAAATAGCGCTCGCCTCTGCGCATGACGACGAGATCGAAGCCTTCGAACTCGAACACGCGGCGCTTGCCGTCAGCGATCTCGTCCGGCGCACAGAGTCTGGTCCACTGCCGCCCCGCGAAGTGCAGCGTATCGCGGCTGTCCTTGGCCTTCAGCCGGGCTTCGGCCTCTGGCGTGAGGCGGGAGATCTCGTGTAGAGACATGCGCTCGTCGGTGCCGCGCAGCCGCACGCGGATGAAGTCCGCGACCTCCACGTCGTTGGCGACCTGCTGGTAGAGCGCCTCCGAGATCAAGAGCCGGGTGCCGGCGTCCTTGTTCGCGCTCTCGATCCGGCTCGCGACGTTCACCGTCTCGCCGATCGCAGTGAGCTTCGACTCGCGGCCGCCGGTGATCGTGCCGATTACCGCCTCGCCGTAGTGCACGCCGATGCCGATTTCGAAAGCTTCGCTGTACATCGACTGCATGTAGGTTCGCATCCGGTCGGCGGCTGCGAGCATATCGGTCGCCGCCTTGATCGCCCGCAATGGGACGTCCTGCAGGTCGTCGATGCCGAAGGTCGCCATGATCGCGTCGCCGATGAACTTTTCGACGTGGCCACCGTTGCGCTCGATGATGTCGGCCATGTTGAAGAAGTAGCGGTTCAGCACGAACATCAGGTCGTAGGGCGAAAGGCGCTGCGACAACCCCGTAAAGTCGCGGATGTCGCAGAACAGCACCGCGATCGTGCGCGCTTCGCCGCTGTGCCCGAGAGTCGGCTTCGCGAGCTGGCTGGTGATCGCGAGGTCGGTGTCGTCCAGCACCAGGCGGCGAAGCTTCAGATCACCCGACACCTTCGTCTGGCAGGCGAGGCGCAGCTCGGGCCCGAAGTGCAGCGGACCGGCGATCGCGCGCTCGGCCTCGGTCGGCTCGCTGCAGTGCTCGAGTCCCTCGAGGATCCAGACTCGGCAGGTCGAGCAGCGTGCCAGGCCGCCGCAGGCGTGCGCGTGAGGAACGCCCGCGCGCAGCGATGCCGCGAGGATGCTTTCGCCCGCTTCTATCGGGAACTGTTTGGTATCTGGCAGGCAGGTGATCTTGGGCATCGGCGAGGGTTCGTCGAAGAAATCGTGCTCGCTTGGCAGACGTTACGGCGTTGGCAGCCTATCGCAATTGCAGCGATCGAGGCGCAGCGCGGAACGGCTTGCGCAGCGCAGCATCCAGGCCGCCACTTCGCCACCTAACGCTTCACGTTTAACGCTTCGTATTATATGCTTGCGAACGTGATCCGCTCGTTTCGATGCCCGGACACCGAGGCCTTGTTTGCCGGCCGGCGGGTTGCGCGGTTTCGCAACTTCGAGCGCGTCGCGACGCGCAAGCTGCAGATGCTTGATGACGCGACCGAGCTGAGAGACCTGCGGGCGCCGCCCGCGAACCGGCTCGAGGCGTTGAAAGGCGACCGCAGCGGCCAACACAGCATCCGGATCAATGACCAGTGGCGACTGTGCTTTATCTGGACGCCTGGCGGTCCGGAACAGGTGGAGATCGTCGACTATCACTGAGGACTATGCGATGAACAAGATGCGACCCATTCATCCCGGCGAGGTGCTGCGCGAGGAATTCCTCGATCCCCTGGAAATGAGCGCACATGCCCTCGCACAAGCGCTGCGCGTGCCGGCGCCGCGCGTGAACGACCTGGTGCGCGAGCGGCGCAGCGTCACGCCGGACACCGCGCTGCGCCTTGCGCGCTACTTCGGCACGACGCCGCAGTTCTGGCTCAACCTGCAGGCGAGCTACGATTTGAAGATCGCGCTGCGCGAGGCCGGCAAGCGGATCGAGCGTGAAGTCGAGCCGCGCGCGGCGTAGCCGGATCGGCGTGACCGCTCTGCGGCAACGTCTCGCTGCGATTCTCGCGGCAGGCGCATTGCAATGACGAGCGACTTCCCGATTCCTGAGACCCGATACGCCGAGTCCGACGGCCTGAGCATTGCGTACCAGGTCTTCGGCGGCGGCGCGCAGGACCTGCTGATCGTCCCGGGAATCGTTTCCAGCATCGAATCGATCTGGGAGGACGCCGTCTACAGCGGCATGTTCCGGCGCTTTGCGGAAACATTCAGGGTGATTGTCTTCGACAAGCGCGGCCAGGGTCTGTCCGACGCCTTCGAGGGCGTGCCGACGCTGGAAGAACGCATGGATGACGTGCACGCCGTAATGCGGGCGGCCGCGTCGAGGGCGGCCGTGCTGTTCGCGCTGTCCGAAGGCGGCGCAATGGGCGCACTGTTCGCCGCAACTTACCCGGCAAAAGTGGAGAAACTGGTGCTGTGCGGCACGATGGCGAGATTCACCCGGGCAGATGACTATCCGCATCGTTCGACACTCGAGCAGATTCTCGGGTGGATGGACAAAGTATGGGGTAAGCCGGAGTTCGTGCGGCGCATGACGCCCAGTCGCGCGCACGACGCAGCCTATTGCGAGCGAATGGCCCGCATTGGCCGCCATATCGCGTCTCCGAGCGCGATGCGAAGAGCCATGACAGCGAACGGGCAGATCGACGTGCGTGCGGTGCTGCCGCAGATACGACGACCTACGCTTATCCTGCATCGACGCGGAGACCTCTTGGTCACTGTCGCGAACGGTCGCTATCTCGCCGATCACATCCCGGACGCCGTGTATCTCGAACTGCCCGGCGCGGATCACCTCCCGTGGGAAGGCGATGCGAACGCGGTGGTCGATGCCATTACCCAGTTTGCGGCGGCGAAGCGTGCGCACGAGGTAGCCGACGCGAACGATCGCTTCGTCACGACGGTGCTCTTCACCGACATCGTCGGCTCTACCGAGCTGGCATCGAAGCTCGGCGACAACAAATGGCGCGACCTGCTGCGCCAGTTCCACACTGTCGGCCGCCGTCAGCTCGAGCCGCGCCGCGGGCGCGAGATCGACACTGCGGGCGACGGCCTGTTCGCCATCTTCGACGGCCCGGCACGTGCAATCCGCTGCGCGACCGCCATCGCTCAGGAAGCGAAGGCGCTGGGAATCGATGTGCGCGCGGGTTTGCACACCGGCGAAGTTGAACCTACCGGCGACAAGGTCAGCGGGCTCGCGGTGCACATCGGCGCGCGTGTGATGGCGCTCGCCGGTGCGGGCGAAGTGCTGGTCTCGAGCACGACGCGCGATCTGGTCGCCGGCTCGGGGATCGAATTCGACGCCCGCGGCGCGCATACGCTCAAGGGCGTGCCGGGCGAGTGGCAGATTTTCCGGGCGAACGCGGCCTGAGGACGCATCACGGACGATCGCCCGATTCGCAACTCGCCTCCGAACCAACACGCCACATTGCCCGGAATCGCTCACCAGCCCAGCAGCGGCCCCAGATGTCCCTCGGGGCGAAGCGGATCGCGCCGCGGGTCGTCGACGCGGTTGCGCTCGTAAGCAGCCGGGTCGGACTTGTACTGTGCGTAGGTCCGCTTGGCGTACTGGTAGTCGTTGTAGGTGATCGCGATGCCGCCGTTCCAGCTGAGTCCGATGGGCGTCCCCGGGTACTTGCGCAGGAGCGCGACGACGCCTTCCACGGTCCGCGACTGCGGGTATTCGTTCTTCAGAACGCGAGCCTCGACGTAGCGATTGGCGGCGTCCACGAATTTCTCCCATTCCAGGAGAGCCACGTCCCGCGGCGCATCCGCCAGCTTTGCCTGGACCTGCGCGACCTTGTCGTCCGGAATTCCTGCGTAGACCGTGTAAGCCTGCTCCGTTCCATCGACCAGCACGTGGTTCTGCGAACGCGCCGGCGAGGAACCGATCGCAGTCAACGAGATCACGGCTACGCACAGTAATCGGATCAGCATGGTTCTCCAGGCCTGCGTTTTCAGGATGCGAGATAGTCGTATGCTAGGGCGGTTTGTTACGGCACCGGGTTCCCTCGGCCGCAAGGCGCGACAAACGGCGCGCCTCGACTGCGGCGTGGTGCACTGATCGACGGAGAGACGTGATGGCGGAAATCCTCGGCCTCGGCCTTTCGCACTACCCCCCGCTCTGCCTGCCCGATGCGGAGATGGCGAGCCTGCTCAGCTGGACCCTGCGGGACACGTCGATCCCGGAAAAGGAGCGCGACCCGAAAAACTGGCCGGCGGTGATGCGCGCCGAATGGGCCGACGACCAGGGCGCCAAGGCCGCGGCCGAGCACCGCAGGCAGCTCGTCGTCGGCTTCGAGCGGGTGCGCGCGGCGCTCGACGCCTTCAAGCCGGACGCGGTGATCATCTGGGGCGACGACCAGTACGAGAACTTCAAGGAAGACCTGATTCCGCCGTTTGCGATCCTCGCCTACGACGATCTCGACCTCTATCCCTGGGCGCAGGCGCAGACCTCGTCGATGATGAAGGGAAAGCAGAATGCCTGGGGCGAGGACGCGTCCAAACATTACCGCCTGCGCGGGCGGCCGGATATCGCGAAACACCTCGTCAGCGGACTGCTCGAGCAGGACATCGACGTCGCCTACGCCTACAAGCCGCTGCACCACGGCAGCGTCGCGCACGCGTTCACCAACGCGATCCTCTACCTCGACTACCACCGCAAAGGCTACGAGCACCCGACCATCTGCTTTCCGCTCAACTGCTACGGGCGCAAGGTCATCTCGGCCAAGGGCTTCGTCACGCGCATGGACGCGAAGCTCGAGCTCGACCCGCCCTCGCCCGCGCCGAAACGCTTCATGCAGGTCGGCGCGGCCGCCGCGCGCGTGCTCAAGTCGAGCCCCTGGCGCGTCGCGCTCGTCGCCTCGTCGAGCTGGTCGCACGCCTTCCTCTGCGATCCGACGTATCGGCTTCGCCCGGACACGCCGGCCGACCGAAAACTATACGAAGCGCTGCGCGACGCCGATTATGGAACTTGGCGTGCCACGCCGCTCAAGGCGGTCGAGGACGCCGGGCAGCAGGAGGTGCTCAACTGGTTCGCGCTCACCGGCGCGATGGAGGCGCTCGGCGCGAAGCTGGAGTGGTCCACCTTCGTCGAGACGCACATCTTCAACTCGAACAAGGTGTTTGCCGTCTACGGAGCGGCGTAGTTCAGTCGTTCCCTACGCCGCGGCGCGCGTCCTCTGCTGCGGCATCCCTTCGATCCCGTCCCAGGCCTGCGCCGGGACATGCGCATGCCCGTCGAACAGCAGCCGCGCGGTGCGCAACAGCGCCGAGCGCGTGATCTTCGGCGGCATCGCATCGCCTTCGGTTTCGATGCGCACGGTGAATTCGCCGGTCGGATGCTCGATCGGCAGCGTCTTCGCCCTGCCCCGCGGCACCATGGCGATCCCCTCGGCGACGCCGCCGGGCAGCACGCAGGCAGTGGCCACCGTCACCGCGCCGAGCACGCCGATCGACGAATGGCAGTCGTGCGGGATGAAGGTGCGCGTGCACAGCGCGCCGCCGGCGCGCGGCGGCGCGATGAGCGACATCTTCGGCACGTTCTTCTTCGTCACGTCGCCGAGGTTCATCAGATGCCCGGCCTTCAGCCGGATCGCCTGGATGCGCGCCTTGAGCTCGGTGTCGGCGTCCAGGTCCTTCTTCGTCTCGTAGCCGGTACGGCCGAGCGCAGCGGCCGGCATGACGACCACCGGCATGCCGTTGTCGATCAGCGTGCAGGGCACGCCGTCGATGACGTCGATCGCGTTGCCGCTCGGCAGCAGCGCGCCGCAGGTCGAGCCGGCGACGTCCAGGAAATCGATCAGCACCGGGGCATGGGTGCCGGGCACGCCGTCGATGCGCGCTGCGCCGTCGTAGGCCACGCGCCGCCCAGGCGTCTGCACCGTCGCCACCGCGATGCTTGCGCTGTTCACCATGTGGATGCGCACGCGCGTCTCGCCGTCGGCCGCCTTCACCAGGCCGTGCTCGATTGCGAACGGCCCCACGCCGGCGAGGATGTTGCCGCAGTTCTGGTTGTAGTCGGCGCGCGGCTCGTTCACCACCACCTGCACGAACAGGTAGTCGACGTCGGCGTCGGCGCGCGTCGACGGCCCGACGATCGCCACCTTGCTGGTGAGCGGGTTGGCGCCGCCGATGCCGTCGATCTGGCGGTCGTCGGGCGAACCCATCACCGCGAGCAGGATGCGCTCCAGAATCGCGTGGTCCGCGGGCACGTCCGAGGCGAGGAAATATGCGCCCTTGGAAGTGCCGCCGCGCATGATCGAGCAGGGAATCCGCGTCTGCATGACGTCCTCCTTCGCTATTTCGCCGGCGGCTCGAAAGTTCCGTAATCGACCGGCCCATCGATGACGCGCAAGCCCTTCTCGGCGAGCGACTTTCGCATGCCGTAGAGATCGAGTCCAAGCGCGCCGGCAACGAGCTTCATGCGGTTGGCGGCTTCCTTCTCCTCGCGTGCGACGCCCGCCTTCGCCACCGCCCCGGCTTTCGCGCGCGGCACGATGACCACGCCATCGTCGTCCGCCACCACCACGTCGCCCGGCACCACGTGAACGCCGGCGCAGACCACGGGCACGTTCACCGAGCCGACCGTCTCCTTCACCGTCCCCTTGGCCGAGATCGCGCGCGACCAGACGGGAAACTTCATTGCGGAGATTTCGTTCGCGTCGCGGCAGCCGACATCGAGCACCACGCCCACGACGCCATGCGCCTTGAGCGAGGTCGCGAGCAGCTCGCCGAAAGCGCCGTCGCGGTTCTCGCTCGAGCAGGCGACCAGCAGCACGTCGCCAGGCCTCACCACCTCCACCGCGACGTGGATCATCCAGTTGTCGCCCGGGTGCGCGAACACCGTGATCGCGCTGCCCGCGATGCGCGCACCGCGCCACACCGGGCGCATCTCCGGATGCATCAGCCCGAGGCGTCCCTGCGCCTCGTGCACCGTGGCGACGCCGAGGCGCCCCAGGGTTTCGATCGACGCGCCGTCCGCGCGCTGGATGTTCTTGATGCAGAGTCCGTTCATCGGCTGTTGTCCTATTCGAAGCCGTACAGGCGCGCGGGATTGTCGACCAGGATCTTCTTCCGGATCGCCGGATCGGGCGCCATCAGCGGGATGAGGTCGACCAGGTCGCCGTCGTTCGGCATGTGCTTGACGTTGGGATGTGGCCAGTCGGTGCCCCACAGGATGCGATCGGGCGCGACCGCGATCAGCGCCTTGGCAAACGGCACCGCGTCCGTAAACGGCGGCCCCATGGAGGAAACGCGCTCGGCGCCGCAGACCTTGACCCAGACGTTGTCGCTCTTCATGAAGTCGAGCAGGATCTTGAACGGCTTCTGCTCGAGGCCGTCGGCCGCGGTCACGCGTCCCATGTGGTCGATGACGATCGGCACCGGGAGCTTCCTCAACATGTCCTCGAACTCGACGATGTCGCGCGAGTCGAGGTGCAGGATCAGGTGCCAGCCGAGCGATCTTACGCGCTCGACCGTGCGGTGAAAAAAGCCGAACTCGGGCCGGCCGCCGAGGTGCTGCACGAAATTGAAGCGCACCGCGCGGATGCCGCCCGCGTGCATGCGCTCAAAGTCCTTGTCGGTGCAGCTCCCGTCGATGATCGCCGTGCCGCGGAAGCGCCCGCCCGAGCGCGCGATGCCGTCGAGCGTGGCGCGCATGTCGGCGCCGTGGCAGCTCGCGTGCACGATCACCGCGCGCTCGAGCCCCAGCCTGGCGTGCAGCCTGACGAGGTCCTCGAACGGCGAGTCGGGCGGGTGGTAGGCGGCCTTCGGATCGTAGGGAAACTTCGCCGCGGGGCCGAAGATGTGGCAGTGAGCATCGCAGGCGAGCGGCGGCGGCGTGAACTTCGGCTTGCGCGTATTCGGATCCGGCGCGGGGATCGACTTCGGCGGCATGGATGGCTACTTTTCCTTCTGTCCGTCTAGGCATGCGAGCAGCGCTCGCGCGATCGCGCGCGCGTCCTTCGGCACTTCGCCGGAAAACGCCTTGCGCACCCCGAGGTCGGTGACCCATTGCTGGTGTGCCGCGGTGGCCTGCGCCATGAAGGGCGGCAGGCCGATATGCTCGAGCGTTGCCGCGACCTCGCGCATCTCCGCTGCGCGTCGCTTGCCGTGCACCGTGACGCGCTCGCTGACGTGGTTGGCGAGGCTTTCGATGTCCGGGTGGCGAAACAGCGTCGTGCCGACCGACGGCAGCACGCGCGCGTCGATCCCCAGCCTCACTGCCGCAGCCACGCATTCCATCGTCACGCTCTCGAAGCCCTTGATCGCCACCGAGCGGATCATCTTCAGGGTCGAAGCGTCGCCTACGCGCTGCGACACGATCTCGAACTGCAGGCCGAGCGCCTCGAACTGCGGCACGACGTGCGCCACGTCCACGCCCGAGAGCAGCAGCGGCGTGCGGTGCAGCTTGGGCAGCACCGGATCCATCACCGCAACGTCCACGTACTGCGCGCCATGCGCCTCGATCAGCATCGCGGCTTCGACCTTGCGGAACGGCGCCACCGAGTTGATGTCGCAGTAGCGCTGTCCCCTGCCGAGCGCAGGCAGCGCGCTGCGCGCCGCCGCCGGCTGCTGCTCGGCGGTCACCGCGCTGAACACCAGGTCGGCGCCGTTCACCGCGTCGCCCGCGTGCGGCGCGGCGCGGACTTCGAGCGCCGCGCATTCGGCACGCTTTTTACGTGCCGCGTCGGCATCGGCGTCGAACAGGATGTCGTAGGCGGCAATCGTCAGTGGCTTGCCGAGGCCTGCGTCGCGCCAGCCGCGGGTAAAGGCCTGCGCCGCCTCACCAAATCCAATGAACGCGATCTTCATGCTGGCAGCCATGATGCCAGCGCGCATGCCGGGAGGGGTTTCCATCGGTCGTGCGGGCCCATTGATTCTTGCTATAGTCGGGTCCAGCGCGGCGCATTCCAGGCCATCATTCACCGTCTGTAAGGCGCAGCAATCCCCTATTTCAAATCCTACCGGAGCGGCACATGAAACTCGTCATGGTGGGCAACGGCGCGTTCGCCAAGAAGCATCTCGACGGCCTCAAGCGCATCCCCGGCGCCGAAGTCGTCAGCATCGTCGGGCGGACGTCCGAATCGACGGCGGCGGTGGCCAGGCAGTACGGCATCCCGCACTCGACGACCCGGCTGGAAGAGGCGCTCGCGCGCCCCGGCGTGGAGGCCGCGATCCTGACCTCGCCCACCCAGGTGCATGCCGACCAGGGCGTCCAGGTCATGCAGGCCGGCAAGCACGTGCAGATCGAGATCCCGGTCGCCGACTCGCTTGCAGATGCCGAACGCCTGGTCGCGACGCAGAAAAAGACCGGCAAGGTCGCCATGGGCGGCCATACGCGGCGCTTCAACCCGAGCCACCAGTGGATCCACAACCGCATCAGGGCCGGCGAGCTGAAGCTGCAGCACCTGGTGGTGCAGACCTTCTTCTTTCGCCGCAGCAACATGAACGCGGAAGGCAAGCCGCGCAGCTGGACCGACCATCTGCTGTGGCACCACGCCTGCCATACGGTGGACCTGTTCCAGTACCAGACCGGCGAGACGGCCTCCGAAGTTCATGCGCTGCAGGGCCCGATGCACCCGGAGCTCGGCATCGCGATGGACATGTCGATCGGCATGAAGACGCCTTCGGGCGCGGTGTGCACGCTCGCGCTGTCGTTCAACAACAATGGGCCGCTCGGCACCTTTTTTCGCTACATCTGCGACAACGGGACCTACATCGCGCGCTACGACGATCTGCTCGACGGCAATGAAAAGCCGATCGACGTCTCCAAGGTCGCGGTGTCGAAGGACGGCATCGAGCTGCAGGACCGCGAGTTCATCGCCGCGATCCGGGAAGGCCGCGAGCCGAACGCGAGCGTCGTGCAGGTGCTGCCGGCGATGCGGACGCTGGATCGGCTCGAAAGATCGCTGCGCTAGCCGGCCGCGCGTAGCACGAGGTCCAGGCAGGCGCGCCCGTGCTTTCGGATTTCCCCAACATCCGCCACCTGCGGGCATTCAGCTCCGCGGCGCGCCTGAAGAGCGTCAATCGCGCGGCGCGCGAGGTGCACCTGTCCCAGCCGGCGCTGACGCAGGCGATCGCGAAGCTCGAGGCCGAGGTCGGCGCGCCGCTGTTCGTGCGGCGCAGCACCGGGGTCTACCCAACCCGCATCGGCGAAATCCTGCAGCGCCGCGTGGACCGCGCGCTCGCGCAACTTTCGCACGCAGCGGCAGCGCTGCGCCGTGGCCCGCAGGACGAAAAATGGGCGCCGCCGATCGAGCGCAATCTCACCGCGACGCAGGTGCGCGCCCTGATCGCAGTGGCCGATGCCGGCAGCTACACGCTTGCCGCGCGCACGCTCGGCGTCGCGCAGCCCTCGCTGCACCGCGCGGCGCGCGATCTCGAGCGCCTGGTCGGGCGGCCGCTGTTCGAGCGCGCCGGCCACGGCGTCGTCGCCACCCGCGACGGCGCCGAGCTCGCGCGCATGTTCAAGCTCGCGGCGCACGAGATCGACCAGGCGCGCGAGGAAATGCGCGACGAACACGGCACGGTGGCGGCGCGCATCGCGGTCGGCTCGATGCCGCTCGCGCGCACCTACATCGTGCCGCGGGCGGTCGCGACCCTGCTCGAGCGCTATCCGGGCTCGCGCGTGCGCATCGCCGACGCGAGCTACGATCCGCTGCTCGCGCAGCTGCGCAGCGGCGCGATCGACGTGATGGTCGGCGCGCTGCGCCAGCCGCCTCCGGTCGAGGACGTGGTGGAGACCGTGCTTTTCTCGGAACCGCTCTCGGTGGTGGTGCGCGCCGGCCATGCGCTCGCCGCCGCGCGCAAGCCCTCGATCGAGATGCTTTCGCGCCAGAGCTGGGTGCTCCCCGCCGCCGGCACGCCGACGCGCCAGCACTTCGAGCGCATCTTCACCGAAAAAGGCCTCGTGCCGCCCGAGCCGGCCGTCGAAGCGAGCTCGCTCATCGCGGTGCGCGGTCTGCTGCTGGAGAACGACATGGCGACGCTGATCTCGCGCCACCAGGTGCGCTACGAAGAGGCGGCAGGCCTGCTCGAGGCGGTGAAGCTCGATCTGGGCGATACCGCGCGCCCGATCGGCATCACCACGCGCGCGAACTGGGTGCCCACCCGGTTGCAGGGCGAGTTCATCGCCGTGCTGCGCGAGGTCTGCCGGACGCGGAGCTGACGCGCACGGCGGAATCGCCGCGCAAGCAAAGCTCTGGCATGCTGTGCCCGATCTAGAGGAAGGAATGCACCATGATCATCGATTGCCACGGACACTACACCACCGCGCCCGCCGAGCTCGAGGCCTGGCGCAAGCTGCAGATCGAGGCGCTCACCGATCCTGCCAGGGCGCCGGCCAAGGCCTCGCTCAGGATCACGGACGACCAGCTGCGCGACAGCGTCGAGGGCGCGCAGCTGAAGCTGCAGCGCGAGCGCGGCACCGATCTGACCATTTTCTCGCCGCGCGCGAGCTTCATGGCGCATCACGTAGGCAACTTCGAGACCAGCCGGGCCTGGTCCGAGATCTGCAACGAGCTGGTGCACCGCGTCTGCGGCCTGTATCCGGACAATTTCGTCGGCGTCTGCCAGCTGCCGCAATCGACCGGGGTGCGTCCCGAGACCTGCATTCCGGAGCTGGAGCGCTGCGTCAAGGAGCTCGGCTTCGTAGGCTGCAATCTGAACCCGGATCCTTCGGGCGGACACTGGAAGGAGCCGCCGCTGACCGACCGCTGGTGGTACCCCCTGTACGAGAAGATGGTCGAGCTCGACGTGCCCGCCATGGTGCACGTCAGTACCTCGTGCAACGCCTGCTTTCACACCACGGGCGCGCATTACCTGAACGCGGATACCACCGCGTTCATGCAGTTCCTCACCTCGGATCTGTTCAGGGATTTCCCGACGCTGAAATTCGTCATCCCGCACGGCGGCGGTGCGGCACCCTATCACTGGGGACGCTTCCGCGGCCTGGCGCAGGACATGAAGCGCCCGCCGCTCAAGGAACTGCTGCTGAACAACGTGTACTTCGATACCTGTGTCTACCACCTCCCTGGCATCGAGCTGCTGCTCAAGGTGGTGCCGGTCGACAACGTGCTGTTCGCATCCGAGATGGTCGGCGCGGTGCGCGGCATCGACCCCGAAACCGGCCACCCCTACGACGACACCAAGCGCTACGTGGATGCAATCGCGTGGCTGACCGACGCCGATCGCAGGAAGATCTACGCCGACAACGCGCGCAAGGTTTATCCGCGGCTGACGAAGTAAAAGGGGTCAGACCCCTGTGGATAAGTCTGCCGACACACCAGGCTATCTGGTGGACTTATCCACAGGGGTCTGACCCCGGGCTTCATACGCGGCGACGGCTTTTTTCAGGTCGTCGTATTCCTCGCAGCCGAACAGGCACAAGCGGTCCAGGACCGCGAGGTGCTCTTTTGCCTTGGGCAGGTCTCCGACCATCAGGTACGCCTCGCCGATGTACTCGTGCGCGCCGCGATGCTCGGGATTGAGGCGCAGCGCTTCGCGGTAGTGCATGAACACCAGTTCCATGTCCGGACTGCGGCCTTTGCGAAGCGCGAAGGCGTAGCGGTTGTGATACTCGGCGTTGTCCGGCACGCGCACGAGCGCCCCGCGCATCACCGAGGCTGCCTGGGCCCAGTTTTCGTATCCCCTGGCGCGCTCGAACTCGGCTATCACGGGATCGAGCGGAACGCCCTGGCTGTCGCTGTCGACGCTGTCGCCTGCCGCATGCGCGATGCCCGCGGCGAGCAGGGCTGCGAGAATTACGGAACAGACCGGGCTGCCCATGTGTTCCTCCTCCGGAAAGGTGTCGAAAGTGACCGCTGACAGCCCTGTATTGGGATGGATCCCGCGCTGGCTGATCGCCTGCGCGCTTGCTGCGTCAACAGCGCTCGCCTCACCCGCATTCCCCCAGATGCCGGAAAACCACGACAGCGCGGTAGTTGCACTGCACGATGCGGACCCGGAGAAGCGACTGGAGGGAATCGTCTGGATCGCAGAAAACGGCCGGTTCGCGGATGCCGAGCTGCTGCACGAGCGCTTGCGCGACGAAGAGCCGGTGCTGCGCAAGGTTGCGGAGCAGGGTCTGTGGGCGCTGTGGACACGCTCGGGCAACCCGGAGACCGACCGCCTGCTGGAAGGCGGCACCGAATTGATGCAACGTGGCGCCTACGCCGAGGCGATCGACGTATTCAGCGCGGTGATCCAGCGCGCGCCGGATTTCGCCGAGGGCTGGAACAAGCGCGCAACCGCCTACTTCCTCGCGGGCGAGTACCGCAAGTCGATCGCCGATTGCGAGGAGGTTTTCAAGCGCAATCCGAAGCATTTCGGCGCCCTCTCGGGCAACGGCCAGAACTGGCTCGCGCTCGGGGAGCTGGACAAGTCGCTCGAGTACCTGAAACGCGCGCTCGAGGTTAACCCGAACATGACCGGCGTCGCCGAAATGATCCTCAAGATCGACACGTTCAAGAAACAGCGCAAGGGACAGGCGATCTAAGAACGGATCTGACCTGAATCGCGCGATATCGCCGGCCAGCGGATATCGATCTCGTGATTTCGCACGATTGCCGGTGCCTCTTCGGCAATCGTGCGAAATCACGAGACAAACGGGCGCTTGCCAAGCGACCCCGCTTATCGCAGGCGAATTGTGTCTCCTGCTGCTGCAAAGCGGCCCAATACAGCCGCATTGCAGCAGCAGGAGATTGATATCCACTAACAAGTGCCTTCGCAACGCAGGCTTCCCAGAGCTCTGACCCGCGTCAAATGCAGGTCACGACACCAGCCTAGAATGCGCCTGTGCCCCGCAGCAGTCTCGATCGCCACTACCTGACGCCGCTACTCGAGCCGGCTTCGGTCGCCATCGTCGGTGCGAGTCCGCGCCGCGGATCGGTCGGCGCCGTGCTGCTCGAGAACATGCAGAATGCCGGGTTTCGCGGCCCGCTGTTTGCCGTCAACCCGAAGCATCGCTCCGTGGCCGGCATCCCCTGCCATGCCTCGGTGCGCGACGTTCCCCAGCGCATCGACCTCGCGGTCATCGTGACGCCGGCGGCCAGCGTGCGCGGGGTGCTCGAGGATTGCGGGGAAGCCGGAGTCCGCGCCGCCTGCGTCATCAGCGCCGGGTTCGGCGAGGCGGGACCGGCGGGCGAGAAGCTCGAACGCGCTCTCCTCGACACCGTGCGCCGCTACCGCATCCGCATGCTCGGGCCGAATTGCCTGGGCTTGATGCGGCCCGAGGTCGGCGTGAACGCGACCTTCGCGCGCGGCGGCGTGCATACCGGCGCGCTGGGATTGATTTCGCAGTCCGGCGCAGTGTGCACTGCGATCCTGGACTGGGCGGCGCCGCACGGCATCGGCTTCTCGAGCGTGATTTCGCTCGGCGGTTCGGCCGACGTGGATTTCGGCGAGCTGGTCGATTACCTGTTGAACGACCCGAAGACCGAGCACATCCTGCTCTACATCGAGGGGGTGCGCGACGCGCGGCGATTCATGAGCGCGCTGCGCGCCGCGGCGCGCGTCAAGCCCGTGATCCTGATGAAAGTCGGCCGCCAGCCGGCGGGCTCCCGCGCGGCGGTGTCCCACACCGGGGCGATGATCGGTTCGGACGACGTGTTCGAGGCGGCGGTGCGCCGCGCGGGCGTCGTGCGCGTGGCGACTATCGGCCAGCTCGTCGCTGCGGCGCACGCGCTTTCGCGCCAGGTACGGCCGCGCGGCGATCGCCTTGCGGTCATCACCAATGGGGGTGGACCGGGAGTGATGGCGGCCGACCGCGCCGCGGACCTCGGCATTCCGCTCGCCGAGTTATCGCCCGCGACGATCGAATCGCTGAAGCAGGCGCTGCCGCCGAACTGGTCGCACGGCAACCCGATCGACCTCATCGGCGACGCGGACGCCGGGCGTTACGCCACGGCGCTCGACGCCTGTCTCGCCGATCCCGGCGTAGACGGCGTTCTGGCGATCCTGACCCCGCAGGCGATGACCTCTCCGCTGGAGGTCGCGCACGCGCTCGTTGAACGCGCCGCAAAACGCCACAAGCCGCTGCTGACCTGCTGGATGGGCGAAGCGCAGGTCGCCGAGAGCCATGCGCTGTTTGCGCAGCACGGCATTCCGAGCTTCCGCACGCCGGAGCCGGCGGTGGACATGTTCGCGCATGTCTCGGCGTTTCACCGCAACCAGAAGATCCTGTTGCAGACCCCGGGGCCGCTCGCGCACGAGTCGCGACCGGACCTCGAAAACGCGCGCCTCGTGATCGACTCGGTGCTCGCCGAGCACCGCAGCGTTCTCTCCGAGCTCGAATCGAAGGCGCTGCTGGCAGCCTTTCACATCCCGATCGCGCGTGCAGTGCTTGCACGTTCGCCGAACGAAGCGATGGCCGTGGCCCAGGAGCTCGGCTTCCCCGTGGCGATGAAGATCGACTCGCCCGACATCACGCACAAGTCGGATGCCGGAGGGGTGAGGCTGAACGTCGGCAACGCGCAGGCGGTGCGCGAAAGCTGGCAGACGATCTGCGACAACGTCGCGCGATTGCGCCCGAACGCGAAGGTGAACGGGGTGATCGTAGAACCGATGGCGGCGCGACCGAACGGGCGCGAGCTGATGGTCGGCGTCGTGCGAGACCCGGTGTTCGGCCCGGCGATCACCTTCGGACTGGGAGGAACCGCGGTCGAAGTGCTGGCCGATCGCGCGGTCGCGCTGCCGCCGCTGAACGGCGTGCTGGTCGACGAGCTGGTGCGCGGCACCCGGGCCGCGAAGCTGCTCGGGGAGTTCCGGCGCATGCCGCCGGTGGACCGCGCGGCGCTCGAGGCGGTGCTGCTGCGGGTCTCGGAGATGGCCTGCGAGCTGCCGCAGGTGCGCGAGATGGACATCAATCCGCTCGTGCTGGACGAATCCGGAGCCCTGGTACTCGATGCGCGCATCGTGGTCGAGCGACTGGGTGCGGCGTTGCCGCGCTACAGCCACATGGCGATCCACCCCTACCCCTCGCAGCTGGTCGCCGAGTGGACCGCGTCCGACGGCGCGCGCGTCGTCGTTCGCCCGATCCGGCCCGAGGACGCGGAGATCGAGCAGGCCTTCGTGCGCAAGCTCTCGCCCGAGAGCCGCTACTTCCGGTTCATGGACACGATCCGCGAGCTCACCCCACAGATGCTCGTGCGCTTCACCCAGATCGACTACGACCGCGAGATGGCCTTCATCGCCGTCACCGACGCAGGCGGCGAGGAAACCGAGGTCGGCGTCGCCCGCTACGTCACCAACCCAGACGCCAGCTCCTGCGAGTTCGCCATCGTCGTCGCCGACGACTGGCAGCGCCGCGGCCTCGGCCGCCGCCTGATGACGCAGCTGATCGAGGTCGCCCGCGCGCGCGGACTCGCAAGCATGGTGGGGCACATTCTCGCCACCAATCGCAGCATGCTTACCCTGTCGGCGAACCTCGGTTTCACGGTCGGCGAGTCGCCCGACGATCCGACCGTCCGGCGCGCGACGCTGACGCTGTAGGCGCTATAGGGGTCAAACCCCGTTTTGCGCGAGAACACTCGTCAGCGGATATCCATCTCCTGATGCTGCAATGCGGCTGCTTCGGGCCGCGTTGCAGCGTCAGGAGAGAAAATCGGCGCTCGATGAACGTCTTCGTTTATCGAAGGCAGATTCGTCTCCTGTTTTCGACGACCGCCGAAGAATCGCCGGCGATCGTCGAAAACAGGAGATCGACATCCGCAATCGGACGCCTGCGCGACGCACGGCGACTTATCCACAGGGGTCTGACCCCGACTAAGCGCTGACGGACCCTGCCTCCACGACGACCGCCGCGCCTGCCAGCGGCCCGCCGATCTCGTCGCAGCCGGCCGCGCGCAGCGCATCGCGCTGCGCATCGCGTTCCACGCCGTCGGCAGCCACGCGCAGGCCGAGCGCGTGGCCGAGCGCAGCGGTGGCCGCGGCGACCGCGCTCTGCTCGGCGCTCGCCGGAATCTGGGCCACGATGCCCGGGTCGATCGCGAGCTTGCGCACGGGGCAGCGCTTGAGCAGCGCCAGGTTCGATGCCCCGGCGCCAAAGCCGCCGATGGCGATCGCCACGCCGAGCGCAGCGAGCTTGCGCAGCGCGCCGAGCGCGGCCTCGGGCTCCAGCATGAGCGTGGCCTCGCTCAGCTCGAGCTCGAGCCGCCGCGGCGGCAGGCCGCTTTCGGCCAGGGCATGCTTGACCGTGTCGAGCACGTTCGGTTGCTTCAACTGCCGCGTCGAGAGATGAACCGTGACCGGCTGCTCGCCGTCATCCTGCGCGACGGCCCAGCGGCAGGCTTCGCGCAGTACCCACTCGCCGATGCGCGGCGCGAGCGCCGTGTCCTCGGCGAGCTGCGCGAACTCGCTCGCCTGCAGGAGCCCGCGCGCGGGATGCTGCCAGCGCGGGGCGACCCGGTGTCCAACGAGGCCGCCGCCGGCGAGCTCGATGATCGGCTGTGCGTAAAGCCGCAGCTCGCCTCCCTCGAAGGCGCGCCGCAGCTCGTTTTCGAGCGCAAGCCGGCCCGCGGCCAGCTTGTTCATCTGGTCGGTGAAGAACTGGTAGTTGGCGCGGCCCGTCTCCTTGACGTGGTACATCGCCGCGTCGGCGTTGCGAATGAGCGCCTCGGCGTCGCGCCCGTCATCGGGGAAAATCGCGATTCCGATCGACGGGGTCACGGACAGCTCGTGCTGATCGATGCGGATCGGCGCGGACAGGTTCTCGATCACCTTGCGCGCGACATGCGCCGCATCGGAAGCACGCTTGATCTCCGGCAGCACGACGAGAAACTCGTCGCCGCCGACGCGGCAGACGGTGTCGCCCACGCGCAGCTGGCCGACGAGGCGCTCGGCCACCTCCTTCAGGACGATGTCGCCCACCGCGTGGCCGAGGGTGTCGTTGATGGTCTTGAATCGGTCGAGGTCGACGAACATGGTCGCGGTCAGCTTGCGATTGCGCTTGCTCAGCGCGAGCGCCTGCGTCAGGCGGTCTTCGAGCAGGCGCCGGTTCGGCAATCCGGTAAGCGAATCGTGATCCGCGATGTGCAGGGCGCGCGCCTCGGCCAGGCGGCGCTCGCCGATCTCGGCCTCGAGGCGCTCGTTGGCCGATTTCAGCTCCGCGGTGCGCTCGGCAACTGCGCGCTCGAGCGCTTCGCGCTCGGCGCGCTCGACGGTCACGTCCTCGAAAATCGCGATCGCGCCCTCGAGCGGCTTTTCCGGATCGATCGCGCGCGCGGTCATCCGGCACCAGAACCGGCTGCCGTCCTTGCGCAGCAGCTCGCGCTGATGGACGAAGGTCTGCCCGGCGCTGAGAGGCTCGAGCGCAGCCCGGCCGACCACGGCGAAGGTTTCGTCATCTTCGACCAGGATGCGCGTGCTCTGGCCGACCATCTCTCCCGGGGCGTAGCCGAACATCTCCTCGAGCCGCGGGTTGCAGCGCTGGAAACTGCGGTCGCGCACGAACGATATGCCGATGGTCGCGTTGTCGAGGATCAGCTCCTGCTCGGCGAGCGCGCGGCGCACCTGCTCCTCCGCGGCGCGGCGCGCGGAGATGTCCTCGAACAGCCAGACGTATCCCTTGGCCGGATTGCCGGGCTCCACTGCACGTCCCCACAGCCGGCACCAGAAGCCCGAGCCGTCGGCGCGGCGCAGGAACTGCTCGCGCGAGCTGGTTTCGCCGCGGTCGAGCGCTTCATAGGGCTGGGCGCCTTCCAGGAACTCCGCGTCGGTGAAGAACATGAAGCGGGTATCGAGGTTGAGCACGCCGCCCGGCGGGTGGCCGAACATCTCCTCGTAGCGCCGGTTGCAGCGCTGGATCCTGCGGTCGCGGATGAAGGCGATGCCCATCACCACGTTGTTGAGCAGCGCCTGCTGCTCGGCCAGTACCTGCTGCAGCACGTCCTCGGTGCGCCGGCTCTCGGTGACGTCCTCGCCGATCCATACCGTGCCGCGCGCGGGATCGAGCGGATCCGCGGCGGTGCCGGTGATGCGCGCGACGAAGGTGCTGCCATCCTTGCGCCGCACGCGGCCCTCGGTGGAGAACGTGCGGCCCGACGCGAGCTGCGCATAGCCCGCACGCACTTCATCGTAGAGCGCGTCGTCCGCATAAATCCTGCGCGTCGGCTGCCCGTCCAGTTCGCCGTGCGCGTAGCCGAACAGCCGCTCGAAGCTGGCATTGCAGCGCGCGATGACATGGTCGCGCACGAACACGATGCCGATCGCCACGTTGTCGAGAATCGCGCGCTGCTCGGCGAGGCGCCGCTCGACCGCATCGCCCAGCCGCTTGCGTTCGGTGACGTCCTCCGCGATCCAGATCGTGCCGGCCTGGGTGTTCTGCGGGTCGATCGCGCTCGCGATGACGCGGCACAGGAAGCTAGTGCCGTCCTTGCGCCGCATTTCCCATTCGATGTCAAGCTGGCGCCCGGTGGCCAGAATCGGAATCGCGATGTCGCCGAGGGCCTGGTAGCTCTCGGGCGACGGATAGACCACTTCGCCGGGCTTGCCGATCAGCTCGTCGGCCGCCCAGCCGAACATCTGCGCGAATTTCGGGTTGCAGAGAAAAAACTTTCGCTCGCGTGTGAACGCGATGCCGATCGAGGCGTTGGCGAGTACCGCCTCGTACTCGAGATGCGTGTAGCGCGTGCGGCCGGCGTAGGGGCTGGGCTCGTTCATCGGCTGCCCGTGCTTCTGTTGCCGGCCTGTGCGAGTTGCTGGAAGTCCTGCGCTAAGCCGCGCAGGCGCGTTGCGATCGCGGCACGCTGCTCGGGGCTCAGCGTGCGCTCGATTGCGAGCAGCATGTCGTAGTAGGCCGCGCGGTCCTCGTCGGCGACCCGCGCATACTCGCGCGTGCGGCCCTGGTCCCAGCCCGCCGCCCAGTCCGCCAGCCTGCGCTTGGCCGAATGCATGCGCAGAATCGTCAGCAGCTCGGCCTGGCGCCGGCGCCGGTCCTGCAGGCGCAGCGCACTGGTGAGCGGCGCGGTTTCGCTGTAGCGGCGCACCACGGCACGCTGGTCCGCGTTCAGCGAACCGATCCACTCCTCCAGGCTTGTGATGTTCCGCTCCAGTCGGCGCTTGCGGCGCGCGGCCTCGTCGCCCTCGAGCCGCTCTTCCGCGTACTTGGCGTTCTCTTCCTCGAAGCGCTGCTCCAGGTGCTTGACCTGCTCGGGCGTCAGCGCATCCATCATCGGCGCCAGCTCCTGCGCCGCTGCGCGCAGGCCCTGATCGAGCTGCGCACGCAGTGCAGCGTAACCCCACTCTAGGTCCGCGCGCGTGAGTCCGCGCTCGACGCGGTGCGCGCAGGACTCCGCCAGCGTCGCGTACTGTGGCAGCGCGGCGGCGCGATGCCAGGCGAGGAAACTTTCGATCCGCCGGTCGAGATCTTTCGCCTGCTCACCATGGAAATCGAGATAGCTGGTCGCGCGCCAGCGCAGGAGCGTGGCCCCATTGTCGTAGACCATCTGGGTCGCGCTGCAGCC
>Ga0210102_1000095_pt1 | contig 25130 bp, 16 predicted proteins | sample RushOxbow_ThreeS_4_FD_185563 | JGI IMG/M metagenome (GOLD analysis project Ga0210102, IMG submission 185563) | Wetland microbial communities from San Francisco Bay, California, USA, that impact long-term carbon sequestration -... | ecosystem: Environmental > Aquatic > Marine > Wetlands ...
TGTGGGTCAAGGCTCCGATCGAGACGAAGTTGGCGCCCGCTTCGGCATAGGCCCGGACGTTCTCGAGGGTAATGCCGCCGGTGGCCTCGATCTCGATCCCGGGGCTGAGCGCGCGGGCCTGTCCCGCCCACTCCCGCAGCCGCTCCGGGGGCTGGTTGTCCACCAGGAGCCGGGTGGCCCCGGCGGCGCATGCCTCCTCCAGCTGCTCCAGCGACTCCACCTCTACCTGGAGCGAGGTGATCCCCCGCGAGCGCGCCTCGGCCAGCGCCGCCGACAGCGGTGTGCCGGTTGTGCGAAGCGCCTGCCAGTGGTTGTCCTTGACCATGACCTCGTGAGTCAGGTCGGCCCGGTGGCGCGCGCCGCCGCCGGCCAGCACCGCGGCGATGTCGAGCGATCGGAGCCCGGGGGCGGTCTTCCGGGTGTGGAGGATGCGGCACGAAGTACCGGCGACGGCGCCGGTGTAGGCACGGGTGGCGGTGGCGATGCCGCACGCGCGCTGGAGCAGGTTGAGCAGTGGCCGCTCCGCCCGCAGCACCCGGGCGAGCTGGCCCTGGATCAGCCCTACGACGGTCGCGGGCGCGACCGCTCTCCCGTCCGGCGCCCGCCATTCGATCCGGCACTCGCACGCCACCGCGACCGCGTCGGCGTAGGCGGCCCCGGCGAGCACGCCTCCGCTCCGGAACTCGATCCGCCCTTCGGCGACGAGGCCCGCCGGCACGGTGACGGCAGTGGTGATGTCGGTGGGGCCGTCCTCCGCGAGAGCGATGGCGGCGATGCGCTCCGGGTCGCCGGTCACCGGCCCAGCGCGACCATCCGGTCGATGGCGGTGCGCGCCCGCCGGGCGGTCTCGGGTGGCACGGTCACATGGTACCGGTCGTGCGCCAGCGAGTCTCGCACGCCGGTCAGGGTAATCGTCTTCATGTAGGCGCAGACCGCCTCGGGATCGGCGGCGATGAGCTGCTTCTCCGGCGCGGACTGCTGCATCCGGTGCATGATCCCGGTCTCGGTCGCGATGATGAAGCGGGAAGCGGGGTGCTCCTTCACCGCCCGGATCATGCCCTCGGTCGAGGCGATGGTGAGGCCCTCGGGGCTCACGTCCCCATGGCCCATCTCGTAGATCAGCTGCCCCGCGCAGCCGCACTCGGGATGCACCAGCACTTCGGCATCGGGGTACCGGGCCCGCTCCGCGTTCAGCGTCTCGGCCCGGATCCGCCGGTGCACGTGGCACTCGCCCATCCACACCTCGATCCTGCGGTCCGGGCGCATCCGGCGAGCGTGCGCGCCGAGGAAGAAGTCGGGCAGGAAGAGGATGCCCTTGTCGGGCGGGATCGCGTCGATGACCTCCAGCACGTTCCCGCTGGTGCAGCAGTAGTCCAGCTCCGCCTTCACTTCGGCGGAGGTGTTGACGTAGCCGACCGCGACGTAGCCGGGAAACTGTGCCCGCCAGCGGCGGACCTGCTCCGCGGTCACCGTGGCCGCGAGCGAGCAGCCCGCGCGCAGGTCGGGGAGGAGCACCCGCTTGTCCGGCGAGAGGATGGCCGCCGTCTCCGCCATGAAGTGCACGCCGGCGAAGATGATCGCCTCGGCCGGCGTGCGGGCCGCCTGGCGGGAGAGGCCGAGGGAATCGCCGACGTAGTCGGCCACGTCCTGGACCTCGGGACGCTGGTAGTTGTGCGCCAGGACCACCGCGTTACGCCGGCGCGTGAGCTCCCTGATCTCGTGCTGCAGCTCGGCGATCTGCTCCGGGGTCTCCCTGGTGGGCTCGATGACCGGCAGCTCGAGCTGCCGCGGCGGCGGCATCACCGCGGCATCGGCGGGTGCGATCGCGCGGCTCACGCCGGCTCCTTGCGCAGGGCGACCGGAGGGTAATCCAGCCGGCGGTGTCCGCCCCGGCTCTCCCGCCGCCTGCGCGCGGCCTGGGTGATGAGGCTGGCGACCAGCAGCTGGTTCCGGGTGCGCCAGGCGCCCTCCGGCGGCTCCTCCGTGAGACCGGCCAGCTCCTGTTCGGCCTGCAACAGGCCTGCCTCGGTGCGTTGCAGACCCACGTTCGCCGTCATCAGCTCCCGCATCCGGCGCCGGATCCCCTCGCAGCCGGCGTCGAGGCCGGGGTCCCGCTCCGGCGCAACCGCGGGGCGCTCCACCAGACCCTCCGGGGCCGGCTCGTTGCGGAGCGCCCGCCCGGCCCGGTCGGCGAACACCAGTCCCTCGAGCAGCGAGTTGGACGCCAGCCGGTTGGCACCGTGCACGCCGGTGGAGGCCACTTCGCCCACCGCCCAGAGCCCGGGCACGGTGGAGCGGCCTTCCAGGTCGGTCTGAATCCCGCCCATGGCATAATGGAGCGCCGGAGCAACCGGAACGAGGTCGCGGCGGGCGTCGAGCCCGTGCTGGGCCAGCATCGCGGTGATCCCGGGGAAGCGGTCCGCGAAGTCGGTCACGCCCCGGGCATCGAGCCAGGCACCCCCGGCGGCGTCCGCCTGCGCCACCGCGCGGGCCACCACGTCGCGCGGGGCCAGCTCTCCCCTGGGATCGGCGTCGAGCGCGAAGCGCCGGCGCTGGCGGTCCACCAGCAGGGCCCCGGCGCCGCGCACCGCCTCGGAGACCAGCGGGGCCGGGTTGACGCCTTCGAGCTTGAGCGCGGTGGGGTGGAACTGGAGGAACTCGATATCGCGGAGGCGGGCGCCGACCTGGTGGGCCAGTGCCCAGCCGTCGGCCGTGGCGACCCTGGGGTTGGTTGTGACCGCGTAGAGCTGGCCCACTCCCCCAGTCGCGAGGACGATGGCCGAGGCGGGAATGGCGTAGGCGGCGTCGCCCCGGGGGAGGACCGCGAGCCCGACCGCCCGGCCACCTTCGGTGAGCACCCGGGTCACCTCGGCATGCTCGACCAGCTCGACCAGGGGGTCCTGCCGGATCAGCTCGGCCAGGCAGCTGATCAGGGCCGCACCGGTGCGGTCGCCGCCGGCGTGGATGATCCGGGGCCGCGTATGCGCCGCCTCGAGCCCGAACCGCAACCTGCCATCGGGTCCGCGGTCGAACCGGGCGCCCAATGCCAGCAGCTCGTAAATCCTGTCAGGCCCTTCACTTGTGAGAATACGGACGGCCTCGGGATCGGCCAGGCCGTCGCTGGCGGCCATGGTATCGGCGGCGTGCTGGCTGGGGCTGTCTCCCGGTCCGAGCGCCACGGCGATCCCGCCCTGGGCCCAGGCGCTGGCGCTGTCGGCGAGCGATTCCTTGGTGAGGACTACCGCGGCCTGCCCCTCCGACGCAAGCCGCCAGGCCGTCCACAACCCGGCGATGCCCGTGCCGACGATGACGGGGCGGGGGATGATCATGGGGGAAATATAGGGGCGCTGAGGCGCGGGGGCGCTGGCGCGGTGTGGCGCAGGGGCGCTGAGGGCGCTACACTCGTTCCGCCGTTCCGCCGTTCCGCCGTTCCGCCCCTACGTCCTCACCCTGGCCAGCAGCAGCAGCGCCGCCGCGAAGAACACCAGGTTGGGCAGCCAGGCGGCCACCACCGGGTCCACCACCCCTCCGGATCCGACCGCCTTCATGATCTGGGTCATCAGCAGGAACAGCACCGTCGTCCCCAGGCTCAGCGCCACACCGACCGCGGCACCCGCCCGGGGTGAGGTGATCCCCAGCGGGGCGCCGAACAGGGCGATGATGAGGCATGTGGCCGGTAGCGCCACCTTGAGCGCGCGCTCCACGATCAGCTTGTTGGCGTCGTTGCCCGATCGGCGCAGGCCGTCGATGTAGCGGCCCAGCTCGCCGTAGCGCATCTCGTCGGGCGCCTTGGGCTCCGCCAGCAGGTCGGCCGGGGCCTGGGTGAGTGCGCGCAGCCGCAGGGTCCGGAAGGTGAACATGGCCTGCTTCGCCGGTCCCGCGATCAGCCGGCTGGCTCCCTGGCGCACCCGCCAGGCGTGCGCGGTGGTGTCCCAGCTCGCGCTGTCGGCGGTGATCACCATGGCCGGATGGTCGAGCCCGGTCCCCTGCCGCTCGAACATGATCTGCTTGAGCTGCCGGTTCGCCACGTCGAGGGATCGGATGGTGTACACCCACCCCTGATCGCCCCGGTAGACGAAGTTGAAGCGTGACCGGGTCGGCCGGGCGGCCCTGGCCTGCTGAATCTCCTGTTGCTTGGCCGTGGCCCCGGGAGCCATCTCCCCCACCAGGAACGCCAGCACCGTGGCGAACACGGCGGCGGCGAACACGGGGACCATCAGCCGATGGAAGCTCTGTCCGCTCGCCTTGGCCGCGGTGAGCTCGGAATGCCGGCCCATCCCGCCCACCGTGAACACCGTCGCGAAGAGCACCGCGGCGGGCATCACGATGAACATGTTCTCCGGGATCGAGTAGACGTAGCTCAGCACGATCTGCCGGAGGGTCAGGCCCCGATCGAGCAGTTTGCTCAGGTTGTCGGTCAGGTTGATCATGATCGACACGATCGGGAAGCCCAGCGACGTGAGCACGAAGATGCGCAGCCAGGTCCCCAGCACGTAGCGGTCGAGGGTGCGGAGGCCGGTCATGCCGCTCCCGCCGAGGCCCGGGCCCGTCGCCGGAGCCGACGCCAGAGGTGGCGCACGCCGTCGAGCACTTCCTGGAAGTCGCCGCCGCGGGTCGAGCCCGACTCCCGGCTGACCCGGACCAGCCCGATGAGTCCCAGGATGGTCAGGATGATGTTGGGGGACCACATCGCCACCCACGGACTGATCAATCCCCGGTCGGCCAGGCTCTCGCCCGCGGTGAGCCCCACGTAGTGGACCGAAAAGACCAGGAGCCCGCCGCCGATGACCAGCCCGATTCCTCCGCGCGGGAACCGGAGCGCCATGACGATCCCGATGATGACGAAGGAAATGCAGGCCATGCTGATGGCCCACTTCTTGTGCACCTCGACCGCGAACCGGGCCGCGCGCCGGCCGGCGTCCTGCCCCCGGTCCACCGCCGTGGCGGTGAGCGACCAGTTCGAGAGCGTGCCGGCGGGGAGTCCTTGTCGGGTAGGGGCCGGAGCCGGGGAGACGGGCCGGAGGCGCTCCTCCTGCCGAGGCTCCTCCGCCAGGCCCGCCTTGAGACGTTCCAGCTTGGCTCTGGTGCCAGGGGGCAGGGCCGGTCTCCGAGCCGGCTCCTGGGCCTGGCCTCGGCCCTGTGCGGGGGTCTGGGCCTGCACCGTCCTCGGTAGGACGGCCTTCTGCACCCTCTCGATCCAGTGGCAGTAGGCGGGGAGGGACCGCTCCGGCACCGCGCGGTCCGGGGCCGGGAAGGGCGGCAGGGCGAGCAGGGTCCTGAGGTCGCCCCGGAGCAGATTGCGCCGGTCTCGCAGAGCCTGGTCCCGCTCCCGGTTGGCGTCCCGGATGACGTCCAGCATCTCGCAGGTGCTCATCTCCCGGTCGCCCCGGACCGATTCGCTGGTGCTCCGCTCCAGCTCGTCGAACACATTGCGGACCCGGATGTCGTTGACCTTGAAATAGGTGAGCTGAAAGCCCTCGGGCTCGCCCTGGCGGTATTGATGGATATTCCCGTCGAACAGTCGCAGGCTCAAGTCGGTCTGACCCTCCGCGTACGCCATCAGTCCGCTGTCGGCGTAGATGATCCGCCGGCTGGCATCGCCGCCCACGTCGTAGATGGTGACCTCCCGGAGGCGTCCGGTGTTGGCATCGATCCGGTTGGCCCGGAGGAAGTACTGCGAGGGCGGCACCTCGTTGATGACCTGCTCCCGGAGCTCGAAGGTCGGCTTCTTCCGCCCGATGTCGATGAGGAGGTTGCGGAGGCGGGCATTGGTGCGGGGCAGCACCTGGTCCACGAAGCCGAAGTTGAAGGCCGACATGAACACGCCCCACGCCAGCACCGGCACCAGCACCTGGTAGACGCTGATCCCGCTTGCCCGCATGGCCGTGAGCTCGTTGTCCGCGGCGAGGTGGCTGAAGGCATAGAGCACGGCCAGCAACACCGCCATCGGCAGGGTCATGGCGACGATGAACGGCACGCTGAGCCCGAACACCTCGGCGACCACGGTCCAGGGCAGGCCCTTGCCCACCAGGGCGCCGAACTTCTTGGCGATCTGGCTCAGCAGCATCAGGCTGGTCAGCGCCGCGAGGGCGAAGACGAAGGGTCCGGCCAGCTGGCGCAGAAGGTATCGGCTGAGGAGGCGCACCTGACGACTATGTCCGTTGTCGGCTAGGGATTAGACGAGTATATTGGCCCCACTATCGTGCCTCAAGCCCGTCGGTTCTGATCCTCTCGTGGCGCGTCGCCTTCTCGCCCTCGCGTTACTGCTTACCCTGTCGAGACCACTGGTCGGCCAAGTCGCCGACTCGACCGGGCACGCGCCGTTTCCCGGCGCCCGGCTGGCATTTCCGGAAGAGCTGGAGGGCCTCCGGGAGCCGGCCGCGCTGCGGGCTCCCTGGCTGGCTGGGCCTCGTCTCCCCCCCGAGCTCCGAATCGCCCGGTACGATAGCGCGCTGGCGCGGACCCTGGACTCGGCCCGGGCCGCCCGCGCCGCGGGGCTCCGGAACCTCGTCCTGTACGGCATGGCGCCGGCGGAGCCCGAGCTGGAGGACCAGGCCGGGGCCAACCCGCTGGGGATCTCCAAGCGCTACGCCGACCTCGGGCTTGAGGGCGCGGTGCGGCTGGAGATCCGCACCGACCGGCTCCGCAACGAGCGTTGCACTCCGATCCAGCTCATCGATCCCGGGTCGGGCTGCCGTGGCGGGTTCCGGGCCCCGCGGCTGGACAATCATGTCGCGCTCCGCTCCGGCGGACTCATCGGCCAGCGTCTCCACCTCAATGTGGACTACGACAACGACCGCGATTTCGACGCCAACAACGATCTCCAAGTCTACTACGAGGGGCTCCAGGACGAGATCGTGCAGCGGATCGAGGTCGGGACGGTCAACTTCCTGGCGCCCCGCTCGCGGTTCATCACCTCCACCGTCCCCACCAACAACTTCGGAGTGAACGCCCGGTTCGAGGTGGGCCCGGTGCAGATCCAGACGCTCGCGGCCACCCAGAAGGGTAGTCGGTCGGCGGAGCGGACCTTCGCCATCGGCCAGACCACCAGCCAGGCGCAGGACCGGCAGCTGCGCGACCTCGACTTCGAGTCGGGCCGGTTCTACTGGGTGGTGGACCCGACGACCCTCCCCGGGTACCCGGCGCTCGACATCCTCAACGCCGCGAACCTGCCGGTGACCGGTGCCGTGCGGCCGGCCCAGGTCCGGGTCTACCGCTTCCGGCCGTTCACCGGATCCAACCGCACCAACCCGAATCTCGGGGGCATCACCGCGACCGCGCGGACTACCGACCCGACCCAGAGCTACGGCCCGGTCCAGTGGGAGCTGCTGATCCAGAGCGTGGACTATTACCTGGATCCCTCGGGGCTGTGGCTGGCACTCGCGACCAAGCTGGACCAGGACAGCTATCTCGCCGTCAGCTACATCACCGGCGACGGCACCCCGGTGGGCAGCTTCCCCAGCCAGGACCGGGGCCCGGGCTCGACCGACAGCCTGCGGCTGGTGGTCCAGCCCCGGGCCGGGCCCACCTCGCCGACCTTCCGCCACGAGATGCGGCAGATCTACCGGGTCGCCGGCACCGATCTGGACCCGTCCTCGCTGGAGGTGAGCGTCGCCCTCAACCGCTCCGAGCGACCCCAGTCGGGGGCCGAGACCTACCTGGCCCTGCTCGGGCTGAGCCTGCCGACCGACCCGAACCTGTTCGACCGCAGCAACCGGCTCTTCCCCCGGAGCCGCGATCCCGAGGCGGGGCAGGTGGTTCCCGAGTCGTACATCGTCTATCCCCACCTGCAGCCCTTCGCCGACCCGACTCGCCTCACTCCAGCGGAGCGGGCCGACTCGATGTACCGGACACCGCTCTATCTCCTGCTCCAGCAGACCGGGTCCAAGTACACTCAGCGGCTGCGTTACAACTCCACCGGGGCGGGCGACCGGAGCACGCTGAACCTGGGGCAGCTGCAGATCCGCAAGGGCAGCGAGCAACTGGAGGTGCGCGGGAGGCGGTTGGACCGGGGGACCGACTACACCATCGACTACGACGTGGGCCAGATCACCTTCCTCAACCCTGCCTCACTCTTCGGCGAGGGTACGGTGCAGGTGAAGGCGCGCTACGAGGTCCAGGAGCTCTTCGCGGTAGCGCCCACCACGGTGCTCGGCCTGGCCACCACGTACTCCCTGGGCGAGCTCGGGGCGGTGAACCTGATCGGGCTGTACCAGTCGGAGAAGAGCGCGTATAACCGCCCGCCACTCGGGTTCGAGGCCTCGGCCAACCTGGTGGGCGGGGTGAACACGGAGCTGCACTTCAAGCCCGGCGGCATCACCGACTTCCTGAACAACCTGATGCCCCGGCGGTCCACGGCGCCCTCGCTGCTCGACGTGAACGCGGAGTTCGCCTTCACCCGGCCCGACCCCAACCGGACCGGGCAGGCCTACCTGGAGGAATTCGAGGCGGAGGCGGGGGTCCAGGTGTCGCTGAGCGAGCAGGCCTGGGAGTTCGGCAGCATGCCCCAGGCCGCCGACGGGGTCGAGGATCTCGGCTTCGCCGGCGGCTTCCAGCGGGACGACGCGGTGGCGCTCACCTGGCAGAACCTGATCCCCGGTGCCAGCGGCGGGGCGGTGGAGCTGAGGCCCGAGGACATCGACACCCTGATCCGGGTCACCCGCAGCAACGACCAGCGGGAGACCGCGCTCTTCTTCACCCTGCACGCCGACACCGCCGGCGGCATCGTCCAGCGCGACCAGAGCTCGCGCTGGACTCTGTCCCGCCGGGACTTCCGTCCCCGCTGGCGCTCGATCGTGACCGCGCTCAGCACCACCGGCGTGGACCTCTCCACCGACGAGTACCTGGAGTTCTGGGTCTTCAATCCGGGCACCCGGACGACGGACTCCGCCGGGGTGCGGCTGGTCTTCGATCTGGGCAACGTGAACGAGGACGCTCTTGCCATCGCGCCCGAGAGCTTCACGCCGGCGGGAGCCGATACCAGCTACACCGGCCGCCAGTACGTCGGGGTCGGCCAGCTTGATACCGAGCGGCGCACGGTCGGCACCTTCAACGCGCAGCTTGACGACATCGGGATCCTGGGCGACCGGCCGGAGAACGTGGTGGACCTGAGCACCGGCATCCCGGTGGCCGAGCTTCCGCTCTGCGAGCGCATCCTGGGAACCTCGGTGCCGGTCTTCCCCTGGGGCGATCTGAGCAGCCGCTGCACCCGGGGCAACGGCGTGCTCGACACCGAGGATCTCAACGGCGACAACGGGCTCAACAGCGCGGGGCCCAACGAGAACGTCTTCCGCTTCGTCGTGAGTCTGCTGCCGGGAAGCCCCTATTACGTCCGGGACGGCGTGCGCACCGTGGACAGCCAGGGGCGGGTCTCCAAATGGGAGCTGTACCGGGTGCCGGTGCGCACGCCGGACGCGGTCATCGGCTCACCCACGCTGCGCTCGGTGCAGCAGTTGCGGCTCACGGTGGTGGCGACGCCCGATGCCGGCACCCCCGACGTGGTCGCCCGGTTCACGCTGGCCCGGCTGCACTTCGTGGGCACCTCCTGGGTCCGCCGGGCGGAGACGCCGATCGCCGGCCTGGCCGGCTCGCTGGGCAAGCCGACCGGCGAGGTGATCGCCTCGGTCGTCTCCACCGCCAACAGCTCCGACCTGGGTTACGAGTCGCCGCCCGGCGTGATCGAGGCGCTGCCCCGTCGTGGCGAGGTGAGCTCCGGCGGGGTGCAGATCAACGAGCGATCCCTCCGGCTGGTGGCGCGCCAGCTCGAGCCGGGCGACCGGGCCGAGGCCTACCTGCGCTTCCCCGCGGGCCCGCAGAACATGCTGGCCTACCGGCAGCTCCGGATCTGGGCCCGGGGCCGGGGACCGGGGTGGGAGGAGCACGAGCTGGAAGCGTTCGTGAAGGTGGGAAGCGACGACCGCAACTTCTACCTCTATCATGCGCCGGCGCGCTCCACCACCTGGGAGCCGGAGATGGTCGTCGACCTGGAGACGTGGCGCCGACTCCGGGCGGAAGTGGAGCAGCGCTGGCTCTCCGGTCAGCCGCCTTCGGGGGCCTCCACCTGCGGAACCAACGATCCCAACGCCTACGTGGCCTGCGACGGCGGCTACCTGGTTCACCTGGGCGACCCGGGGATCAATCCGCCCAATCTCGCCGCTGCCCAGGAGCTCTCGGCGGGACTCTACCGCGTCGCCGCCACCGGAGTGTCCACCGAGGCGGAGCTGTGGATCGACGATATCCGGCTGAGCGGGCCGGTGTCGGAGACCGGGACGGCCGTGGCGCTGGACACCCGGCTCATCGCCTCCGACGTCGGCAGCGTGAGCGCGTCGTACACCCGGCAGGACGGCCAGTTCCGGCTGATGAACGCCGACCCCACCTACCGGACCACCAACGCGCTCACTCTGGACACCCGCTGGCAACTCGACCGCTTCCTGCCGAGCGGGCTGGGCGTGAGCGCACCATTCAGCGTCACCTACGCCCGCACCTCGGTGGCGCCGCAGCTCCTCACCGGGACGGACCTCCGGGGCGACGCGCTGCCCGGCCTCCGGGAGCCGGAGAACTGGAGCGCCACCTACGCCTTCGCATTGCGGCGTAGCGTGAAGGGCAACACCTGGCTCACCCGGAGCCTCTTCGATCCCTTCACGCTATCGGCCGCCTACACCCGGGGTTCGGCCCTCACCGAGTACTCCTCCGCCCGGAGCAGCAACCTGAACATCGGGCTGGGCTACAACGTGCAGATGCGCCGGCGGGGTTTCCGCCTGCCGCTCGGCTGGCTGGTAGACGCGCTCCCCGATTTCATCGAGGAGAGCGAGACCGGCAAGGCGCTCCGCGCTGCCACCGTGAGCCTGGTGCCCTCGAACCTCCGGCTGAGCAGCTCGCTCACCCGGGACCGGGCCCAGCAGCAGGCCTTCTCGGTGCCGATCGCGCGCCCCACCGACGGCGGGGTCCGCCCCGCGCTGGCGCTCACCCACCTTTGGCGCAACTCCGGCGGGTTCACCTGGCAGCCGCTGGGGCTGCTGACGCTGACGAGCGATCTTACCAGCACCCGGGACCTGCGGGTCTATCCCGATTCCAGCCCCATCGGACGCCTGGCCTATAACGAGCGCCGCTTCCTGCTGGGCGTGCCGGTCGGGGTCGAGCGGGACCGCGCGCTCACCACTTCGCTCATCAGCACGCCCCGGATCACCTCGTGGCTGGGCCTCCGGGTGGTGTCGGGCAGCAATTTCGTCCTCTCCCGCAGCCTGAACACCCGCGACCCGGTGCGGGTGGAGCCCGACAGCGGGCCGTTCATCCTCCCCCAGACGCTGAACAACCTGCGGAGCTGGGAGACCGGGTTCACCTTCGATCTCCCCCGGGTCCTGCGTGGGCTCACCGGCGACTCCAGCGGCATCACCACCGCGCTCGGCCGGGTGCGGCCGCTGGACGTGAGCCGCAAGGTACAGCGGACCTCCACCTTCGACCTGGCCGCGTTCGATCCCTCGCTGGGATACATGCTGGCGCTCGGCGGCCTGGGACGGTTCCTGGAACAGGAGGGCGCCGATGCCCTGGGCGCCAGCGTGACCCGCACGACCAACGTCACCTCCGGCGCCGACCTGCCCCTGGGACTGAGCGCGTCGTTGAGCTACGGGCACACTTCCACCGACCGCTACCAGCGGGTGAGCCAGAACCAGGTGCTCACCACCATCGAGCAACGGGAGTGGCCGGTGGGGAACGTGCGCTGGAACCGGGTGTTCCGCGGCGGGCCCTTGAATCTCTTTTCCGCCGGCCTGACCTTCCGGCATCGCGACGGAGGCTCCATCCAGGCCGGTCAGACGGAGGGTGGGGTCCAGAGCGCCATCAACTCGGACTCCTGGCGGCCCGACCTCCAGGTCGGGTTCCGGAACGGCATGAACCTTTCCTTCTCCTGGTCCACTCTCTCCCAGGAGACCCAGAACACCAGCAGCACCACAGTGCTGGATCAGGACGAGCTGGCCGGCAGCTTCACCCACAGCTTCCGGCTGCCGGCAGCGCTGGGGCGCTCGCGGCGCCAGGTCCGCTCGTCCATCTCGGCCCTGGTCTCCATAGTCCGGAGCTGCATCGAGCGCGAGACCGATGTGGAATGCACCACCATCTCCGACGTGATGCGCCGGGAGCTGCGGGGCGGGCTGGACACCGATGTCGTCTCCTCTCTCACTGCCGGCCTCCAGGTCCAGTACTCGATCAACGAGTCGCGCCACCTCAACCAGCGGATCTCGCAGATCTCGCTGCTGGCCTCCTTCCAGTGGTCGTTCGATACCGGGAGTAACCGCTAGGTGGGGCCGCGCCGCCTGGGCGCGCTCGCGCTCGCGCTGGCCGCGGGCACGATCGTGCCGGCCTGCGGCCGCGAGGCTCCGCCACCGCGGGAGTTCGACGGCACGACGGCCCTGCGCTACATCGAGCGCCAGGTCGGCTTCGGGCCGCGGGTGCCCGGCACCGAGGCACACCAGCGGATGGCGGCCTGGCTCGACAGCCTGCTCCGGACCCGGGCCGATACCGTGGTCCTGCAGCAGTGGATTCACGTCACCGCCCGGCGCGACAGCCTCCAGCTCACCAACCTGCTGGCCCGCTTCAATCCCGGAGGGGAGAAGCGGATCCTGTTCCTGGCCCACTGGGACAGCCGTCCGCGGGCGGACGGGCCGGCCAGCACCGACTCGACCGTCCCGGTCCCTGGAGCCAACGACGGCGGCTCGGGCGTGGCCGTGCTGCTCGGCGTGGCCGACGTGCTCCACCGGGCGGCGCCGGCGATCGGGGTGGACCTGCTATTCGTGGACGGCGAGGATTACGGCGACTTCACCAACACGCCGGACGACGTGCTCATCGGCTCCCGCTACTATGCCGCGCACCAGCCTCCCGGGCCCCAGTCCCTCTACGCGGTGCTGTTCGATCTGGTAGCGGACAAGGACCTCCAGATCTATCAGGAGGGCAACTCCCTGATCGGCGCGCCGGAAGTGGTGAACCTGGTCTGGGACACCGCGAAGCTGCTGGGCTACCGCTCGGTGTTCATCGACACGCCGAAGCACACGCTGATCGACGATCACCTGGAGCTGCAGAAGGCCGGCATCCGCGCGATCGATGTGGTGGACTTCGACTATCCCGCCTGGCACACTCCCGACGACAAGCTGGACCAGGTGAGCGCGCAGAGCCTGCAGATCGTGGGGGACGTGGCGGTGGCGCTGGTGCGGAGGGAGGGGAAGTAAGCCGGGTCGCTATCCGCTATCCGCTATCCGCTATCCGCTATCGGCTATCCGTTATCCGTCCTGAATCACCGAGCCTCCGTCCTCGCGGACGGATAGCGGATAGCGGATAGCCGATAGCGGATAGCGGTAAGCGCCATTTCTCCCCCTCCCGCGGTAATCTGCCTCCACTCTTCCCGCTCTCGCGTCGTACCATGTACCGATGTCATCCACCGAGCGCAGGGCCCTCCTGCTGCTGCTGGGGCTCGGGCTGGCGGGGCAGGGCGTGCGCTGGTGGCTCGAGCGGCCCGGCCAGGCTCCGGGCCAGGTCGAGATTCTCGCGGCGCTGCCTCCCAGGTCACCGCTGGCCCACCGTGACAGCGTCCTGGCCCAGGCGCGCCCCCTGGCCCCGGGTGAGCGCATCGACCCGGACAGGGCCACCGCAGCCGAGCTGGCCCGGCTACCGCGGGTAGGCCCGGCTCTGGCGCGGGCCATTGTCGCCTACCGGGAGGCCCACGGCGCGTTCGGCGGGCCCGCAGGCCTGGACCGGGTACCGGGGATCGGTCCCGGGCTCCTCGCGGCCCTGGCGGGGCACCTGGAGTTCGGGGGGCCGGCGGCCGGAGCGGCCTCGCAATCCGCCGGTCCCCTTGCACCCCTATCCGGCTCTACGGCCGCCCTGGTTCCGGGGGCTGGCCCCGTTTCTGCCCCGCCACTCCGTGGCGCATCTGCCCTGCTGAACCTCAATTCCGCCAGTGCCGAGGCGCTCGACTCGCTGCCCGGCATCGGGCCCGCCCGAGCGGCCTCAATTGTGCAATACCGTGCGCGACACGGTCCATTTCGGTCCATCGACGAGCTGGGACGGGTACCCGGTGTGGGGCCCGCGGCGCTCGCGCGGCTCCGGGATCATCTGGCGGTGCAATGATTCCGGTTCGCCGGCCCGTCAGGCCCGGCTTTCGATATTGCCGGTCAACAACTTACCTGCCCGGAAAGTATCCGATCATGGCGACCGCAGCGGCTGGTGGCGCCGACCGGCTCGGCGAGATCCTTTTGCGCGAAGGGCTCGTCTCGCGCGAGCAGTTGGCGCAGGCACTCACCGAGCAGAAGGCGACCAAGCACCGGCTGGGCTACGTCCTGGTGAAGCTGGGGCTGGCCCAGGAGCTCGACATCACCAAGGTGCTGGCGCGCCACTACCGCATGCCCGCGGTAGACCTCTCCCGCTTCGAGGTCGATCCCAAGATCCTGAAGCTGGTGCCCGCCGACATGGCGACCAAGGCCGTGGTCCTGCCGCTCAAGCGGGAGGGCCGCACCCTCACGGTCGCCATGGCCGATCCCACCGACCTCGGCCTGCTGGAAGACCTCAAGTTCATCACCCGGTTCGATCTCTTCCCGGTGCTCGCGGGCGAGTACACCCTGCGGGGGCTGATCGAGAAGCATTACGCCAACGACCAGCAGGAGCTGCAGAGCCTCCTCAAGGACATGGAGGCCAGCGGCGAAGACGTCGAGGTGGTGGAGGAGCACGAGGAAGAGATCGCCACCCAGGCGCAGATCGAAGACGCGCCGGTGGTAAAGCTGATCAACGGCATGCTGATCGACGCGGTGAAGCGGGGGGCCAGCGACATCCACATCGAGCCGTTCGAGCACGAGATCCGGGTGCGCTACCGGATCGATGGCGCCCTGCTCGAGATCATGCGGCCGCCGCTCAAAATGAAGGCGGCGCTCACCTCCCGCATCAAGATCCTGTCCCAGCTCAACATCGCCGAGCGGCGGGTGCCCCAGGACGGCCGGCTCAAGCTCAAGCTGGGCAATCGGGTCATCGATTTCCGGGTCTCGACTCTGCCGGTGCTCTTCGGCGAGAAGATCGTGCTCCGGATCCTCGACAAGGGCAACCTGACGCTCGACCTCACCAAGTTCGGTTTCGAGCCCCAGGCGGAGAAGGACCTGATGAAGGCCATCCTGAATCCCTACGGCATGGTGCTAGTCACCGGGCCGACGGGGTCGGGAAAGACCACGACACTCTACTCCGCGCTCTCCCGGGTCAACACCCCGGAGGTCAACATCATGACCGCGGAAGATCCGGTGGAATACAACCTGATGGGCATAAATCAGGTGCTGGTCCGCACCGAGATCGGGCTCACCTTCGCGGCGGCACTGAGGGCGTTCCTCCGGCAGGACCCGAACATCATCATGATCGGCGAGATTCGAGACCTGGAAACCGGTGGCATCGCCATCAAGGCGGCGCTCACCGGCCACCTGGTGCTGTCCACCCTGCACACCAACGACGCCCCCAGCACGATCACCCGTATGATCGACATGGGCATCGAGGGGTTCAACGTGGCGAGCGCAGTCAACCTGGTGGTGGCCCAGCGGCTGGTGCGTCGGATCTGCAAGGAGTGCAAGAGCCTGCACAAGTACACCGACGAGGAATTGCACTCCCTGGGCACGGATCTTGACTCCCTCCGGAGCCTCCAGTTCATGAAAGGCACGGGCTGCGACACCTGCAACGGCACGGGCTACAAGGGCCGTGCGGGCCTCTACGAGGTCATGGCCCTGAGCCCCGAGCTCCGCCGGATGATCCTGCGAGGCGCCTCGGTGGCGGAGTTGCGGGACCAGGCAGTGCTCGAGGGGATGCTGACCCTGCGGATGGACGGGATGAAGAAGATCGAGCGCGGCGTGACGACTCTCGAAGAGGTGGTCAAGGAGACGGCTGGATGAGCTTCAACCTGCGGTCGCTGCTGGAAGAGATGATCGAGAAGGAGGCCTCGGACCTGCACATCACTGCGGGCGAGCGACCTAAGTTGAGGATTGACGGCGACATCACCGACAGCTCGGTGGCCGAGATCCTGTCTCCCAAGGACACCCTGCACCTGGCCTACTCGGTCCTGACCGAGAACCAGAAGAAGCGGTTCGAGAACGAGAACGAGCTCGATTTCTCCTTCGGAATTCAGAACTTGGCCCGTTTCCGCGGCAACGTGTACAAGCAGCGGGGCTGTGTCTCAATGGCAATCCGCATGATTCCCTTCAATGTGCGGACTTTCCAGGAACTGGGGCTTCCTCACATCGTGGCCAAGTTGGCGGAGCGGCCCCGGGGGCTGATCCTGGTCACCGGGCCGACCGGCTCGGGCAAGAGCACCACGCTGGCGGCCATCATCGACAAGATCAACAAGGAGCGGAAGGGGCACATCATCACGGTGGAGGACCCGATCGAGTTCATCCACCGCCATCAGGCCTGCATCGTCAACCAGCGCGAGATCGGCACCGATACCAACAGCTTCGCGACCGCCCTCAAGTACGCCCTGCGGGAAGATCCCGACGTCATCCTGGTGGGCGAGATGCGCGACCTCGAGACCATCGCGGCCGCCCTCACCATCGCGGAGACCGGCCACCTCGCCCTGGCCACGCTGCACACCAACTCGGCGGCGGAGTCGATCAACCGGATCATCGACGTCTTCCCCTCGAACCAGCAGCCCCAGGTCCGGGCCCAGCTCGCCTTCGTGCTGGAGGGGGTCGTGACCCAGACCCTGCTGCCGAAGCTGCGGGGCCGGGGCCGGGTCATGGCCTGCGAGATCATGGTGGCCACGCCGGCCATCCGCGCCCTCATCCGCGACGACAAGATTCACCAGATCTACTCCGCGCTGCAGGCCGGCAAGAAGCACGGCATGCAGACGATGAACGATGCGCTCTACCAGCTCTACACCAACAAGGAAGTGAGCCAGGAGGAGTGCGAGCGGGTGTCGCACGATCCGAAGGAATTCCTCCGGATGATCGGCGTGACCCCGATGGAGGACCAGGACATCGCGCCGCAGTCGGGAGAGCGAAAGCTGACGGGGGGGTTGAAGCGCTGAGGCGCCGAATGTCGTAACGCTGTCCCATCGAGGAGGCCAGTCAATGCCGATGTTCGAATACACCGCCCGCAACACCACCGGCCAGATCCAGAAGGGTCAGCTCGACGTCGGCAGCAAGGACGACGTCAGCGCATACCTCAGGAAGAACCGGCTGATTCTGGTGAGCGTGCGGGAGGCGCCCAAGCAGATCACCCTCAGCCTGGGCGGCAGCCGGATCAAGACGCGGGACATCGTGATCTTCACCCGCCAGTTCGCCACCATGATCAACGCCGGCCTGCCCCTGGTGCAGTCGCTCAACATCCTGGCCGCGCAGACCGAGAACAAGGCGCTGCGCGACGTCACCAGGGCGGTGGTGTACGACGTGGAGTCGGGCAATACCCTGGCCGACGCGTTCTCCAAGCACCCCAAGGCCTTCAGCGATCTCTACGTGAACATGGTCGCCGCCGGCGAGGCGGGCGGTATTCTGGACACCATCCTGCTCCGCCTGGCCACTTTCCTGGAAAAGAACGACGCGCTGGTCCGCAAGGTGAAGGGCGCCATGGTCTACCCCGGCGTCATCATCACGGTGGCGTGCGCGGCCATCGCCATTCTCCTGATCTTCGTCATTCCCGTCTTCCAGGACATGTTCTCCTCCGCGGGCCTCGAGCTTCCGCTCCCCACCCGGATCGTGATCGGGATGTCGAACGCCCTGATCGGCTACTGGTGGGCCATGCTGCTGGCCATCGGAGCGGTCATTTTCGCGATCCGCTCGTACTACGGCACCACCAACGGCAGGCGCCAGATCGACGGCGCGCTGCTCAAGGCCCCGGTGCTGGGCGACGTGCTGCGGAAGTCGGCGGTGTCCCGGTTCACCCGCACCCTCGGCACCCTGGTGAGCTCGGGTGTGTCCATCCTGGAGGGGCTGGAGATCACCGCCAAGACCGCTGGTAACCTGGTCATTCACGACGCGGTAATGGAGTCGCGCAACTCGATCGCCGGCGGCGAGACCATCGCCGCGCCGCTGGAAAAGTCCCGGGTCTTCCCTCCTATGGTGATCAGCATGATCGCGGTGGGCGAGCAGACCGGCGGCCTGGACGAGATGCTGAGCAAGATCGCGGACTTCTACGACGAGGAGGTGGACGTGGCGGTGAGCGCGCTCCTCTCCCTCATGGAGCCCGCCATGATCGTAATCCTGGGCGTGGTCGTGGGCGGCATGGTGATCGCCATGTACCTCCCGATCTTCGACATGATGAACGCGGTGCAGTGACGGGAAGGCCGCGGGGTGGCGGGGCGGCGGGGCGGATCGTGAGATCCGCCCCGCGCTGCTAGGAGGCGGGCCCACCCACGCGCTGGTATCGCTGGGTGCCGCCCTCATGACCTACACCGGGCTGGAGCTGGCCCCAGCCTATCCCGGGGACAACACCCGGGTGCTCCAGGGCATCATCGCGGGAGTGGGCTTCCTTGGCGGCGGGGTCGTTCTCCGCGACGGCCAGGACCAGCGGGTGCGCGGCCTCACCGGTCGCCTGGCCTCTGCCTTCACGCTGCTGGTGCTGGTCGCCGGCCGGCGGATCGAGCAGCTCCTGGCAGCGCCGCTCACCGGGCTCAACGGCGGCGACCACCCCGGCCTCAGAGCCGAACCCGCAGCTCCCCCCGCCCCGCTCCGGTCACCGCTATCGCCCGGGTCCCCTCCAGTCGCTCGACCCAGCCCGACTCAAGGCAGCAGGTAAACCCCGCGGTCCCTCGCCCTCCCGTCAGGTTGCGGCGGCCGGAGCTTGACGTCGGTTTCGCGCCGTCGTTTCGTTCCCCTCCTCCATTCTCCATGAGGCTCCATGCTGCACCCCGACGTGCTGCCCGCGATCCACGCCGCCATCACCGCCTGCACCGAGCCGGTGGACGGGTGGCTGCTGTTCGATTTCCGCGGCATCAATCCCATCATGGCCGCGGTGGTCGGGCCGGAGATCGTGGGGTCGCGGCGGGCCTACGTCTACTTCCCCCGCGATGGCGTCCCGACCACCCTGGTCCACGCCGTGGACGCGGAGCTCTGGCGCGGCTGGCCCAAGGTCTGGCGGCGGATCGTGTGGGTGCGGCGCGAGGAGCTCGCGCGCGAGCTGCGCGTCCTGGTCGGTGGCCGGATGGTGGCGATGGAGTACTCGCCCGGTGGGGCCATCCCGTATGGCGACTATGTACCGGCGGGCACGCTCGAGCTGGTACGTGCCTCCGCCGCGACGCCGGTGTCCTCGGCCGAGCTGGTGACGCGCTACTGCTCGGTCTGGAGCGCCGCCGATCTCGCGAGCCACCTGCGCGCGGCGGCGCGGGTAGCGGAGATTGCCCGGGGCGCGCTGGCCCACGTTGGGGAGCGCGCCGGGTCGGCCGAGCCGGTCACCGAGCACGAGCTCACCCGCTGGGTGCTCGAGGCCTTCGACCGCGCCGGGCTGGTGACGGAATCGCCGCCCAGCGTGTCCTACGGTGACCATGCCGCCCGGGTCCACTACGAGGCCTCGGCCGAGGGGTCCTCGCCCATCGTTCCCGGCGCGCTGCTGCTGCTCGATCTCTGGGCCAAGGAGCCCGGCGGCATCTATGCCGACCAGACCTGGATGGCGGCGATCGGCTCCCCGTCCGAGCGGGCGGCCGGGCTCTGGACCGTGGTCAGGAATGCGCGGGACGCGGCGCTCGAGCTGCTGCGCCGGCGGCTAGGGTCGGGCGAGGCGGTGACGGGCGCGGAGGCCGACCGCGCGGCCCGGGAAGTGATCGATGGCGCCGGGTACGGCAGCTACATCGTGTCCCGCACCGGCCATTCGATCGACCGCGTCGGTCTGCACGGCTACGGACCCACGATCGACGACACCGAGAGCTACGACACCCGCCGGATCCTGCCCGGCGCGGGCTTCTCGGTGGAGCCGGGGATCTACATCCCGGGCGAGATCGGACTGCGGAGCGAGGTCAACGCGCACGCCCGGGCCGACGGGCTCGACGTGACCCCGGAGGACTATCAGCGGGATCTCATCGTCCTGGGGTGAGGCCCCTGCCTCGGCCGGCAGAACGCCCCGCTCCGCGCATGAGCGCTTCTTCATTCGCCACTCACCGCCGCCTCATGGGCCCGGCGCTAGGATGACCATGAGGCGGTCTTCCCCCCGGCCGCCGGGAGGTCCGGACGTCATGGCGGCGGGTCGCGCAGTCGAGGAGCTGGAGAGCGTCGTCATCCGCTTCGCGGGTGATTCCGGCGACGGGATGCAGCTCGCGGGAGACGAGTTCTCCCGCTCGGTCGCAACGGCGGGGCACGGATTCGCCACCCGCCCGGAGTACCCCTCCGAGATCCGGGCGCCGGTGGGCACCCTGTTCGGCGTGTCCGGATACCAGATTCAGTACTCCTCGCACCAGGTGTTCACCCCCGGCGACGCGGCCGACGTGCTGATCGCCATGAACCCGGCCGCGCTGCGGCTCAGCCTGCCCGAGGTGAAGCCCGGCGGCCTGATCATCGCCAACTCGAGCGCCTTCACCGAAGCCAACCTGACCAGGGCAGGCTATGCCTCCAACCCGCTCAGTGACCCAAGCCTGGCGGAGTACCGGGTCTACCCGGTGGATATCGGGGGGCTCACCACCCAGGCCCTGGCCGGGTCCGGGTTGAGCCGGAAGGAGATGGCCCGCTCCCGCAACTACTTCGCGCTGGGGCTGGCGCTCTGGCTCCATCACCGGCCCCTGGAAGACGAGATCGCCGGGATCGAGCGCCGGTTCGCCGCCCGGCCGGAGCTGGTCGCGGCCAACATCGCCGCGCTCCGGGCGGGCTATGCCTATGGGGAGACGACCGAGATCTTCCCGGTCACCTATCGGGTCCGCCCGGCGCCCGCGGAGCCGGGCCGCTATCGCAGCGTGACCGGCAACCAGGCGCTCGCGCTCGGGTTCGTCGCCGCGTCGGAGCTCACCGGGATCCGGCTCTTCCTCGGGTCCTACCCGATCACCCCGGCCTCGGACATCCTCCACACCATCGCGGGGCTCCGACACTTCGACGTGGTCACCTTCCAGGCGGAAGACGAGATCGCGGCCGTCTGCTCGGCGATCGGCGCCGCGTTTGGTGGCGCGCTCGGGCTCACCACGACGTCGGGCCCCGGGATGGCGCTCAAGACCGAGGCGATCGGCCTGGCGGTGATGACCGAGCTGCCGCTGGTGATCGTGAACGTGCAGCGGGGCGGCCCGTCGACCGGGCTGCCGACGAGGGTGGAGCAGGCCGACCTGCTTCAGGCGATCTACGGCCGTCCCGGCGAGTGCCCCCTGCCGGTGCTGGCGGCCCGGTCGCCGGCCGACTGCTTCGACTGCGCACTCGAGGCGTTCCGGATCGCCACCAGGTACATGACACCGGTCATCCTGCTCTCCGACGGCGGCATCGGAAACAGCGCCGAGCCATGGCGGATCCCTGACGTCGGGAGCCTCCCCCGGCTGGAGGTTCGCTTCCGAACCGACCCCGACGGCTATCGGGTCTATGAGCGGGACGAGCGCCTGGCCCGGGCCTGGGTGCGCCCCGGCACACCGGGCATGGAGCACCGGATCGGCGGACTGGAGAAGGACTGTCTCACCGGCAACATCTCGGGAGACCCGGCCAACCACCAGCGCATGGTCGAGACCCGCGAGGCCAAGGTGGCGGGAGTGGCCCGGGACATCCCGCCGACCAGGGTCCACGGTGCCCAATCGGGCGATCTGCTGGTGGTGGGCTGGGGCAGCAGCTACGGCGCCATCGAGCAGGCGGTGTCGCAGGCACACGCGCGGGGCGTGGCGGTGGGTCACGTGCACCTCCGGCACCTGAACCCGCTGCCGGCCGATCTGGGTGATCTGCTCTGCCGCTTCCGCCGGGTCCTGGTGCCCGAGCTCAATCTGGGCCAGCTCTCCAGGCTGCTGCGGGATCGCTACCTGGTGGACGTCGAGGAGCTGCACAAGGTGCAGGGCCGGCCATTCACCGTGGCTGAACTGCACCGCCGCATCGTGGAGGCCGTCTCATGAGCCTTCCGCGCGAGGCATCGCCGCCGCTCACCCGCAAGGACTTCGAGACCGATCAGGAGGTGCGCTGGTGTCCCGGGTGCGGCGACTTCGCCGTGCTGAGCCAGGTGCAGAAGCTGCTGCCCACCCTGGGCATCCGCCGGGAGGACTTCGTGGTGATCTCGGGGATCGGCTGCTCCAGCCGGTTCCCGTACTACGTGGATACCTACGGGATGCACAGCATCCACGGCCGTGCCCCGGCCATCGCGACCGGGCTCAAGCTGGCACGGCCGGAGCTGTCGGTCTGGGTGGTGACCGGCGACGGCGATGCGCTGGCCATTGGCGGTAACCACTTCATCCACCTCATGCGCCGGAACGTGGACCTCAAGATCCTGCTGCTCAACAACCGGATCTACGGTCTCACCAAGGGGCAGTCTTCGCCCACCTCCGAGTTCCGCCAGCGCTCCAAGACCACGCCGATGGGCTCCATCGACCGCCCGTTCAATCCGGTGGCCCTGGCGCTCGGGGCCGGCGCCACCTTTGTGGCCCGCAGCCTGGATGCCGACCAGGAGCATCTCGCGGGCGTGCTGCGGCAAGCGGCGCTGCACCGGGGCACCGCCTTCGTCGAGATCTACCAGAACTGCGTCACGTTCAACGACGGCGCGTTCGAGGTCCTCACCGACCGGGCCACCCGCGACGACGCCCGCATCCTGATCGAGCATGGGCGGCCGCTGGTGTTCGGCAGGAATCGCGACCGCGGCATCCGGTTCGACGGCACCGAGCCCCGGTTGCTGGTGCTGGGTGGGGGTGGGGCGGGTGAGGCGGAGTGCAGCAGGCACGATGCCCATGCGTCCGGCAGTGGCTCGGCCTTTCTCCTCTCCCAGCTCGAGCCTCCCGAGTTTCCGGTGCCTCTGGGGGTGTTTCGCTCGGTGACGGTACCGACCTACGAGGAGCTGAGCGAGGACCTGGGCCACCGGGCGCGGGCCGCCGCGGGGCGCGGACGCCTGGAAACGCTGCTCACGAGCGGGACGACCTGGACGATCGAGTGAGTCGCCCGACTCAGGGCGCCTGCCAGGTCCGGTACTCGGGGTCGAATGCTAGTCCGACACCGTCGTCGAGTCTACCGGACCGGGGACCGGGTCGGGACCCGGCCCCGGCCCCGGCGGCGGCTCCGGGGGAGTCCAGGCCACCACGGTGAGGCGGACGCCGTCCACCGAGCTCGGCTCGAGCGAGAGCGCATGGCTCTCCCCATCGCCGGCCGCCGGGCCGTCCGGCACTCCCGTCAGCGGGTCGTAGCGGATCTGATAGGCCCGGGCGTCGAACTCGAAACGGATCCGGGTCGCCTCGCAGCTGAACTCCGCCCAATCGAAGCTGAACCGGTCACTGGTGCAGGCGCCGCCCCCGGACTCCAGCTCGTTGGACTGGCTCCCCTCCAGGATGGTGAAGATCCCGCCGTCGCGCAGCAGGTACTCCCCCGAGAATCCCGCCTGCACCGTCCCGCCCCCGCCGCTCACGGCGGTGTCGCCCGGCTCGGTGGGTGAAGGCAGGCCGGCCATGACGTCCGGCACCCCACCATAGACCTCGTTGCTCCCCGGATCGGCGAAGATTCGGATCACCTGGTCCATGTGGACCGGCTCCCAGGCGATCAGCGTGCGCATGGAATAGGTCCCGGTCTGGTTGCACTCCCCGCCGCCACCGCTGGGCGGAATCACGCTGTCGCCGGAGACCCCGATGCCCCCTCCGGGCTCGGTCGGCCAGGTGCACTGGACCTCGGGGGTGTCGATCTGCTCGGCCACGGCGAGCCAATCGTGGCCGGTCCCGTCGATACTCACCGTCACCGGGGTGGCATGGCCCACCAGGCGCACCACGTCGGCCGCGTGCCGAAGCGCATCCGCCGTCAGGGAGCTGCCGCTGTCCCCGATCTGATCGGCCAGGTCCTCGAACTGGGCGGCGATCCGCGGGCCGTCGCCCATGTCGGGCGGCGCGCTGCCGCCGTCGCCGCAGGCCGCCAGGGTCAGCAGGACGGCGCCGGTGACGAAGGGATGGCGTGACATCGGAGCTCCGGTGGGAGAGGGAAGAGACATCGGTCCCTGGAATAGACCCTCCCGCTCTCGGAGGTGTGACCGGCCATCCCAGTGCCCCCCGGCCGTCAGTGCGCGCCGGCGGGGGCCGCCCGGCCACGGTGCTTTCGGAGCAGCAGGATTGCCGGCGAGACCACCAGGAAGCTGAGCAGGAGCAGCATCCAGGCGTCGTTGTAGCTGAGCATCGCGGCCTGGCGGGTCACCTGCTGGTCGAGCAGAGCGTAGGCGGACCGCTGGGCCGCGTCGGGACTGTACCAGTGGGCCATCAGATTGGCGGCGAAGCCCTGGAGCCGCTGCTCCACCAGCGGGTTGCCGGGATAGACGTTGCTCACCAGGTCGGCCCGGTGGATCTGGGTGTGGGTCGTGACGTAGCTGGCCAGCACCGCGATGCCGAAGGAGCCCCCCAGCTGGCGGGAGAGGTTGATCAGTCCGGAGGCCTGCTGCGCCTCGCTCGGCTCCAGGCTGGCGTAGGCCACGTTGTTTATCGGGGTGAACAGCATGCCAAGTCCCGCACCTCGGCTGATCAGCGCCCAGCGCACGTCGGCCTCGCCCGCATCCACGCTGAGATGCCCCAGGTCCGTGGGTGAACCGGAGGATGCTCTGGGTGAACAGGGGGAAGATGAAGACCCCACCGTAGAGCGCGAAGCCCAGGGCGATGAACAGGAAGATGGACGCCGCCAGCTCCCGGTTGTGAAGCACCCGGAAGTTCACCACCGGCTGCCGGTTCCGGGGCGTCAGCTCCCACCAGAGCATCGCGCCGAGCGCCCCCGCGGCCACCGCGGTGAGCCGCACGATGGTGGCGCTGGAGAGCCAGTCCTCCGAGTTTCCCTCCTCGAGCACGTACTGCAACGCGGCGAGGCCGATCGTCAGCAACGCGATCCCGGGCCAGCGGCGCGGTGGCGGCGCTCACGCCGGGACCTGACCGCCGCGGACCACCAGGGCCACCAGCCGTACCGCCGTCTCCAGCGGGATCGAGGCGCTGTTGATCTGGAGGTCGTAGAGACAGGGGTCGTTGGCGTCCCTGCGGTAATACCGCTCGAGATAGTGCCGCCGGTCGGCGTCCCGGTGACGCA
>Ga0210102_1000096_pt1 | contig 25125 bp, 23 predicted proteins | sample RushOxbow_ThreeS_4_FD_185563 | JGI IMG/M metagenome (GOLD analysis project Ga0210102, IMG submission 185563) | Wetland microbial communities from San Francisco Bay, California, USA, that impact long-term carbon sequestration -... | ecosystem: Environmental > Aquatic > Marine > Wetlands ...
CCGGCAGACCGGCCGGCTGGTGGGCGGTGTGGCCCGGCCGTTCCTCTGGCTCCTGCTGCTGGGCTCCGGCTACAGCGCGATCGCGCGGGTGGAGGGAGGCCTGCCGTACCAGGCCTACGTCTTCCCCGGCATCGTGATCATGGCGGCGCTGTTCGGCGGGATGTTGACCGCGGTCTCCACCGTCTACGACCGCGAGTTCGGCATGCTGCGGCTGATGCTGGCGAGCCCCGCGGGCGTCGCCGCGGTGCTCACCGGCAGGACCCTGGCGGCGACGCTGGTAGGGATCTTCCAGGGCGGAATCGTGCTCGCATTCGCGCCCCTGGTCCTCTCCCTGGACGCCGAGCGCTGGCTGCTCGCGGTCGGGGGGCTGGCGGCGGTCGCAGCGATGAGCGCCACGCTCGGGCTCCTGGTCGCCTCCCGGCTGCGCTCGGTGGAGAACTTCGCCGGGGTCATCAACGTGCTGCTGTTCCCGCTGCTCTTTCTCAGCGGCGCGCTCTACCCGACCACGGGAATGCCCGCCCCGCTCCGGGCCCTCGCCCACGCGAACCCCGTCACCTACGGGGTGGACCTCCTCCACCACGCGGTCGGCCAGCCGGCCGAATTCGCGGCCGCGGCCGACCTCGCCGCGGTGCTGGGCACGATCGTCATCGCGTTTGCGGTCGCGGCGCTCCTGTTCGACCCCGAGCAGCGGTTCAGCGGCATGAAGCGGAGTCGGCCGCCAGCCGTCTGAGGGTGCCATGCTGAACCACCCTGGATCGCACCGCCACCCGCACCCGTCCTCCCGCCGGGATGCTCGCCTCCACTACGATCTCTCGTTGTCTGGCCACGAGCCCGGTCACCGGGTCCCAGAGGACCGTCCCGGTCTCTGTCGTCGTCTGGTCGAGCGGGACCGCGACCGTGTCGCCCCGGGGCATGGTCTCGTGAGTCTCGCGACGACCCGCGAGTGCGAACCGGAGGAGGGCGCGGCCGGCGATGGTCGTGTCTGGAAGCCGGCTGATCTCGAGCCCCGGGCGGCTCCAGGCCGTGCCCGGCGCGAGCGGAGAGGGGGGGAGTGGAGGGAGGAGGTCGTCGAGCGCCGTCGAGACGTCCGCTACCTCGGCGACATCGTCGGGTACGAACGGTCGGACCTCGGCGTCATACCCACCGGTCGGGCTGAGACGGCCCCGGAACCGCCCGCCGATGATGCCGTCGGTGTCGGGCTCGAGCAGGCCGACTTCGGTCCGGCGCCACACGGCGAGCGAGTCGTACCAGGCCTCGATCGCAATGGCCCCGGCGGTGTCCCGGGCGAGGAAGGTCCAGATGCCGCTCCTTCCGGCGGAGCCCTTGCCGGCCCGGCGGGCGGTCTGGGTGAGGATCTCGCTCTCCGAGGCCTCCTCGAACCGGGCGCAATCGAGCCCGGCCGCGCTGTAGCGGGGAGGTCCCTCGGCCTGGGACGGCAGCGGCGTGGGCCACCCGAGCGCGGCGACCAGCAGCCCGGCGGCGCTGACGAGGCTCCTCACGCCTCCTGCATGAACGGGTACCGATAGTCCGACGGCGGGACCAGCGTCTCCTTGATCGCGCGGGGCGAGACCCATCGCAGCAGGTTCAGGATCGAGCCGGCCTTGTCGTTGGTGCCGCTGGCCCGGGCGCCGCCGAAGGGCTGCTGTCCCACCACCGCTCCGGTCGGCTTGTCGTTCACGTAGTAGTTGCCTGCGGCGTACCGGAGCGCCCGGTCGGCCTCGACGAGAGCCGCGCGGTCCCGGGCCCACACGGCGCCGGTCAGGGCGTAGGGGCCGGTGCGATCCACCAGCGCCAGCGTTTCGGTCCACCTCTTCTCGGGATACACGTGGACCGTGAGCACCGGGCCGAAGATCTCCTCGCACATGAGCCGGTAGCCGGGGTCCTCCGCCAGTAGCAGCGTGGGCTCCACGAACCATCCCACGGTGTCATCGGTGCCGCCACCGGCGACCACGGTGACCCCGGGATCGCGCTTGGCCCGCTCGAGGTGGTCCCGGATGCGGGTGAAGGCGCGCCGGTCGATCACCGCGCCCATGAAGTTGCGGAAGTCGGCCACGTCGCCCATCCGGATGTCGGCGATCATGGCGGTCACCCGCTCCTTCACCGCGGGCCAGAGCGTGTCGGGGATGTAGGCTCGCGACGCCGCGCTGCACTTCTGCCCCTGGTACTCGTAGGCACCGCGCACCATGGCCACCGCCAATGCGTCGACGTCGGAGCTGGCGTGGGCCAGGATGAAGTCCTTCCCCCCGGTCTCGCCCACCAGCCGGGGGTAGCTCCGGTACCGGTCGAGATTGTCGCCGATCGTCTTCCACAGGCTTCGGAAGACCGGGGTCGAGCCGGTGAAGTGGATGCCCGCGAGGTCGGGGTCCTCCAGCAGCACCCGGCTCACCTCGATCGAGTCGCCGGTGACGAAGTTGATGACCCCGGGCGGCAGCCCTGCCTCCTCCAGCAGCCGGAAGAAGTGCCAGTTGCTGAGCGAGGCCGTCGCCGACGGCTTCCAGATCACCCCGTTGCCCATGAGCGCCGGCGCGGTCGGCAGGTTTCCGCCGATCGCGGTGAAGTTGAACGGGGTGATGGCGTAGACGAATCCCTCGAGCGGCCGGTGGTCCAGCCGGTTCCAGGCCCCCGGTACCGACTCCGGCTGCTCCTGGTAGATCCGCTCGGCGAAATGGACGTTGAACCGCAGGAAGTCGATCAGCTCGCAGGCGCTGTCGATCTCGGCCTGGAAGGCGGTCTTGCTCTGGCCCAGCATGGTGGCGGCATTGAGCAGCTGCCGTCGCGAGCCGGCCAGGAGGTCGGCCGCGCGGAGGAAGACGGCGGCGCGGTCCTCGAACCGCCAGTGGCCCCAGTCGCGCTGGGCCTCGACCGCGGCCTTCACCGCGGATCGGATAGTCGCGGTGTCGGCCTGGTGGACCCGGGCCAGCACCCGCTGATGACAGTGGGGGGAGACGACGTCGTGGGTGTTGCCGGTGCGGATCTCCCGCCCGCCAACCACGACCGGAATGTCGACCTGCTGGGCGGCCACGCCGCCCAGCGCCGCCTTGAGCGCCGCCCGCTCCGGAGCCCCGGGCGCGTAGCTCAGGACCGGCTCATTGCGGGGACTGGGGATGTTGTAGGTGCCGTTCATGAGAGGAAAGGTAGGCGGGACGGCGGAAGGGCGGAACGGCGGAACGTAAGTTCCCAGAATTGACGGCCCCCCGATGTCCAGGCACATCGGAGGGTCGTTTGGCTTGGAGCCATCGTACCGCCGTTCCGCCCTTCCGCCGTACCGCCTAGAACGCCGCCTGCCAGCCGAGCCCGACGCCCCTCGGCCCTGCGATGAACGTCGGGGCGCGCACGCCGAAGGTGGTCCACCGTCCCGACGCAAACTTGGCCGACGCGATCCCCACCACCGCCCCCGTCGCCACGTCGCTCAGCCAGTGGCGGTTGTCGTTCACCCGCGACCATGCCACGGCCGTGGCGGCGCCGTAGAGGCCCCAGCGGGCCCAGGGATTATGCAGCTCGTCACCCAGGGAAGTGGCCAGGGCGAAGGCCATCGAGGTGTGGCCCGAAGGCCAGGCGTCGTGGCCGGAGAAGAGTCCGAAGTCGTCGGAATCGCCATCGAATGCCGGACTGTCCGGGCGGGCCCGACCGCTCACCGCCTTGATGCCCGTGGTCACGGCCCCGGCGACGGCCAGGGAGCTGACCACCCGCCAACCCATGTGGGTCAGCCGGGGGTTATGGCCAATGGCCCCGGCCAGCAGAAGCCCGGCGGGGATCGTCGCGTACACCTCGGGCTGACCGAAGTGCCGGACCGTGGAGGCGATGTCGTTGCCGGTCCGGGTCCGGTTGTCCTGAACGAAATGACGGACCGACCCATCGAGCAGCATCAGGGCGGAGATGCCGCCCAGTGCGGCCGCTCCATGCCACCAGCGGATCGAGGTCTCGTGGCCGAGGGAGTCCGCCGCCGGAGGCACCACGGAGTCCTGGGCCCGGACCGGGACTCCCACGCCCATGGCAAACAGACAGAGCAGCCAGAACGACCGGGCGCGCGCGGGGCGGGCGATCGTGAGCCTCATGTCGCTTCCTTCGCGGTGGCGGGTATGGCAAAGCCCGCCGGCGTATTACCTTCGGGCGGGACGTCCGGGAACAATCCTGCTGATGAGGCTGTACGATGATCCGTCGCGTCGGGGTATTGCTGGTGCTGCTCGCGGTCGCGTCCTGCCGGCACTACGACCTCTATCCCCGGCTCTCATCCGACGCCGGGCTGGTTCCCGGCGATCAATACGCTCGCTACGGCAAGGAACAGGCCGAAGCGGTCGCGATTGCGCGCCGGCTGGCCCAGGTCGATCGCGCCGGTCACATGGACTCGGCAGTGGCCTACGCCCGAAGCCTCCCGGATGTGGCCGACGTCCAGCCCGATTCCGCCGGCCATCGGCTGACGGTGGGGTTCAGGAGCGGCTGGCGCGTGGGTGTCGTTCCCCTGGCCGACGGCAAATCGCCCGCCGAAACCCCCGGCCTGGGGGCGCCCGCGGCGCGGTGACCGGTCCGGGAATATAGCCGCGCCCGGAGGCGCCTGTCTGACCGCCTGCGTTCAGGTCACCACGACCCTGCCGGACCGGGCGGCGGCCGACCGACTCGCCGCCGCCCTGGTGGCGGAGCGCCTGGCCGCCTGCGCCCAGGTGGCCGGCCCGATCCGGAGCACCTACCGCTGGCAAGGCGCGGTCGAGGCCGCGGATGAGTGGTACTGTCATCTCAAGACCACGGAGCTCCGGATGCCGGCGCTGATGTCCCGGATCACGGAGCTCCACCCCTATGACGTCCCCGAGGTCGTGGCGGTTCCTCTCGCCGACGGCAACCCGGCCTACCTGAGCTGGATCCGGGAGGCCGTCGCGGACTGAGCGGCCCGCCGGTCTCAGGCATTCTCCCGAAGCAAGGCACTCGAACCTCCGCGACCCGTTGCCTGGGGGACCCGTGACCAGCCTCCCCTCGCCGCCTTCGCCCGAATTGCTCTACCTGCTGGCCGGAGACGAGGAGGATCTCCTCGCCGCCTGCGAGAACATGCGGCCGGCCGACGTCGCCGAGGCCCTGAACCAGCTTCCGGTCCAGGCCGCGGCCCGGGTCGTGACGGCTCTCCCGTTCGATCTGGCGGTCCAGCTCCTGGACGAGCCGGAGCTCGACCGCCGGAGCGACATCTTCGAGTTGCTGGACGAGAGCAGGACGATCCCCCTCATCGAAGCGCTGGCCTCCGACCAGCAGGTCGAGCTGTTCCGCGCGCTCAAGGAGGCCGATCGGACCCGGCTCTTCCACATCCTCGATGCCCCGACCCGTAGCGCGCTCAAGCTGCTGCTCGCCTTCCCGCCCACCAGTGCGGGCGGGCTCATGACCACGGAATACGTCTGGGCGCCCGCGGACTGGACGGTAGAGCAGGTGCGGCGGCTCATCAGCGAGGTGGGCCGGGGCAAGGAGACGGTCTACGCCATCTACGTGCTGAATCCCCGGGACCAGCGGCTCCAGACCGTGATCTCGCTCCGGGAGATCATGCTGGCCGACCCGGCTCAGCCGGTGGACCGGCTGAGCGACGGCCGGCGGCCCATCACGGTGGGGCCGCTGACCGACCGGGAGGACGTCGCGCGGCTCATCTCCAAGTACAACCTGCTCGCCATTCCCGTGGTGGACGACGGGGGCCGGGTCCTCGGCATCGTGACGGTGGACGACGTCATCGACGCGCTGGTGAGCGAGATGGCGGAGGACGTACAGAAGTTCGGCGGCATGGCGGCAGTGGACGAGCCCTACATGCAGATCGGGCTGGGCCAGATGGTCCGGAAGCGGGCCGGCTGGCTTTCGGCCCTGTTCCTGGGCGAGATGTTCACCGCCGCGGCGATGGGCCATTTCGAGCACGAGATCAGCCGCGCCGTCGTGCTGGCGCTGTTCATTCCGCTGATCATCAGCTCGGGCGGCAACTCCGGCTCCCAGGCCACTTCCCTGATCATCCGCTCCATGGCCCTGCAGGAGGTCAGGCTGCGGGACTGGTGGCGGGTGGCGATGCGGGAGCTCCCGGCGGGTCTCGCCCTGGGTTCGATCCTGGGGGCGATCGGACTCGTGCGGATCGTGCTGTGGCAGGAGGTCGGCTGGTACGACTACGGCCCCCACTACCAGTTGATCGCCGGAACGGTGGCGGTTGCGCTGATCGGCGTGGTGCTCTTCGGCTCGCTGGCCGGTTCCATGCTTCCCTTCCTCCTGCGCCGGGTCGGCTTCGATCCGGCCAGCGCCTCCGCCCCGTTCGTGGCCACGCTGGTGGACGTGACCGGTCTGGTGATCTACTTCACCGTGGCGCTGCTGATGCTGCGGGGAACGCTGCTGTGAGCCGCTGGAGGTACCCGGCGATCTCCGGCAGGGGGAGCAGGCAGGTCACGCCGCCCCGCTCCCAGGCCGCTCGCGGCATCCCGTAGACCACGCAGCTCGCCTCGCTTTCGGCGATAGTCACCCCGCCGCCGGCCCTGATCGCCAGCATTCCCTCCGCCCCGTCCTCGCCCATCCCGGTGAGCAGGATGCCGAGCACCCGGCCCGGCCGGGCCCGCTCGGCGGACTTCATCGCGAGGTCGATACTGGGCACGTGCCGCGCGCCCGCCCCTTCCGCGCTCAGGACCACCGCCAGATTCCCGGTGATCCGGAGATGACATCCCGCCGGCGCGATCCGCACCTTACCGGGCGCGAGGCGCTCGCCCTCGACCGCCTCGGCCACGTCGAGCCGGCAGAGCCCGTGGAGCCGTTCGGCGAACGGGCGGGTGAAGCCGGCCGGCATGTGCTGCACCACGACGATAGGGATGGGAAACGTGGCCGGCAGCCTCTCCAGGATCCGCTGCAGCGCGGCGGGGCCGCCGGTCGAAGCGCCGACGACACAGAGCGCGGAGCGCGCCGCGGCCGCGATGTCGGGCGCCACGGCCGGCGCCGTCTGTGCGGCAGGCAGGGGCGAGCGCGCGATCGCATTCATCCGCTCCAGCACTTCCCGCCGCAGGCTGTCCAGGTCCATAACGTTGAAAGCGGACTTGTCGATGAAGTCCACCGCGCCCGCAGCGAGCGCCTCGACCGTCGCCGCGGCGCCCTGACGGGTGTGGGCCGAGAGCATGACGACCCGGAGCGCGGGGTTCCAGCGCAGCAGCGCCCGAAGTACCTGAAGGCCGTCCATCCCCGGCATGGCGACGTCCAGGGTGACCAGATCGGGATCCACTGCCGGGATTCGGGCCAGGGCCTCGAGCCCGTCGGCCGCCTCGCCCACCACCTGATAGCCGGTGCTGCGGTCCAGGATCCGGCTGAGCGCCCGGCGCACGAAGGCGGAGTCGTCCACCACGAAGACCCGGCGGATCATGCGGCCGCCCGCTTCCGGTAGACCACCCCGCCGGCGGCGGACACCGGCACGAAGTCCGTGGGGCGGTCCAGCAGTGACTCGGAGTGTCCCAGCAGGAGATACCCGCCCGGACGCAGCGAGCGGCCGAAGAGGTCGATCGCTCCGGCGAAGGCCCGCTCGCCGAAGTAGATCAGCATGTTGCGGCAGAAGATCACGTCGTACACCGACCAGCCGAGCACGCCCGCCGGCGCGCGGAGGTTGGCCTCGAAGAAGCGTACCCCTTTCCGGTGGCGCTCCCGCAGGTAATAGCGTCCGTTCAGCTCCCGGAAGTAGCGGCGGCGCGCCTCCTCGTCGCAGGCGCGAAGCGAGCCGGAGTCGTAGACCGCCTCGCGAGCCTGGGTGATCCGGTCGCGATTGAGGTCGCAGCCGTCCACCTCCCAGGCCGGGCCCGACAGCTCGAGGCCGGCATTCTGGAGCGAGATCACGATCGAGTAGGCCTCCTCTCCCGACGAGCACCCCGCGGAGAGAATCCGGAGCGGCTGTCCCTCGAGCCCGGGCCGGCGCTCCGGCACCAGCCGCGCGGTCAGCAGCTCGAAGTGATGGGGCTCGCGGAAGAAGTAGGTCTCGTTGTTGGTGAGACGCCCGCCCAGCGCGGCCAGCTCGGACTCGCCGTCGGGGTGGAAGCGGAGGAAGTGGTAGTAGGCCCGGAGCGAGTCCAGCCGGTGGGCCCGCAGGCGCGGCTGGAGCCGGGACTCGAGGATCTCACTCCGAACACCGGCGAAGGTGAGGCCGAAGCGCTCCTCGAGCAGGTCGGTGACCAGCTTCCACTCGGCGGCATCCGCCCGGCTCATGCCGTCCGCCGCGCCGCCCCTGCCGGGCCCGACCCGGTCAGCTCATCCAGCGACTGCCGGGCGGTACGCGCCACCACCGGCTCCACGTCGCGGGCCAGCGTGAGCAGCGTCTCCCGGACGTCGAGCCGCCCGAGGCGGCCGAGCCCGCGGGCCGCCTCGTTGCGAATGCCCCAGTCGGAATCGCGCGCCAGGTTCCGGAACAGGGGGGCATCGGCAGGATCGGCCAGCTCGGCCAGTCCCCGGGCGGCGAGCCGGCGAATCTCGACTTCGCCCTCCATGAGGCGGCCGCGGAGGAAGTCGCCCAGCTCGGGCCCGCCGATCCGGATCAGCGAGGCGACGATCTCCAGCCGCTCGTGCAGCGGCACGGTGGGGTAGAGGCGATGCAGGCGGCCGACCGCCTCCAGCGCCTCCAGGTGGCCCAGGGCGCGGATCACGTGGTAGCGGAGCGAGTCGCCAGTGCCGAGGAGTGCCATAAGCGTGACCGCAGTGCGGTCGCCGCCACGGCGGACCAGCAGCTCCAGCGCCTCGAGCTGGACCGGTTGATTCCGGTCGGCGAGCGCCCGGAAGAGTGCGACCTCGACCCGGGAGCCGGGCAAGCGGGCCGCGGCCCGGAGCGCCGCCCGGCGCAGCGGCGTGCTCCGGCTGCCAGCCAGCTCGAGCACCCGGTGCTCGAACGGCGGATGGGCTCGCACCCCCAGTACGGCCAGCGCGGCCAAGGTCTCCTCCTCGCTGGCATCCGGGGCCAGGCACGGCGCCAGCTCCGCCAGCGCGTCGCCCGAGAGGCGCGCCAGGGCATCCACCGCCCCCTCGCGCTCGACCGGCCCTCCCTGCCGGAGCAGGGCCACCAGGCGGGAGGGCACCACCGGCGCACCGGTCGATGCCAGGGCGCGGCAGGCCGCGGCCCGGACCTCGGGCGAGGGGTCGTCGAGGAACGGGAGGAAACGGCCGGCGTCGTCGGACGCCGGGGTTATCCCGAGCAGGGCGCCGCGCCGGACCCGGGCGTCCGGGTCGGCGAGCAGCCGGTCCAGCTCCCGCCGCAGTCCGTGGGGATGCCGGCGGACCACCCCCTCGGCCCAGGGCGGCGCCTCGGCCGCACCGAGCCGGATCATGACCAGCGGCAGGAGCGGCGAGATGCCGGCCGCGGCCACCAGCGCCGCCGCCGCGCGGAGCCGCTCGTCGCTCTCGCCGCCGTCGGCCGGCGACTCACCCAACGTCTGGTTCAGGTAGCCCGTGACGGGTCCGGAGGGATCGAGTCGCAGCTCCTCACCCCAGGCGAGAACCACCGGGTCCGGGTCGGGGTGCAGGTCGAGCACCACGCCCACCGCGAGCAAGAGCGCGTCCTGGAGCGGCCGCTCCCGCACGATGCGGAACCGGCGCAGCAGGGGCTCCAGTGAGACCGGGGCCGCCAGCCGCTGGAGCGCCAGGGCCGCGGGCTCCGCCACGATGGAGTCGGGCACCAGCTCGATCAGGGGACCGACCGCAACCGGATCTCCGATGGCGCCGAGCGCGTCGATCGCGGCAAGCTGGAGCCAGAGCTCGCCGCCGAGCAGCTTCAACAGCTCCGGGACGGCCTCCCGGCTGCGGAGCCGGCCGAGAGCCTCGATGGCGGCCTGGGCGATATTGAGCCCGGGATGACGGATCAGCGGGAGCACCGCGGGCGCCGCCGAGGGAACGCCGATCCGGGCCAGGATCTGGAGGGCGAACATCACCACGTCGGCGTCGGACGATTGGAGCATCGCCTCCAGGTGAGGGACCGCGTAGGGGCCCTGACACTCCAGCGCCGCGAGCGCGCTGTTCCGCCGCGCCGCGTTGACCCCGTCGGCCACCAGCGTGCCCAGCACCCCCGGCTCGATGTAGCGGGCGGCCAGGCGGATCGCCCGTTCCCGGACCGCAGGCGCCTCGTCCTCCAGCGCGGCCAGGACCGCCGCCTCGCGCGCCTCCTCGTCGGTCAGGGCGAGAAGCGCAGCCACCCGTTCGGCCGGGGTGGTGACTCCGCTGGGCGTCATTCGCCCTCCTAGATCGTGAACAGCTCGACTCGCTGCCTGAGCGCGTCGGACTCGGTGGCGAGGCTCTTGGCGGCGGCATTCATCTGCTCCACCGCGGCGAGGTTCTGCCGGGACACCAGGGCGATCGCCTCGACCGCCTTGACCACCATCTCCCCGCCGCGCTTCTGCTCGCCCACGGCCTCGGACATCTGGTGGGTGAGGTGGTTCATCTTCTGGGCCGCCAGGCTGATCTCCTGCGCGCCGCAGGCGTTCTCCCGCACCGCCCCCGCGATCTGCCGGGCCAGCGCCTCCATCTGGTTCACCGTCTGGAGCACCTCGTGCGCGTCGGCGGCCTGCTCATCGGCCGCCCCGGCCGCCTCCCCCACCAGCGCGGAGGTCTTGCCGATCGACTCGACGATGCCCGCCAGGACGTGCTCCATGAGCGAGACCGCGTGACGGGTGTCCTTCTGCACCGACTCGATCACTCCGCCGATCTCCTGGGTGGCCTGCACCGACCGCTCGGCCAGCCGGCGGACCTCGTCGGCCACCACCGCGAAGCCCTTCCCGGCATCGCCGGCGCGGGCGGCCTCGATGGCGGCGTTGAGGGCGAGGAGGTTGGTCTGATCGGCGATCTCCTCGATGACCTTCACGATCTTGCCGATCTCGTCGGAGCGCTCCCCGATCGAGTTGATCGAGGCCTGGAGCCGCTCGCCGTTCTGCCGGGTGTCGGCCACCGAGCGGCGGCTCACGTCGTCCACCGTGTGCATCCGCCCGGCGATGGCGCCCACGTTGCCGATCATGGTGCCCAGGGTCCCGGTCGCCGTCTCCACCGCGCGGAGCAACCCATCGCCGTTCTGCGCGGTCTGGGTCAGGGTGACGCTCATCTGCTGGATCGAGGCGGAGGTCTGGTCCACGTTGGCGGCCAGGGCCTCCGCGTTCCGGGCCAGGTGCTCCATCTGGGAGGCGATCTCCACCATGGTGGAGGAGGTCTCCTCGGTCGAGCTGGACTGGCCCTCCGCGCCCCGGGCCATCTGACTGGTGCTGGCGGAGATCTCTTCGGCGCTGGTGGCGACGGTGCGGGAAGACGTGGAGATCTGGCTGACGATCTGGCGCAGGTTCTTCACCATCTGCCGCATCGAGTGCTCCAGCCAGCCGATCTCGTCTCGCGACTGACTCCTGATCTCGGCGGTGAGGTCCCCCTTGGACACCTGCTCGGCCAGGATCCCGAGGCTGGTGAGGGGATCGGCGATGAGCCGGGCCAGGCCCAGCGCGGTCCCGACCCCCAGCACCACCGTCACCAGCAGCACCACCACCAGCGTGAGTCGCGCGTCCGTGAAGATCTGGTCGCCCGCGGTCGAAGGGAGTGTGCCCTGCACGATCTGGCCGGCCGCCACGTTCATCCGGTCCAGTGCCCGCAGCCCCAGCCAGCCGAGCAGCGCGGTACCGGCCAGCACCATCGCGAAGCCGGTGAGGATCTTCCGCCGGATCGTCCAGTCCCTGATCGTCTGCTCCAGGCCACCCGCCATGCTCGTGTCCCCGGGTTCAATGTTCAGCGCTGCGGCTGCAGCACCGCGTCCAGCTCCAGCAGGATCAGCAGGCGGTCGGGTCGCCGGGCCACGCCGGCGAGCCAGTCGGCCTGCGGAGTCATCACGTCGTCCGGCGCCGGCTGGACCGTGTCGGCCGGGATCCGCGTCACCTGCAGCACCGCATCCACCAGCAGGCCCAGCACCCGTCCCTGCGCCTCCGTCACCACGATCCGGCTCCGGGGCGTGAGCACCGCCGGCAGGAGCCCCAGCCGGCTGCGGAGCTCGACCACCGGGAGGATCCGGCCCCGCAGGTTGGTCACCCCGCGAACATGCTCGGGCGCCTGGGGCACCCGGGTGATCTCTCCCACCCGGATCACCTCCCGCACCCGCTGCACCGGAATCCCGTAGTGCTCGCGGTCCAGCGCGAAGGTCACCAGGTGCAGCTCGGCCGCCTGGGGCACCGCCTCGGGCCGGCCCGCGGCACCGACTTCGTCCGCGAAGCGGAGCAGCGCGTCCCCGCTCACGCCGGCACCCGCTGCTCGAGGATCCGGACCGGATCGAGGATGCAGGCCACCCGGCCGTCGCCCAGGATGGTGGTGCCCGAGACCACGTCGGGCCGGCCGAGCGCGGGGTCGAGCCCTTTCACCACGACATCCATGTGGCCGATCAGCCGGTCCACCAGGATCCCGCGCCGCCGGCCGCCCGAGCTGATCACGACGTAGAAGCGCCGGCCCCGGCGCTCCCCCGGCGGCTCCACATCCGACCCCGTGCCCAGCAGTTCGCCGCCGTCGGTCACCTGGATCAGATCGCCCCGCCAGACGGCCACGCCACGGTGGTTGATCTGGTGCAGCGCTTTGGGGTCCGCGCGCACGGTGGCCACCACCTGGGCGATGGGAACCGCGTAGCGCTCCTGGTCCACCTCGACGATGAGCGAGCGGACGATGGCGAGGGTGAGCGGCAGGTCCAGCAGGAAGGCGCTGCCTTGCCCTCCCTGGCTCCGCACCGCGATGGTGCCGCCCAGCGCCCGAACCGCGGCGGCGGCCACGTCGAGCCCGACCCCGCGGCCGGCCAGGCCGGAGACGCTTTCCGCGGTGGAGAAGCCGGGCTGGAAGATGAGCCCCTGGGGATCCGCCCCCTCCGCGCCCGGCTCTATCCCCATCGCCGCCGCCCGGGCCCGGATCCGCTCCTCGTCAAGGCCCCGGCCGTCGTCGGCCACCTCGATGGCCACCCGGCCCGAGCGCGATATCGCCGCGAGGGAGAGCACGCCCTCCTCGGGCTTCCCCGCCCGGCGCCGCTCGGCCGGCGACTCGATGCCGTGGACCACCGCGTTGGTGAGCAGGTGCAGCAGCGGCTCCCCCAGGCGGTCGAGCACGGCCTTGTCCAGCGCGGTGTCTCCACCTGCCATCAGCAATCGCACCCGCTTGCCCTCGCCCTCCGCGACCCCACGGAGCAATCGGGGGAAGCGCCCGAAGACGGTCGAGATGGGCAGCAGCCGGGTCGCCATCACGATCTCCTCGAGCCGCTTCATCGTCTTTTCCAGCGCCAGGATGGCGCGATCCAGATCCGGCATTCCGGGCACCGCTGCCGTCCGGCGGGACACGCGCCGGAACGCCTCGACCAGGGCGGCCTGCTCGATCAGGCCCTCGCCCAGCACCTCGAGCAGGGTGTCGAGCCGCCGGAAGTCCACCCGGACGACGTTCGCCCCGTCGGACTCGGCCCCACCCCTGCGGCGCTCGCCCCGTCGGCGGTCGGCCCCCCTGCCGTTTCCAGCGTGGTCCGCACCGGCCCGTTCCCGAGCCCGGGACAGCCACGCGGCCGAACCTTCGGGAGCGGCACCAGTGGGGGCGCCGCGGACCTGATCGACCAGCAGCCCGCCGCCTTCTACCATTAACGCGAGGAGCGCCTCACCCGTCGGCCCCCGCTGGTCCGCCAGGGCGGCGCAGAGGTCCTCCAGGACATGCGCCGCCTCCTGAATCGCCGCCAGCCCCATCATGGCGGAGTTGCCTTTCACCGTGTGGAGCCAGCCCTCGATCGAGCCGAGCAGCTCCTCGCCGCCGGTCCCGGCCCGCCGGCGCCGCTCCAGCTCCACCAGGGCGTCCGCCGCCCGCTCGGCCAGCGGCAGGCACTCGACCACGTACTCGTCGATCAGCTCGCCGAAGGCGTTGTCCCCGGGCATGTCAGGCGGCGGTGCCGGGGGCCTGGGCGAGGGCGCGCGCCACCAGGCGCTCCACGTCCGAGGGCTGGAACGGCTTGCGCAGGTAGTCCCAGGCGCCGGCGGTCCGGGCCCGGGCCTCGTCCTCCTCGGCGCTCTCGGTAGTCACCAGCACGATGGGCACGTGCGGGTGCAGCCCCTCCACCGCACGACGGGCCAGCAGCTCGAGCCCGTTCATCTCCGGCATGTTGAGGTCGAGAAAGACCAGGGTGAGCTCGGGGTGCTGGGTCAGGAGGGCGTAACCTTCCCGGCCGTTGCTGGCGTGGTAGAGCGTGTTCCCGGCCAGGGGCCCGCGGGTGAAGATGAGCCGGTACATCTGGTGGTGCAGCGGCGAGTCGTCCACGAAGAGAAAGGCGCGCGACATGTCAGGGCCCCGGCTGGGAGAGTGCCGACTGAACCACCTGCCGCAGCTGCTGAGGCTTCCACGGCTTCTTCACCACCGCCGCGACGCCCAGCTCCCGCGCCTCGCGCAGCAGCTCCGATGTGTCGGGCTCGACCGTGGTGAGGATCACCGGAAGCCCACGGAACCGCGCGTTGCGGCGCAACTCACGGAGGAAGGCCACCCCGTCCATGTCCGGCATGCGCAGATCGAGCAGAATCAGGTCGAACCGGCGCTCCGGATCCGCCATGAGCTCGAGCGCCCTGCGACCGTCCTCTGCGGTTGTGAGCTCGTGCTCCCGGGGCGAGAGCGCCAGTCCGTACATCTTCCGCACCAGCGGCGAGTCCTCGACGATCAGTACCTTCACGCCGTCCCTCGCCTCCGCCGTGGGGCGGACGCTGTGAGCGGATGGACCGGATTGTCAGGGGGTGAGACGCACCTCGCACCGTCAGGCGGCCCGAAGGGCAAAAGCCGGACCGGCCCGAAGTGTTCCCGCCGCAAGTCGCGCTGCCAGCGCCGCCTAGGAACCCTCCAGCCGGCCCGGTTCGATGCTTTGTCGGAGTCGAATGTGAAGGAATCTGCAATGCCTCTTTCGCAAGGGCGGCGCCGACCAGATATTCCGGTGCCGCCTTTCCCGGGCGGGCTCCCTCGGCCGTCCGGCCGACCCTCACTCCGACCCTTCGAGCCCCATGACCGCCCGTTCCCGCACGGTGACGATCCTCGTGGTCCTCGCCTTCTTCGCCTTCCTGCTGTACTCCACCCTGACCTCGCAGCGCTACGAGTGCACCGTCACGGTGGAGTACGACGGCCAGCAGCGCACCGCCACGGCCTCCGGCGCGACCGAGGACGCCGCTGCGCAGCAGGCCCAGACCGCGGCCTGCGGGCCGATTGCCCGCGGCATGGACCAGAGCATCGGCTGCTCCCGCCGCCCGCCGGTCAATCGCCACTGCCGCACGCTCTGAGTGGCGCATGGCCCGGCTCCGGTTTCCCCATCCGCTCACGCTCCTGGTCGCCTGCGTCCTCCTCGCGGCGGTGCTGACCTGGGTCCTTCCCGCCGGCCGGTACCAGCGGCGGGAAGACCCGGCTACCGGACGCACTCTGGTCGTCGCGGGGACCTACGCGCCGGCCGATCCGTCGCCGGTGGGACCGTTCCAGGCCCTGGTCGGCATTCCCAAGGGAATGGCGGATGCCGCCTCGGTGATCTTCTACGTGTTCCTGGTAGGCGGGGCCTTCGCGGTGGTGGAGCAGACCGGGGCGCTGGGCCGGCTGGTCAACTCCCTGGTGCGGGCGCTCTCGGGCCGTGGACTGATGGTGATCCCGGTCGCCGCGCTCGCCTTCGGCACCGGCGGCGTGTTGATCCAGATGCAGGAGGAGCTCATCGCCTTCGTGCCGATGCTGCTGCTCCTCACCGGCCGCCTGGGCTTCACCCCGCTGGTGGCGGTCGCCATGAGCCTCGGCGCGGCGGCGATCGGGGCATCCTTCAGCTTCATCAACCCGTTTCAGGTGGTGATCGCCCAGAAGGTGGCCCAGCTCGAGCCGGTCTCTGGCTGGGGCTTTCGACTGGCCTTTCTGCTTCCGGCGATGGCCATCTGGATCGCCGGTACGATGTTGTACGCCCGCCGGACTCGGCAGCCGCCCGCCCCGCTGGCAGACCAGGCGATGGGTGGCGAGGGAGCGGGCTGGCGTCACACCGCGATCCTGGGGATCGTCCTCGCCGCTTTCGCCGCTTTCATCGTGGGCACCCTGCGATTCGGCTGGGATTTCGACCAGCTCGGCGCGGTGTTCTTCGTGATGGGCGTCGCGGCCGGGCTGCTCGGGGGGATGGGGATCGGGGGGACGGCCACGGCCTTCGTGGAGGGATTCCGCTCGATGGCGTTCGCCGCCCTGCTGATCGGCTTCGCCCGCGCGATCTACGTGGTGCTCCAGGAGGGCACCGTCGTAGACACCATCGTACACGGGTTGTTCACCCCGGTGGCCGGGCTGCCGGTGGCCCTCTCGGCCCTGGGCATGATGGCGGTCCACACCCTGGTGCACTTTCCGGTGCCCAGCACCAGCGGGCAGGCCGTGCTCACCATGCCGCTCCTGGTGCCGCTCTCCGACCTGATCGGCCTCTCCCGCCAGGTGACCGTGCTGGCCTACCAGTACGGCGCCGGCCTCTGCGAGATTCTCACCCCGACCAACGGGGCGCTCATGGCGATGCTGGCGGCCGCGGGGGTGAGCTACGAGGACTGGTTCCGGTTCGCCCTGCCGCTCTTCGTGGTCCTGGCGGCGCTCGGGGCGGTGGCGATCACGCTGGCCGTGCCCATCGGGTTCTAGCGCCGAGGCCCGGGCTCAGGCCACTCCGACCAGTTTCTCCAGGGTACGAAGGTCGGCCGCGCCCACGTGCCGTGCCCGCTCCTGCCCGTGCTCGAAGGCGATCAGGGTGGGAATCCCCCGGATGCCGAGTCGCATACTCAGCTGGGGACTCGCGTCGGTGTCGAGCTTGAGCACCAGCACCTGGCCGGCGTAGCGCTGGGCGAAGTCGTCGAGGGCCGGAGCCATCATGCGGCAGGGACCGCACCAATCGGCATAGCAGTCCACCAGTACCGGCGCACCCGCGCTGCTGATGGTCTGGTCGAACGAGCCCTCGGGCACCTTGTGGGGCCGGTCGAGGCGGATCGGACGCCCGCAGTCGCCGCATTTGGGCCCGTCCACCAGCCGGGACAGATCGACCCGGTTGGCGGTGTCGCAGAAGATGCAGTGCACGACGACCGGGCGGGTCGCGGCGGGGTCACCGGTGGTGGCATCGGCCATGAGGTCCTCGCTCGATCCCGGGGAAACCCCCGGATGTTCCCAAGCTAGCGGGCACGCCAGGGAGGGCAACGGCGCAAGCGGGAACATCCGGACCGGGTCGGGTGGTTCCCGGAATATCCTCTGTCCGGCGGCGCTCCTGTGGGGTGACCGTGTTCACGGTAGTCGGGGCGGGGATGGCACTAGTGTTGCATAGGGTATTGGCGGTCTTCCAGCGCCAGGGCGAGGCACGATGAGCGAGCTCACCATCCGGGAAATGGAGCAGGACGGCGATTTCGCCGCCTGGTACTCCGAGCTCCTCGAGCAGGAGGAGGATCCCTCCGGCTGGTCGGGCGCGCTCGACGAGCATTACCTCATTCTCAGCAACGAGATCGGGGACTGGATCGGGGGGCTGCGCTACTGGTTGCGCGGCGGGGTGGCTCATATGGTGGACGTGGTGGTCCTGCCCCAGGAGCGGCACAAGGGCCACGCCCACCGGCTGGTCGCGGCCTTCGAGCAGCGCGCGGCGGACGCCGGGGCGCACCTGGCCGAATTCTGGACCGACGATGATCGCTCCGAAGGCCTCCTGGCCGCCCTCGGGTGGCGCCGGGTCTTCGAGCGGGACGACTATATCGGCCGCCGGCGCTGGACCCTGATGGAGAAGCCCCTTCCCGGCGAGCGCTGATCTTCCCGCTCCGTTGGCGTTATCCGGACCAGCCGCGCTATCTTTGTGTGGTTGGTCCGGCTCGTTTTCGGCAGTTTTTCACCGCTGGCAAAGGAGCTTCATGGGCGCGATCACGGAATCGGAGCGGGAGCTCGCGGCCAAGATCGAGGTCCTCCGGGACCTGGAGGACAGGGTCCGGGACCTCATGGACACGCACGAGCGCAAGCGCGAGGTCTGGTACCCCGCCGAGCTGCTTGGCCCCGATCCCGATACCTACCCCGACGAGTTCCTCGACCGGCTCAGGGCCCAGGCCGACGGCATACCGGACCCGGTCCGGGCCGCTCTCGCCCTCAACATGCTCACCGAGGAGGGGCTGCCCCATTTCCATCGCCTCCTCGCCGTGTACCTGGGCGACGAGAGCTACTGGCGGCGGTGGAACAATCTCTGGACCGCTGAGGAGGACCGGCACGGCGCCGTGTTGCACGACTACTGCCGGGACACGCGGCTGTTCGACCAGCGCAAGATCGAGGAGATGCAGTTCGAGTACCTGCGCCGGGGCTTCCACCCCGAGTGGGACCGCGATCCCTACCGGGTGTTCGTGTACACCACGGTGCAGGAGCGGGCGACCCAGTTCTCCCACGGCGAGACCGGGCGGATCGTTTCGGAGTACGAGCCCCGCCTGGGCGAGGTGCTGAGCCACGTCGCGAAGGACGAGGCCCGGCACTACGCCTTCTACCGGTCGGTCTTCGAGGAGATCCTCCGGCGCGACCCGGACCAGGCGCTGCACGCGGCCTCGTTCATCCTGCCGGCGATCGACATGCCGGGGGTGACGATGCCCGGGTTCAAGGAGCTGGCCGAGGTGATCCGGCGGACCGGGATCTACGGCCCCCGGGATTACCTCCGGATCGTCCAGGAGCAGATCCGCTACTGGAAGATTGAGAGCCTGCAGGGGCTGGGCGAGCTGGGGCGGAAGGCGCAGGAGAAGATCATGGGCATCCCCGCCCGCCTCAAGCGCATCGCCGAGCACATGGAGACCCGCAGCCGGGGCAAGACCTTCAGTTTCGAGGTCGTGTTCAACCGCGAATTCGCCATGGAATGAACCGCCGCGCCGTCAAGGTGCTGGTCGCCCTCGCATGGATCGTCGGCGGGTGCGGCGGCCGCGACGCCAAGCCCCGGTCAGGTGATGCCGCTCCGACCCAGCGCACCGGGCCGCTGGGTGACGCGGACATCCTCGGGCGCGAGATCTTCGAGCTGGTGGACCGGGCGGTGGACTATCGGGGGTCGCATCGCGGCCGGCCCGCGGCCTCCCTCCGGCAGATGGGGGTGGACAGCCTGACCCCATCCACGGCCCGCGTGCTGGTGAACATCGAGCGCGAGCCGCTAGTGACGGTCTCCTTCCGCAAGGTGGGCACCCGAGCCATCGTCTCCTGCCGGGGCGACAGCCACATCCTGGAAGAAGCGGCGCTCAACGGCGGTCGCTTCACCCTCATGTGCACCAGCCGCTCCGGGGCCCAGCGCCCGATCCAGGTCGCCCCGTGATCGCCACTACGCTCGACAGTATCACCCGGATCATCGTGGTGGCCGCCCTGGCCTACGCCGCGGTCGTGGCCTTCACCCACTGGGCGGTCCGTCGCCGCACCATCAGCCCCTTCGGCGCCTGGCCCAAGCTGGTGCGCCGGATCAGCGATCCGGTGCTCCTGCCGCTGGAGCGCCGGGTCATCCGGATGGGGGGCAGTCCCCAGGATGCGCCCCTCTGGCTGCTCGGCATCGTGATCGTGGGCGGGCTCATCCTGGTGAGCCTGGTTCGCTGGCTGATCGGGATGAGCTTGAACCTGAGGGTGCTGGCCCATGCCGGCCCCCAGGTGTGGCTGCGGTTCGCGGTCGGCTCGATCTTCAGCCTTCTCATGGTGGCGATTCTGATCCGGGTGATCGCCTCCTGGTTCGGGGTGTCCTCCTACAACCGGTGGATGCGGCCGTTCGTGGTCACGACCGACTGGCTGATCGAGCCGATCCGCCGGGTGCTCCCGCCGATGGGGATGATCGATCTCAGCCCGATGGTGGCCTGGCTGCTGCTATGGATCGTGCGCGGGGTGGTGCTGGGGATGATGTGAGTGGGGGTGCTCTATCGGCTATCCGCTATCCGCTACCCGATGGTCCGGCGAGCGGAGGTCCGCCGAGCCCGGAGCAGGCGGATAGCGGATAGCCGATAGCCGATAGCCACCACCCCATGCCCCCCATCACCCCCACCCCAACTGGCTCCCGTCTCCACCTCCGGGTCCAGCCGCGAGCTTCCCGGAACGAGGTCCTGGGGCTGCAGGGCAATGCCATCCGGGTGCGGCTCACCGCACCGCCGGTGGATGGGGCGGCCAACGATGCGCTGATGCGGTTCCTGGCCGAGCGACTGGGGGTGGGCCGGGGCGCGATGACCTTGGTATCCGGACACCACGGGCGCAGCAAGGTCCTCGAGGTGGCCGGGGTGAATCCCGAGGAGGCCCGCCTCCGGCTGGGGCTCTGATCCCTTGCCGCTCCCGCCGGGGCCGTTAGACTTGAGATCGAGGGACAATCGGGGTTCGTGGCGATTTGCGCTGCTTGCGGCCACGTTAAACAAACCGCTAAAACGCTCCCCCCGTGGCGTTTTGGCCCGGGGATTTTTGGTATAGGAGGCCTCCCTGCCGGCATCTCCCGCCGTCGAATCGGTCCGCACCCGCCAGGAGCGGCTCGCCCTGCTGGAGCCGCTCCTGGCCCGCCGCATCCTGGTGCTCGACGGCGCCATGGGCACCATGATCCAGGGCTATGGCCTGGGGGAACGGGAGTACCGGGGCGAGCGGTTCGCCGACTGGCCGCACGAGCTCAAGGGCAACAGCGATCTCCTCTGCCTCACCCAGCCGCAGGTGATCCGGGCCATTCATGCCGCGTATCTCGAGGCCGGGGCGGACGTCATCGAGACCAACTCGTTCACCTCGAACCATCCCTCGCAGGCCGACTACGGGATGGAGGAGCTGGTCTACGAGTTGAACCATGCCGCGGCGGCCCTGGCCCGGGAGGCAGCGGACGAGTTCGAGCGCCGCGACCCGGAGACCCCCCGCCTGGTGGCGGGAGCGCTGGGGCCGACCAACCGCACCGCATCCATCTCGCCTGACGTCAACGACCCGGGGTTCCGCAACATCGATTTCGACGCCCTGGTCGCCACCTACGCGGACGCCGCCCGGGGGTTGCTCGACGGCGGGGCCGACCTGCTGCTGGTCGAGACCATCTTCGACACCCTCAACGCCAAGGCGGCGATCTTCGCGATCGAGTCGGTCTTCGACCGGCTGGGATTCCGGGTGCCGGTGATGATCTCGGGCACCATCACCGACGCGAGCGGCCGGACCCTCTCGGGGCAGACCACCGAAGCCTTCTGGAGCTCGGTGGCCCACGCCCGGCCGCTCAGCGTCGGCCTCAACTGCGCCCTGGGCGCGCGGCAGCTGCGGCAGTACGTCCAGGATCTCTCCCGGGTGGCGCCGGTGTTCGTCAGCGCGTACCCCAATGCCGGCCTCCCCAACGAGTTCGGCCAGTACGACGAGAGCGCGGAGCGGATGGCCGGCGTGCTCCGCGAGTTCGCCGAGCAGGGGCTGGTGAACCTGGTGGGCGGCTGCTGCGGCACCACGCCGGCGCACATCAGGGCCATCGCCGACGCGGTGCGCGACCTTCCGCCCCGCCGTCCGCCGGCCCCGCCGCCCCGCTGCCGGCTCAGCGGCCTCGAGCCCCGCACCATCGGGCCGGAGTCGCTGTTCGTGAACGTGGGCGAGCGCACCAACGTCACCGGCTCCCGCCAGTTCGCCCGGCTGATCCTGGCGGGCGACTACGAGGCGGCGCTCGAGGTGGCCCGGCAGCAGGTGGAGAACGGGGCCCAGATTATCGACGTCAACATGGACGAGGGGATGCTGGACTCCCAGCGGGCGATGACCACCTTCCTCCGGCTGGCCGGCTCCGAGCCGGACATCAGCCGGGTGCCGGTGATGATCGACTCGTCCAAATGGTCGGTGATCGAGGCCGGCCTCAAGTGCATCCAGGGGAAGGGCGTCGTCAACTCGATCAGCCTCAAGGAGGGGGAGGAGGAGTTCGTCCGCCAGGCCACGCTGGTGCGGCGGTACGGTGCCGCGGTGGTGGTCATGGCCTTCGACGAGCAGGGCCAGGCCGATACCGTCGGGCGCAAGGTGGAGATCTGCACCCGGTCGTACCGGATCCTGACCCAGCGGGTCGGCTTCGCGCCGGAGGACATCATCCTCGACCCCAATATCTTCGCCATCGGCACCGGGATCGAGGAGCACAACGGGTACGCCCTGGCCTACCTCGACGCCACCCGGCGGATCAAGGCGACGCTGCCGCATGCCCTGGTGAGCGGCGGCGTGAGCAACGTCTCCTTCGCCTTCCGCGGGAACGAGCCGGTGCGGCAGGCCATCCACGCCGTGTTCCTGTACCACGCCGTCAAGGCCGGCATGGACATGGGCATCGTGAACGCCGGACAGCTCGCGGTCTACGACGACATCCCGCCCGAGCTGCTCGAGCGGGTGGAGGACGTGGTCCTCAACCGCCGGCCGGACGCCACCGACCGGCTGCTGGAGATCGCCGACCAGGTCCGGGGCCGGGAGGCGAGCCAGGCCGCGGATCTGGCCTGGCGCAACGCGCCGGTCTCCGAGCGGCTGAGCCATGCGTTGGTGGAGGGCATCACCGAGTACATCGTGGAGGACACCGAGGAGGCGCGCCATCAGGCAGCCCACCCGATCGAGGTGATCGAGGGGCCGTTGATGGCGGGAATGAACGTCGTGGGCGACCTCTTCGGCGCCGGCAAGATGTTCCTGCCCCAGGTGGTGAAGAGCGCCCGGGTCATGAAGAAGGCGGTCGCCCACCTGGTGCCGTACCTGGAGGAGGAGCGGGAGCGCACGACCGGCGCGCGATCCAGCGGCAAGGTGCTGCTCGCCACGGTGAAGGGCGACGTGCACGACATCGGCAAGAACATCGTGGGCGTGGTCCTCCAGTGCAACAACTACGAGGTGATCGACCTCGGCGTCATGGTGCCGAGCGCCAGGATCCTGGAGACCGCCCGCCGCGAGGACGTGGACCTGATCGGACTGAGCGGGCTGATCACTCCGTCGCTGGAGGAGATGCGGTTCGTCGCGGGCGAGCTCAAACGGGAAGGGTTCCAGTTGCCGCTCCTGATCGGCGGCGCCACGACGTCGCGGGTCCACACCGCGGTCAAGATCGCGCCGGAATACCACGGACCCACGGTGCACGTGCTCGACGCGTCCCGGGCAGTCGGCGTGACCGGGAGCCTGCTCAGCCCAGGCCGGCGTGAGGAGTTCGCCGCCGGCGTGGCGGCCGAGTACGAGGATATCCGCCGCCAGCGGGCCGACCGGCGGCCGGCGGAGGCCCGCCAGTCGCTGGCGGACGCGCGGAAGAACCGCCTGGTGCTCGACTGGGCGGCCGCCCCGCCGCCGGAGCCCTGCTTCAGCGGGGTCCGCGCGTTCGACGACTATCCCCTGGCGGAGCTGGTGGACCGGATCGACTGGACCCCCTTCTTCCAGACCTGGGAGCTCGCCGGTCACTACCCGGACATCCTCGACGACGCCGCGGTCGGTCCCGCCGCGCGGAGCCTCTTCCGCGATGCTGGCGCGCTGCTGGACCGGATCGTCCGGGAGCGGCTGCTTCGGGCTCGCGGGGTGGTGGGGTTCTTTCCTGCCAGCAGTGTGGGCGACGACATCGAGGTCTACACCGGCCCCGGTCGCCGCGAGCGGGTGGCGGTGATCCACACCCTGCGGCAGCAGATGCCGAAGCCACCCGGCCGGCCGAACCTGGCGCTGGCCGACTACGTGGCCCCTCGAGAGAGCGGCGTTCCCGACTGGATCGGCGTCTTCGCCGTGACCGCGGGCGTCGGCCTCGACCAGCTGGTGGCCGGGTTCCAGGCCCAGCACGACGATTACAGCGCCATCCTGGCCAAGGCGCTGGCCGACCGGATGGCGGAGGCCTTCGCCGAGCGGCTGCACCAGCGGGTCCGGCGCGAGCTCTGGGGCTACGCCCCGGAGGAGACCGTGAGCAACGAGCAGCTGATCCGGGAGCAGTATCAGGGCATCCGGCCCGCGCCGGGGTACCCGGCCTGCCCCGATCACACCGAGAAGGCGACCCTCTTCGCCCTGCTGGGCGCGGAGGAGCGGGCCGGGATCCGGCTCACCGAGAGCTATGCGATGCTGCCCGCCGCCGCGGTAAGCGGCTACTACTTCTGGCGCCCCGAGGCCCGCTATTTCGGTGTCGGCAAGATCGAGCGCGACCAGGTGGAGGACTACGCCCGGCGCAAGGGGATCGACGTGCGGACCGCCGAGCGTTGGCTGGCACCGAATCTGGCATATGACGCGAAGACGGAACGGCGGAACGACGGAACGGCGGTAGGAGGCGCCGCGGAGACCTCTACCGCCGTACCGCCGTACCGCCGTACCGCCGAGTGACCGTGCGCACCCTCCGCGATCTCCTCACCGACCACCGCGTCCACGTGGTGGACGGGGCCATGGGCACGATGCTCTACGGCCGTGGCGTCTTCCTCAACGTCTGCTACGACGAGCTCAACCTCCGGCAGCCCGAGCTGGTCGGGGAGATCCACCGGGAGTACGTCCGCGCCGGCGCGGAACTGCTGGAGACCAACACCTTCGGCGCCAATCCGGTGAAGCTCGCCACCCATGGCCTCGCCGCCGACACCGAGCGGATCAACTCGGCGGCGGCGGGGCTTGCGCGCGAGGCCGCCGGCGCCCGCGCCGCGGTCGCGGGAGCCATCGGCCCGCTGGGCGTCCGGATCGAGCCGTTCGGCGAGATGTCGGTGGACGAGGCCCGGCAGGCTTTCCTTCGCCAGGTGCGGGGCCTCCTGGCCGGTGGGGTGGACGGCTTCGTGCTCGAGACCTTCAGCGACGTGAGCGAGCTGGGCGCGGCGCTGCGGGCGGTGCGGGAGCTCTGCGATCTGCCGGTGATCGCGCAGATGACCGTGGGAACCGACGGCAAGACCCACTACGGCACCGATCCCGAGGTGTTCGGTCCCGCGCTCGAGGCGCTGGGCGCCGATGTCGTGGGCGTGAACTGCTCGGTAGGGCCGCACGGGGTGCTGGAAGCGATCGAGAAGCTGGCCCGGGTGGTGACCGTACCCCTTTCGGCCCAGCCCAACGCGGGCCTGCCCCGCGAGGTGGGCGACCGGAAGATCTACATGGCGTCACCCGAATACATGGCGAGCTACGCGCGGCGGATCGTCGAGGCCGGAGCGCGGTTCGTCGGCGGGTGCTGTGGCACTACCCCCGACCACATCCGGGCGATCGTCGGCTTCGTGCAGAGCGTGTCGCCCCGGCAGATCCACGCGGAGGTGCGGCATCCGGATCAGCCGCCGCGGCCCTCGGCGGGGG
>Ga0210102_1000097_pt1 | contig 24941 bp, 23 predicted proteins | sample RushOxbow_ThreeS_4_FD_185563 | JGI IMG/M metagenome (GOLD analysis project Ga0210102, IMG submission 185563) | Wetland microbial communities from San Francisco Bay, California, USA, that impact long-term carbon sequestration -... | ecosystem: Environmental > Aquatic > Marine > Wetlands ...
GGTACTGATCGGTGGCTGGCTGGCGTGGAAAACGATCAGCGAGAAAGGACCCGAAATCCTCATCCGCTTCAAGACCGCCGAAGGGCTCGAGGCCGGCAAGACCAAGATCAAGTACAAGTCGGTCGACGTGGGAATCGTGGAATCGATCGAGCTCTCGCGCGACCGCAGCACGGTGCTGGTGAATGCGCGGCTGGAGAAGTACGCCGAGAGCTACCTGGTCGCGGACAGTCGCTTCTGGGTCGTGCGCGCCCGCATCACCGGCGCGACGGTGCAGGGCCTCGGCACGCTGCTCTCGGGTGCCTACATCGGCATGGATGTCGGCAAGAGCAAGCAGGCTACGCGCATCTTCACCGGGCTGGAGGACCAGCCGATCGTCACCGCCGACGTGCCGGGGCGGCATTTCGTGCTGAAGAGCCCGGTGCTCGGCTCGTTCAGCCTCGGCTCGCCCGTCTACTTCCGCAAGATCGCGGTCGGCGAGGTCGAGTCCTACGAGCTCGACAAGGACGGCAAGGGCGTCACCATCCGCATCTTCGTGCGCGCGCCGCACGACCAGTACGTCAACACGGCGACGCGCTTCTGGGAAGCGAGCGGCGTCGACGTCAAGCTCGACGCGAGCGGAGTGAGCGTCGAAACCGAGTCGCTCGCGGCCATCGTGATCGGCGGCATCGCGTTCCAGACCCGCGGCGACGCGACCGCCGAACCGGCGGCCGAAGATGCGGAGTTCCGGCTGTTCCGCAACCGCGCGGCAGCGCTCGCGCACCGCGACGTGGTGACCACGCCCTTCGCCTTCGTCTTCAAGGAGTCGCTGCGCGGTCTGTCGGTCGGCGCGCCGGTCGACTTCCGCGGCATCGTCGTCGGCGAGATCACCGACATCCGGCCGTTGTACGCGGACGGCCAGGTCTACATGGTCGCCTTTGCCGACGTCTATCCGGAGCGCATGGCGGGGCGTCAGATCGGCGGATCGGCACGCGAGCGGCTCGGGCTCACGCGCCAGCAGAGCGTCGACCTGCTGGTCAAGGACGGCCTGCGCGCCCAGCTTCGAACCGGCAGCCTGATCACCGGTCAGCTCTACATCGCGCTCGATTTCTTCAAGGACTCGGCACCGGCGCAGGTGGCGTGGAACGACAAGCCGCCGCGCTTCCCCACCGTAGAAGGGGCCCTGACCGGCATCGAGGAGAACATCGCGCAGATCACCAAGAAGATCGCCGCCCTGCCGATCGAGGCGATCGGCAATGACACCAAGCGCGTGCTCGAGACGCTCGATGCGACGCTGAAGACGATCGACGTGGCGGTCAAGCAGATCGATGCCAAGGTCACGCCCGAGCTGCGGGATTCCCTGGTCGACCTGCGCCGCACGCTCGCGGAGGTCGACCGCGTCCTCGCGCAGGACTCGCCGCTGCAGGACGAACTGCGTAGCGCGCTGCGCGAGGTCTCGCGCGCCGCCGCGTCGCTGCGCGTGCTGACCGACTACCTCGAGCAGCATCCCGACTCGGTCATCCGCGGCAAGCCGGAGGACAAGCCATGAAATGGTTCGCCATCACCGCCTGCGCCGCGCTCGCCGCGGGCTGCTCGAGCACGCCCGAACCGCGCTTCTATACGCTCAGCGCGCAGACCGAATCGGTCGCCTACGTCGCGGGACCTTCGGTCGCCGTTGGCGCGGTGACGGTTCCCGACAGCGTAGACCGGCCGCAGCTCGTCATCACGGTGAACGCGAACGAGGTCGCCATCCTCGAGCAGCAGCGCTGGGCCGAGCCGCTCGCGGGCGAGATCGGCCGCGTGCTCGCGGAAAATCTCACTCGTGCGACCGGGAACACGCGCATCGCCGCCTACCCGCAGAACGCGAGCCTGAGTGCGGAGTATCGCGTGCTAGTCGACTTGCAGCGCTTTTCCGGCCGCCCCGAGGGCGAAGTCGCGATCGATGCGCTGTGGAGCCTGCGCTCGGCGAAGGGCGAGCTGCTGCGCAGCGGGCGCACACAGGCGAAGGAACCTACCGGCAAGGGGTACGATGCGATGGTCGCGGCCTACAGCCGCGCGCTGAAGGCGATCTCGGACGAGATCGCGCCGGCGCTCAAGGCGCTGCCGGCGAAGTAAAGGCTGACGAAGCCCGTTCGTCGGGACGACTTCCCGCAGCCTCTAGTCGGACATCCGGAGCAGGATCTTTCCCGCGCGGCCCTCGCGCGCCGCGTGCGCGACCGCATTCTTGATCTGCGCGAGAGGATAGACCTGCTCGATATCGACCTCGAGCGTGCCGTCCTCGATCAGCCCGGCGAGCTTTGCGTACAGCTTGCCGATCTCGGCCGGCTGCGTCTCGGAGAACCAGCGCCGCAGCCAGAACCCGCGCAGGCTGACGTCGCGGAACACGGTGTCGCGGCCGTCGATCATGCACGGCTCGCCCGAGAGCAGCCCGTAGTTCACCACCACGCCTTTTTCGTCTACGCAGCGCGCGAGGCGCTGGGTCGCCGACCCGCCGACCGCGTCGATCGCGAGCAGCAGCGGCGCGCCGCCGGTGGCCGCACGCGCGCGCGCATCGAGATCGGGTCCGTCTACGAGCACCACGTCGGCGCCGTAGGCCTTGAGGGGTGCCGCGAGCGACTCGCGCCGCACGACATTGAGCGTCTTCACGCCGGCCTGCTTGGCGAGCCGGACCAGGCAATGGCCGACACCGGAGTTGGCAGCATTCTGGATCACCCAGCTGGCCGCCTGCGGCGGAACGTAGTCGTGCAGCATGAGATAGGCGGTGGCCGGATTGACGCGCAGCATCGCGAGCTGGTGAGGGTCCGCCTTCGATCGCAGCGCCCAAAGCGCCTTCGCCGGCGCCGTCATGCGCTCGCGCCAGGTGCCCGGACCGGGGACGAGCACCAGGTCGCCCGGCTTGACATGCTTGACGCCGGCGCCGGCCCTGGCGATGCGTCCCAGGCCTTCGGCGCCGGGCGTCAGCGGCAGCTTCGGCGGGCTCGCACCGTAGCGGCCCTCGAGCATCAGCACGTCGGCCGGATTGATCGGGCAGGCGATCACGTCGATCGTCACCTCATCCTCGCCCGGGGCGCCCGGGTCGTCCATGTCGACGAGTTCGATGACTTCGGCAGGCTTGCCGAAGTGGGACAATCGCGCGGATTTCATGCTTGTCTCCTGTAGCCGCGCGGCCGGGCGGAAATGCGACCGCTACTCGGCGAGAAGCCGCAGTGTACGCAAACCGGCGCAGGAGGCGCGCAGCGCTGGCTCCCCGATTTCGATGGAGGTTGTGATGGCCACTTTGATGAAGCGCTACCATCCACCCGGAACCCCCCCCGGGACCCTGACGCGTCGCGAGCGCCACAAGCCGACGGCGCCGCGCACCCTGCTGCTCGACTACGACGCCAGCCGGCTGGAGGAAATCGCGCTGGCGACACCGGCGCAGTGTGCCGAGGCGCGCGAGCGGCCCTCCACCACCTGGATCCACGTCTCGGGCCACCCCGAGGTCGAGCAGCTGCGCGAGCTCGGCACCGCGCTCGGGCTGCATCCGCTCGCTCTCGAGGACGTGCTCAATACCGGCCAGCGCCCGAAATGCGAGCGCTTCGATGGGCAGCTATTCGTGATCGTCAGCCTGCCGGTCGCCGCGGGCGGCACCATCCGCACCGAGCAGGTCAGCCTGTTTCTCTCCGGCAACTTCATCGTCAGCTTTCACGAGGGCAGCTTCGACACCTTCGAGCCGGTGCGCAAGCGCCTGCGCGACGGCGTCGGCAATCTGCGCGCGCGCAAGGCAGACGCTCTGCTCTATGCACTGCTCGATCTGGTCATCGACCACGGCTTTCCGGTCCTCGAGCAGCTCGGCGAGCAGATCGAGGCGCTGGAATCCGAGATTCTGCGCACCGCCGAGCGCGAGAATCTCAAGACCCTGCACCGGCTCAAGCGCGGCCTGCTCATGCTGCGCCGAATGCTCTGGCCGCAGCGCGAAGTGCTGAACGCTCTGCTGACCGAGCAGCAATCGCTCATTTCCGAATCGACGAGGATCTATCTGCGCGATTGCTATGACCATACGATCCAGATCATGGACCTGCTCGAAACCTATCGCGACATGACCGCGAGCATGCTCGACGTCTATCTGTCGAGCGTCAGCAATCGCCTCAACGAGACCATGCGCGTTCTCACCGTCATCGCGACGATCTTCATCCCGCCGACCTTCCTCGCCAGCGTCTACGGCATGAATTTCGACCGCGCCGCCGGTCCCTGGAGCATGCCCGAGCTCGGCTCTCCCTACGGTTACCCGGTCACGCTGGCGGTGATGATGCTCAGCATCGTCGGTCTGCTGCTGTACTTCAGACGCAAGCAGTGGTTCTGACGCGCGAGCCGCCGATCGCGTGATAGGCTGCGCATCGTTTTTCTCGTGCCGGAGACCGACCCATGAGCTACACGCTGCCCGAATTCCTCGCCCACGCGGTGGCGATGGAGGAGGAAGCTGCCGAGCGCTACCTCGAGCTCGCCGACATGATGGAATCGCACCGCAACGACGAGGTCTCGGCGTTGTTTCGCGACATGCACCGCTTCTCGCTGATGCACCGCGATGCGGTCCGCGCGCGGGTCGGCGCGATCGAACTGCCGCGACTGCGAGCCTGGGAATACCGTTGGCGCACGCCGCCGGAGATGGGCGACGACGACGCGTTCGATTACATGCTGGATGCCTACCACGCGCTCAGCTACGCGCGCGACAACGAAACCCGCGCAATGCAGTATTACCGCGCGGTCGCCGACGAAGCCACGGACGCAGAGGTCAAGCGGCTCGCGGGCGAATTCGCGTGCGAGGAGCAGGAGCATGTCGCGGCGCTCGACAAATGGCTCGAGCGCACGCATCGTCCGTCAGAAACCTGGGAACGTGATCCGGCGCATCGCGGCTGAAGCGTCAGGATGTGCTCTGGCGGCCCGACGGGCCACGCCGTCAACCCGAAAATGCGCCTCGGGCGCCGTTCCGGCCCTCGCCTGCGGCAGTTTTAACAATCTTTAATCGTTGACCCGTGCAATCCCTGCGAGTAGCGTGTTCGCACGCAGTTAGACTTGTCGTACGTTGATAAGTCAGGCTTTTTAGCGGATCACCGATCCGGACCGTCCGGGCCGCCGAGCAGCGCGGCGGCGGTCGCGACCGGCCCGGTTGGGCGAGGGAAGCATCGATGAACGTTGCGCAGTGGGTCTTGAGCACGCTCGGGCTGTACGTCACTACAGTCGGCGCACTGTTGCTGTTTCTGTATCTCTACCGCTCGCCCCAGGTCGGGGACTACTGGGCGACGCCGCAGGGCAAAAGCGAATACGCGCGACATCGCCGCCGCCTGCTGGTCGGCACCGGGCTGCTGGCCGCCTGGCTGGTGCTCGAAAACACCGCATCTCTCGTACTGAGCTGATCCGCCGACCCCGCACCGCGCGGACCCGTGCGATCCTGAGCGCGGCAGGCATCGGCGAGGGCGGCGCGCTCGCATAGAATTTCCGCGCTCGGGCCCGGCCCGAAACCCTCTTGCCGCTTCGAGTGGACATGCGCCAGCGCCTGGTCGAACAGCTCGCGGCACGGCTGCCGTTTTTCTACGGCTGGGTGATCCTCGGCTGCGTCTGCGCGGCGGGCTTCTCGCGCCAGGGTCCCGCGGTCGCGACGCTGTCGATCTTCATCGAACCGATGACCGTCGAATTCGGATGGTCGCGCACCGAGATCTCGGGCGCGGTCTCGGTCGGCGGCATCCTCGGCGCGCTCGTCTCGCCACTCCTCGGTCCCTTCCTCGACCGCAACGGCGCGCGCGCGGTGCTGTGCTTCGCGGTGCTGCTCACCGCGATCCCGCTCCTGCTGCTGTCGTTCACCGAGTCGCTGCTCGTCTTCTACCTGCTGTACTGCGTCGCGCGCATGAACTTCGCGGGGCCCTACGACCTCGGCATCTACGGCTCGATCGTCAACTGGTTCGTCCGTGGGCGAACCTTCGTGACCTCGATCTCGACCGTCGCGCTGATGGCCGGACTGGTGGCGATGCCGATGATTGCGCACCTCGTCATGCGGGCGAGCGGGTGGCGCACGGCCTGGCTCGCGGTCGGCGCCACGGTGCTCGTCATCGGCTTTCTGCCGACCTGGCTGCTGCACGTGCGCCGGCCGGAGGACATCGGGCAGCGGCCCGACGGCGAACGGGGGTCGGCGCGCGCGGCGGCGCAAGCGGGCGCGCCCGCGCAGACGCCGGAACCGGCGTTCACGCGCAGGCAGGCAGTGGCGACGCCGGCGTTCTGGCTGCTGTCGCTGTTCACCCTGCTCGTCTACCCGGTGCAGTCGGGCATCAGCCTGCACCAGGCGCCGTATCTCATCGAGCGGGGTCTCGATGCGGCGGTCGCTGCGGGCGCGGTGAGCACCTTCGCTTTGCTCTCCGGCATCGCCGGCTTCGCGTTCGGCTTCTGGCCGCGGCGCATCGGGCTGCGCGCGGCACTCGCGCTCGTCGGCCTCGCGCTCGGCGCGAGCTGCGTGCTGATGCTCTCGGTGCGCGATGCGCCGAGCGCCTATCTCGCGGCCGGGCTGTTCGGCGTCGGCGTGGGCGGCCTGATCACCACGCTGCCGATCGCATGGGCGGATTATTTCGGCAGGCGAAGCTTCGGCGCGATCCGCGGCGTCGCGCTCACGGTGCAGGTCAGCGCGCAGGCCGCCGGACCGGTACTCTCCGGAGTGCTGCGCGACACGACCGGAAGCTACGATGCCTCGCTCGTCACGTTCGCCGCGCTCGGCTTCGCCGCGCTCGCCGCCGCGCTGCTCGCGGCGCCGCCCGCCCTCAGAGCCCGCGCTTGACGATGCCGCGCCGCAATCGCTAGAGCATCGCCCCCGGCTGATCGATCGCGTACTCGCTCAGCCGCGCGACCAGCCAGTCGTAGGCCGTGTCGACCGAATCGGTGCGATACATCAGCTCGAGATCCTCGGCGTTGATCATGCCGTGGCGTACCAGCGCGTCGAAATCGATCACCTCGCGCCAGTACTCGGTGCCGAAGAGCACGATCGGCATCGGCTTGGTCATTTTCTTCGTCTGCACGAGCGTCAAAAGCTCGAACAGCTCGTCCAGGGTACCGAAGCCGCCCGGAAAGACGATCACCGCCTTCGCCAGGTAGGCGAACCAGAACTTGCGCATGAAAAAGTAGTGAAAATGGAAGGCGAGCTCCCGCGTGACGTAGGGATTGTCGAACTCCTCGATCGGGATCGAGATCGTCAGGCCGACGTTCATGCCGCGCGCCTCGGCCGCGCCGCGGCTCGCCGCCTCCATGATTCCCGGACCGCCGCCGGTGCAGACGACGAAGCGGCGCTCCTTGCGGTCGAGTGACTTCGACCACTGCGTGAGGCGGAAGGCAAGTTCGCGCGCCGCCTCGTAGTACACCGACATGCGCAGGTCGGCCTGCGCGCGCTCGGGATCTCCCTCCTCCAGCTGTGCCCGGCGCAGCGCCGCCTCGGCGATGTCGCGCGGCTTCGTGCGCGCCGACCCCATGAAGACGATGGTGTCGTCCACCCTCTCGGCCTCGAAGCGGCTTTTCGGCTCCAGGTACTCGGCAAGGATGCGCAGGGGACGCGCGTGCTTGCTGTTCAGGAATGCCTTGTTGCGGTAGGCCTTGACGCCGCTGCGCCGTCGATCGGTCATACGCTGATTGCCTTAAAAGTTATCCACAGGGGTCTGACCCCGATTTTCTAGCAGGGCCTGGTTCTCGAGCCATTCGGCCTCGAGCTGCGCAAGCTCGCGCGCGACGTAGGCCTGATCGAGCAGCAGGTTCTGGAGCTCGTCCTTGCCGTCGCCGGCGTACAGGGCCGGATCGGCGAGGCGCGCGTCAATCTCGGCCTTGCGCGCGCCCGCCTTCTCGAGCTGCGCCTCGAGCCGCTTGAGGCGCGACTCGATCGGCCTGCGCACTACGGCCTCGCGCTGGCGTGCCTCGGCGGCTTCGCGCCGCCCGGCGCGCCGCGAGGCGCCGTCGTCCGAGCGGGACGCCGGCGCGGCAGCGGCCTCGGTCTTCGGCGCTGCGCTGCGCCCGAGCAGCCAGTCGCGATAGTCGTCCAGGTCACCGTCGAAGGGCTGCACCTTGGCATCGCGCACGATCAGCAGCTGCTCGGTGGTTGCGCGCAGCAGGTGCCGGTCGTGCGACACGAGCACCAGCGTGCCCTCGAACTGAGCGAGCGCCACGGTGAGCGCTTCGCGCGTTTCGAGATCGAGGTGGTTGGTCGGCTCGTCTAGCAGCAGCAGGTTCGGCCGCTGCCAGACGATGAGCGCGAGCGCAAGCCGCGCCTTCTCGCCGCCGGAAAAATGCCTGATCGGCCCGGTCGCCATGTCGCCCGGGAAATTGAAGCCGCCAAGGTAGTCGCGCAGCGCCTGCTCGCGCGCCTCCGGCGATGCGCGGCGCAGGTGCCAGAGCGGCGATTCGTCGTCGCGCAGCATCTCGACCTGGTGCTGCGCGAAGTAGCCGATCACCAGGCCCCTGCCGTACACCGCCGAACCCGCGAGCGGCGCGAGCTCGCCGGCGACGGTCTTGATGAGCGTCGACTTGCCCGCCCCGTTCACTCCGAGCAGGCCGTAGCGCTCGCCCGCGCGCAACGAAAAACCCACGCCGCGCAACACCACCCGGTCGGCGCCGTCGGCCTCGGCGCCGCGATAGCCGGCATCGACCTCCTCCAGCACGAGAAGCGGATCGGGCGCACGCCGCGGTTCGAGGAACTCGAAGGCGAACGGCGCCGAGGCGTGCAGCGGCGCGAGCTCCTCCATTCTCGCCAGCATCTTCATGCGGCTCTGCGCCTGGCGTGCCTTGCTCGCCTTGGCGCGGAAGCGGTCGATGAACGACTGCAGGTGCGCGCGCTCGCGCGCCTGCCTGGCCTGCTGCGCGGCGGCGAGCACCAGCGCCTGCGCGCGCTGGCGCTCGAAGCTCGAGTAGTCGCCGCTGTAGCGGCGCAGCTTCTTCTGATCGATGTGCACGATCACCTCAACAACCGCGTCGAGGAAGTCGCGGTCATGCGACACCACGATCAGCGTGCCGCGGTAGCGCCGCAGCCAGTCCTCGAGCCAGATGATCGCGTCCAGGTCGAGGTGATTGGTCGGCTCATCGAGCAGCAGCAGGTCCGAGGGACACATCAGCGCCTGCGCCAGGTTGAGGCGCATGCGCCAGCCCCCGGAGAAGCCCGCCACGGGCTCGGTCAGCTGCGCGATGGTGAAGCCGAGGCCCATCAGCAGCTGCTCGGCGCGCGTGCGCGCGGTGTATGCATCGGCATCGCCAAGCGCCGCATGCAGCTCGGCCATCCGGTTGCCGTCGTTGGCCGCTTCCGCGGCCGCGAGCGCCGCTTCCAGCCGGCGCAGCGTCGTGTCGCCGTCGATCGCGTAGTCGACCGCGCTGCGCTCGACCGCGGGCGTCTCCTGTGCGACGTGCGACAGGCGCCACTGCGCCGGGAACTCGGCGTCGCCCTTGTCGGCGTGCAGCTCGCCGCGCAGCAGCGCGAACAGGCTCGTCTTGCCCGAGCCGTTGGCGCCGATCAGACCGACGCGCTCGCCCGGCTGGATCGCCACGTCGGCGCCTTCCAGCAGCAGCTGCGTGCCGCGGATGAGGCTGAGATTGACGACGCGGATCATGTGGCGAGCGCTCGGTGAGCGCGCAATTCTAACCAATGCTGCAGGAACGCTAGAATCGCACACGACCGCCCCGCCAGCCCCAGAGCACATGCAACGTGAACCACTGACCGACGCCTGCGCGCTGAGCGCACAAACCGAGCGCCTTCTGTCGCGCGTAGAGGCGCTCGCACCGCGCATCGCGGCGGCGGCCGACCAGATCGAACGCACGCGCCGCATCCCCGACGATCTGCTCGATGCGCTGCACGCAGCCGAGCTGTACCGCATGTTCCTGCCGCGCCGCTATGGCGGTGGCGAAGTGCACCCGCTCGCCTTCATGCGCACGGTGCAGGCGATCGCGCGCGCCGACGCGAGCGTCGCCTGGAACATCGGCCAGAACGCGGTGTGCGCGATCGTCGCCGCCTACCTCGACCCGGCAGTCGCGCAGGCGATCTTCAGCGACCCGCGCGCGGTGCTCGCGTGGGGGCCGGCGCAGGGCGCGGTGCGCGCAGTCGTCTGCGAAGGCGGTTACCGCGTCAGTGGCCGCTGGTCTTTCGCGAGCGGCATGCGCCAGGCGACCTGGCTCGGGCCGCAGTGCCCGGTGTTCGACGCCGACGGCAGCCCGCGGCGCTCGGGCGATGAGCGCACGCGCAAGCGCGTGTTCCTCATCCCCGCGTCGGCAGCGAAACTGGAGGACATCTGGGATGTGATCGGCCTGCGCGGCACGGCGAGCGATGCCTTCGCGGTTGACGACCTGTTCGTTGCAGAGGCCTACAGCGTGCACCGCGAAAGCCCGGTGGAGAACCGCGAGCCGGGATGGCTGTACTGCTTGTCGATCCACAACCTGTTTTCCTGCGGCTTCGCAGCCATCGCGCTAGGCGTGGCGCAGGAAATGCTCGATGCTTTCATCGAACTCGCGTCGCACAAGGTGCCGCGCGGCATGCGCGCCACCCTGCGCGAGAACGCGGTGGTCCAGGCGGGCGTCGCGCGCGCGCGGGCGAAGCTCGAGTCGGCCGAGAGCTATCTGATGCACTCGATCGGCGACATATGCGACGCGGTGCAGGCGACGCGAAGGATCACGCTCGAGCAGCGTATGCGCATCAGGCTCTGCTCGACGCACGTGATCCATGCCGCGCGCGAGGCCGGAGAATTCGCCTACGAGGCTGCCGGGGCGAGCGCGGTGTTCGCCGCTCAGCCTTTCGAGCGCAGATTTCGCGATCTGCACACGATCTGCCAGCAGCTGCAGGGACGCGCGGCGCACTTCGAGACCGTGGGCCAGCACCTGCTCGGGCTCGAGGCCGACACGACGTTCCTCTGAGACCCGCCTCAGGGCGCGAGCGGCGGGTCGCGGTCGCTCGCCACGCCGGACAGGTAACGGTAATAGGCCGCCGAGCGGTTGATGAGCGACCTCGGATCCTGCTCGAGCGTGCCGCTGCGCACCGCAGACAGCGTGTACGCCGCCCACACCCCGGAGTCGGCCCGTTCCAGGAAATGGATCACCCGCAGTGCACCCGGGGCGTACAGCTCTACGAAAATAAATCGGATGGGCGAAACGTTGCAGCTCTCGATCACCATTCGCCTCGCATCGATCCGGCGCCCTACGAAGCGGTACAGGTTGAGGCCGGTCGAGCGAGTGTCGCGCTGCGCGGTGTAGAGCACCCGTCCGCTGAGCAGCTCCGCGGCGCTGAAGTCGGGCCGCCGGCGCTCGACATCGGGCGCCGCAAGCGCGAACGCTTCGCTCAGCAGCGCCCGCCAGTCGCCATCGGTCACCGACCAGTAGCGCAGGCCCTCGGTCTTCGAGATCGCGCCCACGCGCCGCGCCATCTCCTCCACCGAGAGCGAAGAGCGGAATCGCCCCGCCAGCGCGACGACGACCTCCATCCGCTCGCGCAGGCCGCCGAGACAGGCAGCCGCACGCGAAAGATCAATGTGGCGCCAGATCGCGACCTTCGGCGCTTCGTCGAGCGGACCGTAGGCGGGAAAGGTCTGCTCGACCGTCCCTGGGCACGGCGCCACGGGGCTCGCGCCGGCGCTAAGCGTCATGAGCACGAGCAGCAGCGCCGCCGGTCCCCGGACGGGGCCCCAGCGTCCTCGGCCGGACACGCGTCGCCGCATACCGGGCAAACGCGCAGGCGAGGGTCTTGTTCCCGCCGACGCCCGGCGCGCTGCGGCGCTCAACGCTGCTCGAGAACGACCACCCAAGGCCGGGACGCGCTCGGCAGCGCGCGCCCCTCGGCATCGAGCGCGACGCGGCTGAGCGAAACGGCGTCGCCGACGTTGCCGCCGATCACGTCGAGCTCGCCCGCGCGCCGCTCGACGACCAGATCGCAGTGATAGGAGCCGCGCCGCAGGCTTGCAAAGTCGCGCACCTCGGCGACGAAAGCCTCGCCGCGCGGCGCGCAAAGCAGATCGCCGACCTGTGGCGCGTAGACGCTCGCATCCCGCGCGACAAAGCTGGCGCTATGGCCGTCTAGCGCATACTCGATGTAGTCCCAGTGCAGCACGCTGGGCGGAAAAGCGTTCCGCGGCACCCCGGCGCTGCGCACCAGCCAGCTGATGAACGCAGCCGACCAGGGTCTCAGCTCACCCTGGTTGCCCACGATCGGCTGGACGCTCACGGCGTACCAATAGGTCAGCACGCGCGTCAGCATCGGTCCCTGCACCTCGTGCGTCGCCTCGACCCCCGGCGGAAACTCGAGAAACGCCTCGGCGCCTTCTTCGCGCAGCACCGGCCGCCCGAACAGCGTCCATTCCTGCTGCGCGAGATACACCATGCGCGCGCGCGCATCGGGCACGATGAAATTCGGCAGGATGTCGTCCGCGGGCGTGAGGCGCGGCGCGCGCTCGGGCGGTGCGAGCGCGCAGCCGCCGAGGAGCGCAAGCGCGAGGATCGGTGCGAGGCGGCGCGGCATCATCGTGCGGCGAGCACGCGCCTGAGCGCCTCGATGAGCAGCGCGCGCCGCACCCGGGCACGCGGCTGCACCATGGTTGCCTGGTTCAGTTCCAGCTCGATGCCGAGATACACGGTTTCAGGATGGCGCCGCCGCCACCAGGTGGTGAAGCCGTCCGCCCTGCCAAGATACGGATAGTTGCGCCGCACGCGCAAGTCGGGCGAGAGGACCCGCAGCTCGCGCTGCCAGGCTTCGCACAATGCCGCCTCCGCAGCGCGCGCCGGGTCGTACAGCAGACCTACGTCCGCGTTGCGCGCCACGCCGTCGAACACCGCGGCGAAGCTGTGGCAGGAAAGGTGCAGCGTCGGACGCCCGCTCCCGATCGAGCGGCCGACCAGGGATTCCACGCGCCGGCGATGCGGCAGATAGTGCCGCTCGAAGATGCTTTCGCGCACCGCCGGGCTCGCGCTGCGCGTGACGCGCGAGTACAGCTGCGGATGGCCCGGCGAGCGGTTGAGGTCGACCAGCAGCCGCGTGGTCGTCGCCGCCGCAAGCGGCGCGCCGAACGCGGCCGCCAGCGTGCGCGCCATCGCGAGCGCGCCGCGGTCGTATCCGCGATGGCTGGCGAGCAGCGCACGGTGCGCGGCGAACAGCGGCCGATAGCGCGCCGGCACCGCATTGCCGCCGTGCTCGCAGCTCACCACGATCGCGTGGCGCAGGCGCGCAGCCATCCTCAGCCCTCGGCGCTGAACGGTCGGCCCGCCTCCAGGCAGTCGCACAGCTCGGCGTAGACCGCCTCGAGGCGATTGCGCGGCAGACCCGGCCCCACGGCCTGCAGAATGCGGCGCGCAAGCGGACCTTCGCTCAGGATCAGCTCGAGGCGCTCGTTCCAGAGCACCTGGTCCTCGGCACTGCCGACCAGGGGCAGCGTCGTTTCGATCAGCTTTCGCCACAGCTGGCCAGCACTCGCGCGCTGGGCGCGCAGCCCCATCCCGGCGAGGTACTCGGCGTCGTCGATGACCGCCGCATCGGCATCGGCGATGCACGCACGCAGGATCTTCACCAGGCGGGCGGTCGGAAACGGCGCGGCGGGATCCTCGTTCGCCAGACGCCCGTCGTAGCAGGCGCGCAGCGCGCCGATTGCGGCGGCAGCCACGGCAAGGTCCATCGCCGGGCATTCCTGCGTGTCGAGCACGCGCAGCTCGAGCGCGCTGCGATCGAAGCGTGCGATCGCGCCGCGCGCATTGAGCCATTCGTCCTGCATCACGCCCGCGGGATCGAAGGGCGCGATCTCGCGGTACATCGGCGCGAGGATCTCCGCGCGGTACGCGGCCTCGCTGCGCACCGGCTCCGGAATGATCTCGCCAAGCATCGCGGGCACCCGCGCGGCATGCGTGAGGTAGCAGTGCATGCGGTAGTCGAGCGCCGCCTGGCGCGCGCCGTCGGCGATCGGCGAGCTCGCCGCGAGCGCCGGCAGGATCGGCAGCACCCGGCGTGCTGCGGCGAGCAGTTGCGCGAGCTCCGCATCGCCCGCGAACGGCAGGTTGAGGTGCATGCTCTGTACGTTGGCCCAGGCGTGGCGCCGGCAGTCGAACACGCGGTCGTAGATCGCGTAGATCTCGGCGTATTCATGAGGCCAGAGCCGCACTTCGCTGCGCGGGTCCATCCAGGGATGCATGCCGGTCGGCATCAGCCTCGCGCCGAGCGGCGCGAGGCGCGCGTTCATCGCGCGCACCTCGTCCTGGAATCCCTCGGCGAGCGACTCGAGCGCGGCCTCCGGACGCTCGCTTTTCAGCTCCAGCAGGTGCAGCACCAGCTCGTTCGACCAGCCGAAGCGGCCGCGATTCAGCGCGTTTGCCACCTTTCCCGAGGCGTCGCGCAACAGCTGATCGGCGATCGGCCGCACCTCGAGCGAATCGCGATCGACCAGAACGTACTCCAGCTCGATGCCGACGCCCGCAAACGCGTGCAAGGCTCGCGGTGCCATTCAGCGCGTGCGCTTGCGCTCTTCGATGCGCCGCACGACCGTGCCCATGATTTCGCGATAGAGCGCGTCCTTGAGCACCTCGTCCTCGACGCCGGCGTCTACGCTCGGGTTGTCGTTCACCTCGACGACGAAAAAGCGCTCGCCCGCCTGCTTCAGGTCGACACCGTAGAAGCCGTCGCCGATCAGGTTGGCCGCCTTGAGCGCGATCTTGAGCAGCTCGCCGGGCGCCTCGCCGACCGCCAGGGTCACCGAGCGTCCCTCGACTGTCTTGCCCTCGCCTTCGCGCCGCACCACCTGCCAGTGCCCGCGCGCCATGTAGTACTTGCACACGTAGAGCACGCGCCGGTCGAGAATGCCGACGCGCCAGTCGAAGTCGGTCGGCAGCCACTCCTGCGCCACGACCAGCTCGGAGTCGTCCAGCATCGCATCCACCTCGTGCTTGAGCTGGTCGGGGGTTTCGACCTTCTTCACGCCGAGGGAGAACGCGCCGTCGGGGCGCTTCAGCACGCAGGGCAGCGCGAGGGTGGAGACGATCTGGTCGGTGTTGCCCTTGTGCACCAGCAGCGTCTTCGGCACCGGCACGTCGTAGCGGTCGAACAGCTCGGCCAGATAGACCTTGTTGCTGCAACGCAGGATCGATTCCGGGTCGTCGATCACGACCAGCCCTTCGGCCGCCGCACGGCGCGCGAAGCGGTAGGTGTAGTGATTGACGAAGGTGGTGTCGCGGATGAACAGCGCGTCGAATTCACCCAGCCGGCCGATGTCGTCGCGCTGGATCAGCTCGCAGGCCATGCCCACCGCTTCGGCGGCGCGCTCGAACTTGGCCAGCGCCCGGCCGTTCGACGGCGGCTCGGGATTCATCGGATCGTGCAGGATGGCGAGGTCGAAGCGTGGTTCGGCGCGCCGCCGCGCGCGCCGGTAGCGGCCCTCGAAGTAGTTGGTCGCAGCTTCGAGGAGGAAGGTCTTGTGCTGCTCCGGAATGTCGTTGGCGGCGATCGGCCGGATGCCCTGCACGCGCCACTCGCCGCGCCGGCGCCTGAAGGTCGCGCGCAGCAGCGGCGCCGGCACCAGATGGAACAGGTGCTGGCAGAGCGAATCGTAGCGCGCCGCGACGTTGCGCCCGAAGTAGATGCTGAGCTCGAACTCGTCGGACTTGATCGGTGCGAGCGAGCGCTGGATGAGGTCCTCCATGCCTTCGGTCAGCAGCCGTACGAGGTTGCGCGACTGCAGGTCCTCGATCGTGCTCACGCGCGGCAGCGGCTTGTGCCCGCGCGCTTCCGCCAGCAGCGACACGTAATAGCCGAGGCTCTGGTAGCGGTACGAGCGGCACAGGTTGAAGACCTTGCCGGTGTGGGATTCGTTGTAGGCCGGATCGGTCAGGTAGGCGCGCGCCGGCACCAGCGTGACCCCCGCGATCTGCAGCGGCCACTGGCGCGGCTCGTCCACCACGATCAGGATGCTCATCGCTTGCGGATCCGGCTGCGGGGGTTGATGACCAGCAGGTTCGCGTCGTGCGTGACGATGCCGAGCAGCACGGCGCCGAGCACGCGGTCGATGTTGATCCAGTAGCGCCGGCTCGAGCCGTAGGGATGCGGCCCGTAGGGGTCGACTACGAGCACGCTGCGCGCGCGCCGGTCATAGCCCGCGAGCACGACGAAGTGCCCGGCGGGATTGCCGCGCACGTCGTCCGGTACATCGTTCGGGCCGTACTCGCGCGCGCTGCGGTAGAGAAAGGTAGACGATAGTCCGGTCAGGATCGGCAGCCGCCGGCGCAGGATGCCGCGCACCAGCGCGCGCGTCAGGTCGGCAAGGCGCAGCCTCCCGCCGAGCGCGAGAAACTCCAGGTAGCCCTCGGTCGCGCGCACCAGCTGCGGCTCCGGCTTGCGGTCGCGCTGGCGCCGCAGCCTGTCCGCGATGTCGACGCCGGCGCGAAACCAGGTGGGATCGAACACGGTCAGGTTGTAGGTATAGATCGTCGCCTCGAGCCCCTTGCGCAGAGCATCGCAGGCGAGGAACACCGCATAGGTACCGCCGTGCTCGAGCCTGCGCGTGCGCGCGATGATCTTGCGCAGCGTTTCGCGCTCGCCCCAGTAGCGGTAGATCGAGTGCAGGCAGGTCGGTCCGCAGGTCGTCCCGTCGGGCTGGGCGAGCATGGTCACCGGCAGCCGCAGTGTGACGGGTAGCATGGGGCGCGGATTGTAGCGTGTAGAGGCTTGAGCCCCCGGCCTGTCAGGCGAGCGTGTACGCGGTCTTCACCGTGGTGTAGAACTCGGCCGCGTAGCGGCCCTGCTCGCGCGGACCGTAGCTCGAGCCCTTGCGCCCGCCGAAAGGCACGTGGTAGTCGACGCCGGCGGTCGGCAGGTTGACCATCACCATGCCGGCCTGGGCGTTGCGCTTGAAGTGCGAGGCGTGCTTCAGCGAAGTGGTGCAGATGCCTGCCGAGAGCCCGAAACGGGTGTCGTTCGCGACCGCGAGCGCCTCGTCGTAATCCTTCACCCGGATCACGCTGGCGATCGGGCCGAAGATCTCCTCGCGGTTGATGCGCATGCCGTTGTGGGTGTCGGTGAACAGCGCCGGCTGCAGGTAGTAGCCCTCGGTCTCGCGCCCGAGGATGTCTCCGCCGAACACCTTCGCCCCCTCCTTGCGTCCGATGTCCAGGTACGACAGGTCCTGGTTGAGCTGCGACTGGTCCACCACCGGCCCGATGTCGACGCCGGACTTGAGTGCGTTGTCGACCTTGAGCGCCTGCATCTTCTCGCGCAGCGCGGCGACGAACTTGTCGTGGATACCCTGGGTGACGATCAGCCGGCTCGAGGCGGTGCAGCGCTGTCCGGTGGAGAAGAAAGCGCCGTTCACGCAGGCGCCGAGCGCGACGGCGAGATCGGCGTCGTCCAGCACCACCATCGGGTTCTTGCCGCCCATCTCGAGCTGGATTTTCTTGCCCTGCGCGATCGCGCGCTGCGCGATGCCGTGCCCGGTCTCGACCGAGCCGGTAAACGAGATCGCGGCGACGTCGGGCGAGGCGACGATCGCTTCGCCGACCACCGCGCCGCGTCCCATCACCAGGTTGAACGCACCGGCGGGCACGCCCGCCTCCTCCAGAATCCTGGCGAGCGCCCAGGCGCAGCCCGGCACCAGGTCCGCGGCCTTGAACACGACACAGTTGCCGTAGGCGAGCGCGGGAGCGATCTTCCAGGCGGGAATCGCGATCGGAAAATTCCACGGCGTGATGATGCCGATCACGCCGAGCGGCTCGCGCGTGAGCTCGATGTCGACGCCGGGGCGCACCGAGGCAAGCTTCTCGCCTTCGATCCTCAGCACCTCGCCGGCAAAGAACTTGAAGATGTAGCCGGCACGCGCGGATTCGCCGATTGCTTCTGGCAGGGTCTTGCCTTCCTCGCGCGCGAGCAGCCTGCCCAGCTCGTCCTTGCGCGCGAGGATCGCGCTGCCTGCGCGGTCCAGGATGTCGGCGCGCTCCTGGATGCTCGACCAGCCCCACTTCGCAAACGCGGCTTTCGCCGCCGCGATCGCGGCCTGGGCCTGGGCGGCGTCGGCCTGTGCGAATTCGCCGACGACGTCGGACAGATCCGACGGGTTCCTGTTGACGTTTACGCCGGCGCCCGGCAGCCACTGGCCGCCGATCAGGTTCTGGTGCAGGGTGCTCATGCGATCCTCCTCCTCTTGTCCAATCAGTGTTTCAGCAGGCCGCGCTGTGCGAGGTTGCGCATCAGCGCGCCCGCGCCGAAGCTCCAGGGTTCGATCTCGTCGCAGTAGCGCACGCGGTTGACCAGTGCGCCGAGCGACGGCGTCGAGATCGTCACCCGGTCGCCCGGCTTGTGCGTGAAGCCCTGTCCTGGCGCGCCGCGGTCCTGAACCGGCGCAAACATCGTGCCGAGGTAGAGCGCCAGTCCGTCCGGATACTGGTGATTCTCGTTCATCGCATGGCGCACGATCTCGAGCGGGTCGCGGCTGATCTTGGAGATCGAGCTGACGCCCTCGAGCGTGAAGCCGTCGTCGCCCTCGACTTTCAGCGCGACATCGGCCGCGCGCACGCTGTCGATGGTGAAGCGGCCGTCGAACAGGCGCACGAAGGGGCCGATCGCGCTCGAGGCATTGTTGTCCTTGGCGCGCCCGAGCAGCAGCGCGCTGCGTCCCTCGAGGTCGCGCAGATTGACGTCGTTGCCGAGCGTCGCGCCGACCACTTCGCCGCGTGCATTGACCACGAGCACGACCTCGGGCTCCGGATTGTTCCAGGTCGAGCTGCGCAGGATGCCGATGTCGGCGCCGACGCCGACCGAGGCGAGCGGCGGGCACTTGGTGAAGATCTCGGCATCCGGCCCGATGCCGACCTCGAGATACTGCGACCAGGCGCCCTGCTCGATCAGCGTCTTCTTGAGCGCCATCGCCGCCTCCGAGCCCGGCCGGACCGCGCTCAGATCGCCACCGACCAGCGCGTCGATCTTCGCGCGGATCGCCTGCGCCCGCGACGGATCGCCGCGCGCCTGTTCCTCGATCACGCGCTCGAGCAGGCTGGCGACGAAGGTCACGCCGCTCGCCTTGATCACCTGCAGGTCGACCGGTGCGAGAAAGCGCGTTCGTACCGCACCCGCCGGCCCCGCTGCGCTCGCCGCGAGCAGCGCGTCCACGCGCCCGACCGCGGGCAGGCCGTCCAGGCGCGCCAGCTGGCGCGCCAGATCGTAGCCCTCGAGCAGTTGCGCCACGGTCGGCGCGAGCGAGGACAGGTCGAGCACCTCGTCTGCGCGCAGCAACACCGGGCTCGGCCCGCCCGGATTTCCGGCAATCCAGGCGCGACCGACCAGGACCGCCTCCGCGGCGTCACTCGGCAGGATCTGCGCCTTGCGCAGCAGCGGATCGAGCTCCATCGCACTCAGTCCTGCGGGCGCTTGCGCAGCAGGTAGCGGTGCGCGCCTTCGAGCACCAGGACGTTGCTCTGGTTGTGCACCGTCGCGCGCAGCACCATGACGCCGGTCGTGCGCTGCGGGATCAGCTCCGCGACCTCGAGCGAAGGGTACAGCGTGTCTCCGCTGTACACCGGCGCGACCAGTTTTGCCGAGCATTCGAGCATCGCGACCAGCGAGTCGGCGACCAGCTGCGGAAACACGCCCGCCCCCGCCGCGGTCTGGATCATCACCTGCATGCCGTGCGCCAGCATCCCCGGATGGCCGCGCCTGCGGCAGTACTCGACATCGTAGTGGATCGGATCGTTGTCGCCCGAGGCGAGCTGAAAGGCGGCAAACAGGGCTTCGGTCTGGGTGCGCGACGGGATGTAGAAGCGCTCGCCGAGCGCAAAATCCTCGAACCAGCGGGTCGGAGCGAAACGATGGTCGCGCGCTGCATCGAACCCGGTGGCCATGTTGCTATCCTAGCAGTCTCCCCTGTCCGGCGTGACCCGCGTGACCGACCGTGTTTTGCTCACCGATCCGATCGACCCAGCGGGCGTCACGCTGCTCGCGCGCTCCGCGCAGGTCGTAGAGTCGCCCGACGGCGAGCCGGACACGCTGCGACGTCTGGCGCGCGACTGCGACGCGGCGATCACGCGCAGCCGCCTGCCGGACGACATTTTCGAATTCGCGCCGCGACTGCGTGCGGTCACCATCCACGGCACGGGCGCCGACCTGGTGCCGCTCGCCTCCGCCGACGCGCACGGCGTCCTCGTCGCCAATCTGCCGGGCGAGAACGCGCAGTCGGTTGCCGAATACTGCGTCATGGCGATGCTCATGCTCGCGCGCAATGCCGCCGCGATCACGAGCGCGATCCGCAGCGAACCCTGGGACGCGGCCCGCGCACGCAGCGCAGAGGTGCACGAGATCGCCGGACTGACCTGCGGCATCGTCGGCGTCGGCGCGATCGGCGCGCGTGTGGCGGGCATCGTTCACCGCGGCTTCGGCATGCGCGTGCTCGGCACCCAGCGGCGGCTGAACCGCATGCCGCTCGAAGCCGAACCGGTGACACTCGATCGCCTGCTGACCGAGTCCGATTTCGTCGTCGTCACCACGCCGCTCACGCGTGATACGCATCACCTGTTCAACGCCGAGCGCATCGAACGCATGAAACCCGGCGCCTGGCTGATCAACGTCGGGCGCGGCGCGGTGGTGGACGAGCAGGCGCTGGTCGAGGCGCTGCGTGCGCGGCGCATCCGCGGCGCGATGCTCGACGTGTTCGAGAATTACCGCCTCGCGGCCGGGCATCCGCTGTTCGGGCTGGACAATGCGGTGCTCACTCCGCACCTGGCAGGCATCACGCGCGAATCGCGCGCGCGCATGGGCGTCGCCGCCGCGCAGCTCACGCTCGCCATGCTTGCCGGCGAGCGGCCCGCGAACCTGATCAACCCGCAGGCCTGGGGCGCGCATTGCACGCGGCGGCGTGCCGGCGCCGGCCCGGGCGGAGCGTAAGACCCGCGATGACGAAAACCCGAAAACCGATCCGCTCGGAGATGGGCTGGAGCACGGCCGAGCGCATCGTCGTGCGCGGCAAGGACCTGCCGGGCGAGATCCTCGGCCACTTCAATCTCGGCGACATGGCTTTTCTCGAGCTGACCGGGCGCGCGCCGAGCGCGCAGGAATCGACCCTGTTCAACGCGATGGTCGTGACCCTGGTCGAGCACGGCCTGACGCCTTCGGCGATTGCAGCGCGCATGACCTACTACGGTGCGCCCGAGGCAATGCAGGCCGCGGTCGCCGCCGGCCTGTGCGGACTGGGCAGCGTGTTCGTCGGCTCGACCGAGGCCTGCGCGCACATGCTGGTCGAGGCGCTGCCCGATCCCAAGGCGGAGGTCGACCTCGAGGCGCTCGCGCAGAACATCGTCTCCGCGCATCGCGCCCGCAAGGCAATCGTGCCGGGCATCGGTCACCCCATCCACAAGCCGGTCGACCCGCGCGTGCCGCGCCTGTTCGAGATCGCGCGCGACTGCGGCTTCTACGGCGCCTACTGCCGCCTGATCGAGCGCGTGCAGCAGGCCGCCGAGCGCGTAGCGGGCAAGGCGCTGCCGCTGAACGCGACCGGTGCGCTCGGCGCGCTCGCCTGCGAAATGGGCTTCGACTGGCGCGTGTGCCGCGGCATCGGCGTGATGGCGCGCGCGGTCGGCCTGGTCGGGCACTTGCTGGAGGAGGCGCGCGCGCCGATCGCGCCCGAGCTGTGGCGGCGCACCGACGCGGAAGGCTCGGAACACCTCAAACCCGAATGAGCGAAAGCCCTGCATGAACCTCGGACCCCAGACCCATCAGGACCTGCGCGACGCGATGCGCGCGCTGTGCAGCCAGTACGACTCTGCCTACTGGCAGAAGGTTGACGAGGAGCGCGCCTATCCGGAGGCCTTCGTGGATGCGCTGACCGAGGCCGGCTGGATGTCGGCACTCATTCCCGAGGAATACGGCGGCTCGGGCCTGTCGCTCACCGAGGCGACCGTGATCATGGAAGAGATCACGCGCTCGGGCGGCAACGCCGGCTGCTGCCACGGTCAGATGTACAACATGAATACGCTGCTGAGAAACGGCTCGGAGGCGCAGAAGAAGAAGTACATGCCGAAGATCGCGTCGGGCGAATTGCGCCTGCAGGCCATGGGCGTCACCGAGCCGAGCGCGGGAACGGACACCACGACGATCAAGACCACCGCGGTGAAGAAGGGCGATCGCTACGTCGTCAACGGGCAGAAGGTCTGGACCTCGCGCCTGCAGCACTCGGAGCTCATGCTGCTGCTGGCGCGCACGACCCCGCTCGCCGAAGTCAAGCGCAAATCCGAAGGCATGTCGGTGTTCATCGTAGACAAGCGCGAGGCGCTGGGCAAAGGCCTCTCGATGCGCCCGATCCGCAACATGGTGAACCACGAAACCAACGAGGTGTTCCTCGACAACCTCGAGATCCCGGCGGAGAACCTGATCGGCGAGGAGGGCAAGGGCTTTCGCTACATCCTCGACGGGCTGAACGCCGAGAGAATTCTCATCGCCGCCGAATGCATCGGCGACGGCTACTGGTTCATCGAGCGCGCGACGCGCTACGCCAAGGACCGCGTCGTCTTCGGCCGGCCGATCGGGCAGAACCAGGGCATCCAGTTTCCGATCGCAGAAAGCTACATGGAGCTCGAGGCCGCCAACCTGATGCGCTACAAGGCGGCGGCGCTATTCGACGAGAGAAAGCACTGCGGCGCGGAGGCGAACATGGCCAAGCACCTCGCGGCGAAAGCCTCCTGGGAAGCGGGCAACGTCTGCCTGCAGACCTATGGCGGCTTCGGCTTCGCCGCCGAGTACGACGTCGAGCGCAAGTTCCGCGAGACGCGGCTCTACCTCGTCGCGCCGATCTCCACCAACCTCATCCTGTCATACCTCGCCGAGCACGTGCTCGGGCTGCCGCGCTCGTTCTAGCGCGCGAGCGAGACACTCAGCTGCGCGGCCAGCTCGCGCTCGGTGAGTGCGGTGTAGTCCTTGTCGATCGCCTCGCGCACCATGGCGCTCGCGCTCTGCGGCATTTCGGAACGCAGGACGCCGAGGAACGGCGCGGATGCAACGAGCACCACCGCACTGTAGCGGTTCTCCACCCGCCCCTGCTCGAGCGTATGTGCCAGCTCGCGCGCGAATTGCTGTTGCGCGACGCGCTTCGGCGCGGTGTCCGGGTCGAGCGCGGTGCGCCGGCCCTGATCGGTCGCGGTGTGCCCGGGACGGTCCGAGGCCAGGTCGGCCCCCTTGGCGCGGCTTTGCGGATGCTCGAAATCCCGCACCAGCACGATCCCTTCGCCCGCGCCACGGCTTTCGAACAGGCGTGCGCGGCTCGAATTGGCGACGACGATCCACATTGCCTTGGTCATGACCAGGAGCTCCTTTCTTCGAGGGGCATTTCCCAGCCGATAGGCTGGCGCGGATCCTCGCGCGCAGATTGACGTGGATCAACGCGCAGTGCCGCGCTGCAGCCGCTCGCCAGGCGCACGCGCGCACCGCACGGGACGCCAAGAGGGTCCGACTCTGGCCCGCGGTACGTCGGGTTGATGGTAGTCAAGAAACCGGCGTCCGCAAGCGCCTATGTTGGATTCGGGTCCTGACCAAACTCCTCAGAGAGAAGCCATGCAAAACGCGCTCCAGATCACCTTCCGCGACATTCCGCAATCCGACGCGCTCGAGGCGCGCATTCGCGAAAAGGCCGAAAAGCTGGAGGAATTTTATCCCGGCATCGTCAGCTGCAGGGTCGTGGTCGAGTCGCGCGATCGGCACAAGCACCAGGGCAAGGAGTTCTGCGTGCGCGTCGAGCTGCACATCCCGCAGCACGACATCGCAATCAACCGCGATCATCACGAAGACGTGTACGTTGCGCTGCGCGATGCGTTCAATGCGGCCGGGCGCAAACTGGAGGACGTCAACCGCGTGCAACGCGGCAAGGTCAAAGCGCACACCCGCGGCAAGCGCCCCGGCACATAGGCGAGCCCGCGTTACGCGGGCGGCACCGAGTAGACCTCCATCGCGCTCTTCACCCCGGGCAGCTCGAAGCGCCCGAGACTCGGCCAGGCGCCGCCGAGCTCCGCGACCACGGGCCGCGAAGCCACCGCGTCGGTCCGTGTACGCTTGCACAGCGCCTCGATCCGCGCCGCCTGGTTTGCCGCGGCACCGATCACCGAGAACTCGAGCCGCTGGATGGTGCCGATGTTGCCGTACAGCACGCGGCCCAGGTGCAGGCCGACTCCGAAATCGAACCCGCGCAGACCCGCCTCGGTCCTGCGCCGGTTCGCAGCCAGCACCCGCGCACGCGCCGCGCGCACCGCCGCCACCGCGCGCTCGCAGGTCTCGCGGCGTGCACCGGCCTGAGGCAGAGCAAACACCGCGAGCGAGGCATCGCCGATGAAGCGCAACACCTCGCCGTCGTGCTCGAGCACGGCGCCTGCCGTCGCTTCGAAATAGTCGTTCAGCAGTTCGAGAAAAGCACGTTCGCCGAGCGCCTCGGACAGCGATGTCGACTCGCGCAGGTCCGAGAACCAGATCACGGCGTCGATTTCGTCGCCGTCGCCGCGCTGGATCTGGCCCTCGAGCACACGCAGGCCGGACTGCCGTCCGAGGTAGGTCTCGAGCAGCGTTCGCGCCAGCTCGCGGTTGGTGAAGTTCTCCATCACCAGCGCAAACGGGTGCAGCAGCTTCTCGATTTCGGCAATGTCGTGGTCGGTGAAGCCGCCCGGCCTGCGCGTCGCGAGGCTCACCGCGTTGCGTTGCCCGTTGCTGAACACGACCTCGCACAGTACCCAGTCCGTGGCGCCCGCCGCCTTCACTTCCTCGAGCACCGGGTAGTCGATCGGGCAGTCGTCGCGCTCGATGCGCCGGCGCATGACGCGCTCGCCGTCGATGATCCGCGCCACCGGACTGTTGAGATAGGTTTCCTGCTGGCGCAGCTCCGGGCCGGCGCGCCGCAGGTCAACGCTCTTGCCGTCCCAGAACATCGCGTTGCCCCAGTACTGCGGATGCAGAGTCCAGAAGAAGAAGCCGACGCGCTCGATCGGCATGCCCGCGTCGCGCACGCGCG
>Ga0210102_1000098_pt1 | contig 24935 bp, 25 predicted proteins | sample RushOxbow_ThreeS_4_FD_185563 | JGI IMG/M metagenome (GOLD analysis project Ga0210102, IMG submission 185563) | Wetland microbial communities from San Francisco Bay, California, USA, that impact long-term carbon sequestration -... | ecosystem: Environmental > Aquatic > Marine > Wetlands ...
CGAGCCGCTGCAGACCGGAATCAAGGCTATCGACGCAATGACGCCGATCGGGCGCGGACAACGCGAACTCATCATCGGCGACCGCCAGACCGGCAAGACCGCGATTGCGATCGACACGATCATCAACCAGAAGGACACGGACGTCTTCTGCATCTACGTCGCAATCGGACAGAAGCAATCGACGGTCGCCCAGGTCGTCGAAAAACTCAATCAACACGGCGCGATGGCGTACACCACCGTGGTCGCCGCGACTGCCAGCGAGCCCGCCCCGTTGCAATACATCGCCCCCTACTCGGGCGTGACGATGGGCGAGTGGTTTCGCGACAACGGCAAGCACGCGCTGATCATCTACGACGACCTCTCGAAGCAGGCAGTCGCCTATCGGCAGCTCTCGCTGCTGCTGCGCCGCCCGCCCGGACGCGAGGCCTACCCGGGTGACGTCTTCTACGTGCACTCCAGGCTGCTCGAGCGCGCGGCGAAGATGAGTGACAAAGAGGGAGGCGGGAGCCTCACCGCGCTGCCGATCATCGAGACCCAGGCGGGCGACGTCTCGGCCTACATTCCGACCAACGTCATCTCGATCACCGACGGCCAGATCTTTCTCGAAGGCGACCTGTTCAATTCAGGCGTGCGACCCGCCGTGAACGTCGGGATTTCGGTTTCGCGGGTGGGCGGCGCGGCGCAGACCAAGGCGACCAAGCAGGTTGCCGGCAAGCTCAAGCTAAGCCTCGCGCAGTACCGAGAGATGGCGGCCTTCGCGCAGTTCGGCAGCGATCTCGACAAATCCACCCAGGAACAGATTGCGAACGGCGAGCGCCAGACAGAGATGCTCAAGCAGGCCCAGTACTCGCCCATGAAGATGGAAGAGCAGGTCATTTCGATCTTCGCCGCATCTCCGCGCGAAGACCGTGACTCCTGGGTGCGCGCCTACGAGGTCAAGGATCTGCTTCGCTACGAGTCCGAGCTGCTCGACCACGTCCGCCAGAATCACGCCGATGTCCTGTCGGCGATCAGCGAGAGCGGAAAACTCGAGCCCGCCACCGAGAAGAAATTGATCGCGGCACTCGACGAATTTGCGGGCATCTTCGAGCCGAGCGCGGTGACCGAGGCCAACTGATTGCCGAATCTCAAGGACATCCAGCGCCGGATCGGCAGCATCAAGAAGACGCAGCAGATCACGCGCGCAATGCGCATGGTCTCCGGCGCCAAGCTGCGCCGCGCCCAGACCGCGAGCGAGAACGCGCGCCCCTACGCGGATCGGATGCGGGCGACCGTCTCGCAGGTTTCCCAGGGCGTGTCCGAAGACGCGCACCCGCTCTTCGAACGGCGGGAGTCGGTGAAGAAGGTCGAATTCCTGGTGATCACCTCGGATCGCGGGCTCTGCGGAGGGTTCAATTCGAATCTGATCAAGTTTTCCGCCAGGCAGATCTCGGAGCGCGAAGCCGAAGGCTGCGCGATCTCGATCACGACGGCGGGCCGTCGCGGGCACGACTTCTTCCGCCGCCGCCGTTCAGGACAACTCGCGGGCAACTACCCTCAGCAGGGTTGGGTGACGTACGGCCAGGCGACCGAGATCGCGCGGGCCGTTTCAGGTCGGTTTGTTGCGGGTGAGGTCGACGAAGTCTTCATCCTCTACAACGCATTCGTATCGGCGATGACGCAGACCCCGAAGTCGGTTCGCCTGCTTCCTTTCAGCGCCGAGGGCGAGCCGAATGCGGACGCGCTGCCCTACGAGATCGAACCCGATGCCGAAAGCCTGTTGGGGGTGCTCGTCCCGAAGGCGGTCGAGGTCGAGATCTATCGCGCGCTGCTGGAAAACCAGACCGGCGAGCACGCTGCACGCATGGCGGCGATGGAATCGGCGACGCGCAACACCGAAGAACTGGTCGAGAAACTGACACTTCAATTCAACCGCGCGCGGCAGGCGGCGATCACCAAGGAATTGGTCGAGATCGTCAGCGGCGCCGAAGCACTCTAGGACGGGCGATGGCGAACGAGAACGGGCGAGTCGTACAGGTAATGGGACCGGTTGTGGACGTGGAGTTTCCGCCGGGATTGCTTCCCGAGCTCTACGCAGCGTTGCGGCTGACGAATCCGGGGATCGATGACCGCGAACACAACCTCGTGGTCGAGGTCGCCATGCACCTCGGCGAAAATACGGTTCGCTGCATCGCGATGGACACGACGGATGGCTTGGTGCGCAATCAGCCGGTCACGGACACCGGCGAGCCGATCAAGGTGCCGGTCGGGCCTGGGACGCTCGGTCGGATCATGAACGTGATCGGCGAGCCCGTCGACGAGCGCGGGCCGATCGAATCCGACATCAGGTACCCGATCCACCGACCCGCTCCGGCGTTCGTCGACCAGTCGTTGGGGATCGAAACCCTCGAAACCGGCATCAAGGTCGTCGATCTGATCGCCCCCTATCCGAAGGGCGGCAAGGTCGGTCTGTTCGGCGGCGCAGGCGTCGGCAAGACGGTCGTGATCCTCGAACTCATCACCAACATCGCGAAGGAGCACGCGGGCTACTCGGTGTTCGGCGGCGTGGGCGAACGAACCCGCGAGGGCAACGACCTCTGGCACGAAATGGCCGACGCCAAGCTCGCGGACGGCACCACCGTGCTCGAAAAGACCGCGCTCGTCTACGGCCAGATGAACGAGCCGCCCGGAGCGCGCGCGCGGGTCGGACTGTCGGCACTGACGGTTGCGGAATATTTCCGCGACGACGAGGGCAAGGACGTCCTGCTGTTCATCGACAACATCTTCCGCTTCACCCAGGCTGGCTCCGAGGTTTCGGCGCTGCTCGGGCGCATCCCGTCGGCGGTCGGCTACCAGCCGACGCTTTCGACCGACATGGGCGAACTGCAGGAACGGATCACCTCGACCAAGAAGGGTTCGATCACCTCCGTTCAGGCGATCTACGTTCCCGCGGACGACCTCACCGACCCGGCGCCCGCAACGGCCTTCACCCATCTCGACGCGACCACGGTGCTCAGCCGCGCGATCTCGGAGCTCGGCATCTACCCGGCCGTCGATCCGCTCGACTCGACGAGCCGGATTCTCGATCCGCAAGTTGTGGGCGAGGAACACTACGAGGTGGCGAGAGGAGTTCAGCAGGTGTTGCAGAAGTACAAGGACCTGCAGGACATCATCGCGATTCTCGGCATGGACGAACTCTCCGAAGACGACAAGATCACGGTCGCGCGCGCGCGCAAGATCCAGAAGTTCTTCTCGCAGCCGTTCCACGTCGCCGAACAGTTCACCGGACAGCCTGGTGCGTACGTTCCGCTGTCCGAAACCATTCGCGGTTTCAAGGAGATCCTCGAAGGCAAGCACGACCTGCTACCCGAGCAGGCGTTCTTCATGGTTGGCACGATCGACCAGGTCATCGAAAAGGCGGGAAAGCTCTAGGCAATGCCGTTCGAACTCACGATCGTTACGCCCCAGGGCGAGGCCTTTCGCCGCAGCGTCGAGCGGGTCGTGCTTCCCGGCAGCGAGGGGGAGTTCGGAGTGCTCACGAACCACGAGCGCTTTCTCTCGCCGCTGCGGGTGGGGGCTGTCGAGATTCTCACCGCAGAGGGTCCACTCTACGCCGCAGTCGCGGCTGGCTTCGCGGAAGTCGACGGCGATTCCGTCACGGTGCTGGTGGATTCGTGCGAGCTCGAGCACGAGATCGACGCGGCGCGTGCGGGCGCTGCGATGGCGGCCGCGCAGCAGTACCTCGACAAGGCGGCCGGGAACGACGACCCGGATCGCTACCGGCATTTCGAGCAGGCGCTCGAACGCGCCCGCACGCGAGTCGCCGTCAGTCAGCGCAAACGCCAATAAACCCGAATTCGGGGTCGGTCAGCTTCCGCGCGATGCGGTGAGCTTGGCTTTGCCGTTTTCCACCACAACCTTGAAGCGAATCTGGGTCTGCCCGTAGCGCTCGCTCAGTTCGCGTTCCTGCCGGTCGAGGATCTGGTTCAGCTTCGCGGGCGTGAGGTTGGCGACGTCCTGGCCGCAAGCTTGTCGGGCTTCGACGAGCGCCTGGTAGACTTCCATGCGCTTCTGGGGGGGACGCGCCACGGGATCGGGCGGCACCTGGGCTGGACGCTGATGAAGCTTCGCCTTGAACTGGTGACGCGCGTAGGTGCCTTCCTCGATCTTGCGCAGGGTGTCGGTCCACTGCCGCTTGAAGGCCTGGTAGCGCGATACGATCGAGTTGAACTTGAAGCGCATCGCGGTGTTGAGGATCGACTGGTTGGAGTAGACGACCACGAGTTTCTTCACCTCGTCCGCCAACATGATCGGTTCGCGCGGGCGCGCGCCCAGGAAGTACTGGTCGTAGGCGAGCTTCAGCGACATCAGTTTGCGGCTGAGGACCTCCAGGTCTTCATCTGTGGGCAAAGCTCAGCCCTCCGCCACGCGGCTCGCTCGTTGGTTGCCGGTCTCCGAATGCCCTGAATCGACAGTTCGAGCTTCCCCCTTGAGGCATTTAGGACCCACACAAATGCCCAGTCAGAGCGGATGTAATCACTCCCCGCCCACGGGTTGCCAGCGCCCAGACGAGAACCCACGACCGTCGAGATTTCCACCCGATTGTTGTCCGCCACGCCGGCGAGAGAACCCCGGTCGAAACTCTCGCCTGCCCGCCGCCACCGCGCGCTCGACCTCACACCGTCCAAAATGACGCACTGAAATGCCGCACGAGTCAATCAGATGACGCACAGATGTCGCGCCCCAGCCAGGAAAAGCGGAGGGCTTCGAAGTCGAACCCATTTCAAGCGCGACCCGCGCGCCTCCTCGCGCAAAACCAGCCGCCCGCGCGTCAAAGCAACCCGCGTCGAGCCCAGAGATGTCAACTACTGGCAGCGTCACGTGGGGTCGGTGATGGGGGGCCAGCGGGCGACATGGGGTTCGAGCCCGCTGGCCCCCCATCACCGACCCCGCAACCAACCCAGAAATGCCCGCTGCAAGACCCGCCGCGAAGCGTCCGCCGGATCGCGCTCAGTCCGCGCTCCGCCGCGCGTCAAGCCTCCGCGTCAACGCGTCAAAGTCGATTGCATCGGGCGCTGGGGCCTCGCCGATTCCGAGCGGTAGAATTTCGCCGATCAGGCGATCACCCAACATCTCCTTCAATGCCAACAGGTTGCACGCATCCGCGGGCGAGATCGGCCCGCCCGCGTGGGAGATGACGACGCCGAGTACCGGCAATCCTCTTGACGCAGCCGATTCGAGCGTCAACGCCGTGTGGTTGATGGTTCCAAGGCTCGCGCGCGCGACGATCAGCAGCGGCAGTCCCAGCCGCTGCGCGAGATCTGCCATCGTCCAGCCCTCCCGGATCGGCACGAGCAGGCCGCCCGCTCCTTCGACAACCACCAGGTCGCGGCCCGCTTTGACGCGCTCGTAGGCTGCGTCGATTGCCGCGAGGTCCACTTCGCGCGCTTCAGCCCGCGCGGCCACGTTTGGCGCTGCCGGCAGCGTGAACTGTTGGGGGCAGATCGTTTCGAGCGGATCCGTCGCCGCGGCGGCTTCGCGCAGCGCGATCGCGTCAAGCGGCCCCGCGTCTCCCACGCCGGTCTCGATCGGTTTCATCGCGCCGAGCTTCAGGCCCGCCTTGCGGAACGCCGCGATCAAGGCGCGCGAAACCACGGTCTTCCCGACCCCGGTGTCGGTGCCCGTGACGAAGATCCCGACTGTGTGCGGCTGCTCGACGCCCACCTAGCCGGCCCACTCTTTTTCGAGCAGGTCGATCAGGTGGTCGATATCACTGTCGAGATGGGTGGCCATCGGCGTGATGCGCAGGCGAGCGGTGCCTTCCGGAACCGAAGGATGGCGAATCCCCTGGGCGTAGACGCCGCCTTCGAGCAGGCGTTCGCAGAGTTTCATCGTCGCATCGTTGTCGCCCACGATCAGCGGGAGAATCTGGGTCGTGCTCGGCGAGGTCGAGATGCCCCGCTGCGCGAGGCCGTCGCGCAAGCGGTCCGCATTGTGCGCCAGCCGTTCTCGCCGCCACGGCTCGCGCCGCATCAGCGCGAGGGCCGCCCGCGCGGCCGCCACCTGCGGCGGAGCCAGCGCACAGCTGAAGATGAAACTGCGCGCGGTATTGACCAGCAGATCGCGCAGCGCGCGGCTGCCCGCCACGAACGCACCGAACGAGCCGAGTGATTTTCCGAGCGTTCCGAGCACGACGTCGACCTCGCCGTCCACACCGCAGAGTTCACTGGAACCGCGCCCGGTGGCACCGAGTGTTCCGGTTCCGTGCGCGTCATCGACCAGAACCGTCGCCCCCCAGCGTTTGGCGAGCGGAAGCAACTCGGCGAGCGGCGCGACGTCGCCGTCCATGCTGTAGACGCCGTCGACGACCACGAGCACTTCGCGGCGCGTCGATGCGGTTTCGCGCAGCAGTTTCTCGAGACAATCGAGATCGGCATGCGGAAAGACGCGAACCTCTGCGCGCGAAAGCCGGCAACCATCGACGATCGACGCGTGGCTCAGCGCGTCGGAAATCACCAGATCGCCGCGGTCTGCCAGCGCGGGAATCACGCCGATGTTGGCCATGTAGCCGGTGCTGAAAATCAACGCGGCCTCGGTCCCGAGAAATTCAGCGAGTTCCCGCTCGAGCACCTGGTGGATTTCGAGATTGCCATTGATCAGCCGCGAACCTCCCGCCGCGCAGCCGAATTCGCGCGCCGCTGCGGCAGCGGCCTCGACGACCTCCGGGTGATGGGCGAGGTCGAGGTAGTTGCTGCCCGCGAACAGCAGCACCTCGCGACCGTCGACCGACATCCGCGTCGATTGGGCGCCCGCCATGACGCGCAGCTGTCGATGGGTGCCGCGCTCGCGAAGTGCGCCGAGAAATGCGTTCGCGCGGGATTCGACGCTCATCGATGTGCGCTGCACTGCGCGAACACGGGATTCTCCAGCACGGATTTGCGCTCGTTCGGCGAGCGACGCTGAGTCCGCGCGAACAAAGCAACAACCCGACTCGCTGTCAACCAAATCGGCATGCCTCGGTTTACAGCCGCGAACCTCACGAGCTCGGAAACCGGTTCGATCTGGCGCCTCGGGCGGCCGGGGCGGACCGCCCGCGGGTCCGCGGTCTGGTTGTTCCTAGTGAAAGGGGCGATCCCTCGGGGCTTCTCGATCGATCCGGCTCCGGATCGGGCGGCGATCCCGATCCAGTTCCGCGCGCCCGCGCGGTCCAGCCACGGCTTCTGGACGCTCTGCGCGGCGTGGCTCAAACTCACCCGTCCACGGATCCAGAGTGGCGACACCCCGCGCGGACCGGACGCGAGCCGAGAGACCGAGAGTGAGGGACCAATGAGCGATCCGAAGACCATCGCGTTCTTTCCGGAGGGGGCTTTCGGTCCCGCCCTGAACTCGGTTGGCATCGCGCAGGCCTGCCGGGCGCTCGGCCACAAACCCGTGTTCATCTGCGATCCGGGTTTCGGCGGCGTCTTCGAAGGCTACGGGTTCGACGAGTATCACGTGCCGATGTCCGAGCCGATGGCCCCCGAGGCGATGGCGAAATACTGGTCGGATTTCATCGAAAGCCAGATCCCGAATTTTCACAAGACGCCATTCGAGCAACTCGGCAATTACGTCAAGGAATGTTGGCGGATGATCGTCGACACTGCTGTCTGGGCGCAGAAGACCCTGCCAGCGGTGTTGAATCGAATCGCTCCCGATCTCATCTGCATCGACAATGTGATCCTGTTTCCCGCCGCCAAGCAGTACGGCGTACCGTGGGTGCGGATCATTTCCTGCAGCGAGAACGAGATTCCAGACCCGGACATTCCACCGCACCTGTCGGGCTGCCCCGAAAACGATCGTGCCTGTTTCGAGGCATTCGAACAGCGCTTTCGGGAAGAGGTCGCTCCCATCCACCAGGCCTTCAACGCGTTTCTCGATTCTTGCGACGAGGCGCCCTATCCGCCTGGTCAGTTCTTCGAGCCCTCGCCCCATCTCAATCTCCTGCTCTACCCCGAACCGGTGAAGTTCAAGCGCCGCAACCCGCTCGATCCAGCGCGCTTCCAATATCTGGAGGGGTGTGTTCGAGAAGAGGAGCCCTACGAGATTCCCGATATCGCCGCCAACGCAGGCGCGCCGCTGCTCTACGTGAGCTTCGGCAGCCTCGCCGCTGGTGACACGCAGTTGCTCGAACGCATCATCGGTTCGATTGGCCGTCTTCCCTACCGCGCGTTGATCAACGTCGGGGACTACCTCGGGCATTATGCTCCCCCGCCGCCCAACATCCACCTCGCGAGCTGGTACCCGCAACCCTCGGTCATCCCGCAGGTCGATGCGGTGATCCACCATGGTGGGAACAACAGCTTCACGGAGTGCCTCTATTTCGGAAAGCCGGCAATCGTGATGCCATACGTGTGGGATGGTCACGACAACGCGATGCGCGTTTCGGAAACAGGCCACGGCCTCCACCTGCACCGATACGACTGGAGCGACGCGGATCTCGCAAACGCGCTCGAGCGCGTGCTGACCGATTCGGCGATGCAGCGCAAGCTCGCCGCGACGAGCGCCCACATGCAACGCCAGAATGGCCCCCAACGAGCTGCCGAACTACTCGATCGCCTACTCAAGGAGAATCATTAGATGCCGTCCAGCGCGCCGACCCTGCGCAACCCCAAGGAGGTCGATGATGTCATCGACTGGGGAATCGTTCCGACCATGATCGAGGGAGAGTCTCGAACCTCGGGGGTGTTGCTCCACAAAGGCCCGAACGGCGAATCCGAAACCGGGCTCTGGATCTGCACGCCCGGAACCTGGGAGTGCCATGTCACCCGCGACGAGTTCTGCCACTTCCTGGAGGGTCGCTGCAGCTACACCCACGAGTCGGGAGAAGTCATCGAAATCGTTCCCGACACGGCAGCCTTCTTCCCAGCCGGTTGGAAGGGTATCTGCCGGGTTCACGAGACCGTCCGAAAGGTCTATATGGTCCGCTGACCGGGCGTGAGCGGGTTCGCGCACGCCGATGCGTGGTTTCGGTGATCGGGCTCACGGAGCCAATCGGCAATTTGGACGTAGGGGTGCTCGTATCGACCGTCGGGGGGCGCCGTGTCCAATCTGAAACCGTTCGATTTCAGCCTTTTCAGCGACAAACAACTGATCGATCTCGAGGCGCAAGTTCGCCAAGAGGTCAAGCGCCGGCGCGTGCTCGCGCGGTCGTACCAGCAGCTCTCCGAGCGGGGAGGCCCCGCCTACCGAAACCCCAGCAACTCCGCCGAGACCTGGACCGGAAGGGGGCGACAACCGAAATGGGTGCGCGACGCGATCGATCGCGGGGCGCGCCTCGAGGATCTCGCGATCAACCGCGACTGACCGCGCCGCCCGACCCCTTCCGGGGTCGCGCTTCGAGCTGCGCGTTGGCCTGCGGCCAAAGCCTACGCGTCGTCGCCTGGTTCGCTGGATCGGAAACCTAGTCGTGCGCCCCCGGAACGGGGGCGTACGGCGACGCAAAGCGAATCCGCAGGATTCGCCAGCTAGTCGTCCATCGAAACGATGTTGGCTTCCATGTTCGGGCGGAGATCGCCCGGGAATGGTGTCTTGCGGCGGGCTGCGAGATCGAAGTAGACCGAGATCTTCTCCGAAGTCGCCGCGAGCTCTCCGGTTTCGATGTTGCGCATGCGGTGGATTGCCGTCATCGACGTGTTGCCGATCTTCAGCAGTCCGCTTTCGATCACGACGAGGCTGCCCACCCCCTGCTCGGCCTTGTATTCGATCGTGTCGCGGACGTCGACGAATCCAGCGCGGCTTCGATCCATGTAGGCCCGCGTGAAGCCGAGCGCCGACATGTGGTGCCAGAACGCCTGGTCGAACATGCCCACGTAGTGCATCGTGTTCATGTGGCCCTGATGATCGCAGTGCCAGGGGTAAACGACGCCTCGAAATGTCTCGATGTAACTGCTCATGACGGCTCCCAGGTTCGAGGAAATCGGAAGTCAGTAACCGGCCCGTGCGGCGCGCGAGAGCGCGCGGATGTTTTCGAGTGGTGCTTTGAACGGAATCTCGCAGCCGGTACTGAGCACAAATGGCGAAGATCGAGCGCTTTCGATACAGGCCCGCGCCTCGCGGAACACCTCGTCGGGTTGGGCGTGCAAGAGGATCTGGGTATGATCGACGTTTCCGATTCGCGCGATCGCGCTCGTCTCAGCAGACGAGCGGAAGCAGAACCGCTCGCCGCAAACGTTCGTGCGGGTGTGTGATGTGCGGCAATCCCACCCGTGTTGCGCCTGGATCGAACGCTCGTCCGCGTAGGCGAAACTGACCGCATCGACTTCGGAATCCAGCATCTCCTCGAAGTACGGCCGATCCGAACAGTTGTGCTCGATCGAAAAAACGCCCGGAGCCTCGTCGCGCATGACGGCGAGCAACTGCTCGTGGTACGGCCTCACGAACTGCGCGAGGTGATGCGGCCCGATCAGGTCTCGCGTTGCGCCCGCGTTCTCGAACAACACGGCATCGCAGGCGCCGGTTTGCAGGATGGCTTTCAGGTAGCGCGTGGTGCCCTCGGTGACCCGCTCGAAGAGGGCCTCGGCGAAAGCCGGATCGCGGATGAAGTCCATCAACAAACCGGCCATGCCGCGCAGTTCGGCGGCGACCAGGAACGGCGAAACGACCATCGCGGAGATGAAGAGATCGTCCCCCGCGCGCTCGCGCAATCGCGTCAACGCCTCGAGGACGAGCGGCATGCGGCCACTCAGCGCCGGATCGGGATTGCTGAGGAGGTTCAAATCGGCGACCTCTTCGAGCGGGCGTTCGGAGACTTGCGGATAGTAGTCGTCGAACTCGCGAATCCTGCAGCCGAAGGCTTCGGCCTCGATCGTCATGCAACCCCAGGGAACCATCGCGCTGTCGTGTTCGAAGAGTTCGGCGGCGAGCATCTGGGCGTCGGCAATCAGCCGGGGATCGCGGTAGGCGCTGCGCATGCGCTGGCCGAGTCGCTCGAGGACGTGCCGCGCTCCTCCGAGAAAGAGGTAGGCGAGCGCGGGCCGATCCGCCGGCTCGCCCTTGAGCGCGCGCCGCATGCGATCTCTTCCTGTCAGGGCACTGACCATATCCCGCGTCGACCTCTCCGAGGGCTCCGGGGTTGCCTACAAAACCCGACCCTCCGCGAACGCATCGAGGGAGCCGGTCGATCAGTTCTGGCGGGCGATCTCGGGCTTGAGGATTTCGCCGTCGCTGCCCGTCAAGCGGAAGGCACTCGAAGGTTCGGCTCCCGCATCGTATAAGGGATTTCCGTCGATTTCGAATCCAGCGTCGCGAATCATCCGGTAGGTGTCGGCAACCGCGTCGCCGCGGGTCGTGAGATAGCCCTCGACGAACAGTGAGTTCGCGGGATACAGCGCGAGCGGTTCGAGCGCGCGCAGGTGCCCCTCGCGCCCACCCGCGGCGCGGATTTCCGCGCGCGGGTTGACGAAGCGCACCAACGCGAGCGTGCGCAGGCAGCGCTCCGGCGTGAGGCTGCCGTCGGCCTGCAGGGGATTGCCTTCGATCGGGATCAGGAAGTTCACCGGGATCGAGGGGACCTCGAGTTCGCGCAGGCGAAACGCGAGCTCGACGACGTCGCTGCTCGATTCGCCCATCCCGAGAATGAACCCGCTGCAGGTCTCGATCCCAGACTTGTGGGCGGCTTCCAGCGTGCGCAGCCGGTCCGCGTAGGTGTGAGTGGTACACACCTTGCCGTAGTGGCTCTCGCTGGTATTGAGGTTGTGGTTCAATCGATCGAGCCCGGCCTCCGCGAGGATTTCGGCGTGTGTGTCTTCGATCAGGCCGGCCGACAGGCAGACTTCGATCGGGTAGCGGTCCTTCAGCTGACGGATCAGCGAGGCGAGTTTGCGGGTGCGTTCGATCGTTGGGCCACGGCCCGAGAGCACCATGCAGTAGCGGCTCGCGCCCGACTTCGCGGCGTGTTCGGCAGCGGCGAAGATTTCCGCGTCGCTCTTGATCGGGTACTTGCGGATCGCTGCAGCGGAATCGCTGGATTGGGAACAGTAACCGCAGTCTTCCGGGCAGAGCCCGTTTTGCACGTTGTTGAGGATGTGGACCATCACCTTGCGGCCGAAATGGCGCTCGCGCGGAAGATAGGCGGCGTGAAGCAACGGGAGCAGTTCGACGTCTTCACCATCGAGGATCCAGAGGGCGTCCTCGCAGCTGGGCGGCTCGTCGCGTAGGGCCTGCTCGGCGAGGCGCGAAATGCGTTCGAACATGAATTCTCCGGACAAACGGGCCTGCGGCGCTCTTCGACCGTTGGTGTCGGCCGCAGAGGCAGAGAAGCAGGCTCACCCGGAGCTGTCAACCGAATCCCAAGTACGGGTTTACGGCTCGTCGGCCGGCGGGCCCGCGGTGTCTCCGATCGCCCTCCGCATGGCGTCTTCCGAGAACTCCGACACCTGCTGAAGCTGTTCTTCGCTGAGATGGACGAAGCGGATTCCCATCCCGTGCTGCTCGTGGGAAAGGTCGGCGCTCACACCCACCGAGACGACTTCTCCGGGAAGCTCGACCTCCTCGCCGGTTCGTTCGATCCGAATCCGCACGTTGAACGGGGTGCCGATCGGAAGGGGCGATTCGGTGGCGACGAAGATGCCCCCGGCCGACAGGTTCTTCATCAGGCACTTGCGGACTTCGCCACGCGATTCGAAATCCACGTTGAGCGAGAGCGGTACGCGCACGGATTCGCGGCGTTGCGCGTGGTGTTCTTCGACGTCCGGCTGGAAGTGGCGATTCAGTGCGGTCTTGAGCTGGGACCAGCGCGCCAGGTCGGTCGGCGAAAGGCCGCCCGCTTTTCGCCGTTTGTCGAGCGCCAGAAAGGCCCGCAAGAGGCCAGGCATGTTGGACATTCGCCTGATCTCCCTTCACTCGTTTCGAAACGCCAGCGCGCAGTCTACCGCGGAACACGCGCGAAGCAGGAGAATCGGGAAAGAACCCGTCCGGTTCGAAGCGTGCCAAATCAGTACAATGTTCGGATGGCGCGCTCGCGGACGGTCTATTGCTGCTCGGAATGTGGCGGCCAACAACCCCGCTGGATCGGTCGCTGTCCATCCTGCGGCGGTTGGTCGACGCTCGTCGAAGAAACGATTCATGCGCCCGCAGAATCGGAGCGACTCAGGCAAAACTCCGACACAGAATCGGTCAAACCGGTCCTGCTCGGCGAAATCGACGCGGCGAGTGCACCGCGTCTCGCGACGCATATCGTCGAATTCGATCGCGTTCTCGGTGGCGGACTCGTTCCCGGCTGCGTCGTGTTGCTCGCGGGCGAACCAGGTGTCGGAAAGTCGACTCTCGCGTTACAGCTCGCGGCGGCATTGGGATCGAGGGCTGCGATCCTCTACGTCACCGGTGAAGAGAGCCCCGAGCAACTGCGCTTGCGTGCAGAGCGCCTCTCCGCGGTCCCGAAGGATCTACTGGTTCTGGCCGAGACGCGGGTCGAGTCGATCGCGGCGATCTGGGCCGAACGGACGCCATCGGTCGTCGTGGTCGATTCCATCCAGACGCTGCGCACGGATCGGATCGAATCGGCACCCGGATCGGTCGCGCAGGTGCGCGAGTGTGCGGCGGAACTCGCCGCGCTCGCGAAGTCGAGCCATACCGCACTGATCCTGGTCGGGCACGTCACCAAGGAAGGAGCGATCGCTGGACCGCGGGTGCTCGAACACCTCGTCGATGTCGTGCTCGGTTTCGAGGGCGATCGCGGTCAGATTTTCCGGCTGCTTCGCGCGAGCAAGAACCGATTCGGCTCCACCCAGGAGGTGGGTGTTTTTACGATGACCGGGCGCGGTCTCGAAGATGTCGCGAATCCGAGCGAGTTGTTTCTCGCCGAGCGCCGAGCGGGTGCACCCGGATCTTGTATCGCGCCGATCGTGGAGGGAAGCCGGCCGATGCTCGTCGAACTCCAGGCGTTGGTTGCTCCCGCGGGTTATGGCACCGCGCGCCGCACCACGGTCGGTCTCGACGACGGCCGGCTCGCCTTGTTGCTCGCGGCACTCGACCGTCACAGTGACGTCGATTTCCTGTCTCGCGATGTCTACGTGAATGTCACCGGTGGCTTGCGGGTGTCGGAGCCCGGAGCCGATCTTGCGCTCGCGCTGGCGTTGGTGTCGAGTCGGCTCGACGCCCCGCTTCCCGCCGATGTCGCGGCCTTCGGCGAAATCGGTCTCGGCGGCGAGGTGAGGCGAGTCGGCCGCATCGAGTTGCGTTTGCGTGAGGCCGTGCGCCTGGGATTCCGGCGCGTGCTTCTGCCCGCTGGCGTCGAGGTCGCACGGCCCGCGGGCGCCGAACTCATCCCCGTAGCCGACGTGGCGGCGGCCGTTCGCTGGTTGCGTGTGTCAAGCGCTGTTCACACCTCCGCGAACGATTGTTAAGCACTTGGTTTTGCATCGCTTTTTACACCAGCAACCTTTGACAGGCGCAGTCAGGATGGCTAGCCTGCGCCGGAATATGACGCAGCCCTCCATCGCGTCGGCATCGAACGCGCGGGTCTTCTCCGAGGCCCTCGAACGCCATGCCGCGAGCCTCGAACTCGTAGACCGCGCCATGCGCGATCAATTCAGTTCGGATGCGGCGCTCGTCGGTTTGCTCGGCGATCACCTGCTCCAATCCGGTGGCAAGCGCATGCGCCCCGCGTTGGTGATGTTGTCCGCGCAGCTGTGCGGCTACACGGGCCCTCGCAGCGTCCAGGTAGGGGCTGCGATCGAATTGCTCCACACCGCGACGCTGTTGCACGACGACGTGGTCGACTTCTCGGAACTGCGGCGCGGCAGACCATCCGCAAACGCTTTGTGGGGCAACCGTCGCGCAATCCTCGCGGGTGACTTCCTCTACTCGCGCTCGTGTACGATGATCGTCGAAGACGGTGATCCCGACATCCTCTGGATCTTCGCGAATGCAATTCGCAGCATGGCCGAAGGCGAAATCTTCCAGCTCGAACGAAGCTACGACCCGACGGTCACCGAGGCCCATTATTTCCGGGTCATCGAGCGCAAGAGCGCGATGCTCTTGTCGACTGCGACGGAGGCCGGAGCGATCCTGGGGGGAGTCACTCGCGCAGAGCGCCGCCGCCTGTCGGATTACGGCCGGGAAGTCGGCCTGGCGTTTCAGTTGCGCGATGATGCGCTCGACTACGAGGCCGGCGAGGAGGCATTGGGCAAGATTCCCAACATGGACATCGGCGAGGGCAAGGTGACATTGCCGCTGTTGCTCGCGCTCAAGCGCTGCACGTCGGCCGAGCGCGAGGCGGTCGCTGTCCTGATCAAGAATGCATCCCGGATGTCCGACCCCGGCGCCGGAGCACCGGCCGTTGCGGAATCTCTCGATCTCGCCCCGGTCCTCGACCTGATCGCGCGTTACCGCGGTGTCGAAGACACCGTGCGTCGCGCACAGGAGCACGCCGAGCGCGCCATGGAGTCGATTGCTCCGTTTCCGGATTCGGACGCGAAGGCGGATCTGACCGCGGCGGCTCAATTTGCGGTGACCCGCGACCGCTGAGCGAGTGATCGATCGGCCGAGTGTATCGGCGGCCGCAGTTCGTCTCATCCCGATGGTCCCGGGAGAATCAGCATGATCTACAACACGCGATGGGGACGAGTGCTCTCGCTCGTTCTGCTGACGGCATTCGGCTTCGCTTTGGCCGGATCGAGTCCGGCCGAAGACGACGCACCCCGACTGGTCGGGATCGTCAACATCAACACCGCAACACCCGAGCAGCTCGAACTGCTTCCGGGGATCGGCGAGGCGCGTGCAAACGCAGTCGTCGCGATCCGCAAGCAGCGTGGCGGCTTCAAGTCGATCGAGGAGCTGACGGAGGTGAAGGGGATCGGCCCGGCGGCTCTCGAGCGCCTGCGGCCCTTCGTCAGCACCGAAGGCAAGACGACCGCTCAACTCAAATGAAGTCCGGGGGCCGGCGGTGTTGCCGCCGGCCTCCCATCGCCGCCAAGAGGCCGCCCTGGCGCTCGGTCCCCGGGCGAAATATCAATTGCCGGGTGAATTCCTCCACCGCGCGATGGCTGGCGACTGCGCTGATTGCCGTGTCCTGGGCTGACGTGTCCGCCGGCAGCGATTCGCCGGCTTCATCGCCGCCGGTCGCTCTGGGCCTTCGAGTCGTTTCGATGAACCCGTCGCTCACCCAGATGCTGATCGCGCTCGACGCGCAACACCTGCTCGTCGGTGTCGACGAGTACTCGGCCGACCACGAATCGGCGGTCGCCGCGCTTCCGCGCGTCGGGGGGCTGTTCAATCCGAGCCTGGAAGCGGTGGTGGCGCTCGAACCGGATCTGGTGATCGTCGTTCCCAGCGTGCAGCAGCGCGATTTTCGCACGCGGCTGCGCGAACTCGGCGTCGAGGTGATCGAACTCGGGGGCGATACGTTGGATCAGATCCTGGGGTCGATCCAAACGCTCGGAGATCGGATCGGTCGTTCCCAGATGGCTCGCGAACGCATCGCGGCGATCCAACGTACCTGGACCGACGTCGCGCGTGAGGCTTCGCTTCGACCCCGACGCTCAGCCGTGCTGATCATCCAGCGCGATCCACTCTATCTGGTGGGTGGCGGGAGCTATCTGAATTCGATGCTCGATGCGGCCGGTCTCGACAACGCAGCCGCCGAATATTCTGACGCCTATCCCCGGGTTTCGCTCGAATGGCTGATTGCCGTCGGACCGCAGCTGATCATCGACAGCAGCGCGGATCCCGTCGCCGCGGCCGACCACTGGTCGCGTTGGTCTTCGATCCCGGCGGTTGCGGAGGGCCGGGTGGTTGCGGTTCCCCAGAGCCTGGTCACGCTGCCCGGCCCCGATCTGGACCGTTCCCTGCGCGCGCTGGTCGCTGCGATCCGCAGTGCGGACGAAATCTCGGACAGCAGTGACGGAGCCGAGCCCCGGTGAAGATCCTGACGCCGATGCGGACCTTGACGTCGCTCTGTGTACTCGGCGCAATCCTGCTCGGCGCACTGATGCTGGGACTCACCGCGGGGCCGAGCGGCCTCGGTGTCGGCGAGATCCTCTCGGTGCTCGCGGATCGCGATGCCACTGGGCCCGCCGCAGATATCGTGCTGCGCGTGCGACTTCCGCGGGTGTTGCTCGGCGCGCTCGTCGGCGCATGTCTCGCGGTATCGGGAGTGTTGTTCCAGGCGATGCTGCGCAATCCGCTCGCCGACCCCTACGTGTTGGGGGTGTCCGGCGGCGCCGCGCTCGGCGGCATTCTCGTGCTGAGTCTCGGTTCTGCGGTCGGGTTGGGATATGAGGCGGTTCCGCCCGCTGCGTTTGGAGGTTGTCTGATCACGACCGCAATTCTCTACGCGATCGCGGGCGTGAACGCGCGGGTCTCTACGACGAGCCTGCTGCTGACGGGCGTGGTCTTCAACGCATTTGCGTCGGCGGCGATCGTGTTTTTGGCATCGATGGCCGGCCTGACGGAGGGTGCGAGCATCTTCTTGTGGTTGATCGGAAGTCTCTCCTCGATTCGGATCGAGATGTCGGGTTGGGTTGCGGCGTTCCTGGTGCTCGGGCTCGGTTCGACGCTTCCGCTCGCGCGCAGCCTGAATCTCTCGGCGCTCGGGGGCGAATCCGCCGAACAGCTCGGCGTCGACATCGATCGCCAGCGACGCGTCGTGCTGATCGCGAGTTCCCTGATGGTGGGTGCGGCCGTGTCGGTCGCCGGATTGATCGGCTTCGTCGGGCTCATCATTCCACACCTGCTGCGGCTCATTCTCGGCCCCGATCACCGTCTGCTGATTCCCGCTTCGGCATTGGGCGGCGCGGCCTTCCTGGTGATCTGCGATGCGATCGCGCGCACCATTCTCGATGGCCGCGAGCTTCCCGTCGGCGCGATCACCGCGCTCGCAGGTGGCCCGCTCTTTCTCTGGTTGCTGAGGCGTTATCACCAGAGAGTGTTGACATGACTGGCGTCGCGCTGTCTTTCGAAGATGTTGCGCTGGGGTTTGGTGAGCGCGAGGTACTGAAGGGTGTCAGCCTCGAGGTACCCGAGGGCGCGGTGGTCGCACTCGCAGGCCGCAATGGCGCCGGCAAGACGACGCTGTTGCGTGTTGCTTCCCGGATACTGCGCCCGAGTGCGGGCCGGGTCTTGATCCGGGGTGCGCCGATCGAGGGGCTCTCCCGCCGAGACCTCGCGAAGGAACTCGCGGTGGTTCCCCAGGACACACCGATTTCCTTTCCGTTTCGGGTGATCGAAGTCGTCCTGATGGGCCGTTCACCGCATCTGGGGGTGCTCGGTTTCGAATCCCGTGCGGACGTCGCCTTGGCGCGAGACGTGATGGCGCGCGTGGGCATCGAAGCGTTCGCGAATCGATCGATTCTCGAGCTTTCGGGAGGCGAGCGGCAGCTCGTCCTGATCGCGCGGGCGCTGGCTCAGGAACCGAGGATCCTGCTGCTGGACGAACCGACCGCTCATCTGGATATTGCGCATCGCGTCGCTGTCCTCGATCTGGTTCGGGATTTCGCGCGAGAGGGTCGCAGCGCGCTGGTGATTTCCCACGATCTCGCACTGTCTGCCCGCGCGTCCGACCGCCTCGCACTGCTCGCCGAGGGTCGGGTACTCGACAGCGGCAGGCCAGCAGACGTGCTGACCCCGGACAATCTGATGGCTGCCTTCGGCATCCGCGCCGACGTGATCCAGGCGCCGGACGGCAGCCCGCTGGTGGTTCCCCGGAGCGCGGCCGTGGACGCCATGAGCTAGCTTCCTCCGCCCCGCGACTCGCCCAGGAGGAAGCATGGCGGAAGTCACCATTGCAGCAGTGTCGGCCCGGGAAATTCTCGATTCCCGCGGCAATCCCACGGTTGCAGTCGAGATCACCACGTCACAGGGGAAGCGGGCGAGCGCTGCCGTTCCATCCGGCGCTTCGACGGGATCGCGCGAAGCACTCGAACTTCGCGATGCCGATCCGAATCGATATCGCGGCAAGGGCGTGCTGAAGGCCGTCGCGAATGCGAACGGCGAACTCGCGCGAGAAGTGATCGGCCGCCCCCTCGGAGGCCTCGACGAGCAGGCCGCGCTGGATCGCGCAATGATCGAAATCGACGGTACCGACACAAAATCTCGTCTTGGAGCGAATGCGATCCTGGGGATATCGCTCGCCGCCGCCCACGCCGCCGCGGACACGGCGGGCGTGCCGCTCTATCGGTTTCTCGGCGGTGACGCCGCGTGGCGGCTGCCGGCCCCGATGATGAACGTGATCAACGGAGGAGCCCACGCAGACAACACCGTCGACCTGCAGGAATTCATGATCTTCCCCGTCGGCGCGCCGAACTTCGCGGAGGCGATCCGCTGGGGGACGGAGATCTTCCACACGCTGCGGGATGTTCTTGCCGAGCGGGGATTCGCAACCGCGGTGGGTGACGAAGGGGGCTTTGCGCCCGATCTTTCGAGCAACCGTGAAGCGATCGAACTGGTGCTCCGCGCGATCGAGAAGGCCGGCTACGAGCCCGGGAATCAGGTGGCGATCGCGCTCGATCCCGCCGCCAGCGAATTCTACGAGAATGGGAAATACGTGTTGGCCGGAGAGGGCGCGACGAAGAGCACGGAAGAGATGATCGCGTTCTGGGAAGAATGGGTGGCCCGCTATCCGATCGTTTCCATCGAGGACGGGCTCGCCGAAGGCGACTGGGAGGGCTGGTCTGCGTTGACGAAATCGCTGGGTGATCGAATCCAGCTCGTCGGCGACGATCTCTTCGTCACCAATCCAGCCATACTCGATCGCGGGATTCGCGAGGGCGCAGCGAACGCGATCCTGATCAAGCTGAATCAGATCGGAACGCTCAGCGAGACGCTCGAAGCCATCCAAAGAGCCCGAGAAGCGGGGTTTGCGGCGGTGGTTTCCCACCGCTCGGGCGAGACCGAGGACACGTCGATCGCCGATCTCGCGGTGGGTTCGGATTGCGGCCAGATCAAAACGGGTTCACTGTGTCGGACCGACCGGGTTTGCAAGTACAATCGGCTGCTCTACATCGAACAAGAACTCGGGGATCGCGCCGGCTACGCGGCGCGCAGCGGACTCGCCGGAGTTGCAGGTTGATCGTCACGGCTCGATTTTGCTCGGTTCGCAGCGTGCTGAGGGTCGCTGTCGCGCTCTGCATCGCGGCCGGCGCGGCGGGTGCGGCGATCCCCAACGCCGAAAAAATTGCGGATGCCGTCGCCGAAACGAACCGACTTTCGGGCCGATCGGCTCCCGTGTTGTTGGAGGTCACGCTCAAGATCGGTGACGGCGAGCCCGTCGGGACGGGCGTCCTGGCGAGCCACCCCACCGGGCTGGCCCGACTGGAGTTGCGCAGCCGTCGCGGCTTCGTCGAGCGCCACCTGTTGCAGGGCAGTGCCTACACGGCGAGCCGTGACGGCGCGTTGTTGAACCCCCCCCACCCGTTTCTCCCGCCGACTTTCTTCCTCCAGGCGCAATCCGGCGCAGCGTTTCGGGCCGCACTCGCGAGTTACGGCGTGGCAGCCGGAGAGGTGGTCCTCGGCCGGGTCGCAGGCCGCGACTGCTACGTGTTTGGCGGCCGACTGGCGCGCGGCGCGGATGGAGAAGAGCGGATGCTGCCATCCGTGTGGGTGGATCTGGAGACCTATCAGATCGTGCAGATCGATCGTCCGGGCGGGGTGCGGTTTCGCTTCGGTCCGACCACGGACTTCGAGGGAATCCAGGCGCCGAGTTGGATCGAAGTCGTCTCGCCCGGCCAGCCCAATGCCCGGCTCGACGTGATTCGGGTCGCGCCCGCGAACGCCCCGGCCGCCGCTTTCGGAATGGACTGGCTCACTTCCCCCGCCAATCCCTGAGCGCCGGTTTCCCGAATCCAAGCGCTGCCCGCTGCGCCCGGGCGCTCGTTCCAGAGCGCCAGGTTGAATTTTTTCGCTTCTTCGCAATTCAGGGCTAATGGAACTCCGCAGCAATACCGAACAGTCCTCCCGAACGTTGGCCGGGCGAAATCCCTAGCGATTCAACTGGCTTCGGAGACCGGCTTTCACATTGCCGAGCACCCGCCTGCGCCGGGGGGCGCAAGCGGGTGATCGGCCGATGTCGGAGGAAGCGATGGCATCCAAACAGCAATTGAACGTTCTCGTAGTCGATCACGACGAGGGCAGCAACGTACAGATCAAGGACGTTCTGACCAGCGAGGGTTACCAGGCGGAAGTGCTGAACGATTCCGAGCAGGTGGTCGAAGCCGTCAAACAGGGTCGCTATCAGATGGTGATCCTGGACGTTTCACCGCCCGAGGGGCGCGGTATCGAGCTGCTCGAGCGAATCCGCAGCGCGGATTCCGATATCTGTGTGATCGCAATGACGGGCCTTCCGACGGTCGATGCGGCGGTTCGCACGCTCAAGAACCACGCATTCGACTATCTCCAGAAACCGCTCGAGATGGCTGAACTCCGCGCGGTGATCCAGAGCGCGATCCGTGAAAAGGGATTGCTCGTCGATCTCGAGACCCGGCTCAATCAGGTGGTCGGCAAGCGGCTGCGCGAGAAGCGTTCCGCGGCGCAACTCACCCTGAAGCAGCTCGCCAACCGAACCGGGCTTTCCGTCAGCCTGATCTCGCAGATCGAGTTGGGGAAGAGCGCGGCTTCGATGTCGACGCTGCACAAGCTCGCCACCGCGCTTCAGGTCCGGATGACCTACTTCTTCGAGACCGTCTAGCGCGGGATCGCGCGCGAAGACCGGGCCTCCCGGGGGGTTCCTGGGCGGGCGGCGGGCATCCGCCGCCCGCCGGAAACCGCGCTGCGCTCAGGCGTGGCGACAGGCTCTCAGGAGTTCGCCTTTACGGTCAGGACCGGGCATGGCGCCTTCTGGACGACCCGCTCGGCGATGCTCCCGAGCAACAGGTGCTTGAGGCCCGAAAGACCGTGGGTGCCGATCACGATCAGGTCGACGCCGCGCTCGCTGGCTTCGTCGATGATCGCCGTCGCCGCGTAGCCCTCGCGGGCCACCGACTCCACCGAGTGTCCACTCTCTCGGAGTTCCGCTTCGTAGCGCGCGAGAGACGCCTCTGCCTCGGACTTCACATTCGCCCAGAAATCGGGCGGGAGATAGGCACCCTCGAGCTGTTGGAACTCGACCGGCAGGTGGTAGGCGTGGAAGAGCACCAGCTTGCTCTGAGGCGCACTGGCCAGGTGGGCCGCCCACTCGATGACGGCGCGGGCGTTGTCCGAGAAGTCGATCGGGACGAGAATCGTGCGGATTTCGATGGCCATTCGAAAAGCGTGCACTCGATTGGTGCTTTCGTCCAGTAGAATTTGACGAGCGCGGGGCGCCGTCTTACCGTGTCGCGCCTCCGGAGAGAATCAACCGGATCGTGGGGCCGTAGCTCAATTGGGAGAGCGCCGCGTTCGCAACGCGGAGGTTGGCGGTTCGATCCCGCTCGGCTCCACCAACACCACAGCCGCGCGCTCTCGCGCGCTGCGCTCCTTGCGAATGCGTTCGCATAACTTCCGGATTGGGCTGCGCGCCCGAGCAGATCTATGCTCGGGCGCGCGGATCGGATCGCCTGGATGCCCGGACCGAGGGCCTTTGGCGAGCGCGCGTGAAGAGCCAAGGAGGCGCTTTTGAAGGCGATTCCCGCCATCGTCGCCGCCGGCGACCGAAGGGCTGCGAAGGCGGTCTACGGTCGGAGCAAGGTGTATCTCGAGCTCGGCGGACGCCCACTCGTCGCCCATGTGGTGGCGGCGCTGCAGGACGTACCCGAGGTCTCCGAGGTCTGGGTCGTCGGCAACGCCGAGCGCCTGCGCGCGGTCTTCGCGCGCGAAGAACTCAAGCGGGAACTCCGCAAGCCGCTCCGGATCGTTCCCCAGTTCCGAAATCTCTACGAGAACCTCTGGCAGACCTATCGCCGGCTGCTCGGCGGAGCCGGGTCAGACGGGCGAGACCCCGAACCCGCGGATGAGCAGGATCTCGTGCTCTACCTCTCGGCCGATCTGCCATTCGCGACGCCACAGGAGATTTCGCAGTTCATCCATCGTTCGATCGAGCTCGACTGCGACTACGCGTGTGGGCTAGTGACCGAAGAGTCGATGCAGGGCTTCTACCCCAAGGCCCCGGGTGAGCCTGGCATCCGCATGGCCTACTTCAACCTGCGCGAAGGCCGCTTTCGGATCAGCAACCTGCACCTGGTGAAGCCCGCCCGGATCGTCAATCGCTCCTACGTCGAGGAGATGTACGAGCACCGCTATCAAAAACAATTTGGCAATATCGTCGGCCTCGCGACGAGGTTGGTGCGGAGCGAGGAAGGTGGGCTGCGCATCCTCCGCTACTACATCCTGATCCATCTCGCGGGCTTCGCAAATCGGCGGGGTTGGCGACGGTTGGCGGATTGGCTTCGCGCCTGGATTCCGCTCGACCGCGTGGCGGAGACGGTCAGCTCGCTGCTGCGCGCAGACTTCCGCTTCGCGGTGACGGACATCGGGGGCTGCGCGCTCGATATCGACAAAGAGAAGGACTACGACGTCGCCGCACTCGCTTTCGACGCGTGGAAGGCCGCCCAGCGCGAAAGGGCGGAACGCTACGCCGCAGGGCTATCCGTCGGATCGGAGGCGGCTGTGGGCAAACCAGGGGAATCGGCTTGAGCGATGCGGGCTTGAGCGATGCGGATCGAGCGGCCGAGCGAGCGGCAGCCGTTCGCGCGGGTGCGGGAATCTTTCGCCTGTCCGGGCGCGGGCTGATCGAGGTGGGCGGCGGTGATCGCGTGCGCTGGCTCGATGGGATGCTGTCCAATGACGTCACCCGCTTGAAGCCTGGCGACGCGCATTCCGGCTGTTATGCGACGACGCTCACCGCCAAGGGCAGAATCGTCGCCGATCTGCACGTCCTGGTCCGCGACGCGGTCTTCTGGCTCGAAACCGCAGCCGCTGCCGTCGCCCCGCTGTTGGAACATTTCGAGCGCCATCTGATCGCAGACGACGTCGCGCTGCGCGACATCGGTGCGAGCGTCGATCGGCTCAGCGTGGAGGGGCCGCTTGCGGGGCAGCTGCTCGAGCGCGCCGCAAGAGCCCCGCTCGATCTCGCGGCCGACTGCTGCAAAGTACTTCGGATCGGCGCGATCGAAGTCGTCGCGGCGCGTTACGGCTGGTCGGGTGAGATCGGTTTCCAGCTGCTGGTGCCCGCCGGCGGCGCCGAGGCCGTCGCCAGCGAGATCGAAGCGGCCGGATCCGGATCGCTGTTGCCAAGAATGGGTGAAAAAGCCCTCGAAATTTTGCGAATCGAAGCCGGAATTCCGCGGTTCGGTGCCGAAATCGACGAGACGATCTTGCCCGCGGAGGCCCGGCTCGAGCGCGCCATCTCCCGCTCGAAAGGTTGTTATGTGGGTCAGGAGGTGGTCGCTCGGATGGAGGCGGCGGGCCGGGTGAGTCATCTACTCGTGGGTCTCGCGATCGCTGACGGCCCGATTCCGGAGCCCGGCACCGAAATCAGCGCGGGCGGAAAACGGGTGGGCGAGGTGACGAGTAGTTGTCGCTCCGCGCTCGCGGGTTCGATCGCACTCGGCTTCGTGCGCGCGGCTTGCGCCGCCACCGGGACCGAGCTCTGGCTGGCCGACCGCCGCGTGCATGTCGCCGCGCTGCCGTTTGCGGGCCCCGGAGCTACCGCAGCGTGAATCGGAGTCAGCGCGGAACGCTGCTGATCCTCGCGAAGGAGCCCAGACCCGGGCGGGTCAAGACCCGAATGGTGCCGCCGCTCTCCCCGCAACAGGCGTCCGATCTCTACGGCGAGATGCTGCAAGACGTGCTGATCGCTTCCGGTCGGATCGCGCTCGAAATCGGACTCGCCCCGGTTTTGGTCGTCGATCCGCCCGATGCTGCGGCGGCACTCGCGCGCCGCGCACCGACGGAGTTCCGCGTCGTCCCCCAGCGGGGAGCCGATCTCGGCGCCAGAATGGAGTGGGCGATTCGGGAGGCTGCCGCGACCGGCGCAAGTCGAATCCTGCTGCGCGGCAGTGACAGTCCAA
>Ga0210102_1000099_pt1 | contig 24781 bp, 22 predicted proteins | sample RushOxbow_ThreeS_4_FD_185563 | JGI IMG/M metagenome (GOLD analysis project Ga0210102, IMG submission 185563) | Wetland microbial communities from San Francisco Bay, California, USA, that impact long-term carbon sequestration -... | ecosystem: Environmental > Aquatic > Marine > Wetlands ...
ATACCATGTATAATGCGCAGCAAGGTTTCTGTTTCGCATCGTCCGGTTAGCGTCTCAGTCGTTTCGCGGTCCATCCTGGACCGTCGAATCACCCAGCCTGGAATTGCATCTGCCTGAACCGGTTTGGAAGGCTCGCGCCTTCCCGGGCCGATCTCAGGAGAAAGTCATTACTACGTCATTTGAAAACCTCGGCCTGTCGGCCGAGCTGCTCCGCGCTGTCGCCGAGCAGGGTTACACCGAACCCACCCCCATCCAGGCGCAGGCCATCCCGATCGTGCTCTCCGGGCGCGATCTGCTCGGCGCGGCGCAGACCGGCACCGGCAAGACCGCCGGTTTCACCCTGCCGCTGTTGCAACGACTCGCGACGGGTGCGAATTCGAGCGCCTCGCCCGCACGCCATCCCGTCAGGGCGCTGATCCTGGTGCCGACCCGCGAGCTTGCGGCGCAGGTGCAGGAAAGCGTCCGCGCCTATGGCAGGCACCTCAAGGTGCGCTCGACCGTGATTTTCGGCGGCGTCGGCTTCAACCCGCAGGCCATGGAATTGCGCCGCGGCGTGGACATCGTCGTCGCGACGCCGGGGCGCCTGCTCGATCACGTCGAGCAGCGCACGATCGACCTGCGCCAGGTCGAGGTGCTGGTGCTGGACGAGGCCGACCGCATGCTCGACATGGGCTTCATCCCCGCCATCCGCCGCATCCTCGCGCTGCTGCCCGCGAAGCGCCAGAACCTGCTGTTCTCGGCGACCTTTCCCGACGAGATTCGCAAGCTCGCCGGCTCGTTCATGCGCGATCCGGCCACGGTCGAGGTGGCGCCGCGCAACCGCCCGATCGAGCTCATCTCCCAGGTCGCCTACCCCGTGCACCGGGACCGCAAGCGCGAGCTGCTCGCGCACCTCGTGAAGTCCGGCGACTGGCGCCAGGTGCTGGTGTTTACCCGCACCAAGCACGGCGCGAACCGGCTCGCCCAGCAGCTCGAGCGCGACGGCATCGAGGCCGACGCGATCCACGGCAACAAGAGCCAGCCGGCGCGCACGCGCGCGCTGAAACGCTTCAAGGACAACGAGCTGCAGGTGCTGGTCGCGACCGACATCGCGTCGCGCGGGCTCGACATCGAGGAGCTGCCGCACGTCGTGAACTACGACCTGCCGCACGTCGCGGAGGATTACGTGCACCGCATCGGCCGCACCGGCCGCGCGGGCGCCTCGGGCGAGGCGGTGACGCTGGTGAGCGCCGAGGACCGCCCCCTGCTCGCCGCGATCGAGCGCCTGATCAACCGGCGCATCGAGCAACGGACCCTCGCCGGTTTCGAGCCGGGATCGTCGTATCACGCGGCGCCACGGCACGAGCCGCAAAGGCAGCAGCAGCGTCATGAGCGCGGACGGCAGGCCTCCGGCCAGCAGCATCACCGCAAGGGCGGCAACCAGCCGCAGCATAACCGGCACGAGCGCCGGCACGAACCGCACGCCTTCACTCAGGGCTCGTCGTCAGGCCACGCCGGGCGCCCGGAGACCCAACAACCCGCGCAACTGCACCAGCACTCCCAGCACAGCGACCGGCAACCCGCTCCGCAGCGCGCTCAGACACAGCCGTCTCCGGCGTTATTCGGCACCTACCGCCGAAAAGCCGGCTGACGGCAAGCCGCTCCGGTGCGCAAGGCGCGAAATCCTCGCGCCTTTTTGATTTTCATCAAACTCGTTCAAACAAGCAGTTAGAAACCGGTGCTCAACCGGAGTATCATTATTTTTGGACGCCGAGTCGTGCTCTAAGGGAGGAGTACCAGAAGCAATATGAAGCTCACCGATACCGGCTTCGCGCTGCCCCCTCAGCAGGTCACGCTCGACGTGCTGCTCGAGAAATACGCCAAAGGCGACGAGAAGAACGTCGAAACCGTGCGCCGGCGCATCGCGCGCGCGCTCGCCGCGGTCGAAAAAGACCCCGCGCGCTGGGAGCCGGTGTTCTACGAGGCGCTCGAGAACGGTTTCATCCCCGGCGGGCGCGTCAACTCCGCGGCGGGCACGCAGCTCCAGGCGACGCTCATCAACTGCTTCGTGCAGCCGGTGGGCGACTCGGTGTCCGAGACGGTGGACGGCAAGCCCGGCATCTACGTCGCCCTCATGGAGTCGGCGGAGACGATGCGCCGGGGCGGCGGCGTCGGCTACGACTTCTCGGCGATCCGCCCGCGCGGCGCGCGGGTGCGCGGCACCGACAGCACCGCGAGCGGCCCGGTGTCCTACATGCGCGTCTTCGACAAGAGCTGCGAGACGGTGGAGTCCGCCGGCTCGCGCCGCGGCGCGCAGATGGGGATACTGCGCTGCGACCACCCCGACATCGAGGATTTCATCCACGCCAAGGACCAAGGTGAGCTGAAGAACTTCAATGTAAGCGTGGCGGTGACCGATGCCTTCATGCGCGCGGTCGAAGCCGACGGTGACTGGGAGCTCGTGCACAAGCAGCCGCCCGCGCCCGATTTCGAGGGCGCGCCGGGGCAGCGCCCCGATGGCCTGTGGGTCTACCGCAGGGTCAAGGCGCGCGAGCTCTGGCGGCAAATCATGGAGTCCACCTACGATCACGCCGAGCCGGGCGTGTTCTTCATCGACCGCGCGAACGCGGACAACAATCTCTCCTATGTGGAGAGAATCGAGTCGACCAACCCCTGTGGCGAGCAACCTCTTCCTTCCTACGGTTGCTGCTGCCTCGGCTCGATCAACCTGACGCCGTTCGTGCGCGAGCCATTCAGCGCAAGGGCGCGCTTCGATTTCGAGGCGTTCGGGAAAGTCGTGCGGCCCGCGGTGCGCATGCTCGACAACGTGCTCGACGCGACCGTGTGGCCGATCAGGCAACAGCACGAAGAAGCGCGCGCCAAGCGCCGCGTGGGGCTCGGCTTCACCGGGCTGGGCGACGCGCTCGTCATGCTGGGACTGCGCTACGACACCGACGAGGCGCGCCGCATGGGGGCGAGGATCGCCGAAGCGATGCGCGACGAGGCCTACGCGGCGTCGGTCGAGCTCGCGAAGGAAAAGGGCTCCTTCCCGCTGCTCGATGCCGAAAAGTATCTCGCCGTGCCGCGCTTCGCCTCGCGCCTGCCGGAGCGGCTGAAGGACGGGATCCGCGCGCACGGCATCCGCAACAGCCACCTGCTCTCGATCGCCCCCACCGGCACGATATCGCTCGCGTTCGCGGACAACGCCTCGAACGGCATCGAGCCGCCCTACGCCTGGACCTACCAGCGCAAGAAGCGCATGGCCGACGGCTCGATGAAGACCTACGACGTCGAGGACCACGCATGGCGGCTCTACCGGCACCTCGGCGGGGACATGGAAAAGCTTTCGGGCGCGTTCGTCACCGCGATGGACATCTCGGCGCTCGATCACATGCGGATGGTGGCGGCGGTCGCGCCGTACGTGGACTCCGCGATCAGCAAGACCGTCAACGTGCCCGAGGAGTATCCCTACGAGCAGTTCCGGAACCTCTACCTCGAGGCCTGGCACGCGGGGCTGAAGGGAATCACCACCTACCGTCCCAACAAGGTGCTGGGATCGGTGCTCTCGGTCGCACCCGAAGCCGAGCAGCCGAGCGACCTCGACACCAGCGCCGACCGGCGCATCCGGCTGGAAGCGGCGCCGCAACCCGCCCTCGCCAGCCTGCGCTGGCCGGGGCGGCCGAAGCTCGCCGCCGGCAATCCGTCCTGGACCTACATGGTGGAGTCGCCGTTCGGCCAGTTCGGGATCTTCGTCGGCCACGTCGAGAACGGCGAACCGTTCCCGTTCGAGGTCTGGGTCAACGGCACCGAGCAGCCGCGTGGGCTCGGCGCGGTGGCGAAGACCCTTTCGATGGACATGCGCGCGCAGGACAAGGCCTGGCTCAAGATGAAGCTCGAGATCCTCGCGCGCACGGCGGGCGACGACGCCTTCGACTGCCCGATGCCGCCCGACGGCGAGTTGCGGCGCGTGCCGAGCCTGGTCGCGGCGTTCGCGCGCATCGTGCGCTACCGGGTGGACGAGCTGGGGGCGTTCTCGAAAGTGGATGGCAATTCGCCGGTGCTCGACGCGCTGTACGCCAAGAAGGAACCCAAGACCGGGACCGACGGCACGATGTCGTGGACGGTGGACGTGTTGAATCCGCGCGCCGGCGATGACTTCCTGCTGATCCTCAAGGAACTGATGCTTCCGGGCGGCCACCGCCGCCCGTACTCGGTATGGATGGCGGGCGAATACCCGCGCGCGCTCGACGGCCTGTGCAAGCTGCTCTCGCTCGACATGCGCGTGATCGACCCGGCGTGGATCGGCATGAAGCTGCGCAAGCTCCTGAATTACGCGGAGCCGCTCGGCGACTTCATGGCGCGGGTGCCGGGGGAGCAGAAACAGCAGAATTTCCCGAGCACGATCGCCTACTGCGCGCGCCTCATCATGCACCGCTACTCGATGCTCGGCGTGCTCGACGAACGCGGCTACCCGCTCTCCGAGATGGGCGTGCTGGAGATCCCCGAGGACGACCGGATGCCGGTGCGCGAGGGCGCCGCCTATCGCGTCCTGCACGGCAAGCGCTGCGCGGAATGCGGCAACGCGGCGGTAATCCACAAGGACGGCTGCGAATTCTGCACGGCGTGCGGGGCCATCGGCGCCTGCGGGTAAACTTGTCAACCGATCGGCAGTCCAATGCGCTATTGCCGTCGGCATCCCGACCAAGATAGGAGGAAAAAATGCCCGCTCGCCCCGGCCTCATCCGTACCCTGACCCTGCTCGCCCTCGTCGGCGGCGCCCTCGCGGTCGCGGTGCCGCTGAATTCCTATGGTGACCCCCCGCCCTGGGCGCCGGCGCACGGCAAGCGCAAGAAGGGCGATCCCTACAACGGGTACACCGGCAAGAAGTGGGACAAGCACTACGGCGTGATCAACGGCCGCTGCAACCGCGAGGCAGTGGGCGCAGTCGTCGGCGCGGCCGCGGGCGGTGCCATCGGCTCCCAGGTCGGCAAGGGGGAGAACCGGTCGATCGCGATTGTCATCGGCTCGGTCGCCGGCGCGGTCATCGGCGCGAAGATCGGACGCAACATGGACGAGACCGATCGCGCCTGCGTCGGCCACTCGCTCGAGCTGGTGGGCGACAAGAAAGCGGTCACCTGGACCAGCGCCGATAAACGCAGGACCTACCGGCTGACCCCGCTACGCGGCTTCGAGCAGGAAGGCGCGAGATGCCGCGAGTTCGACCTGAGGATCACCACCGACGGCGGCAGGCAGACGAACCGGGTCAAGGCCTGCCCGGGCGGCGACGGCACCTGGCGCCTTCTCGGCTGACCGCGCGAAGCGGGTGACCGGCGGCGCGCGACGGGGCTCTCCGCGCGAGCCGCGAGTCGCGCGCCGTCAGGCGCGGTGCTTGCCGACGTGCCAGCCGTGTGACGCGAGATATTTCTCCCCGACCTCGATCGGCTCCTCCTCGAGCGGGGTGGCCATCGTGTCATTCCAGCGGTTGAGAAAGCCGAAGAGCGCGATGACGCCAACGATCTCGACGATCTGTTCGTCGCTCCAGTGGCGCTTGAGCCTCGCGAATGATGCGTCGGTGACGGCGTTCGGCTGCGCCGCGGCCTCGATCGCGAAATCGAGCGCGGCGCGCTCGGCCTCGCTGTAGAGCGGGCTCGTGCGGTAGTCCCATACCGCGGCGAGCTTCTTGTCGTCGATTCCGAACCGGAGCGACCCCCCGGCGGTGTGCGCCATTCAGTAATGGCAGCCGTGGCTGCGGCTCGCGACGTGGGCAATGAGGCGCTTGAAGCCGCGGTCGACCTCGCCCTCGGGATCCCACACCGCCGCGGTCAGCGCGGTGAATGCCCGCACGAGCTTCGGCCGGCGCTGCATGATGAGCACGCTGTTCGGCACGAAGCCGAGCGTCTTGCCGTAGAGCGCGGCGAGATCGTTCAATTCCCGGGACAGTGGCAGCGGCGCAAGTCGCGGCATGTATCACTCCTGCTGTGTGTGGATGGCCGCGCTGAAGATAGCACGGGCTGCGCGCGCCTCACAATGCCGTAACGCTGTACAATTCCGCGCGTGCAGGAAATCCGCCGTCAATTGAGCGAGGCCCGCGTCGAAAGCGATCCCGTCGCGCAGTTTGCGCAGTGGTACGAGCGCGCGCAGGCGGAGGTGAAGCCGCTGCCGGAAGCGGTCGCGCTCGCCACGGCGACCCGCGCGGGCCATCCGTCGCTGCGCACGGTGCTGCTGAAGGATTTCGACGCGCACGGCTTCGTGTTCTACACCAACTACCGCAGCCGCAAGGGGCGCGAGCTGGCGCGCAACCCGCGCGCGACGCTGCTGTTCTATTGGGGCATTCTCCAACGCCAGGTACGCGTCGACGGGCGTGTGGAACGGGTGCCGGCGCGCGATTCGGACGCATATTTCGCGACGCGGCCGCGCGGCAGCCAGCTCACGGCGTGGGCCTCACCGCAAAGCTCCGTCGTGGCGAACCGCAACGCGCTCACGCGCCGCTTCGAGGCCTTTGCCCGGAAGTACCACGATGCCGTGCCACGCCCGCCGTATTGGGGCGGCTACCGGCTGGTGCCGGACGCTATCGAATTCTGGCAGGGCGGCGAGGATCGCCTGCACGACCGCATCCTCTACCGCCGCGCGCGCAGCGGGCGCTGGCGGATCGAGCGGCTGGCGCCCTAAGACCGGTGACCCGTGACCGGTAATCGCTGCCGCCTCGAAATTCCTCGCGTACTGCTTACCGCCCACTCTTTGCGATCGACATGCGCGCGTTGCTGAGGGCGCTTGCACTGCCCGTGGTCCCGGTGGCGATCCTCGCGGCGGGCTTTGCGCTCGTCATCTACGCCGCGGCACTGCCACGCGCGTTCGCGGGGTTCATCATATACAGCCCCCACATCATGTTCGCTCTCGGCATCGCGCTCGCGGTCGGCTACGGTCGCGGCCGCGCGGTATTTGCCCTGCTCGTCCTGGCCACCGCCTACGCGGCGCGGCAATGGTGGTTGCAGGAGGGCGTCGACGGGTTTCATGCGCGCGCGATCTACGCCGCGCTCGCTGTCTTCGTACCGCTCGATCTGGCTCTGCTGTCGCTGCTGCCCGAGCGCGGCGTGCTCAACCGCCACGGGGCACTGCGCTTCGGCGTGCTCCTGGCGCAGATCGCGATCACGGCCTGGGTGTTTGTTGCGGGCCGCGCCGATCTCGTCGACCTGGCGTACCAGAAGGTCCTCGACCCGATCCCGCTCAGTGCCGGGCGCCTGCCGCAGTCCGCGATCCTCGCCATCGCACTGAGCTTCGCCGTCGCAGCGGTCGCCGCGTTCGTCCGGCGTTCCCACCTGAACGCGAGTTTCGCGGGGGCGATAGCGGCGTTTGCCATAGCCGCGCACGTCCCCAACGCATACGTCACGTTTGCGAGTTTCATCGCCGCCGCGGAGCTGATGGTGGCGATCGCGGTGCTGCAAGACACCCATCGCATGGCGTTCCGCGACGAGCTGACCGGCATCCCCAGCCGGCGCGCGCTGAACGAGCAGCTGGCGGCGCTCGGCAACCGCTACACCGTCGCGATGCTCGATGTGGACCACTTCAAGAAATTCAACGATACCTACGGGCACGACCTCGGCGACCAGGTTCTGAAGATGGTGGCGGCGCACATTGCCCGCGTGAGTGGAGGCGGCAAGGCATTTCGCTACGGAGGCGAGGAGTTCACCGTGCTGTTTCCGGGAAAGGACGCGGAAGATGCGATCCCGTACCTGGAAGCGGTGCGCGAGGACATCGAGTCCTACCGGATGGCGCTGCGCGGAGCCGACCGCCCGGCGCAAACCAGGCGCACCAGGCGCCAGAAAGGCGGATGGCGGGATAAACGGGGGGTGTCGGTGACGGTGAGTATCGGCGTGGCGGAAAAGAACGGGCGCTCCGCCACGCCGCAGGCGGTGATCGAGGCCGCCGACCGCGCGCTCTACCGTGCCAAGGAAAAGGGCCGCAACCGGTTGAGCCGGTAGTACGACTTCCCGAAGAAAAGATGCCGTTCGTGGTGAGCCTGTCGAACCATGAACGGCTTTGATTCTGTTCGGTCTTCGACAGGCTCAGCCCGAACGCTATCGTGCAAGCGACCTTCGGGACGACCAGCGGTGAACGGCGCAAAAAACGGGGCCGCCGTTCCGCAGCCCCGTTTTCGGAGTATGGCGAACTCTAGCCCAAGTGCTTGCTGACCAGCTTGGTCATGTCGAACATCGAGACCTGCGACTTGCCGCCGAACACGGCGCGCAGCTTGTCATCGGCGTTGATCATGCGCCGGTTGGCCTTGTCCTGCAGGCCGTTGCGCTTGATGTAGGCCCACAGCTTCTTGGTGACCTCGGTGCGCGGCATCGAGCCGCTGCCAATCACCGCCGCGAGCGTCGAGCTCGTGGCCAGCGGCTTCATGAATGCGGCGTTCGGCTTGCGCTTGCCCTTCTTTGCCTTCTTTGCTTTGGCCATTGAGTATCTCCCGTTGAGTGCGCTGACGAGCGCGAGTAAGTGATTAGTTACGCCGTCTATAGAGGAATTCGGCGGATAGAGGATGCCAATGTCCGTGCAACCTTGCAAGCGTTTTTTCCGAGCGTCGCCCCGCGCCGACACCCGCCGCGCCCCCCCCTCGCGCGACCCCGGTCCGCGGGCAGGCGCCGGCCTGGATGGAGGGCGCGCGCTGCCGCGTCGGCGCACGGCCATCTCGGCGCGGCATGAAGTCAAGGACTTATCCGCGTAAGTTCATGTTTCGAATGCCCCGCCGACCGGCGCGCTCGCGGGTGGCGGGCGGCGTGCTGGGAGATGGAACCCGGGGCGGAAACATGCGAGGGCGCGCCGCCCCTTACTGCGACGCCTTGCGCTCGATGTCCTCGAACGTGGTGTGACGGACGTCGGTGCCCTTGACGATGTAGATCACCTGCTCCGCCATGTTCTTGGAATGGTCGCCCATGCGCTCGAGCGAGCGCGCGACCCAGACGATCTCGAGCGCGGTGGAGATAGTGCGCGGGTCCTCCATCATGAAAGTGATGAGCTGGCGCATGATCCCGCGGAATGCTTCGTCGATCGCCGCATCGTCGCGAATCACCTCGGCCGCCGCAACGGCATCGAGCCGGGCAAACGCGTCGAGCGCCTTGCGCAGCATGCCGACGACGGTGCCGCCCGCGCGCCGGATGTCCCCAAGCCGCGGAACCTGCAGCCGCCCGCCCTTGTGGATCTGCTTGCTCACCACCGCGATCTTCTTCGCCTCGTCGCCGACGCGCTCGAGGTCCGTCACCGCCTTGCTCACCCCCATGATCAGGCGCAGATCGCTCGCCGCGGGCTGACGGCGGGCGATGATGTGGCTGCACTCGATGTCGATACTGACCTCGAATCCGTTGACGCGGCGGTCGTTCTCGATCACCTGATCGAGGGCCTCGAGACTGCCGCTGTAGAAGCCGTCGATCGCTGCGAGGATCTGCGACTCGATCAGGCCGCCCATTTGCAGCATGCGGGAGCGCAGCGTCTCGAGATCGACGTCGAATTGCTTGGTCAGGTGCTCGGTTGTGGGCATGGCCCGCTCTCCGTGGTTCGCTAGTGCCGTTCCAACCTGTCTCGCCAAGTTCCGGCAGCGTACCCGCCGGAGACAATCACTGCTCGACGATATCGATGAATTGGCACAAATAGTTGGAACGGCACTAGCCGAAGCGACCGGTGATGTAGTCCTCGGTCTGCTTGATCTTCGGCTTGATGAAGATCGTGTCCGTCGCGTCGAACTCGATCAGCTCGCCGAGGTACATGTACGCGGTGTAGTCGGAGACGCGCGCCGCCTGCTGCATGTTGTGCGTGACGATCAGGATCGTGACCTTCTCCTTGAGCTCGGCAATCAGCTGCTCGATGCTGGCGGTCGCAATCGGATCGAGCGCCGAAGTCGGCTCGTCGAACAGCAGGATTTCCGGGTTGGTGGCGAGCGCCCGCGCGATGCACAGCCGCTGCTGCTGGCCGCCGGAGAGATTGAAGGCAAGGTCGCCCAGGCGATTCTTGACCTCCTCCCACAACGCCGCGCCGCGCAGCGCATCCTCGACTTTCTCGTCGAGCAGCGCGCGCTTGCGCTCGCCGCGCACCCGCAGGCCGTAGGCGACGTTCTCGTAGATCGACTTCGGAAACGGGTTCGGCTTCTGGAACACCATGCTGATGCGCATGCGTACTTCGATCGGATCGACCGCCGGATTGAGGATATTGGTGTTGTCCGGATAGAGCATGATCTGGCCTTCGTAGCGGTTGCCGGGATACAGATCGTGCATGCGGTTGAAGCAGCGCAGGTAGGTGGACTTGCCGCAGCCCGAGGGGCCGATCAGCGCCGTCACCTTCTTATCGTAGATCGGCATGCTGATCGTCTTCAGCGCCTGGAACGCTCCGTAATAGAAGCTCAGCGCCTTGGTCTCGGACTTCGCCGCCGCGGCCGGGCCGGCCGCGGCGGCGGTGACCGATGCGATTACCGGTGCGGGCGTGCCTACCATTTGATGGTCTTTCTCAGTCGATAGCGAATATAGATCGCCAGCGCGTTCATGGAAAGGGTCATCACGACCAGCACCAGGCCGGCCGCGGCTGCGTTGTGGTGGAAAGCCGCCTCGGGGCGCGAGGTCCAGTTGAACATCTGGATCGGCATGACCGTGAACGGGGACATGACCCACTCGAACAGGCCCGCCGGCGGTTCACCGCTGAACGGGGCCGCCGGCAGAAAGGCGATGAAGGTAAGCGCGCCGATGGTGATGACCGGGGCGGTTTCGCCGATGGCGCGCGCCATGCCGATGATGACCCCGGTCATGATGCCGGGTATCGAATACGGCAGGATATGGTGCGAGGTGGTCTGCCACTTGGTCGCGCCGAGCGCGTAGGCGCCTTCGCGGATGACGGCCGGGATGGACCGGATCGCCTCGCGCGTGGCAACGATCACGACGGGCAGGATCAGCAGGCCCAGCGTCAGGCCTGCGGTCAGGATGCTCTGCCCTAACCCCAACCCGTACACGAACAAACCGAGAGCCAGGAGCCCGTAAACGATGGACGGCACTCCCGCGAGATTCGTCACGTTGATCTCGATGAGGTCGGTCATCCAGTTCTTGGGCGCATACTCCTCCAGATACACTCCAGCGCCTATCCCGAGCGGCACGGCGGTGGCGGCGGTGACGATCATCACCAGGGTCGAGCCGACCCAGGCCGAGAGTATCCCTGCCTGGTCCGGCTTGCGCGAGGGAAAGCTGGTGAAGAAGTCCCAGGATATCCGCGGCGCGCCTTCCACCACCATCTGCGTGAACAGCGCGACGAAGGTCAGAACGCCTACCATGAGCGCGAGCACCCCGAGAACGGCGAATACCAGGTCCCACCGCTTGTGGCGCGTGATCAGCACGCGCATGGATTCGAGTCGGGCCGTCTGCTCGCTCATGTTCAGTACGCCTGCCGGTAGCGCTTGCGCAGCAGGTGGCCGAGCACGTTGAAGAAGAGTGTCATCAATGCCAGAGTCAGTCCCGCCGCAAAGATGGTCTGGTAGCCGACGCTGCCGTGCGGCAGATCGCCCAAGGCGACCTGCACGATGTAGGCGGTGATGGTCGCCGCTGGCTCAAGCGGGTTCCAGGTGAGGTTGGGCTGCATACCGGCTGCGACCGCGAGTATCATCGTCTCCCCGACCGCGCGGGAGATGCCGAGGATGTAGGCCGCGGCGATCCCCGAGAACGCGGCGGGCGTCACCACCCGGATCGCCGTCTGGTAGCGCGTCGCGCCCATGGCGTACGAACCCTCCCGCAAAGCCATGGGCACCGCACGCATCGCGTCCTCGCTCACGGAGCTCACGGTGGGGATGATCATGATGCCCATCACGATCCCCGCCGAAAGAAGATTGAAGCCCGGCAGCGACGGAACCAGCACTTGCAGGAGAGGCGTCACGAACAGGAGCGCGAAATAGCCGTAAACAATGGTCGGCACGCCGCTCAGGAGCTCGAGAAACGGCTTCGCGACCTCGCGCACCGTGAACGGCGCAAACTCGGAGAGATAGATCGCGATGATGGTGCCGAGCGGGATCGCGACCACGAGCGCGACCATGGAGCTGACCAGCGTGCCCGAGAGCAGCGGCATGATGCCGTAGTGCGCATCGGCAAAGAGCGGCGTCCACTGGGTATCGGTGAGAAAGTCCCAGAGCGAGACCTGCTGGAAGAACACGAACGATTCCTTCAGCAGTATCACCACGATGCCGATCGTGGTCGCGACCGAAACGCAGGCCGCCAGGAACAGGATGAACTCGATGATGCGCTCCTGGACGTGGCGCAGCTTGCGCCGCGCGAGCCGGTCGCTGACGAAAGTATCCGGCAACCCCTCTATGCTGTTCACCTGGGAGATCGCGGTCATTCTCGTTGTTGCTGCGGGATTATGTCAGGTTGAGCGCAGCCCAACCACAGGAGAAATAAAAAAGCGAGAGGAGGAGCCGCCCCTCCCGCTTGCTGGAGGAAAGCCGGGGGCTAGAGCTTGGCCTCCATCTGCATCAACTGCTCGATGGTCAGTCCGACCTTGTTCTCGCCGCCGAACTTGGTGCCGAGGCGCATCTTGCTCAGGGTTTCGAGATTGTAGGTGTAAGCCTTCCCGGGCAGCGGGACGTACTTCACTTCCTTCACCAGGTTCTCGGCGTTCCGGTTGTAATACTCGAGGAACTCCTTGATCTCCCGCTTCTGGGCCGACTTCGCGTTCACATAGATGAAGATGGGCCGTGACAGCGGCTGGTAGGAGCCGTTCACCACGGTTTCCAGCGAGGGTGAAACCGCGCTTCCGGCCGGCGATACCACCGAAACCGCCGTGAGCTTGTCCCTGTTCTCAATGTAGTACGCGTAGCCGAAGTAGCCGAGGCCGTTGATATCGCGCGAGACGCCCAGCACCAGCACGTTGTCGTCTTCGCTCGCGGTGAAGTCGCCCCTGCTCGCCTTCGATTTTCCGGTAACGGCTTCGGTAAAGTATTCGAACGTCCCGGAATCCGCACCCGGGCCGAATAGCTTCAATGGCGCATCGGGCCACGCGGGATTGACCTGGTTCCAGCGCGTGATCTTGCCCTGCGCGGCCGGCTCCCACATCGCCTTCAACTCCGCGATCGTCATGTTCCTGGCCCAGGTATTCTTCGGATTGATAACAACCGTGAGCGCGTCATAGGCAACAGGCATCTCCAGATACGCGATCCCCGCCTCCCTGCACGCCTGCATTTCCTTCTTGGTGATAGGCCTCGAGGCATCCGAAATATCGATCTCGCCGCGGCAGAATTTCTTGAAGCCGCCACCGGTCCCGGAGATGCCTACCGTCACCTTGACCGCACCGCGCTTGGCCTTCTGAAATTCCTCGGCTACGGCTTCGGTAATCGGGTAGACCGTGCTCGAGCCGTCGATCTTGACGATCTGCGCGTTCGCCGCGGCCCCGACGCCAAACGTCGCCGCAGTCGCCAGCGCCGCGCCTAGCAACCGGAATCTGCCGACTCTTTCCATCTCGTTCTCCTGTTCACGGGGTGTCCTTTTGAGGAACAGGCGGATGGTAAACGGGGATTGTTACAACTTCATGACGCCGGTTCCCCGATCGCGATATGCCCGATCTCTTCCAGTTTTTTCTTCAGGTCGGGCCGGTCGAGGCCGGCGAGGAGCAGGTTCACGAAAATCGAGATGCGCTGCGCAAGCTGGTTGTACGCGGTGAAGAAGGCCCGCCGCCGGTCTTCGTCGCTACCCTCGAGCGCCGCCGGGTCCGGAATTCCCCAGTGCGCGGTCACGGGCTGGCCGGGCCACATCGGACACGCTTCCGCCGCGGCATGGTCACAGACCGTGAACACGAAGTCCATCCGTGGCGCGCCGGGCTGCGAGAATTCGGCCCAATCCTTGCTGCGCAAACCCTCTGTCGGCAGGCGGTTTTTCCGGATCAGCTCGAGCGCGAGCGGATGAACATGGCCCTTCGGATGGCTCCCGGCGCTGAAGGCCGTAAATCGCCCCTTGCCCATGGCATTGAGCAGGACTTCGGCCATGATGCTGCGGGCGGAATTGCCGGTGCAAAGGAACAGGGCATTGAAAGTTTTTCGCGCCACGCGGTCTCCAGCGCAGTCGACGCCAACGGTGCTCGTCGGCCGTTTCGGGCTCAAGGAAGCATGACTCAAGTTCGCTCTTCTGCACAAGCCTGGAACCAAACCAGTGCGCAGGCCGCATTGGTGTCGTATCGTCAAGCTCAGTGCCGCGATACTTCGGATCTTGCAATCTTCCGACAGGTTCACTTGGCGAATGGGCGCGGCTTACTTATACTTGTGCGATTGAGCACCCGTTAAAACGGGGGAGAGTTATCACGCTGGCGACTGCATTGCTTCGATCCACTGGAGGCCGTCCCTCATTGCGCGGGCGGGCGGTAACCTTCACACCCCCGGTCCGCATCCCGCCGCATCCGCGCAATCCCCACCTCACCCCCTGGTAGCACCGATGGCCGCATACACGACGCTCGCCGCGGTCGATCTCGGTTCCAACAGTTTTCATTGCCAAGTGGCGCGCGTCGTCGGGGACCAGATCTACCCGCTCGATGCGCTGCGCGAGCCGGTACGGCTGGGGGAAGGGCTCACGGAAGACAAGCGTCTCGACGAAGCGGTGCAGGAGCGGGCGCTCGCCTGCCTCAAGCGCTTCGGCGAGCGGTTACGCGGCTTCGAACGGCGCGCCGTGCGCGCGCTGGGCACCAACACCCTGAGGGTCGCAAAGGACGCCTCCGCGTTCCTCAAGAAGGCGGAGGCTGCGCTCGGCTTCCCGATCGAGGTGGTGGCGGGACGCGAGGAAGCGCGCTTGATCTACCTCGGTGTCTCGCACAGCCTGCCCGCCTCGCGCGAGAAACGGCTGGTGGTGGATATCGGCGGCGGCTCGACCGAGCTCATCATCGGGTCGGGTCACCGGCCGCAAAAACTCGAGAGCCTGTTCATGGGGTGCGTTTCCTACAGCCTGCGGTTCTTCGCCGGCGGCAAGATCTCCAAGAGCGCCATGAAGGAAGCCGAGCTCGCCGCGCGCAACGAGCTGCAACCGATCATCGCGGGATTTGCCCGGGGCAACTGGCATCATGCGGTCGGCTCCTCCGGCACGGTGCGCTCGCTCGCCGCCATCATGCAGCTGAACGGCTTCGACGAGGGCAATATCACGCCGGGCGGCCTCGACCGGCTGCGCTCGCGCCTGATCAAGGCGGGCCGAATGGAAAAAGTCGAGCTCGCGGGCTTGAAGCCGGACCGCGCAGTGGTGCTTCCGGGCGGGCTCGCGATCCTGAACGCCGTGCTCTCCGAGCTCGACATCAAGTCCATGGTGCCCGCGGAAGGCGCGATGCGTCAGGGCGTGCTCTACGACCTGCTTGGCCGGTTCCACCACAAGGACATGCGCGATGTCACCGTCGCCCAGTTCATGCAGCGCTATCACGTGCACGCGTTGCAGGCGCAGCGCGTCGGGGCGCTCGCCTTCACGCTGCTGCGCCACCTCGACGCCGGCTCCGACGAGCCCGACGAGGCTGCCGCACGTTTCATCGCGTGGGGGGCGAAGCTGCACGAGATCGGCATTTCGGTCGCCTACAGCGGCTACCACAAGCACTCCGCCTACATCATCAACAACGCCGACATGCCGGGCTTCTCGCGCGACGAGCAGGCGCAGCTTGCCCTCCTCGTGCAGTCGCATCGCCGCTCGCTCAACAAGGTCGCGGACGAGATCGAGGCGCACAACGTGGACTGGAACATGGTGTTCGCTTTGAGGATCGCAGCGCTGCTGTATCGCCGCCGCGCCGATATGCAGCTGCCATCCATTCAGGCGCGGCGTCAGGGCAGGAAATTCCGCCTCACGCTCGACTCCAACTGGCTGGCGCGCAATCCCCTCACCATGACCGCCCTGCACGACGAGATCCGGGAGTGGAAGAGAATCGACTTCGAGGTCAAGATTCCCGAGCTGGACGAGATCGAGCGCGACTCCGAGCTCGCTCTTGCCAGTTGAGCCGGCGTCCCGAGCGCGGGTAGCCGGATACTGAATCCCGATTCCTGGATCCCGCGGCTCAGACCATGTCCGGCGCGATCACTGCGCGCACGGCGACATCGCCCCCGCCGCGGGTCTCGAGCCACCAGATCGCACCCTTCTTCACGCTCCATTCGGCGGGACGCCCGGTAACCGCGAGCGCTGCCGCCTGACCCAGCGTCGGCTGGTGACCGACGACGACCACGGTGCCCCCGCCGGACGGCCAGCCCGCCGCCTTGAGTATGTCCTGGGGATCCGCCGCCGTGCCCACCTGGCCGCTTACCTTGAAGCGCCGCGTGAGCGCCTGCGCGGTCTCCTGCGCGCGTTGGGCCGGGCTCACCAGCAGCCGCGCTTCATCCGGCAACTGCTTTTTTAACCACGCCGCGACGCGCCTCGCCTGCTGCCTGCCCTTGGGGGTGAGGCGGCGCGCGTCGTCAGATGAACCCGGCGCGCTGTCTTCGGCGTCGGCATGGCGCCACAGGATCAAATTCATGAGGCGTGGCCCGTGAACGGTGACCCGTGACCGGGAGTATCTGTTACCAGAACTTCTCGGCGACGCGGAAATCCTTCCACGCGCTCTTCAGCTCGCGCTTGAGGGTTGCCGCCCGACCCCGGCTCCAGCCCAGAAGGATGCCCCTCGCTTCCAGGCCGCGCTGGCCCGGCACGCGCGAGAAGCCGTGCGTGATCAGCTTTGCAACCATCGCGGCATCGTTCATCGCACCCAGAATATCCTGCAGCCGCGACAGGCGCTTCAACGCCGCGCGCGCCGCCTTCGCGTCGTAGAGTCTCGCGAAGAAGTCGGCGGCGTAGCGGAATTTCTTGATCGCAATGCGCAGCCGGTGCAGCTCGATCGCCGACAGGCCGCGAAGCTTGCGGCCCTTCTTCCGCACCTGGCCGTAGCGGTGCTCCAGCACCGTGGTGGCGAAATCCGTCACCGGAGCCTGCAACGCCGTCCGCCCCGATGGTTCGATGCGCGCGAGCCAGCCTTCCTGGGCGAGCCACGCCGCGAGCCACAGCATGAGGTGGCGGTAGCGGGCCGAATGTACGGCGCGCCGTGCCCGGGCGTTGGCCCTGCGGCGCAGTTTCTCGCAGCGCGCCGAAAACTCCCTGAGCCCATCGTGCGCGCCGAACTCGGCCGCGATCTGAGGCAGCATCTCCGTTACCAGAACGTCCCAGTCGCGCGCCGGACCGAGACCGTTCGCCAGCCATTTCAGTTCGGTCCGTGCCGGAGATATGACCGGCCCGGGGAAGAGCGGCGCGAACACCGCCAGCGCCGAGCGCAGCCGCCGCAGCGCGACGCGCATCTGGTGCAGGTACTCCGGGTCGAGCGCCCCGAGCATGCCGCCCTCGTTGGCCTGGAGATGCGCAAGGTTCGCCCACATGACCGCCTTGAAGGCGTCGATCACGGTCATGTCGCGATCGAGCGCCGCGGGCCGTGCCTTGACCGGCTTCTCCGGCTCGCCGCGCGCGAGGGCGTAGCCGCGCTCCGCCTTCGAGCGGTCCCCGATCGACAGCGGCACGTCGTCCGCGAGCTTCAACGCCAGCTCGTAGAGCTGATGCGGTTCCCCGCTCTTCAGTTCGAGTTCGATCTCGCTCACCGCCTCCGAGCGATCGCCGCTGCGAATCACGCCCAGGTCCACGCTTGCCTCGACGCGCGCTTCGGCACCCAGCTCGAGCACTCGGCTGCTGCGAGTGATATCGGTCGTGAACACCGGCTTCAACTGCGCGCGCAACTGGGGCGAGGCGAACGCTTCAGCAAGTTCCCGGTCGCGGATGCGCGAGGTGTCGGGAGCTGGCCCCGCGACCTCGGCTTCGGCCTCCGCGCGCTGGTGCAGCCCGCCGTGCGCGGCTCCGCCGCCCTTTACGGTCTGCATCCAGCGCCGTCCCTCGCGCCGCACCCGCAGCGCAATGCCCTGCCGCCACAAGTCGAGCGCCGGCGTGTCGAAATAGATGCTGTAGAGCCGGCGCCGTGCAGGCCGCGCCCGCCCGCGAAGCAGGCGGTGGGCAGCAAGCCGCCGTGCGACGTCCGGGGGCACCAGCAGCTTGAGTTCAATCTCCGAGTCGGCGCGAACGTCGTTCATGGAGGCTACGCAGACCAGCATCGCGGAGCAGAATGAGAAGCCGGAATACGACGCGTAGACGTGGCGGCACCGTCACGCCGACGCGTGCTGAGCCAGGAGCTTGAGCAGGTTTTCCTGTGCGGCCACGCGCTCCCCTTGCCGCGGGGACTCGGCGCGATACTGACCGTCCGGGGCCATCTTCCAGCCCTGGCCATCGTCCTCGAGATAGGGCTTCAGGCCTTCGTTGATGACCCGCTTCTTCAGCTGCGGGTCGAGGACGGGAAAGCAGACCTCGACCCGGCGGAAGAAGTTGCGCTCCATCCAGTCGGCGCTGGAAAGATAGACGTTCTCGGCGCCGTCGTTGTGAAAATAGAACACCCGCGAATGCTCGAGGAAGCGCCCGACCACGGAACGGACGCAGATGTTCTCGGAGACGCCCGGAATACCCGCCTTCAGCGCGCACATCCCGCGCACGATGAGGTCGATCTGGACTCCCGCCCGTGAGGCGTCGTAGAGCGTGTTGATGGTCTCGGGATCGAGTAGCGCGTTCATCTTGGCGATGATGCGGCCCTTCTTCCCGTCCTTCGCGTGCTGCGTCTCATTCCGTATCGCGCGCAACACCTGCTTGTGCAGGCTGAACGGTGCAAGCCAGAGGTGCTTCAGCTTGGTCGCGCGCCCGAGCCCGGTCAGCTGGGTGAAGACGTCGTTGACGTCGGCGCAGATTTCCTCATTGGCGGTGAGCAGGCCGAAGTCGGTGTATTGGCTCACGGTGCGCGTGTGATAGTTTCCGGTGGACAGGTGCACGTAGCGCCGTAGCCCGTCCTCCTCGCGCCGCACCACCATCAGCATCTTGGCGTGGGTCTTGTGGCCCACCACCCCGTGGACCACGTGCGCGCCCACCTCTTCGAGGCGCTGCGCCCAGTTGATGTTGGCCTCCTCGTCGAAGCGCGCGAGCAGCTCCAGCACCACTGTCACTTCCTTTCCGCTCTTCGCCGCGTTGATGAGGCTCTCCATCAGCTCCGATTCGACGCCGGTGCGATACACCGTCATCTTGATCGCGACCACAGCCGGGTCGGCTGCCGCCCGCTCGAGGAAGGCAACCACCGGCTGGAACGCCTGATAAGGGTGATGGAACAGGAGGTCGTGCTCGCGGATCGTCTCGAAGATGTGGTTCCTGCGCTTCAACCGTTCCGGCAGTCCGGGCCGGAAAACCGGGAACTTGAGGTCGGCGCGGTCCACCCAGCCCGGCACGCTCACCAGGCGCGCGAGGTTGACGGGCCCGTCCACGCGATAGAGGTCCTCCTCGCCGAGACCGAACTGTGTCAGCAGGAACTCGGTGATCTTCGGCGAGCTGTCCTGGGCGACCTCGAGCCTGACCTCGTCGCCAAACTGGCGCGACGGCAGCTCGCCGCGCAGCGCGGCGCGCAGGTCCTTGACCTCCTCCTCGTCCACGAAGAGGTCGCTGTTGCGTGTCACCCGGAACTGGTAGCACTCCACCACCTTCATGCCCGTGAACAGCTCCGCCACATGCGCGTGCAGGACGGATGACAGGAACACGAAATCGTACTCCGCCTCTGCGACTTCCCGCGGCAGCCTGATCACGCGCGGCAGCACGCGCGGCGCCTGCACGATGGCGATTCCCGAGTTGCGGCCGAACGCGTCCTTGCCTTCGAGCTCGACCGCGAAGTTGAGGCTCTTGTTGAGCACGCGGGGGAAGGGGTGTGCGGGGTCGAGCCCGATCGGCGTCAGCACCGGCATGACTTCTCGGAAAAAATAGCTCTTGATCCACTCCGCCTGACTCGGCGTGAATTCCGACCGGCGCAGGAACCGGATGCCTTTGGCGACGAGCCCCGGAAGGATCTCCTGATTGAGCAGGCGGTATTGCGCCGCGACCAGCTCGTGCGCTTCCTTCGCCACCTGCTTGAACAGCTGATCGGCCGGCATGCGTTCCGGTCCGATCGCAGGCGCGCCGGCCTCGATCTCCGCCTTCAGCCCCGAAACGCGGATCTCGAAGAACTCGTCGAGGTTGCTGCTGACGATGCAGAGGAACCGCAGGCGCTCGAGCAGCGGGGTCGCGGGGTTCTCGGCCTGCGCCAGCACGCGCCGGTTGAACGCAAGCTGTCCCAGCTCGCGGTTCAGGTACATTTCCGGCAGATCGCGCGGCTTGTTCATGGCCGGATGGTTGCGCGACTGCGCGCGGTGCGCGAAGCCACGGTTTCGCTCCAAAAAGTCCGTTGGGTGAGGCGATTACTGCCCGGAAGATGACACGCGGCCCGGCAAGCACTTTGCGAATCAACCGCCGGACCGCTCCATTACTTCGTTTCCGATCATTTTAGTGGAGTTCGCAGCCTTGGGGATAGGCCGGCTGTGTTACATATTTGTGACAGATAGCGTTCCCACTCATCGCGGCGCGCAACCGCTTTCTATCGGGATTTCCACTAATAAATCAGCCCGTTTTTGCGCATTTTATGAGGCATCTTCTGAGGAACCGGGCGGGCACCCAAGGAGCAAAGTAATTTCCAATGAGGAACCTTGACAGGCACTCCATGTCAGCACGCCGTGCAGGGTGCAAAGAAACCTCAGATTGCCCGGCCCGCGACCGACCCGGTCGGCCGCCATCGTCATCCGCCGCGGGGACGGCGGAGTGATCGGCACCTGATTGGCGCTGCCGGCCGATTCCCGGAAGAGGAGCGCTGCCGATTCAGGCCGTGGCGGCGTCCTGCGCACGGGTCGCCGCAGGCAGCATGCGGCGCGCCGGGAAGCGCGCGGTGAAGCGACTGCCCGTGCCGGGCTCGCTGTGGATCTCAAGCGTCGCCTGGTGGCGCGCCAGCGCGTGCTTGACGATGGCGAGTCCGAGCCCGGTGCCGCCGGTCTCGCGCGAGCGTCCGCGATCCACGCGGTAGAACCGCTCGGTCAACCGCGTAACGTGTTGCGGCTCGATCCCGATGCCGGTGTCCTCGACGATGAATTCCGCACCGTCGGCCGAGGCGTGCCAGTTGAGTCTTACCGTGCCGCCCTCGGGCGTGTAACGCACTGCGTTGCTCGCAAGATTGCCGAACGCGCTCGCAAGCTCGCTTTCCGAGCCGGCGATGTCGAAACCCTCCGTCGCCTCGAGCGTGATCTGGTGCCTGCGGCCGCTCAACGCATCGGTATCCGCCTTGACTCTGGCTAACAGGCGCCGCACGTTCACGCGCTCTTCCGGGGAGGGCTCGGGCGATGATTCCAGGGAAGAGAGCGCGAGGAGGTCGTCGACGATTCGCTGCATGCGCCGAGCCTGCTCTGCCATGAGATTCACGTAATCGCGCGTGCGTCGCGGATCAAGCTCGAGCTCCTGCACCGTCTCGAGGAATCCGGAGAGTACGGTGAGCGGCGTGCGCAGCTCGTGCGATACGTTGGCCACGAAATCGCGGCGCATGGTCTCGATCTTCTCGAACCGGGTGACGTCGCGCGAGAGCAGCAGCTTCTGCGCCTCCCCGTACGGTATGACCTGGACCGAGAGCGTGAGCCCGCCGCTGTGCTCCGAGTGCAGCGGAATCGCGTGCGCGTAATTTTCGGCTTCGACGTAGGTCACGAACTCGGGCTGGCGCACGAGATTGATCACCGGCCGACCGACATCGGTGCTGAGATCGAGGCCGAAGTGGCGGCTCGCGCCCTCGTTGCACCATTCGATGCGGTTTTGCGCGTCGAGTATGACCACCCCGTCCGGCAAGGCCTCCCCGGCCTGGCGCCAGCGCGTGAGCGCGCGCGCGAGACGTTCCGCTTCCCGGGCGGCGGTGCGCTCGAAGCGGTACAGCAACGCGAACGCTTCATCCCACGAGCCGCGCGCCTCGGGCACGGCGCCGGCGCGGGGCTGCCTGAGCCAGCGCGTGAGGGCGGCGAGCTTGGCGACGTGATAGGCGAGCAGCGCGAGCGCGCCGATCGCCAGAATAGCCCATCCCGTTGCAGCGCCTAATCCGAGCCCCGCGAACAACGCCACGAACGCGATCATCGCGATGAGAACCGCAGCTCGCAGCAGCGGGTGGGTCAAGCGCGAAAGCCTCCCGGATGGTAGAGGCTATTATCGCACGGCGTCCGGCAACCGGTGCCTAGACGCCCCGCAACCGGTAGCCGCTGCTGCGCACCGTCTCGACCAGCCGGTCGTGGCCGCTCGTCTCCAGCGCCTGGCGCAGCCGGCGGATGTGAACGTCCACCGTGCGCTCCTCCACGAACACGTGGTCCCCCCAAACGCGGTCGAGAAGCAGCGCGCGACTGTGCACGCGTTCCGGATGCGTCATGAAGAAATGCAACAATCGGAATTCCGTCGGCCCGAGGGTGATCTCGTGCCCATTGCCCACCACGCGCCGCGTCGCGGGATCGAGCCGCAACCCGGAAATCTCGACAACGTCATCGGTGCGCTCGGGCGCGCGCCGGCGCAGCACCGCCTTCATGCGCGCGAGCAGCTCCTTCGGCGAAAACGGCTTGGTAAGGTAGTCATCCGCGCCGCCCTCCAGCCCCTCGAGCTTGTCGCGCTCCTCCGTGCGCGCCGTGAGCATGATGATCGGGATGCGCCGGGTGCGATCGGCGCCGCGCAGCTTGCGGGCGTAGGCGAGCCCGGAGATTCCCGGCAGCATCCAGTCGAGAATGATGAGATCAGGCAGCGCGTCGCGCACCATGGCATCAGCCTCCTCCGCGCTTCCCGCGCGCCACACCTGGTGCCCCGCATGTTCGAGGTTTACTGCGATAAGTTCCTGAATTGCCGGCTCATCTTCGACGACGAGAACGCTGCTGTTCATGGCTGAAGGCCCGCTTTCGTCACGGCAGCAAGTCTATGACAATCACGTGACGGAATTGTGACATGCGGACAGATCCTTCGTGGTGAGCCCTTCGACCCTTCGACACGCTCAGGACAGGCTCGCTCAGGACCGGCCTGTCGAACCACGAATGGCCGGTCACCGCGGCCCATCGTGTCGGGTGCTGCCGGGAATTCTCAGGAGGTCTTGAGTCGTTCGAGGAAATGCTTGCGGAACTTGGCGACTTTGGGGGCGACCACCGCCTGGCAGTAGGGCTGGTAGGGATTGCGCGCGAAGTACTCCTGGTGATAGCCCTCGGCCATGTAGAACGTGCTCGCGGGCGTCAACTCGGTGACGATGGGGCTGCTCCAGAGCTTCGCGGCATTCAGCCTGGCGATGACTTCCTCGGCGTCTGCCTTCTGCTGCGGCGTGTGATAGAAGATCGCCGAGCGGTACTGGGTGCCGACGTCGTTGCCCTGGCGGTACAACGTGGTGGGATCATGGATCACGAAGAACACCTGCAGCAGATCCTTGAACGACACGATCGCGGGATCGAAGGTGACGCGCACGACCTCGGCGTGTCCGGTATCGCCGCGGCAGACCTGTTCGTAGGTCGGGTTCTCGATGCTCCCGCCCATGTAGCCCGACTCGACCGAGGAAACGCCCTTCATGCCGTCGTACACGGCCTCGAGGCACCAGAAGCAGCCGCCCGCAAGCGTGGCGATCGCCTTGCCGGGGGGGGTTGTCGTGGAATTCAATTGGATGGCTCCGATGGCATCGGCAGTTTCTGTTACGGAGCGGGCAGTGTAGCGTAATAAAAAAGAAAAAGGAAAAAGAGGGAACGCACAAAATTTTCGCCCACCGTTTTGCGCGAAAATGTGTGCGCCCCCATCTCCCAAGCGCTAGGCGGCCGCCGGTTGCGGCGCGAGTGACAGGCGCCGCTCCGGGCATCTCTCGGGCAGCTGCGACGCAGGCACAGGACGCTCGCGCTCGAGCCACGGCCGGAACAGCAGTCGTTCGATGCACCCCGGGGCGGCATGGCGCTGGATCACCGCCACCATGCGCTCGCGAAATTCCCCGTAGTCGAGCGCGGGCACGGTCGGCGCGCCGCTCCAGTGTCGGCCGAGCACTGCAAACGCCGCGCGCGCGTCGAAATCGCGTGCCGAGCGGCATGCCGAGCGCAGCGCGCGCCAGGAGGACACAAGACCTACGCCCTCGCCCCGCTTGCAGCGCTCGAACAGGGCGCGGAAACAATCGAAATCGCTGCCATGGTCGTGCGCTGCCTGCCGCGCCAGCGCGCGCAGCGCAGGGTCGTCTGCGCCGCGGGCGAGCGCGCGATAGAAGACCGCGGCCTGGGCCGAGGCGACGCACAGGCCGAGCACCTGCAGCGCCGCGCCCCGGCCACCGGGACCCGAGTGCCGGCGGTAGGATTCGTAGAAGTCCTCGTAGGCGGCGCTCCAGTCGAATTCAGGCCAGGTCGCCTCAAGAAAATCGCGCAACCGGCGTCCGAGCCCCGCGCGCCGCGGCCCCCATGACTGCTCCAGCCAGAGCTGGACGTCGGGGTGCGCGGCGTAGACCTGCCGCAAGCGGTTGGCGTGCAGCGGCGCGGCGGTCTCCAGAAAGGATGCCGCGGCCAAGCTGTGAAAGAGCAACCCGTTGAAGCGCACGATGGCGCGCGCCCGTGCCTGCCCGTTTTTTTCGCGCCGGGCCGCTGTGGATGCGATTGCTTGCATGATGTCCTCCCTCCGGGTATGCCGCAGGCGGCGCCCGCGAGCGAGCCCAGTATTGGTGCGGCGCAATATGGGGGCAAGCGCCGGAGGAGACGTTGCTACCCGCGCGACTCCCGGTATCATCCGCTGATACCGTGCCCGAAACGCGAGACCACGAACGCAAGCATGGCAACGAGCACCGGATTGGTGGACGTGTTGAAGCGCGAGCTGCGGTCGCGCGGCATCACCTACGCGCAGGTGGCGCGCAGGCTGGGCTTGAG
>Ga0210102_1000100_pt1 | contig 24598 bp, 19 predicted proteins | sample RushOxbow_ThreeS_4_FD_185563 | JGI IMG/M metagenome (GOLD analysis project Ga0210102, IMG submission 185563) | Wetland microbial communities from San Francisco Bay, California, USA, that impact long-term carbon sequestration -... | ecosystem: Environmental > Aquatic > Marine > Wetlands ...
TTGGAGCGCGCGCGTAACGGAGAGCTCTTTCTCAACATCGGGCATGCGCTCGACCATCTTTTTCTCCTGATCTACCCCACGGTCGTGCTCGCGATGTCGCCGGAGTTCGGGCGCTCCTATAGCGAGATGCTGCCGCTCGCCCTCGGCGGGTTCATCGCCTTCGGCGCGGGCTCGCTGCCTGCCGGGTGGCTCGCAGACCGCTGGAGCCGGCGCGGCATGATGATCGTATTCTTCATCGGCATCGGGGGTGCTTCGATTCTGACCGGGCTCGCGAACACCACGTCGCAGATTGCCGCGGCGCTTACCCTGGTGGGGCTGTTCGGGGCCATCTACCACCCCGTCGGCATCGCGATGCTCGTGAGCGGGCGCGAGAAAGTGGGCAAGGTGCTTGGAGTGAACGGCGTCTTCGGCAACCTGGGGGTCGCGTTCGCCGCGCTGATCGCCGGGGCGCTGGCTTACTGGATCGACTGGCGCGCGGCATTCATCATTCCGGGTCTCGCGTCGATAGCGGTCGGAATCGTGTTTGCGATGACGGTGCCTGATGCAGGAGCGGCGGCAAGACGGGCCGGGAGCGGGCCGGGAGCGGGTTTCTCCCGGGGGCTGCTCGCCCGCGTTTTCGCAATTCTCACTGTTACCACGCTGTTCGGCGGCGTCATTTTCAATTCCACGACCGTGGCGATGCCGAAGATCTTCGACGAACGCCTGTCTGCGCTGGTCGACACCACGCTCGGGATCGGTATCCTGGTGTCGCTCGTATACGCCTTCGCCGCGCTGGCCCAGCTGGTGGTCGGCCACCTTCTCGATCGCGGCGCGCTCAAATCGGTTCTGGTCGCGGTGATCGGCCTCCAAGTCCCGTTGCTGCTCGCCGCCGCCTTCTTCGACAACTACCTCATGCTGGTGGTGGCGATGGCGATGATGTTCTTCGTCTTCGGGCAGATACCGATCAACGACGCCATGGTCGCGCGCTACTCCGACGAAGCGTGGCGCTCGCGCATCTACGCGTTGCGCTACGTGGTGTCTTTCGGGGCCAGCGCCCTCGCGTTGCCGCTGGTGGCGGAGATGCACCGCTACAGCAGCGACTTCAGCTACCTCTTCTTCGCGCTGGCCGCGATGGCGCTGCTGATGTTCACCGCGTCGGTCTGGCTGCCTTCGTCCAGCCGGCAGCGCGCGCGCGCGTAGCGCGCGCGGTTAGAACGCGAAGCGGCTCATTCCGCCGTCGACCGGAGTTACGGTGCCGGTGATGTAGCCGGCGCGGGGGGAAGCGAGGAAGACGGCGAGATTGGCGAGCTCCTCCGGTTCGCCGAAGCGGCCCATGGGGATGTTTTCCTGCGCGAACTTGCGGCGGTCCTCTTCCGTCGGATGGAAGCGCACGATCTGCTCGCTCATGATGCGGCCGGGCTGGATCGAGTTGATGGTGATGCCGTGCTTTGCCATCTCGCGTGACAGCCCTTTGGCCCACGCGTGCACGGCGGCCTTCGCCGAATTGGCGGCGTTCAAGCCACGCGGCTCCGAGCTGCCGGTGATGTTGATGACGCGGCCCCAGCGGCTCGCCATCATGCCGGGGAGCACGGCGTGGGAGAGCTCGCGGAGTCGGATGAAATTGACCAGGATCCCCTCCGCCCATTGCTCCTTGGTCGCTTCGAAGGGATAGGGCCGGCTGCCGCCGGCGGCGTTCACCAGGATGTCGATGCGCCCGAGGGCCTTGGCCGCTTCCTGCGCCAGTTTCTCGGCGGAGCCCTCCCGGTACAGATCCGCTTCGACGATCAACGGCTCGGCGCCGCGCGCCGACACCACTTCCCGGGCGAGCTCTTCCAGGAGATTCACGCGCCGCGCCGCGACCGCCACCTTGACGCCTTCGCGCGCGAGCCCGAGCGCGATGGCGCGCCCGATGCCGCGCGAGGCGCCGGTGACCAGGGCGGTCTTGCCAGCAAGCTGCAGGTCCATAAATCGGCGTGGAGCAAGGTATCACTACCAGGCTCGATTTCCAAGCAATTCACAAAGATTCACCTGACTGATATCCTGCTGCGGAACCCCGCATAATGTTGCGAAATCTGTCAGCGGGCGCAAAGGAGGAGTCAAATGAAAATCGCATGCAGCTTGTCTGCTCTGTCTTTGCTTGCTTTGCCGCTCGTCGCGCTACCTGCGTTGGCCGACGATGACGATCATTTCCCGAAGAAAGTGACCTTCTCAACGCTGATTACAACGCCGCGGGTTATCGAGGGAATGACCAATGACAATCGCGGCAATCTCTATGTGCCGGGGCGGAATGCGGGTGCCGACACGCCGTGCCCCGTGTGGCGGATCAATATCGACAAACCTGCATTGGTCGTCGTCGGCAGCATCCCGGCGCCAAGTGGGGGTCAGTGCTCCCCGTCGGGACTTGCGTTCGATCGCGCGGGCAGGCTCTACGTGACGGAAGGCGACAAGATTTATCGCTTTGTCCCGGATGCCGCTGTTCCACCGACAGCCAACGTCTTTGCATCCGGTGTGCCGGGCGCGAATGGCGTTGCGTTCGACGAGGACGGCAACCTCTGGACCGGCGACGGCACCACCGGCCAAGGGCGGGTCTGGAGGATCGATGTATTGGGCATACCCACCGAAATGTTCCGCATCCAGCCGATGGCGAACGAGGTGAATCTGGTCGCTGGTGTGGGGGGCGTGGGGCGCGATGCCCGGACCCTGCCTCCGGGGACGATCACGGTCACTCCGTCAAGTCGCAACGCCTCGAACACATCGGGCTCGCAGCCGCTGGTCGCGAACGGTCTCGCATTCGACGACGACGGCGATCTCATTGTGGCGGACACGGCGCGCGGCGCGCTCTGGAAAGTGAAACTCAGTCGCGATGGCACCGTGCGGAGCCGCAGGGGCTGCGATACCACCTTCACCGCGAATACGCTATGCCTCGAGAACATCCTGGTGGCGCACCCACTGCTGGAGGGAGCCGACGGCATAGCGCTCGACCGCGCGGGCAACATCTGGGTCGACGCCAACGAGCGTAACGCGGTCGTCGTTGTGTCGAAGAACGGCAAGGACGTTCGCGAAGTGTTCCGCAACGTGCCCGATCCTGGCACGAACCTGCGCAACGTCGGGCCATTGGAGTTCAATACCAGCCCGGTGCTGGAGGGCCGAAAATTCTGCACCGCGAACTCCGACGGCAACCGTCGCGACAATTTTCCCAATACTGCTGGAGAAGCCAACCCCGCTGGCCCGAACCGGGGCACGATCTCCTGCATGGATCAGCGGCTGTCGATACCGGGCATGCGCTTGCCCGTGCGCTGACAGAGAGCGGAAGACAGCACCATCCTCGGTGTCGCGACCGGCCGCGCCGTTGTTGGGGGGGTCGCGGTTCCCGCGCGCCTACGCCGTTTTGCGCGGCGCGATGCGCGTGACTCCCATTGCCTTGAGGGCGTCGGCGATCGCTTTCACCGCGCCACCGATGCCTTCCGAGCCGCTCGCGTTGCCGAAGCTTCCCATGCAGCCGACGCGGAAGGTCTCCACCTGCGTGAGCTTGCCCGGGTAGAGGATGTAGCCGCGCTTCTTCACCTCGGCATAGAAGCGCTTGAACTCGTAGTTCGGATCGGCCGGGGCGTGGAAGGTCACGATGATCGGCGCCTGGATCGCAGCCGGCAAGAAGCTGCGGAAGCCGAGCGCCTCCATCCCCGCGATCAACTCGCGGCAATTGCGCTCATAGCGGCCGCCGCGTGCCGCGAGGCCGCCTTCCTCCCAGTACTGCTTGAGCGCTTCCTCCAGCGCGGCGACGACATGGGTCGGCGGCGTGTAGCGCCACTGCGTCGTCTTGCCCATGTAGATCCATTGGTCGTAGAGATCCATCGCGAGCGAGTGCGCGTTGCCGGCGCATCTCTCGAGCACGCTGCGCTTGACCAGGACGAAGCCCATGCCCGGCACGCCCTCGAGGCATTTTCCCGAGGCGGCGACCACGGCGTCGAACGCGGTCCTGCGTGCGTCGATCTCGAGCGCGCCGAATGTGCTCATCGCGTCGACGATCAGGCGCCTGCCGTGTCTCGCCACGACCGCGGCGATCTCGTCAAGGGGATTGAGGATGCCGGTGCTGGTTTCGCAATGCACCAGGCCGACATGCGTGATCGTGGAATCTCCCGTCAGCAGCCGGTCGACGTCTTCGGGCCGCACCTGCGCGTCCTCCGCGTACGGGTGAACGGTGAGTTTCCTGCCGAGGTAGCGGCAGATCTTCGCGATGCGTTCGCAGTAGGCGCCGTTCACCGGAACGAGCACGTGCCCGTCGCGCGGCACGAGCGTGCCGATCGCCGCCTCGACCGAGAAGGTGCCGCTGCCCTGAAGCGGGACGCATTCGTGCGTTCCTTCGCCGTGAATGATTTGCACCAGCTGCTCGCGGATGCGGCTGGTGATCTGGTTGAAGTCCGCGTCCCAGGAGCCCCAGTCGCGCAGCATGGTCTCCTTGGTGCGACGCGAGGTGGTGAGCGGTCCCGGCGTCAGCAAGACGGGGTCCTTTGAGGTCATCAAACCTCTCCTTAGTTCTGTTCCGTCGGCCTGCGCCAGGCCTGGGTCTTGCGTTCGAGCAAGCGGCCGAGCAGGTAATACACCAGACACGCTACGGACGAGGTGACGACGATCAGGGTCGCCATCGCCGCGGCTGGGCCGATATCACCGGCTTCGTCGAGGTTGAGGATCGTGATCGCGGCGAGCGTGGTGTCCGGCGAGTACAGGAATACCGCCGCCGAAATCGTGGTCATGGCGTTGACGAACAAATAACGGCTGATCTCGAGGATTGCCGGCAGGCAGACGGGCACCGTGACAAAAATGAAGGTCTTGAAGAACGGGATTTTCAACGATGCGGACACCGCCTCGAATTCCGCGTCGAGCTGCTTCAGCGCGGTGACCGCCGTGAGATGGCTCGACGCGTAATAGTGCACAACGGTCGAGATCACCAGGATCGCCATCGTGTGATACAGGAAGTGCAGCGGGTTCGACGCCTGGACGAAGAAGAGAATGAATCCGAGGCCCAGCACCAGGCCCGGCACGCCCATCGGCAACACCGCGAACAGGCGCACGATGGGCCGCAGCCAATCCATGCCGCGCGTCTTCTCGAGGAGGTAAGCGGTGCAGAACACGACCACCGTTCCGGCGGTCGCCGACCAGAACGCCATCTTGACGCTGTTGAAGTACGAGACGAATACGCCGGCGTCGATGAGCCCGTGCCGGTAGTGCCGCAGCACCAGGCTGAAGTCGTAGGGCCAGAGCTTGATGAACGAAGCGTAGATCGCCATGCCCAGCACTGCGAGCATCAGCAGGCTCACCACCCAGACGAATGCGGTCATCGCGATGTCGAAGCCACGCGAGGGCTTCGCTACGTACGGCACCGAGCGCGCGGTGAGCTGCGCCTGCTGCTTCCTCTGGACTAGGTGATCCACGACGTAGGTGACCGCGACCGGCAGCAGCAGCATGATCGCGACCACCGCGCCTTTGGAGAAATCCTGCTGGCCGATCACGAGCTTGAAAATGTCGGTCGCCAGCACGTTGAAGCTGCCACCGATCACCTTGGGCACGCCGAAGTCGGAAATGGCGTAGGTGAAGACCACCATCGAAGCGCTGATCAACCCGTACTTGGCCGCGGGCAGCGTGATGGTAAAGAACTTGCGCAGCGTGCGAGTGCCCATCGAATCCGCCGCTTCGTAGAGCCGGGCGTCGGTGAGCGAAAGCGCGGTGATGAGGATCATCAGCGCGTGCGGGAAAGTCGCGTAGCACAGGGACAACACGATTCCCGGCGCGCCGTAGATCTGGTTTCCGCCCAGCCAGGACTTGAGCAGGCCCTGGTTGCCGAACCAGAAAATGAACGAAATCGAGGAGAGCAGCGATGGCGCAAGCAGCGGAATGAGAGCGATGTTGCGCATCAGCGCCTTGAAGGGCATGCAGCTCCGCGTGAGTGCGTAGGCGAAGGCAAAAGCCGCCGGAACCGTGATTAGCATCACGAGGCCCGAGACCCACACGCTGTTCCAGATGGATTGCATCAGCGCGGGCGTCTGGAAGTACTCGACAAAGTACCTGAGGCCGACGAAGTCGCCCTGACGGTCTTCGACGCTTTTCGCGAGGATCATCCAGATCGGCGCCAGCAGCAACAGCGCGAGCAGGATTCCAATCAGCAGCAGCGCGAGATGTCCGACGCGGTCGGTCCAGTGCACGCGCTGGCGCACTTCCGCTGCGGGAAACATTCCCGGCGAGAGGACCGCGCTCACGCGACGTCGACTCCGATCGCGGCCGGCGCGCGCGGCGTGGCGAATACGCGCACGCGCTCGCTGGGCAGCGTCACGCGCACCGCCTTGCCGGCCTCCAGGCCGTGCGACTGCAGACCGCGCATTGAAAAGTCCGCGTAGACCAGGCAGCCTTCGATTCCCTCGACGCGGATCGCAAGCCGGCAATGCGCGCCGAGGAACTCGACGCTTTCGATGCGCCCGGCAGCGGAATTCGCGAGCGTCTCGCCTGCGGCACGAACGATCACGTCCTCGGGGCGCGTGAACACTGAGACTGCCGTGCCGGCCGGCGCTGCAGAGGGAAGGCTGACACCGGCGAGGGTCAGGCTGCCGATTCTCAATCCCGCGCCGTCGACAACCGTCGCGGGCAGCAGATTGGTCTTGCCAACGAAGTCGGCGACGAAAGGCGATGCGGGGTCGAGATACACCTCGTCGGGCGTGCCGACCTGTTCGATAGTGCCATGGTTCATCACGACGACGCGGTCCGCTATCGAGAGCGCCTCCTCCTGGTCGTGAGTGACGAGGATCGTGGTGACGCCGAGCCGGCGCTGCAGCGTGCGGATCTCGCTCCGCAGCCGCACGCGCACCCTGGCGTCGAGCGCAGAGAGCGGCTCGTCGAGCAGGAGCAATCCCGGTGACGTCGCAAGCGCACGCGCGAGTGCAATGCGCTGCTGCTGGCCGCCGGAGAGCTGATTCGGATACTTGCCGCCGCTGTCGGGAAGGCCGACGAGCTCAAGCAGCTCGGCCACGCGCGCGGCGATCGCGTCCTTTGTGGACTTACGGTTGACGAGTCCGTATGCGACGTTGTTGTAAGTCGTGAGGTTCGGAAACAGGGCGTACGACTGGAACACGATACCGTAGTCGCGTCCCATCGGTGGCAGTCGCGAAATGTCCCTGCCGTTCTGGATGATCGTGCCTGCGGTCTGCGTCTCAAGGCCGGCGATGATCCGAAGGAGCGTCGTCTTTCCGCATCCCGATGGCCCCAGAAAGCAGACAAGCTCGCCTTTCTGTATCGTGAGGTTGATGTCTTCCAGCGCGGTGAAGGAGCCGAACTGCTTGCGTACGTGCTCGATGCGCAGGGCTTCCGGCCGGGGGGAGTTCATGCTAGTTCGCTCCTGCCCGTTGCTTCCTGCCGCATACCGCCGTGAAATGAAGCGAGAGTGCGCCGGTGTCCAAACGTGCGCGCGATGTGCGGCACAAAAAACGCCGGCGCCTGGGAATCAAGCGCGCCGGCGTTCTGGCAATCCGGATGGACCGGGTTATTTCGGCTCGGCTTTGGCGTTGTAGCGCTTGTTCCACTCGACGAGAATCCTGTCGCGATTCTTCGCAGACCAGGCGAAGTCGTTCTTCACCAGGCGCTTCTCGTAATCCGCCGGAACGAAGTCGAGCGGCTTCGCGATGCCGGGCATCGCCAGCACGGCGAAGTTCTTCGCATACAGTTCCATCGCGCCCGGCGTGGCGAGCCAGTCCATCAGGCTCCTTGCCGCCGCGAGCTTCTTGGTGCCCTTCACGATGCCGCTCGCTTCCAAGTCCCAGCCCAGGCCTTCGCTCGGGAAGATGATGTCGATAGGCGCGCCGGTTTTCTTGGTCGTGACCGCGCGATACTCGAACGAGACGCCGATCGTGAACTCGCCGGCGCCGGCCTGGCGACACGGCTTGGAACCCGAGTGGGTGTACTGCGCGATGTTTTCGTGCAGCGCATCCATGAACCCCCACGCATCGCGTTCACCCCACATCTGCAGCCAGCCGATGACGTCGAGATAGCCGGTGCCGGACGACGAGGGATGCGGCATCGTAATCTGGCCCTTGTACACGGGCTTGGTCAGATCCTTCCAGGATTGGGGCTTCGGGAGTTTGCGCTTGGCGGCCTCGACGGTGTTGAAGCAGACCGCCGCGCCGTAGACGTCCATCCCAACCCAGGCCGGCGGGTTCTTGGGGTCGCGATACTGGGGCAGGATCTTGTCCAGGCCCTTGGGCGCGTACGGCAGCAGGATCCCTTCGTTGGCGAACACGGCCATACTCGACGCCGAGACGCCGATCACGATGTCGGCCTGCGGGTTCGTCTTCTCGGCCAGGACTTTGGCGGTGATGATGCCGGTCGAGTCGCGCACGAACTTGAGCTCGATGTTCGGGTAGGCCTTGTTGAAGCTTTCCTGGTATGCCTTGATCTGGTCGGTCTCGAGCGCGGTATAGACGAGCAACTGCGTCTTGCCCTGCGCGAGCACGGCACCTGTGGCAAACAGCCCTGCGAGCAGGGCGGCGGCGTATCGAAACGGCTTTTTCATTGAGGTCTCCCTGTGGATCGAGGCGGAAAGTTTATTGCGGATTTGTTGCTGTCGTATTGCGGCGTGCGGTGGCCCGGTAAGTGAGTGTCCTGCTACGGGGGTCGTTGACAATCTACAAGTGCGCCGATTCAATGTCAATGAACCTCCCGCGCGGCCGCCCAGGCCGGCCGGCGCGGCCCGAGACCAGACCCCGGAGAACGGAGCGAAGAGATATGCCGGCAGGGAAGGCATGGGTGGACGTGAACGGCGTGAAATACCGCTGGCCGCAGCAGCCGGTGGCGGTGATATGCATCGACGGCGGCGATCCCGCCTACCTGCGGCAATACCTCGGGAGCGGGTCGATTCCCAATATCGAGCGCTTCATGAAGCAGGGCTTCAGCGTCGTGGCGGAGGGCACGGTGCCGAGCTTCACCTGCCCGAACAACATGTCGATCATCACGGGCACGCCGGCCTCCAGGCACGGCATCTCCGGCAATTTCTACCTCGATACGAAGACCGGAGAAGCAGTGGTCATGACCGGTCCCGAGCTGCTGCGCGGCGACACCATCCTTTCCCGGTTCGCCGACGCGGGCGCGAAGGTGGCCTCGATCACCGCCAAGGACAAGCTGAGAAAGCAGCTGGGTAAGAACCTCGACGTTTCGAAGGGGAACGTTTCCTTCTCCTCCGAGTTCGCAAGCCGCTGCACGTCGAAGGAAAACGGCATCGAAAACGTCCTCGGGCTCGTGGGCATGCCGCAGCCGGACATGTATTCGATGGAGCTGTCCTGGTTCGTGCTGGAAGCGGGGATCAAGCTGCTGGAACGGGACCGGCCGGACCTGCTCTACCTGTCGCTCACCGATTACGTGCAGCACAAGTATGCGCCGGAAGAATCCGAGGCAAAGCGCTTCTACGAGAAACTTGACGACTGCTTCGGGCGGCTGGCCGATCTCGGGGCGATCGTTGCGCTGACTGCCGACCACGGCATGAACGACAAGTCGAACGCCGCGGGCGAGCCCAACGTGATCTGGCTGCAGGACATCCTGGATGCGAAATTCGGCAGGGGCGACACGAAGGTGATCTGCCCCATCACGGACGCTTTCGTCGCTCATCATGGTGCGCTCGGCGGCTTCGTGCGCGTGTGGTGCCGTGGAAAAGCAACGCCCGGGCAGGTGATCGATGCCATCAAGGGGCTGGCGGGACTGGAGTCGGTGCTCGATAAGGAATCGGCGTGCCGGCTGCACGACCTGCCTGCCGACCGCGAGGCCGACGTGGTGGTCATTGCGGCCGCGGAGGTCTGCGTCGGCGCCGCCGAGAGGGACCACGACCTCTCTGGGCTGAAAGGGCACCGCCTGCGCACCCACGGCGGGGTTTCCGAGGCAAAAGTCCCGTTCATCCTGAGTGTGCCGCTGAATGATGAATACAAGCTGAAGGCGGGCACAGCGACGCTGAAGAGCTACCAGATTTTCGATTACGCGATCAACGGCACGCAGGAGTAGCGGTAGCGTGCGAAAATCGTGGCCGATCGGCTGAATTGAGATTTCGGAGAATCAGGGGAGAGCAAAGATGAACTTCAGCTACAAGCGCTGCTACCGTGGACCGATCGAGGCGGTGCTGCTCGACTGGGCGGGCACCACCATGGACTTCGGCTGCATGGCGCCGGCGGTCGTGTTTGTCGAGGTATTCAAGCGCAAGAAGGTGCCCATTTCCGTCGAGGAGGCGCGCGCGCCCATGGGAGCCCACAAGCGCGTGCACATCCAGCGCATCACCGAGCTCGAATCGGTGCGGCGGCGCTGGCAGGAAGCCCACGGGCGGCTGCCGGAAGAGGGCGACGTGAACGCCATGTTCGCCGAATTCGTGCCGCTGCAGCTCGAGTGCCTGTCCGCCTACTCCGCCCTCATTCCGGGCACGCTGGAGGCGGTCGCAGCGCTGCGCTCGCGTGGCATCAAGATCGGTTCGACCACCGGCTATCTCACCGACATGATGAAGATCAACCTCAGGGACGCGAAGCGCCAGGGCTACGAGCCGGACTCCACGGTTTGCGCGGCCGATGTGCCAGCCGGCCGCCCGTATCCGCACATGTGCCTGCAGAACGTGATCAAGCTCGGCGTGAGCGCGGTGCAGGCCTGCGTGAAGATCGACGACACCATCCCGGGCGTCGAGGAGGGCCTGAATGCGGGCATGTGGACCATAGGGCTCGCAGTCAGCGGCAACGAGGTAGGAATGATGCTCGACGAATGGCGGGCGCTGGCAAAGGCGGAGCAGCAACCCCGGCGCGAGCGCGCCTACACGCGCATGGCGCAATGCGGCGCACACTACGTGGTCGATACCATTGCTGACATCATGCCCTGCATCGAGGATATTCAGGCGCGCATCCGGCGCGGTGAAGCGCCTTGACGCCGCGCGCAGTCCGGAAATGAGCAAGGACGAGGCCGCCGAGGGCGACGTCAACCTGACGCCGCGCAGGAAGCGCTGGGAGGCGGAAAACCTCGGGTCGCGGACGCGCTCGCTTCTCGCGGAGGACGCGAAACACTTCCTGCACCAATCGCTTTCAACCCCGTGCTTCAATGCGCTCAAGTCCGCCTCCGGCATCTGGCTCGAAGACCTGGAAGGCCGACGCATCATGGACTTTCACGGCAACAGCGTGCACCAGGTCGGCCACGGCCATCCGCACGTCGTCGAGGCGGTAAAGCGCGCGCTCGACAAGCTGCCGTTCTCGCCGCGCCGCTACACCAACGAGTACGCGGTCTCGCTCGCAGCGAAGCTCGCCGCGCTCGCCCCGGGCGACCTCGGCAAGGCGCTCTTCGCCCCGGGCGGCACCGAAGCCATCGGGATGGCGCTCAAGCTCGCGCGCGTCGCCACCGGCCGGCACAAAACGGTGTCGATGTGGGACGCGTTCCACGGCGCCTCGCTCGATGCGATCTCGGTCGGCGGCGAGGCGATCTTTCGCCGTGCCTTGGGGCCGCTCCTGTCCGGTACCGAGCATGTCCAGCCGTGCGCTCCGCGCAGCTGCCATTTCGGCTGCGGCGGCGAGTGCAATGCGCGCTGCGCCGATTACGTCGAGTACGTGCTCGCAAAGGAGGATGACGTCGCCGCGGTGGTGGTCGAGACCGTGCGCTCGACCGACGTGCAGGTTCCGCCGCGCGCGTACTACGAGCGGCTGCGTGCGGCGTGCGACCGGCATGGCGCGCTGCTCGTGCTCGACGAGATCCCGATCTGTCTCGGGCGAACCGGAGCGATGTTTGCCTTCGAGCGCTACGGCATCGTTCCGGACATGGTGGTACTGGGCAAGGGCCTGGGCGGCGGCGTCTTTCCGATGGGGGCGCTCCTGGCGCGCGAGGGACTGGACGTGGCGGCGGACCGGGCCCTCGGGCATTACACGCACGAGAAGTCACCGCTTGGCTGCGCGGCGGCGCTCGCCACGCTCGAAGTGATCGAATCCGAGCGCCTGCTCGAGCGTGCAAACCGGCTCGGCGCGCACGCACTTGCGTGGCTGCGCCAGATGCGCCAGCGCAGGCCGGCCGTGGTGGATGTTCGCGGCGTCGGGTTGCTGCTTGGCATCGAGCTCGCGCATCCCGCCTTGGCCGAGGACGTGATGTATCGATGCCTTGCGCGCGGCCTGTCGTTCAAGGTCGGACAGGGCAACGTGATCGTGCTCGCGCCGCCACTCGTGATCGAGGAAAGCGACCTCGACCAGGCGCTCACGATCCTCGATCAGGCCATAGGGGAGGCAGCGGCATGAGCGGCGGCGTGCTGATCGAGGCGCGCGGCTGCGCCTTCGTAGAACCGGACAAATGCCTGAGCTGAGCCTGGGTGTAACGCTCGCGGTGCTCGGCGCGGCGCTTTTGCACGCGACCTGGAACGCCATGATCAAGTCGAGCGACGACGTGCTGCTCGACACGACGATCTTCATCGTAGGTGCCGGCGTTGCCGCAGTGCCCTTAATTTTCCTCGTCGCCCCCCCGGCCCGCGCCGCGTGGCCGTATCTCGCCATATCGGTCGCGATTCACATCGCCTACTACATCGCGCTGGTGGGCGCGTACCGGGCGGGTGACCTCTCGCACGGCTATCCGATCATGCGCGGCGTCGCGCCGCTCCTCGTCGCAGTGTGCGCGCTGGCGTGGTTCGGCGAAGCGCCGAAGCCGGCGATCTGGGCGGGCGTGCTCCTCATCGGCGGGGGCGTGCTCTCGCTCGGGCTCGTAGGGTTTCATTGGCGCACCTCGCGCGTCTCGACCGCCTGGGCGCTTGCCAACGCGGTGATCATTGCCGCCTACACCCTCGTGGACGCGGCGGGCGTTCGGCTTTCGGAAAGCCCGGCGGGCTACGTGCTGTGGATCTTCGTGCTCGACTGCCTCCCGTTTCCCCTGGTCGTACTCGCGCTCCGCGGCAGGCAGTTCATCGAATACGGGCGCCGCTACTGGGTGCGCGGCATGACCGGCGGCGTGCTTTCCGCGGCGGCCTACGGCATCGCGCTCTGGGCGATGACGCGCGCCCCGGTGGCGGCGGTTGCCGCTTTGCGCGAAACCTCGGTCATCTTCGCGGCGCTGATCGGAGCCTACATCCTGAAGGAAGGCCACGCGCGAGTGCGGCTGGGCGGCGCGGTCGCCGTGCTCGCCGGCGTGATCGCGCTCAAGCTATGAGCGTTGTTTCACCGCACGCGGAGATCGTCGTCGTCGGCGGCGGCATCGCCGGGACGAGCGTGGCCTATCACCTCGCGAAGCTGGGCAAGCGCGACGTGCTGCTGCTCGAGCAGGGCAGCCTTACTTGCGGCACCACCTGGCACGCGGCGGGGCTCATCGGCCAGATGCGCCCCAACCGCTCGATGACCCGCATGAGCCAGTACGGCATCGGGCTCTACGCGTCCCTGGAGGGCGAGACCGGGCTCGCCACCGGATGGCTGCAGTGCGGCAGCGTGAACGTGGCGAAGATGCCCGAGCGCTGGATCGTCTTCCAGCGCCAGGCTGCGATGGCGCGCAGCTTCGGCATCGAGGTGCACCAGATCACCCCGCGCGAGGCGGCGGACAAATGGCCGCTATTGCGCGTGGACGACCTGCAGGGCGCGCTCTGGTTTCCGCAGGACGGCAAGGCGAACCCTGCCGATCTTACCCAGTCGCTTGCCAAGGGCGCACGCAACCTTGGCGTGAAGATCGTGCAGGGCGTGAAGGTGACCGGCGTGAAGCTCGCCAACGGCGCGGTGGCGGGCGTCACGACCTCGGCGGGGGAAGTGGCCTGCGAAATTCTGGTGAACTGCACCGGCCAGTGGGCGCGCGCTTTCGGCAGGCTCGCCGGGGTGAACGTGCCGCTGCATTCGGCCGAGCATTTCTACATCGTCACCGATCGCATCGCGGGCGTGCGCCCGATGCTGCCGGTGATGCGCGATCCCGACGGCACCATCTACTTCAAGGAGGAGGTCGGCGGCCTCCTCATGGGCGGCTTCGAGTTGCAGGCGAAGCCCTGGGGCATGGACGGCATCCCGGAGAAGTTCGAGTTCCAGCGCCTGCCCGAGGATTGGGAGCAGTTCCAGCCGCTGATGGACGCGGCCATCCACCGCGTCCCCGCGCTCGAGGCGGCAGGCGTCAAGATGCTGCTCAACGGCCCCGAGAGCTTCACGCCGGACGGCAACTTCATCCTCGGCGAGGCGCCCGAGGTGCGGAACTATTTTGTCGCCGCGGGCTTCAACTCCGCCGGCATCGCCAACGGCGGCGGCGCGGGCAAGCTCCTCGCCGAATGGATCATCGGGGGCGAGGCGCCGATGGATCTCTCCGAAGTGGACATCCGGCGCTTCGGCGCCTACGCCGCCGACACGGACTGGTTGAGGGCGCGCACGGTCGAGACGCTCGGGCTTCATTACGCCATGCGCTGGCCGCGGCACGAGCTGGAGTCGGGCCGCCCCCAGCGGACCTCGCCTCTCTACGAGCGCCTGAAATCGAAGGGAGCGTGCTTTGGCTCCAAGATGGGGTGGGAGCGCGCCAACTGGTTCGCGCGGGCCGGCGAAAAGCCCGAAATGCAGTACACGCTCGGCAGGCCCGGCTGGCTCGATGCGGTGATCGAGGAGCAGCGGGCCGTGCGCAACGCGGTGGGCATTTTCGACCAGACGTCCTTCGGCAAGCTCCGCGTGCGCGGGCGCGACGCGTGCGGCGTGCTGGAGCGCCTGTGCGCGAACCGCATCGACGTGCCCGTGGGCCGCGTCGTCTACACCGCGATGCTCAACGCGAAAGCCGGCTTCGAGTCCGATTTCACCGTGCACCGGCTCGGGGCGGAGGATTTCTTCATCGTCACCGGCACGGCGCAGCCGGTGCGCGACGCGGCCTGGATCAGGCGGCACCTGCGCGAAGGCGAGGATGCGAATGTGGAGGACGTGACCGATCGCTGGTCGGTGCTCTCGGTCATGGGCCCGCGCGCGCCCGCGCTGCTTGCCCGGCTCGATGCGGCTCGGCTCGGCTTCCGGGCAGTGGAGGTGTCCTATGTCGGCGGGCCGGGCTGCGAGCTCTACGTGCCGGCGGAGAAGGCGGCCGCGCTCTACGACGCGCTTCACGCCGCCGGGCGCGATCTGGGCTTGCGCGACTGCGGCTACTACGCGCTCGATGCACTGCGCCTGGAGGCGGGACGGCGCGCGTTTCCGGTCGAGCTTTCGCCCGATTTCACGCCGTGGGAAGCGGGCCTGGGTTTCGCCGTGAAGCTCGACAAGGGCGCTTTCATCGGGTGCGAGGCGCTCGCGCGCGCCCCGCGCGAGGCGCTTGTGAAGCGCCTCGTCATCTTCGTCTTTCCCGAGACGAAGCTTTTCGCGTGGGGCGGCGAACCGATCCTCAGGGATGGCACGCCGGTGGGCGAGATCAACTCGGTGGGCTACAGCGCGGCGCTTTCGGCCATGGTCGGAATGGGCTACGTGCACAGCGCGCAGCCCGAGACGCGCGATGAGGTCCTGCGCGGCCGCTACGAGATCGAGGTGTCGGGCGAGCGCGTTTCCGCGCAGCCGATGCTGAAGGCGCCGTGGCCAGGATAGTCCGCACCAACCGCGAGCTCGAAGTCCCGCGGGTGGACGCGGCGTTGCGCGCCGTGGGACACGAGCTCACGCTTCTGCCGGACGGGGTGTCCGAGGAAGAGCTCGCGCACGCGGTGCGCGAGGCGGAGCTTCTGCTCATGTGCTACACGGCGATTACGTCGCGGGTCATCGCGTCGGCACCGCTGCTCAAGGGCATCGTCAAGTACGGCGTGGGCATCGATGCGATCGACATCGAAGCGGCGAGAGTACGCGGCATTCCCGTGGTCAATGTTCCCGAGTATGCCGAGGAGACGGTGGCCGAAGGCACGATGGCGCTGATGCTCGCGCTCGCAAAGAAACTGAAACCCATCCAGCGCGCGATGGACGACAAGGGCTGGATCTGGCCGGCGGCGCAGTGGCTGGGGATCGATCTGGCCGGGAAGACGCTCGGCCTGGTGGGCATCGGCCGCATCGGCGCAAAGGTCGCGCGCATGGCGGGTTCGGGCTTTCGCATGCGCGTGCTCGCCTTCGATCCCCACGCCGACGCGGCGCGCTTCACGGAAGCCGGCGCGCCGCGCCGCACTGAGTTGCGCGCGCTTCTCGCGGAGAGCGATTTCGTCTCGGTGCATTGCGTGCTGAATGCAGAGACGCGGGGCTTGATTGGCGAACGCGAGCTCGCCGCGATGAAACGCTCGGCATTCCTCGTCAACGTCTCGCGCGGCGCGATCGTGGATGAGGCGGCACTCGTGCGCGCCCTGCAAGAGTGCCGCATCGCCGGGGCGGCGCTCGACGTCTACTTGCAGGAGCCGCTGGCAAGGGCGGAGCACTCCTTGAGCGCGCTCTACGCCATGGACAACGTCATTCTGTCGCCGCACCTGACCTTCTTCACCCAGGAGGCGATGGCGCGCCTCGAGGCCGAGACGCTCGAGCGCTGCCTCGAGGTGCTGGAGGGCCGGCCGGTGACGGTCAAATCCCGCGACCCGCGCCTGCGCACCCAGACGCGGGGCGTGCGCTTCGTTGACTGAGCGTCAGGTGAACCACGGCGCCAAGCCCGCGTAGCGCGGGTCGGACGGCGAAATCGCGCCCGCACGCAGGAAGTGATCGAGCGTCACCAGGGCCGCATCCAGGGTGAATTCCTCGGTGTCGCGAGCCAGCGCGAGTACCTCCTCTGCCGGCGCGAGACGGAATTCCGCCACTTCGCCATCCTGGTTTCGCGGCAGGAAATCCGGCGGCAACGCGAGATCGTGGGCCAGGATTGTCTCCGACTGCACGCCCTCGGGCACTTCACGCAGGATGCGAACCGTTCCGCCGCGCGTCGCGCCGCGTGCGAGCGCCGCTTCGATGCCCGCTTCCTCCCACGCTTCCTTGACCAGGGTCTCCTGCGGGCCGAGCCCGGCGCCCACGCCGCCCCCGACCAGATTGTCGAGCATCCCCGGGTCGGTCCCCTTGTCGCGGCTGCGGCGCGCGATCCAGAGCATCTTCCGATCGCCGGCGGCGATGCCGTTGACGTGCACGGCGAGCGAAGGCAGGCCGAACGGGCGCACGGCGGCGCGCTCGATGCAGAACAGCGTCGACCCGGCCGGCGCGGTCGAGATCGCGTAGTTCTCGTTCCGCCATCCTCCCACCAGCTCCTCGTCTGCGAGCTCGCGCACGACGCGCGCCAGCGCCTCGCTGCGTGCTTCGCTCGTCGAGAGCCGGCGGGCGAGGTGCACTGCGCTGGCGCTGGATTCGAAAAGGTCCGGCCAGCGCGCGAGACGCGCGCCCAGCGCCGGCCGCAGCCAGCCCACCGGTTCGCCGGCGACGAAAAAGCGCACGAAACGTGACCGGTCGAACCGGCCCTCACGCGCCAGCCGCTCTGCAAGGACGCTCACGCGCCGCGCAGGTGCCAGGCCTTGGGCCGCGTCATCGCCTGGATGCCGTAGGTGGACAGGGTAAGCCCGATGCCGGAATGCCCGATGCCCGACCACGGCAGCCGGGGACTGACACGGTCGCAGCAGTTCCAGTAGACCGACCCCGAGCGGATCTGCGCGAGGATGCGCTGGGTGCGCGCTTCATCCGGCGTGTAGACACCCGCGGTCAGACCGTACTCCGTATCGTTCATGAGACGCACGGCCTCGGCGTCGTCCGCGACCTTCTGAATGCCGATCACCGGACCGAAGCTTTCCTCGCGCATCAGCTCCATCGTGTGGTCCACGCGGGAGAGCACGGTTGCCTCGAACCAGTTGCCGGGCCGGGTGATGCGCTTGCCGCCCAGCAGCAGCTTCGCACCCCTGGCGACGGCGTCCGCGACCTGGCGCTCGAGCACCGTCAGCTGCGCCGCGCGCGCGAGCGGCCCGAGGTAGGTCGCCTCGTCCATCGGATCGCCGCACCGGTAGCCCTTCACGGTGGCGACGAACGTGTCCACGAAGCGGTCGTGGACGCCCTGGTGCACGTAGATCCGCTCCACCGCGCAGCAGCTCTGACCCGCGTTGTACATCGCGCCGTCGGCGAGTGATTCCGCGGCGGTCTGGACATTGGCGTCCTCGCAGACGTAGACCGGGTCCTTGCCGCCCAATTCGAGCTGCAGCTTCACCATGCGCGGCGCACAGGCCGCGGCGATCCGCGCGCCCGTCGCATAGGAGCCGGTGAAGAACAGGCCGTCTACCGCCTGCGAAGCGAGCGCCGCGCCCGCTGCGCCCGCGCCGCTCACGACCGCGAAAACGTCCGCGGGCACGCCCGCCACCCGCATCATCTCGCCGATTGCGAGGCCGGTGAGCGAGGCGAATTCCGATGGCTTGTAAAGCACAGCGTTTCCCGCAAGGAGCGCGGGCACGAAAACGTTCGAGCCGACGAAGTAGGGGTAGTTCCAGGCCGAGATATTTGCCACGACGCCGAGCGGCTCGTGCGTGATGCGCTCGGAGAGCTTCGGCTCCTCGAGCACCGTCTCGGGCGCGAGCGCGCGCGCAGCGTGCTCGAGGAAGAAATCGAGCCGGCCGGCGAGCGCCTCGAGCTCATTGTGCGACTGGCGGATGGGCTTGCCCATCTCGCGCGTGAGCGTGCGAGCGAGATCAGCCTTGCGCCGCGCGACCTCGTCCTTGAAGCGCCGGATCGCGGCGAGGCGAGCGTCGAGGGACGTCGCCGCCCAGGCGGGCTGGGCTGCGCGCGCCCGCGAGTATTTTTCCCCAATCGCCGCTGCCGAGTCTTCGGGGATCTCGGCTACCGGAGAGCCGTCAGCGGGATTGAGAATTCTCACGCACAGCCTGGAGAAAATCGCCCAGCAGCGGCGCGGCATCCAGCACGCCGTCGCCGCGGCCGTGCAGGAACTCGGGGTGCCACTGCACGCCTGCGACGTACTGCGGCCCCGCGAGCCGTGCGGCCTCGATCACATCGTCCTCGAGCGAGCGCGCCTCGACCGCAAGGCCCGCGCCGAGCCCCTTCACCGCCTGGTGGTGGATCGAGTTCACTTTCGCCCGCGACACGCCCGGGTAGAGCGCGGCAAGCCGCGTGCCGGGAAGGATCTCGACGTCATGGTGCTTGTCGTCGTACACCGCGGGGTCGCGGTGCGCATGCGCGCCGGACTTCTGCGTCTCGGTGTCCTGGTAGAGCGTGCCGCCGAGGGCAACACTGATGAGCTGCATGCCGCGGCAGATTCCCAGCACGGGCTTCTTCGCGTCGAGAAAGCGGTTGAAGAGATCGAGCTCGTAGCGGTCGCGCTCGGGGTCGCCGCCCCACTCGCGCTTGAGCGGCGACTCGCCGTAGGTCTGCGGCGAGATGTCGCTGCCGCCCTGCAGCACGAGCCCGTCCAGCTCCTCTGCGTAGTCGGCCAGGGAGAGCGCGCCAGACGCGCGGTCCACGACGTCGGGGACGAGGTAGACGAGCACGCCCGCCGATTGCAGCCAGCGCGCGAAGGCCTGCTCGAGGAAGTAGAGGTTTTTCTTGAGATACCCGAGCTTTGACGCATCGCCGTACTGGATGCGCGCCGAGACGCCGATCCGCAGCCGCCGTTTCATAGCGCGCCGGCGAAGAGAGTCTCGAAGTCCTGCATCGTGCAGGAGCGGGGATTGGTCCGGTGGCAGATGTCGGCGAATGCGATTTCGACGAGCCGCGGCAGGTGCTCCCTCGTGACGCCGAGGGCCCCGAGCCGTGCCGGGATGCCGAGCTCCACCTTGAGGTCGGTGAGCCACGCGACGAGGTCCGTCACGCCGGCGACGCGCGCCAGCTCGGCCATTTTCGCGCCGGCCGCTTCGCGGTTGAAGCGCATGACGTGGTCGATCATCACGCCGTTCGCGAGCCCGTGGTGCAGGCCGGCGACGGTGGAGAGCGCGTGCGCGCAGGAATGCACCGCGCCGAGATCCTTCTGGAATGCGATCGCGCCCATCATCGAGGCCATGAGCATGTCGCTGCGTGCCTGCAGGTTCGCTGGCTGCTTCACCGCCACCGGCAGTGCGCGCGCCGCGATGCGCGCGCCTTCGAGCGCGATGCCGTCGCAAAACGGATGGTACGCGGACGAGAGATACGACTCGATATTGTGGGTGAGGGCGTCCATTCCAGTCGCCGCGGTAACGGGTGCGGGGAGGCCGAGCGTCAGTTCCGGGTCGGCGAACACGGCCTTCGCAAGGAGCGCGGGCGAGAACACGATGCGTTTCACATGCGTCGTGTCCTCCGAAATGACCGCCGAGCGTCCGACCTCGCTGCCGGTGCCTGCGGTGGTGGGGAGCGCGATGAAGTTCGGCAGCGGCTTCTCGATTGGCCGCACCGCGGGGTGGTCCCAGGCGTATTCGAGCACGTCGCCCGGGTGTACTGCCATGAGCGCCACCACCTTCGCCACGTCGAGCGCGGCGCCGCCGCCGAAGCCGACCACGGCATCGGCGCGGCGCGCCCGGTATGCATCCACGCCCGCGCGAACCTGAGCGGCGACCGGGTTGCCCTGCACGCCCGGGTACACGCTCGCCTCGAGGCCCTCAAGCGTGGCGAGGAAGTCGGCCAGCACCGGTAGCGCGGCGATGCCTTTGTCGGTGACGACGAGGGGACGCCTGCAACCCGCCTTCTTGAGATGGGCCGCGGCGAGCTTCCTTGCACCCGGACCGAAATGGATCGTGGTCGGAAATGCGAACGTGTGGACCGCCATCAGATGATCTCGAAATAGCGCTTCAGCTCCCAGTCGGTCACCGCGTCCTGGAACTGGCGCCACTCCCACTCGCGCGTGCGCACGTAATGGTCCACGAAAGTCTCGCCGAAGAGCTCGCGCGCGGCCGCCGAGCGCTTGAGGTTTGCGGTCGCCTCCATCAGGTTGCGCGGCAGGCGCGGGAGCTTCGCCGCCTTCGCCGCGTCGCCGGAGAGCGGCGAGTCCTTGAGCTTGAGTTTCTTCTCGATGCCCCAGAGTCCCGCGCCGACGCAGGCCGCGAGCGCGATGTAGGGATTGATGTCCGCGCCGGGGCAGCGCGACTCGAGCCGCGTGGACTTGGCCGAGCCGGGAATGACGCGAAGCGTCGCGGTGCGGTTGTCCACGCCCCAGCTGCGCTTCACCGGCGCCCACATGCCGTCGACCAGCCGCTTGTAGCTGTTCACCGTAGGCGCATACATCGCCTGGATGTCCTCCAGGAGCGCGAGCTGCCCCGCGAGGTAGCTCTCGAAGAGCTTCGACATGCGGTGCGGATGGCGCGCGTCGTAAAACAGGTTGCGCTTGCCATCCGACAGGCTCTGGTGGATGTGGCCCGAGCAGCCCGGGTACTGCGTGTTCCACTTCGCCATGAAGCTCGGCATGATGCCGAAGCGGCTGCCGATCTCTTTCGCGCCCTGCTTGAAGAGGATCCCCCGGTCGCCTGCTTCGATCCCGGGCGCATAGAGAATCGCCGCCTCGTAGACGCCCGGGCCGGTCTCCGTGTGCAGGCCTTCGACCGGCACCCCGAACGCCGCCATCTCCTCCATGAGGGCGCGGAAGAAGGGCTGGTTCTGGCCGGCGCGGATGAGCGAATAGCCGAACATGCCCGGCGTGATCGGCTCGGGGCGCACGTAGCCTTTGGCGGCGAAGCTTTGCGGCGTTTCGCGGAAGTTGAACCACTCGTATTCCAGGCCTGCGAGCACCTGGAAGCCCATTTTCTCCGCGCGCGCGAGCACACGCTTGTAGAGCTGGCGCGGGCAGACGGGGAGCGGCCTGCCGTCGGCCTCGACGAATTCACCCAGGAAAAAGGCTACGTTGTCGTCCCAGGGCACGCGCCGGTAGGTGGAAAGGTCGAGCCGCGCGAGCGCGTCGGGAAAGCCCGTGTGCCAGCCGGTCCAGGTGGCGTTGTCGTAGCACTGGTCGTTCGCGTCCCAGCCGAAGACCACGTTGCAGAAGCCGAATCCGGACTCGACCGCCGAGAGGAACTTCTCCTTGTGCAGGTACTTGCCGCGCAGCACGCCGTCGATGTCGGAAACCGCCACCTTGACGCGCGTCGCGGGCGAGCCGCGCACCTGCTCGACGATGCGGCGCGCCTCCGCTCGCGAATTCCCCGCCATCGAATTTCCTTCCCCGAAAGGCTTGCCGTCAGACTATATCAGGAATGCTGAAGGTGCCTGAATTCCCTCTTTCACTGTTCCAAAAGGCCGCCCACGAGCCGGTATGGCCGCGGCAGGCCCCGATTTCTACGGCACGTACGCCCAGCAATCCACGATGACGCTGCACGCCGGCACCGGAAGCGGCGGGTGCACTTGAACGGCGGTAAATGGCAGCGGTACACCGCCGAGCGCTTCCTGCCAGGCGCGATGCATCGGATAGAACTCACCGAGATTCGAATGAAATTGATGAATGCGCGTGACATTCTCAATGGAGGTGCCGGCCGCAGTGCACACGTTCTTCAGCGCACGCACGATGTACTCCATCTGGGCTCGGGCGGCGCCACCAAAGTACGGGAAACCCTCTCCCGCGCGCATGACGGCGAGCGGCCCGGAGGAATCGACCGCCATCATCCCGGACAGCATCAGCAGATCGCCGGCGCGGACCGCCGCCGCGCCATAGGTCATTTCTGCCGGGATGCCGCCGTCGATCACCTGCTTGACCGTTTTGCCGTTGCCCTTCAATGCAACAAGATTGATTTCGATGATACCCGGTACCAGCCCGAAGTCGGACGCGGGCACGATAGACAGCGCGCACTGACGCTCCCCGAAGTGAGGGTTCCATACGTCGAGGAAATGCGCGGTATCGTCTGTGTTCCGCAGGTAGACCTGGGCCTTTACGGCGTTCTCCGGCGACGAGCCGGCGGCCTGGAGCGCCGGCAGAAGCTTCTCGCGGATGAGGTACTCCGTCTGGCGCCTGATCTCGTAGCCGCCCCAGCGGCTGTGGGAAGGAACGTGAGCGCGGGGATCGGGGTTCCCGTCAACGCCCCGCACCATCTGCCCGGCAACGAACACGAAATCACCGGTTGTGACCGCCGGAACGAAGCCCGACCAGGCTGGTGCTGTCACTTTGGGCGTCGGAACGCGTTTCGGCTCGCGGCCGCCCCCGGGGACGACCGCAAGCAACGACGCGTTGATGTCCGCCCCGCGGGTGGACAGTACATCCATCACAACGGAGGTGCTGGGGGGGATGTAGTCACCGAATGCCGCCCGGCGTGCGAGGTGGTAGGGATCGACGGCTTTCCAGGTCGGGTAATACTGGTCGAGGCGTACCGTGTTGGCGAAACTCGTGCCCGCCTCGGCGAGCAGATCGCGGAATCGGGCACAGATGAAGTCGCCCTCTCGCCTGTGCTTGGGCGGGCCGTGATACGGGAGATCCGGATTGCCGGCGACGGCGGGATGCAGCCCAACGCCGTAGTCGGCGGCTTCGATTCCGGTCAGGAACACCCAATTGCCGGCCTTCACGCAGGGCGCGTAGTCGATGTCGGTTTCCGCGATGCGCACCGGACGGATGGGCACGAGCTGCTTGCGCATGGCATTCATCCTACCGATCGAGCTTGACGCCTGCGTCACGGGCGACTGGAGCCCAGCGCTCAATCTCCGTCTCCACAAACTTCCCAAACTCCGCGGGCGTGCTCCAGCGCGGCTCGCCACCGATGTTCTTGATGCGCTCCTGGACATCGGGCATTTTTAGCGCGCGCACCATCTCGGCGTTCAGCTTTCCGATGATGGCGCGCGGCACCTTGGCGGGCGCGGCCGCGCCAGCGTAGCCGATGGCCTGGAAACCCGGGAGCCCGGATTCCGCGATGGTCGGCAGGTCGGGCAAAAGCGGGCTGCGCGCCGGCGAGGCGATGCCGACCGCACGGACACGATTATCGCGGATCAGCGGAATTGCCGACGAGGAGACCACGAACATGAACTCGATGCGCCCGCCCATGACGTCAGTAAGGGCCGCCGGGCTGCTGTTGTACGGCACATGCACCCCGTCGAAGCCCGCGCGCTTGCGAAAGAGTTCGGTTGCGAGGAAAGCTGAGCTGCCTACCCCGACGGTGGCCCACGTCGGGCCTCCGGGCTTGGTTTTTGCGTAGGTTATCAACTCGGATACCGTCTTCGCCGGAACCTTGGGACTGGTCACGAGGACGTTCGGGTAGGTCGCAATCAGCGTGATGGGGGAGAAATCCCGGCGCGTGTCATAGGGAAGCTTGTTGTAGATGCTGACATTGATCGAGAACGGCACCGAGATGAACACGAGCGTATAGCCGTCCGGGGTGGCCCTGGCTCCGAGGCCGTAGGCAATCGTGCCGCTGGCGCCGGGCCGCGCGTCGACGATAATAGGCTGTCCCCAGGCTTCCGTGAGCTTCTGCGCGACTATGCGCGCGAGTGTGTCGGAAAGTCCGCCGGCGCCAAAATCGATGATCCAGCGTATTGGCTTGTTCGGATAGCCCTGGGCAGGATTGGTGATTGCTTTCTGCTGAGCCATCGAATTCTGGCTGGCCGAGAGCAGCAACAAGGCCACCGCAAATATGCAGCTCGTCCAGTTCGCGTACTTGCTCATGATTACCTCCCATTGAGCGGTCAAAATACCATCCTACTCCGTCAGAAGCGTTTGCGGGCTCCAACGCGCCCGCGGTCCTGTCAATCCCACACTGCAGTTGCCTCAATCTCGATCAGCATATCGGGATGCATCAATGACGCGACCCCGATGGCGGTTATGCAGGGCAGCTCGCCAGTTTTCGAATGCTTCTGGAAAAACTCGC
>Ga0210102_1000101_pt1 | contig 24594 bp, 45 predicted proteins | sample RushOxbow_ThreeS_4_FD_185563 | JGI IMG/M metagenome (GOLD analysis project Ga0210102, IMG submission 185563) | Wetland microbial communities from San Francisco Bay, California, USA, that impact long-term carbon sequestration -... | ecosystem: Environmental > Aquatic > Marine > Wetlands ...
AGACTATCGCATTCACGACCACCGAGGACGACTGAAGCGCGAACACCACCTGTCACCTATCAGGTGATAACACCTGTTACCCATCAGCTGAGATGTTCAGCCTAGCCGAAAGTGTCGGCCTGTGGATCCCAGAACGGATCGTTCAGCCCGACCCGCGCAAAGATCCGGCGCATCTCGTCCGGACCGGGACGCCGAGCCTCGGGCGAGAGCCGAGTGGCGTACCACGCGACTGCCAGTTCCCAGAGCTGGGCCATAGTCACCAGCGGTCGCGGCCTGATCCCGCGCGCTTGGCACCACGCATTCACCAGTTCTTCCGACCGGAAGAAGAGCATGGTACTTCAGGTAAAGACCAGATCCACCCACCAGCGCGCCGCTGGGACCTGGCAGTGGAAGAGCCAGGGGCTGGGCTCGGGCCCGCCTGGACGGACCTGCAGATTGAGAGGGGCACCCGACTGCCCGCAGCTCGAGTACACCACCGCCGGTTGGTGTAAGGCGGCGGGGATCCCGAGCGCGTCCCAGGCGCAGTTGGCGAAGTACGTTTGCCGCCCTGCCTCCACTGTGTGCGGCGTAGGCACCCCTGAGAAAGGCGGGGCCATGCGGATGGTCTCGCCATCCGGCTCCAGGAGCAGGACGCGATTCGCCCGCAGGCGGGCATAGCCGAGCCGAACGTCCTGCTCAGAGGACGTCAATTGGGCGGCTACCTGGGCAAGCGAAGGTGCTTGGCCTGTGCTTGCGAAGTGCTGGTAGACCGCCAGCCGGATGTTGGTATCGAAGTCCATCTGGACCTACACGCTTTGAGGTCGCGGCCTGACGACTTCCCGCGCCCCGACCGGCCTGCCGGCCGCGTGCGGGTCAGGCAGCGCCGTAACGGAGCTGCTAGGCCAACTCATAGCTCAGGGTGAAGGGATGCTCCATGCCGTGTCCGACGGCGGAGCTGCCGTCGCCCAGGAGGCCCCGCAGGTCTCCAGTTCCGGACCCGGGAATAACGGAGTAGGTCTCCTTCGCTTGTCCGCTCTCGAATATGCCGGTGCGTTGGAGCACGAAGGTGCCGGTCTTCCCGCCGATTCGTCCCCCGACCCGCTCGAGGCCTACGAAGGTGGCCGAACCGTCCTTGCGATACATCATTAGATACTCGACCTGCCCCTCCCCATCGATATCGCCAGTGTAGGTCTTGCTGACGCTGGCCCGAGTGAGTCTTGGCTGGTCCTGGCCCTCACTAAAGGGCGTTTCATCCCAGCTCTTGATGGCGAACCGAGCGTGCACGCTCTTCTTCATGTGCCCTTTCCGGGTGATTGGGAACGGGTCTTCGGGCGCTCGCAAAACGGGTGTGAGATTTCCGCTGTCTGGCCGACGAGGGACATCGCTCCCGCTGGGAACTCTGGCCCGCCCGGCCTGTCGACTGCGTGCGCGGGTCAGGGGGCGGCCCCCGAGTGCCGTGCCTCGATGAGCTGGCGCCCGTTGTCGAGTGTCTGCCGCGCCCGCCGCCGCATCAGCCAGCGCAGCCCAAGGCGGTTCAGCAGTCGCCCTCGCCAGCCCCGCGGCCGATAGTACGCGGTGAGCTCCACGCGCGTGCTATCCACCCCTCCAGGTGAGTACACCCGGAGCTCGGTCGTGAAGTCACTCAGCAACCGACTCAGGCCCCATGAATCGGCGGGGAATGCCACCGTCGTCCGTTCCAGCGGGACGTGTTCGATAACCTGCTCCACACACCACCCGGCTCGCTTCCCGCTGGGCACAATGCATTTGTAGCTCATGCCCGGGGCCCGACGCGCAGTGCCGGAGAGCAGTTCGACCTGCCGTACGTCCGGATGATACGCGGGGATGAGCGACACATCCTCGATCACCTCCCAGACCTCGGCCAGGGGGGCATGAACCTCCACAACGACCTGCCACTGCCTCGGCACTCGCCTCTCAGTGTTCACGCCTCGGCCTCAACTCGCTCGAGCAGCGCCCGGGCGGAGCCCGGGGCCCATTCGGCCCGTTGGCTGAGCCCCTAGTCCCGGCCTGGCGGTTGGGCCGGCCCAGCCCTGGCGCGAGAGCGCGCGATATCCACCACCAGAAACAAGCCAATCAGAGCCACGCTCGCGCCGAGAAACCGCAGCAGCTCTTCGGCCGCCGTGGCGTACTCATGTTGGGCGATGGCGGTCTCAGTGAGCATGCGCGTGGTCACCGGGGACGGGGTTCGGGCGCCCCGTTCGACCTCGGTGGCATACCGGCGCCATTCCTCGATGGTGGCGGCTGGTATCGTGGCACCGCGGGTCGCCTCGGCGCCAATAAAGGCGCCCACGCCGAGGACAACCAGGCACCCGGCCACGAAAAGCCAGCCGTTGAGGACTCGACGCATTTCAGATCCCAGTGGGGGGCCGCCTAACGAGTTGCGCATCAGCTGCGGGCCCTCAAGCTCGTGCCCGCAGGAACCTACGCTTCTGCTGCATGGCCAGAGGGAGCGGCGCGACCGCACGGAGCGGGCCTATTGGGGTGCGGCCGATGCATGAAAGGCCACTACCCGCCAGCCTTCTCGTCGCCTCACGTAGACCTTCGTGAAACGCCAATGGTCCTCCAGCCGCTGCCCGCGAAGCGTACGGGTACGAGCGAGTCGGCCAGTCACCACCGCGGCGTCGCCGTAGACGCGATAGTGCAGGTCCGACGAGGCGTAGACCTCAAACCGCATTCGTTCTGATCGAGCGAAGGCGAGCACCTCCTGCTTCCCCATGGGCGCCATCTCGGGGACAGCGACCGTCAGGTCCTCGGCCCACAATCGATCGAGGGCCGTCGGATCGGCGCGGAGATGGGCTTCATTCCACTCCTGCTCCAACCGAGCCAGGGTGGCTGAATCCTGGGGCCACGACGCTGGGCCGGTAGCCTGGAGGACCGCCAGAACCACGAGCGCTACAGGACCCGCCATGTAACTGGCCTCTTTGCGGTCGGCCTAGCGACGTGCGCATCAGCTGCAAGCTTTCAGCCTACCGCCCGCACAATCCTTCGTTCCGCTGATCGTGCTCCGGCGATCAGCGCCCGAGCTGAGCCCGGGACTTTGGGGCTTGTCGGCTGCATGCGCGGGTTAGGCGCCGGTGCGCAAAAGGTTTGAGCGATAGCTATGCTCCACCGACTCGAGGGGCATCTCAGTCTGGTCTCGAAACGGCCAGAGCGAGCGACTAGCGTTCAGATTGAAGAATGACCGGTCGATCGCCCAGAAGTTTACGTGCAACAGGTCCCCAGCGTCAGCAGGGCGAAGGGCCAGGCTCAACAACTTCACCTCGCCGTCGCGGACCGGAAGTCTCGGTAGCTCACTACGGTCCGCTCGGCCTCTTACCAGGCGATAGAACCGGAGCTCCTGCCACTCAGGATCGCGCTGGACCAGGTTGAGTCCGCGCCATTGCTTTCGAATAGCGGTTGCCATCTCACCCGGCACGTGCTGCACCAGGGTCCCGAGCAAGAATTGGTCAAACGTACTGAGGGACACGCCGCCCCGCAGCAGTCGCATCCAGAAGCTGGTGGTCGGTAGATCCCCAGCGGTCACCGCAGCTCCGTGCGTGCGCCTCACGACTCGCAAATCACCTGCAGGCGATCATGGCCCTGCCCGCATCAACTTACGTTCCGCTGTCCGCCGCCGGCGGCCAGCGTCCGGGCGCGGCCCGGGGCCCATTTCGGCCCGTCGGCTGCGTGCGCGGGTTGGGCGGCGGCTCCGCTGCTAGCCCGCAGAATCGAGACTCAGCCGTGTTCACAACCATCACGGCAGGTTCCCCCAGGGCCCGCGGCTGCAGCGAAACAGATCGCGGAGCTACCCGCCGGCTCGCTCGCGAAATGCCGCCAGTGCCTTGGGGGAGTCCCAGAACTAGATGCCACTCCATTCGCCACTAACTGGCTCATGGGCATAGTATTTCTGCACGAGACCGGGCTGCGCCCGGAATGAGGGCGCGCGCGCCTCCATTGTCGCGTGAACCGCTTCCGCAGGGAGCGCGCTGCGGAACTTTACAAAGAGGATCACCATAGCACCCCACTCCATACGCGTGGCGCACCTTCCAAGGGCGGGACCTCCTCTCAACTTAGACGGATGCTCGGCGCCCGCACTAACTTGCTGCTCTCCATCGGCGGACAGCGCCTGGGCGGAGGCCGGGTCCCATTCGGACCCGTCGGCTGCATGCGCGGGTTAGACTGCACCCGGCGTCGTGCCCCGCCGCAGGCGCGGTACCAGTCGACCTGTCCTAAGCATGTACACCCGGTACCCGTCCCCGAACTTGGCCATCAAGGCCTCCTCCTCGTGGGGAATGATCAGCCAGCGGAGAAGCACGAGCGCTACCCCGGATGCCAGCAACACAAACCAACTGCCGGCCATAATCCCCAGGGCCACAAAGAGGGTGAGGCCCGTGGTGTAGAGAGGATGCCGGATCCACCGATATGGCCCCCTGGTCACCAGCTCATGCCGGTCTTTGGTGAGGACCGTCTCGCTGACGTTCGGACCGAGCGTCCGGAGCACCCAATGGACGGCCGGTACCGTGAGCACGCCCACGACTGCTCCCACCCAGCGGACCCTTGCCGGGACATCGAAGGACGCCCAGGTCATCCACTCGGGCCTCAGGACGTAGAGGACGATCGCCCCGAACAGGCTCAGAGCCAGGAGCGCCCGGAGGATGAGAAGAAGTGGCCCCTCGCGCCGGCGTTTGATCGTCTCACTCCGCCGGCGCGCCAGAGCTCGGTGGTACCCCGACACGGTAATCGCGCTGAGGAGCACGGCCAGGATCAGCCAGCGGAACATAAGGGTGTCCGTCTAACGACTTGCAAAGGCCCCCATGGTGGCGCCCGCCCTAACCTACGTTCCACCGATCGCCATCGGCCATCAGTGCCCGAGCGGAACTCGGAGCCGAGCGGCCTGCCAGCTGCATTTGCGGGTTAGGCAGCCCGGCAACTGCCCAACTCACCGCCGGGTCAAGCCCGGGAACAGAGGCGGTAGCAGCTCGATCAGAGCCCACCCGGTACCCTGAACGACCGGCTCGACCTTAAGATCGTCGAAGTAACGATTCAGAACGGCGGCCCGCTCCTCCGCGAGCGGTGGTCGACAGTAGTCCTCTTCTTCCCAGGTGGCCCGGCCATCCGGGAGCAGGCGGGCCCGCCGAAGCGCCAAAGAGAGCGCGTGGCCAAACGGCCGCAGGGCAACGAACTCGTTCCCGGCAAGCTTGCTCTGGAGCTCCTCAAGCAGCTCCTGTCGTGGAGAACCAGTGACCAAGTAGTACGCCATCTCTCAAACGTTCGGGGCTGCCTAACGACATGCGCACCAGCTGCCGGCTATCGTGGCGGCGCCCGCACCAACTTGGGTTCCACCGATCGCCATCGGCGATAAGTGTCCGAGCGGAGCGCCAGAGCGACCGGCCCGTCGGCTGCATGCGCGGGTCAGGCCGCTCGCTGCTCGAGGCTAGTCTGCCCCCGCGAGGGGGAGCCAACGACCGTCGTCCAGGTACGACACCACAGAAGCCTTCCCGGCGAACGCATCCTCCACGCCGTCATGGTCCAATGTCTTGGGTAGCGGGCCATCAAGCCACGCCGCGTACTCCCGGATCCGCCCGGGGCTCGCCGCCTCAATGAGGCGGGCGTAGCCGATGCGGCCCTCGCCGATGCTCTGCAGATAGCCGGCGTCGGCAGCTCTCGGGAACTCGGTCGGCGGTTCGGCATTAGCACCGCCCCAGAAGATCAGCACCGACGAACTGTCCTGCCGGGAGCATAGAACGGCCCAGTCCTGTTGCCCGGCACGAGCGAAGCTACCCGGGACGACGTTGTGCGGCCGATCGCTCGTGAACGATTGCGGTACTCTGCAGTCTCGCACCTTCAGTGCCGAGCGGATCCGGGGCGGCAGTTGAGGAAACGAGTCCGGCGGCAGGCGGTGGACTTGGCGGGCTGCGCTGTCCCATCCCTCGGACAGCTGCCCCGAAAGGGACGGCGTACCACAGAGCCAGAGCACCGCGCAGATCCCCGACCATCGCATGCGTGCTATGCCTCGATCTTCGGGAGTGCCTAACGACTGGCGCATCAGCTGTATGCGATCACGCCGGCGCCCGCACAAACCCAGGTTCCTTAGCGGGTCAGACTGCGCCGTTGAGATAGTCGCGCAAGGGGACATCGTCCTGCACCATGTGGTCGCTGATGTGAAAGACCTCCTGCAAGCGCTCATGCTGCAGCGCCTCGGCCCGGTCCAGCATTCGCCCCAGCAGCTCCACACCTCGCCAGGGTGATTCGGCCGCATCGACTACCGTGACCTGGTACTCCCGATCAGTGGTGCGGAGCCGCAGCGGGACCGCGACGCGATCCCACGGTCCCGAGCCCTCGCCCCACTCGCCGATGGACACCACCGCATCAACCACCCGGGGCTCATGGGTCACGCCAAAGCGCGCGTAGTAGACGGCATAGGCAGCGCCGTCCTCGTAGACGAACCGAGTAAGGGCGGTGGTCGTGCCGCCACAGCACTCACACGTCGCTGAAGTTGGCTCTTCAAAGTCGAAGGTCAGCATGAGTCCTGGTGGGCGCTGTCTAACGACATGCGCATCAGGTGTAAGCTTCAAGCTCCACGCCCGCACAATCCTAGGTTCACTGCCGCACATCGGAGCACCGCGCCCGCCAGGAGTGCCGGCACCTGGCGCTTGTCAGCCGCATGCGCGGGTTAGGCCGCAAGCCGGCGCGAGAACGCACGTCCCAGTAGCATCGTGCCAGCCCAACCGAAGCTGCCTACGATCGCGCCGAGAAGAACGACTGCCATGCCTGCACCCATGAGCCCGAAGTAGACCGTGAGGGCCCGCGACTTCAGGACCCGCTCTGTCAAGGGGTCCGGCTGCCTCGTGGCTTGAGGGAACACCCGGGCCAACCACGCCGGCGGCTCCACGGCTGGAGCTGCTTCCCTCTCGGCCGCTGCCTGTTGAAAACGCTGAAGCGCCCCTTCTGGCGCACGTGCGGCGGCAACCGCAAAGACGCCGACGAGTGCCAGGGAGGATGCGATGGCTGCTGCGAGCCACGAACGCCCAAGGGTCAAGCGTTGGCCTCGTCTGCTAGCCCATGCCGCTGCCGTCAGCACACCCACGGGCGCAGCCAGTGCTATCCCCAGGGTAAAGAGCGCGGACAGACAAAGGATCAGAGCGCCTGCAAGCCCAACGAGAAGTCTCTTCACTGGGTACTCCCCATCCTGGAGCTTGCGGCCTTGTATCCAGCTTCGCGCCAACGACTGGCATATCAGAATGCGATGAGAAAAGCCACCTCTGGGCGGTGGGGTACCATTGAAGGTCCCCAAGAGAGAGTCGGGCTCGAGGCCCATCACCCAGCGCCCGAAGGTCAGGTGCCCTTTGTCGAGGAGTTGCCCCGGAGCGAACAAACAAGCCGCCAACTCGGAAGAGGCTCGGGAGAATCTCCGCCCTGACGTCTAACGACTGGTGCATCAGCCGCAGGCACCGTGCGATGTCAGGCACTGGTGGCACGTCGCGACAGTAGCCGCCACGCCCAAACCGCCATAAGCCCGGTAACGACCAGGACGACAAGTGAGGCGAGGGCGGGCACTGGATAGCCGGCGATCAGCATGGGCCACCGCCGGACAACGCGCACGAGATGACCGACGGCCACCAGGCCGAACAAGAGCCCGGAGATCTGCACATAGGGTCGCATAGACACTTCCTCCCCTGTGTTCGGGACTGGTGCCCCAAGGTCTGTGCCTGCCTGCCTAACGACATGCGCATCAGCTGCGAGCCCTCGAGCTCACGCCCGCGCAAACCTACGTTCCTTCGCCCCTCAGGGGCGGTGCCGCCGACACGGAGGCCGGCCCAGTCCGGCCTCGCAGCTGCGTTTGCGGCTTAGACACCGGCTCGCGATCGCCGCTACTGGGAGACGGCGCCTCGTCCGTCGCTGTGGTACGTGAAGACCTGGTACACCACTTGGCGGACCCGCCGGCCCCCCTTCCGCGCCGGCTGATACCGGGCACCCCGCAGTTCGGCGAGCACCGCCGCTGTCCATTCGGCCGAGGACTCCTCCACCAGCGCGATACTGCAGCGATCCACCCAGCCTGCGGTGTCGACGACGAAGCGGAGCATCGTCTGGCCGGTGAGGACTTCCCCCGAGCGATACGGTGGCGCCTTCACCCGCACATAGGGCGCCCGCACCGGACGATCGACCGCGTCCGCCTCGTAGACCGAGTCTGTCGGGGCCTGGCGCAGCGAGTCGCAGCCCGTTTCAGCGGCCGCCAGTTGCCGCGCCGGGGTGGCCTGCTGCGCCCAGAGTCCGGCCGGCACAGCCAAACACGCCCATACCAGCCCCGCGATGGGGCCCCCTCGCACCATACGGGATCTCCGTCCGGTGTCTAACGACTGGCGCATCAGCAGCAGGCTGTCAACCTACCGCCCGCGCCGCACTCCGCGCCCTTCCGGCCCGTCGGCTGCATCCGCGGGTTAGACGGCACGCCCGCGCCATCCTATCTTTCAGCCAGGAGGCTCCCATGACCTGGCAAGACTACATCCATGCCGATCCCGCAATTGCCGGGGGCAAGCCCGTCATTCGGGGCACCCGCCTGGCCGTGGACTTCATCCTCGATCTCCTAGCCGCCGGCTGGACCCGGGAGCAACTTCGGGCTAACTATCCCGGCCTCACCGACGAGGCGCTTCGCGCCGTCTTCGCCTACGCGGCCGCCGCCCTCCAGGACCAGACCCTCCACCCGTTGCGGCCCGGCGCGGCTTGATGCGGCTGCTGGCCGATGAGAATATCCCTGGTCACACGATTCGTGCCCTGCGCGCAGCAGGGCACGATGTCTTTGCGGCGGCGGAGGCGGCGCCTGGCGCCCCAGATCGGGCCTTGCTTGCGCGCGCCCTGTCCGATGTCAGGGTGCTGTTCACCTTCGATCGTGATTTCGGGGAGTTGGCCGTCCGTGAACCAGGGCGGACGCCAGCCGGCGTCATCCTGCTCCGATTCGTGCCTCCTGGCGCAGCGGCCGTCACTCGGGTGGTCCTCGAACTCCTTGATCGTTCAGATTTGGCGATCGAGGGGTTCCTAAGCGTCGTCGAAGCTCAGCACGTTCGCCAACTGCCCTTGCGTGCCGTCTAACGACTTGCGCATGAGCTGCGGGTACTCATGGCCGCGCCCGCACACACCTTTGTTCCGCTGATCGCCACGGGCGATCAGTGCCCGAGCGAAGCTCGGGGTTGACCGGCCTGTCAGCTGCGTTTGCGGGTTAGAGGGCCAGCACCTCGACAAGGATCGCCTTGCCCGACAGCCGGCGATTGGGATCTCCACGGGCGACGGCCGAAGCGCCGCCCTGGGCTCAGAAGGCTCGTGATTGGGATGTATTGAGGCTACGAAGGATGCCGGGCTACCGCTAGGGGCAAATGAGCCGAAAACTGGTCATTTTGCGACACACTTTCTCCTCCCCGTGTCGCACACGTGGCGAGGACCCCGAAGGCGGCGAGGTCCGCCTAACATGCGCATCAACTACGGGCCATTCATGCTGGCACCCCACAGACCTTTGTTCCGCTGCTCTCCACCGGAGAGCAGCGCCCGGGCGGAGTCTGGGTCCCATTCCGCCCGTGGGCTGCGTGCGCGGGTCAGGCGTCACGCTCGCGCGTGCCCGTCTTGCCTTGATCAGGTCCCCGGCGTCGCGCACCCCGGCTGAGTGCGAGGGTTAGGCGCCGGTGGGGGCCCACTCACTCAGGAGAGCAAACTGGTTTCCGTCGGGATCGGTGAATTCGGCCAACCAGAGCTCGGACGTTGGCGTACGGTTCACCACGTGGGGTGAAGCGCTGAATCGCACCCCTTTGCCTTTGAGGGACGCAAACGCAGCGCTGATGTCCGATACCTGGAAGTAGATCGTCGCCCCTCGTGGAGCTTCTTGCCCTGGAGGGATCACGCCAACCAGAAGTCGTACGCCCCCGCAATTGAAGAATGCCATCTGAGGCGGGGTTGAGAACAGAAACGGGAGCCCGAGAATATCTCGATAGGATGCCACGCCCTTGTCAAAATCCTCGATCGGGATCAAGAGCTGTGCCCCCCTTGCGTTTGCGAGAGTCATCGCGATCTCCGTCGAGCCAGTGAGGGTTGTCGTGGCGCCTAACGACTGGCGCATCAGCTGCGGGCCCTCAAGGTCGTGCCGGCACAAACCTTTGTTCCGCTGACCGCCATCGGTGGGCAGCGCCCGAGCGGAGCTCGGGACCGACCGGCCTGTCAGCTGCACTTGCGGGTTAGGCCGCTGCGCCGCGCAGATAAGCCGACCGCGATCGCTACTCCTGCAAGACGAAGGTGACCTTCAGCAGAACCCGATACTCGGTGATCTTTCCCTTCTCAATGACGACCTTCTGGCTCTTGATCCACGCGCCTTTGAGGTTACGAAGGGTCTTCTCAGCTCGGGCGATTCCCATCTGAACGGCGTCCTCGAAGCTCTTTGAAGAGGACGATTGGATCTCCGTTATCTTGGCGACGGACATCGCGGGCTCCAGGCCAGTTGAACTGGCGGCCAAGGGGTTGTCAGAGGCACAACTCGCACATTCAACTTAGCCGAGCGACGGTGAAAGGAGCACGTCGCGAGCGCCAAGCGGCCCTGGATGCTGGTCGCAGCGGCCTAACGACATGCGCATCGGCTGCAGGCCCTCATGGCCGCGCCCGGACAAACCTATGTTTCCACAGCTTGGCCCCGAGGAGTTCCGTGCCCGAGCGGCGCTCCGGCCGGCCTCGGCCCGTCGGCTGCATGCGCGGGTTAGGCGCCCGCCTGACAGGCGCTGCCCTTGACGGTGAGACTACAATCTCACATATTGAGGTGTGATTCCAGTACCATATATGGCAAGTCGCGAGACCCCAAGAGGTTATCTATGGCCATCCTTACCAGTCGGACGCGGGCCCAGGGTGCTTCCGTTATCACCACCCTCCCGGCCGAGGTCGCTCGGCGCTTGGCAATTCAGCCCGGCCAAGAGCTTGAGTGGATCGAAGACGGGATGGGCGGATTTCGGGTGGTGCCGCATACAGCCGAGACTGCAGAAGCGCTTGAGGCTCACGCCCAGATCATGGCGGAGTACGACAGCGTCTTCCGTGCGCTCGCGAAGTGAGCCAGCGGGCGCCCCCTGTTGAGCCCCGCTGGCTCACCGAACCCACACTCCTCGCGATCCACGCTCAGCAGATCGAGCGCTACGGCGGAGCGCACGGCATCCTGGATGAAAATGTCGTGCTCTCCGCTCTTGCCCGCCCCATCAACCGGTGGTCCTACGATTCGAACGCCGACCTAGCGGACCTCGCAGCTGCATATCTCGTTGGCTTCGCCCGGTCGCAAGGCTTTCGTGACGGCAACAAGCGCACGGATCTCGCCTGTGCGTTGGTCTTTCTGGCCCTAAACGGTGCGCCGCTGCATGTGCCCCCAGCCGAGCTTTACGCGCTCACCATGGCCATGGCGAACAACCGGGCCGACGATCTTTCAGTCGCAGCTTACTTTCGCGATCGCCTGAAGTCGCCTGCCTAGCTAGAATGCTCACCAGAGTCGTGCGGTGCGCTGACGAAACGCCCATCAGCTGCAAGCGATCATCCTAACGCCCGCACCAACTTACGTTCCGCTGTCCGCCATCGGCGGGCAGCGCCCGGGCGGAGACTCGGGGCCGACCGGCCCGTCGGCTGCATGCGCGGGTTAGGCGGCAGCAGAGGGTGACGCGCGCCGGGCCCAGCGATGGAGACCCCAGGCCACGAGACTGCCTACCAGCACCAGCGCCCATCCGAGCGCCAGCGCCCCAAACTCAAGCACGATGAGGGTGAGGCCAACCACGCTGGTCCAGCCTGGCTCTGTCACCTTTACCACGCTCGCATAGAGCGGCGCGAACAGGAGCAGCGCCACGACGGCAATGCCCGCCCCGCGCAGGAGGGCCGCCCCTTCCGCGGCGGGGTCGCGAGGCTGGACCAGCGGCCGACCGAGCACCGCACCGGCTATGGCAGCCGCAATCCCAGGCAAGCCGACGTAGAGCAACCAGCTCACCGCGTCGGCCCGCCGGACCAGAACTGGGCCAAACCAGAGCCCGGTGAGAACCAGCGCGGCACTGCCGAAGACGAAGGCGGCAAGCAAACGCGGAGGTACCTGACTTGCGTTGGCCAAAGAAACCTCGTGGCTCAGGCTGTCCGCCTAACGAAATGCGCATGAGCTGCGGGCTCTCATGACCGCGCCCGCACAAACCTACGCTTCCTTAGTGGCGCCATCGGAGGATACCGCCCGCAAGGCGACCCGCGCCCTTGCGGCCCGTCGGCCGCATGCGCGGGTTCGGCCACCGACTCTGACGAATATCGCGCCAGCGCCGCAGCTACACATCGAGTTCCCTCGTGCCCAGCCATTTCACCTTCTCCGGGTCACGATGGTCAAAGAAGCTACTGGTCCCGGTGTCCAATGTCGCAATGGCGGCAATGTCATCTGTGTTCAGTTCAAAGTCGAGCACATTGACATTCTCCGCCATTCGGTCTTTGCGAACCGACTTGGACAAGACTACGATGCCGCGTTGCGACAGCCAGCGGAGTATCACCTGGGCGACGCTCTTCTTGTGCCTTGTTGCCACCGCCCGTAACGTCGGATCCTCGAAGATATGATTCCGCCCCTCGGCAAATGGAGCCCATGCCTCCGGTTGAACCTTATTGGCCTGCAAGAACTGTTGGGCCTCCTGTTGCTGCAGGAACGGATTCACTTCGATCTGGTTGACGGCTGGGGTCACCTTGTTGTGCAGCATGAGGTCCATGATTCGGTCAGGATGAAAGTTGGCGACGCCAATCGCCCTGACTTTGCCCGCGCTGTACAAATCTTCCATCGCACGCCATTCGCCATACACGTCGCCAAATGGTTGATGAATGAGATACAGGTCCAGCTAGTCCAGCTGCAGGCGCTTCAAGGACCGCTCAAAGGCTGCCAGCGTGCCTTCATAGCCATTTCTCTGAATCCACAGTTTCCGTAGTGACAAACAGCTCTTGTCGGGCGATGCCGGTTCGCAGGAGCCCTCGACCGACGGCGGGCTCGTTGAGATAGGACGCGGCCGTGTCAATCAGGCGATAGCCTGTGTCAGTGGCGTCAACCACGCTCTGTTCGCATGCTGCCGCATCGGTAGTCTGGAACACGCCAAAGCCGAGAAGCGGCATTGCGACGCCATTGTTGAGCGTGACCTGTTGCATGAGCCTCTCCAAGTGCGTGCGCGGGCGCACGGCCGATGTCATGGAGCGGCCTAACCGACTGGCGCATCAGCTGCAGGCCCTCAAGCCGGGGCCCGCACAAACCATCGTTCCCTAGCGCGCTCATGGATGGTGCCGCCCGCGCGGAGTTTCGCGCCCCTCCGGCCTGTCGGCTGCAGGCGCGGGGGTAGGCCGTGCGCTTGGAGAGTGCGGCCGAGCACCCCCCGGATGTGTGGGCCGCCCGAACGAATCAATCCGGCCGAGCTAAACCAGCGGGCCCGTGCCGGTCACGTGCACGAGAGTGGTATCCGGAGTCCGGCTGTCAAACAGCGTCTCCCTGACCAGCGCGGTCCCCTTCTGCCCCGTGTCAAAGGTGAGGGCAAGGCGCTCGTTCGGGATGATGCCGTCGGCACTGCGCGACACGAACTTGCCACTCCAGGACTGCCGACCCGGGCTCAGGTCCGTGATGGTGACCTGCACCTCAACGTGTGGGATGTCCTTCCGGTTCGAGCGCTCAATTCGAGCCATGTACGCTGCCATACCACGACCTGCTTTCTGGCGGACGAGGGGCCGGCGCCGGGGGGTGCAGCAGGGATCGGAGCCCCGGTGCTCCAATGGTACCGGTATTCGCCGGGTTCCGCTTGGAACGAAGCCACTCTCGCTCAGATCGCCGGTCGCATCGGCCTAACGACCTGCAAATCAGCTGCAGGCCCTCGTGCTGGCGCCCGCACAAACCTTCGTTCCACTGACCGCCAGCGGCGGTCAGTGCCCGACCGGAGCTCGGCGTTGACCGGCCTGTCAGCTGCATTTGCGGGTTAGGCACCCTGCTAGCGCAAGCTCGACGTTTAGATCCGAAAGCTCAGCAGCAAGACTCCGAGGACCGTCACTACAGCCACCAGGCGCAGCACAAACAGGACACCCGGTGACGCGCCCAAGAAGACGCCGAATACCAGGCCCGTCATGGCCACTAGGCTCAGAACCATCAGGACCAATCGCCAGCCTTCGACCCGCAGGCGGCGTGACGACTCCGTCCGCTGCATACCGCCCAAGCCCAGCAGGGCGCGCCTCGCCCTTCGCCACCGCCGATAGAGCGACTGGACCGCGAACACACTGAGGGCGCCAAAGAATACGAACAGTGCCCACCAGAGTCGGTAATGGCGCACCCCTGTTACTCAACGATGCTCGTCAGGCGTGCCTAACGACTGGCGCATCAGCTGCAGGCCCTCAGGCTCGCGCCCCCCACCAATTTACACTTCCACTGTTTGGCCACTGGAAGGGCTGCGCCCGGGCAGGCTCCGGCGCAGCCCAGCCTGTCGGCTGCATGCGCGGGACAGGCCGCCGAGACGGGGAAGCCCCGGGTCAGCGGCACATTCAACTCGATTCCGTCAAACCCTTCCGGCCCACCACGATGCCATATCCGGTGAACCGGCTTGAGAACAGACGCTCCGATTGCAGGACGGTCACAAGCCCGCTGAGGCCCCAGCGCTGCAGGACGCGACCAGCCAGCCGCGCCTGCCCGCGCAGCCCGAGGCTCCGACGCGCACCTTTCATCCAGGGTTGCATCACACTCGAGCGGTCGACACCCCGACACTCAACCAGCCCGGCCGCGCCGAACAAGAGCCGCCAGCCTTCGAGCGTCTCCGGCTGCTCGCCTTCGGTCTCCCAGGGCCGTTGCTTCACCCTCTCGGGTACGTCGTCCTGCCAGCACAGATCATGCATGCCAACGTATCCCCCGGGCCGGACCACTCGTATCAGCTCCTGAAGCACTCGCCTTTTCCGGAAGAGGCATAGGGTACACTCGCAGATCGCGGCGTCGAACGTGGCCGGCGCGAATGGAAGATCGTGGGCGTCGCCCTGACCGAACACGCCTGAGAGTTGGCGACCCTGCATCTTGTGCTGCGTCGCCTTGATCATCCGCGCCGAGGCATCGAGACCCACCATGTCCGGGACGGTCCAACTAGACTCTGAGCGAGCACCGGAACCCCCGAGCGGCATAGTAAGACTCGGCACCGTTGTGGTACGCGAAGACCGTGTCGTAGCGGCGATCGCAGAACAGCGCGCCGCCGAGCTTCCGGATCTTAGCAGGTGTTTGCACCCAGCTGGACGTTGTCGTATCGAACTCACCAAGCTCCTGGAGCCCCCGATACTCGTCCACTGTCAGGAGTGCGGCACCCATGGCACTGGCCATGTCAACAGCGCTGCTCTTCGGTTTGTGCTCCTTCCGTGCCTCCAGCGCTTCGCGATCGTAACATAGGCTCCGGCGTCCCTGAGGGCTCTGCGCTGAACAATCCACAAAGACGCACTCGCCGGTCGCCTGATCGATCCCAACAACATCTGGTTCGCCGCCAGACTGCTCCATTTCATTGATCGACCAGAGCCTAGCACTGTTCGACTCGACTCTTGCCTGGACTGTGGGCCATTCAAGACCTGCATGGCGCTGCATATGCGATTCGAAGCGGGCCTGCAATGTCCTAAGCAAGCCAGCGCGTTGCTTCCCGGTAATCTCTTTGGCTTTGGGCATCTCTATAGCTGGGTTCGTGGTTGGCATCAGGGTCCCAGGTGTGCCGCGTAACACTCGCGAGGCGCTGCCAGTCTGCATCTGGTCGTTAGACCGTTCCTCCTTCTTGGGGGCCGTAGCCGTCACGCGCTACTCAGCACCCGCCTGAGCAGCGTGATCTGGCCAGCATGATACAAATTGTGCTGCGTGATCCCGATGAACTGCGTGTACGCCGGGTAGGGAGGCTCGGGGACGAGCGGATGGTCCAAACGGTCCCCAGGAAAGCGTAGCACGGCCTGTCTGAACTCCTGGTTCAGTCGCGAGAGCCGATCGACAGACTCACGCCAGTTCTCCTCTGTCACTGCGGGGCACGCAGGCCAGTCCTCCTCTGGAGTGAGCTGGCGTCCATCTCCAGCCAGCCTTCGCATCACGAGAATGTAGTCTCCACACAGATGCAAGACCAACTCCCAAATGCTGTGCGCTCCAGCGATCGGACGAGCTGCCGCTTGATGGGCGGACACCCCAGCCAAAGCCTCGAGCACCGACGGCCCGTGCCAGGCTTCTCCCTCGTGCGCCCGCCTCAGCTGCTCCGCGAGACGGTTGAGCTCGTCGGTCACGCGCTCACTCACCTCTCGATCGGCCTAACGCTCCGGTTCAGCGGCGGGCCGCGCAGCGGATCGTCCGCTGCAACCGGTTGTTAGGCGGTGTTCGGCGATGAGGCGACAGCATGGGTGATATCGCGCAACCGCCGCAGAAGCATGACTCCTAGGACTCCAACAACTGGCGAGGTTAGTAGCCCAGGGAAGTAGCCCCCAGCGAGAATCGACAACGCTGGGTGAGCGACGCCGTTCACGGCACACCCGATCCCCAGGAACCATAGTGGAAACAAGGAGGCGCGACTGTGCGCGGCCAGCCCCCAAGCGCTGATGCCCCAGATAATGAGCCACGCGACATTGAACGACACGAAGAACTGAAGCGGCATGGGTGGAAGGCCGAACAGAGCCGGAAGCCGCTCGTGAAGGCCCGCTGAGAGCTCTTCGACGAAGTGTCCCGCCTGAAAGAGAATGGTGACCAGCACGGTCTGAACCGCACCCCGGATGTGCGTCCTGCTCTCATCGGCCCATCCTCGGGTGAGGGCTAGGTATAGAGCGATCACACCGGCGGTACCGAGAACCACCGCGCTAGGTAGTATGCTGCGAAACTCGTCATTCATCTGAGTCAGTCGTGAATCGCCCCGGGATTGCCGGAGGCTCCAATAGTTGAGAGGTTGGAGCCATGGACAAACGGACACGGTATTCCCCAGAGGTGCGGGAGCGGACGGTGCGGCTCGTGCACGACCAGGCGCACGAGCATGGATCGCAGTGGGCGGCCATTCAATCGGTCGCGATGAAGGTGGGGTGCACCGCCGAGACGCTCCGCCGGTGGGTGCGGCAGGCTGAGCGCGATGCGGGCCGGCGTCCGGGCCTGACCACCGAGGATCAGCAGCGGGTCAAGGCGCTGGGGCGCGAGAATCGGGAATTGCGGCGGACCAACGAGATTCTGCGCAAGGCGTCCGCGTATTTTGCCCAGGCGGAGCTCGACCGCCGCGGGAGGTGATGGTGGCGTTTCTCGACGCCCACCGGGAGACGTACGGAGTCGAGCCGCTCTGTGCGGTGCTGCCGATCGCTCCGTCGACCTACTACGAGCAGAAGGCCCGGGCGGCGGATCCGAGCCGCCTCCCGGCCCGGGCGCAGCGTGAGGCCCAACTGCGTCCCGAGATCCAGCGGGTCTGGCAGGCCAACCGGCGGGTCTACGGGGCGAAGAAAGTCTGGAAGCAACTGAACCGGGAAGCGATTCCGGTGGCGCGCTGCCCGGTGGCCCGCCTGATGCGCGACCTGGGGCTGCGAGGGGTGAGGCGGGGTCGGCGGACCACCACGACCATCCCCGACGCGCTGGCGGCGCGCCCGCGGGACTTGGTGGAGCGGGACTTCCGGGCGACCCGGCCGAATCAGCTGTGGGTGGCGGATCTGACCTACGTGGCGACCTGGCGCGGCTTTGCCTACGTCGCCTTCGTGATCGACGTGTTCTCCCGGCGGATCGTGGGCTGACGGGCCACCAGCTCGCTGCGGCGCGATCTGGCGCTCGATGCCTTGGAGCAAGCCCTCTACGATCACGAGACCGACGCTGGCCTCGTGCATCACAGCGACCGCGGCGTGCAGTACCTGTCGATCCGGTACACCGAGCGGCTGGCCGAAGCCGGCATCGAGCCCTCGGTGGGGAGCCGGGGGGACTCGTACGGCAACGCCCTGGCGGAATCGGTGATCGGTCTGTTCAAGACGGAACTCAGTGGCCAGGCCGGGCCCTGGCGTGGCCTCGACGACGTCGAGTACGCGACCCTCGAGTGGGTCGCCTGGTTCAATACGCAGCGGCTGCTGGAACCGCTGGGGTATCTGCCCCCGGCCGAATACGAGGAGCAGTCTCCCCGCGCCTCAGCGGCTCAGGCCACCGAGGTCGCACTCACGTAACCGAGTCTCCGGCAATCCCGGGGCGATTCAGCTGCAGCCCCTCAGGCCCGCGCCACACAAATCAACGCTTCCTTTGTTTGGCCGGCCGGAGGCCGGCCCCCCAGCGGGCCCCCGGCCCGCCCCGGCTTGGCGCCTGCATTTGCGGGTTGGACAGCGGCCGCATCCATGCGAGTCAGCTGCCGTGCTCGCCTAGGAGACTGTCGAGATCCTGTCTCGTGAACGCAGTGAGCTGGATGATCCTCGCGTCGGTGCGATACGGCGGCGGCACGATGGTCCGGGCCTCCTCCTTGCTTTCCACCTCCACGATGATCCATGCCTTATGCTCCCCGTCTTTGCAGCCCCAGTCCGCGTGGCTCAAGAAATGTGATCCCGTGCGATGGAAGAGCTCGATCGCCCGCGCACAAGCCTGCTTCGTTCCCTCGTGTGGGACCTCGATGAGGAATCGGGGCATTTTGGCTGTCCTCCACGTTGGCCGCCGTCTAACGATTTGCGCATCAGCTGCGGGCGATCATCCCCGCGCCCGCACAAACCCACACCTCCCTAGCGGCGCCACCGGAGGGTCTCGCCCGCACGGCGCCGTGCGCCTCTCCGGCCCGTCGGCTGCATGCGCGGGTTAGGCGTCACCGCGGCCGCGCAGGCTGTAACCGATGAGACCCAAACCGGCAAAGAAGATTACTCCTCCAACCCAGACGGGAACGATGCGCCGCTCCTCCACCTTCGCCTCGAACTCGCCGATCCTCACGACGCTCCGTTGCGTGCTGTAATTCAGGCCACGCAGCCCAATGAATGCCCCTAGGATGAGGAGCACTGCCCCGATAGCGGTTCCAAATCTCATTCGACCTCTCTGGTTGGCTGCACGCCTAACGACCTGCAAATCAGCTGCAGGCGATCATGCTGGCGCCTGCACAAACCTTTGTTTCACTGATCGCCATCGGCGATCAGTGCCCGAGCAGAGCCCGGGGCTGACCGGCCTGTCAGCTGCATTTGCGGGTTAGGCACCGACGCGCGAACTACTCGTCTTGGTGAGCACCAGCCGGACGGTCTGGCCCTCGAACGTGCCCTCGCCGGTCAAGCGGTTCTGACTGGCGGTGAACGGCACATCACGAATGAACGTGTCGCCGGTTTGACTGAACGTGACGGTGTTCCCGGCCAGGGTCCACGTCCCAGTCAAGTCCGCGTCCAGATCCCCTCCATTGTCCCCGGCACCAGGCACAAACAGCCGTCCGGTCGTGGTACCGTTCGGCGCGAGGGTGACCTCCACAGTCGCCCCTAGTCCGAGCAGGTCGACCGTGCCCGCGGTGGACGAGACCGTGAACGACAACGCGGTGTAGCTCCCGGCCACATTCGTGACCGTAGGGCTGAAGCTGTTGCCATCGCTGCAACTGCTGACGAGCACCGCCAGGGCCAGCCCGACGGACCAGCGACCTAGAGCACGCACGCTGCTACCCTCCTACGGGTACCGGAAATCTCGGTGTCGTGTGCCTACCGACTGGCGCATCAGCTGCGGGCCCTCGTGCCGGCGCCCGCACAAACCTACGTTCCGCTGCTGTCCATCGGAGAGCAGCGCCCGGGCGGAGCCCGGGTCCCATCCGGCCCGTCGGCCGCATGCGCGGGTTAGGCGGCCAGCAATCCACACCCCGCTCACCTGCCAACGACCGCTGCCACTGCTTCGACTTCCAAGAGCACATCCTCCCGGAAGAGATGGCGCACCTCGACCAGGGTGCTTGCCGGGGGTGCAGCCTGAGATACGTAGCGGTCGCGGACCGCCCGAAGGTCGGAGAGCTTCGAGGCATCCACCACGTAGTAATTCAACTTCACCACGTCGGCGAATGTGGCCCCCACAGCCGCAAGTGCATGTTCCAGATTGGCAAAGACCTGCTCCGCTTGCCGTCGGAAGTCCCCGCGACCCACAACGTTGCCCTCGGTATCGAGCGGGACCTGACCCGAGAGATACATCAGACGGTGTCCGGGCGGGATCTCCACCACCTGGGTGTAGCCGTGGGGCGCGGGCAAGCTGGGGGGACTAACGAAGCGTGGCCTCGTCTGTGCGCCGGCGTTGGTGGCCGCGCCGACCAGCCCTGCCAGAAACATGATGCGGATCGTCAGGTTCACTAGATGCCTCAGTCGCCCGGAGTGATCACTGATGAGCGTGGTCCGCCTAACGACATGCGCATCAGCTGCAGGCCATCAAGCTGGGGGCGCACTAGCCTACGTTCCGCTGGTCGCCATTGGCGTCAGCGCCCGGGCGGAGCCCGGGACGGTCCGGCCTGTCGGCTGCATGCGCGGGTTAGGCGGCGAGCCGCGCGCGATGTCCGTTGTCAGGAACCAACCGTAGTCGCGTGCGACCACACGACCTGCCACTGCCCTCCATGGCGCTCAAAGAGATCGGTAATATGCCAATACCGCTGTCGCGGGATGTGATGCCCCTGCACGACGATTTCTAGCTCCGACTGGTACCGCATCACGGCGACGTCGCCATAGAGGCGGACCGCGATCGAACCGGGCTCCCAAGCGAGATAGCGGATCTGCCCCGAGCCGATGCCGCCCAAATACTGTTCCTTCGAGACCGCTCCACCCAGGGGATTGATGAGTTGGAAGTCGTCGGCGTGCAACCGGGCCGCCTGGTCAAGATCACCCGTGACGAGCGCCCGGAGCCGCTCGCGCTCCGTAACCCGGAGGAACTCTGCATCCGGTGCCTCGCCAGTCGGGTCCCAGTCAGCAGTAGTCATGTTGGGATCTCCTAGAACTTAACGGCGAGTCCGCCTAACGACTTGCGCATCGGCTGCGGGCTATCATGCTGGCGCCCGCACAAACCTTGGTTCCACTGACCGCCATCGGCGATCAGTGCCCGAGCGGAGCTCGGGGCTGACCGGCCTGTCAGCTGCATTTGCGGGTTAGGCGGCGGCACGCATTCTTGTTACAGGAGCTTCCGAAACTCTTCGATTGTGAGACCGGCGTCCCGCACGATGCCGCCAATGGTGAGGGCATTTACGGGATTGTGGCGAGGGATGGTGAGAATGCGGACGCCGTCAGTCATGACGACATGCTTGTCCTGCCGCACCACACCGAAACCGGCCTTCTCCAGGGCGCGAACTGCGTCGAGATGATTCACACCTGGAAGCTTCGACACGTTCAGACTACGACGTCGACTTCGCGCACCTCAGCGCCGCTCACAAGCTCGGCCGCCACAGCCAGGTACTCACGAATCGCGTCCCGGATGTTGTCCAGCGCCTCCTGCTCCGTGGCTCCTTGAGACCAACATCCAGGCAGTCCCGGTACTGAGACACTGACCCCTTCCTCAGATCGCTGCAGCGCAACCTTGTATTTCATCGGGACCTCCTCGTCTGGAGTATACCCGGATCTTGGCCCGCCCGCCTAACGACTTACGCATCAGCTGCAGGCGATCATCCTACCGCCCACACAAATCAACGCTTCCGCTGCTTGGCCACGGGGAGCGCCGTGCCCGAGCGGAGCGCCGGCCCACCCCGGCCTGTCGGCTGCATGCGCGGGTTAGGCGGCCGACACCAGTCGGTTTTGCCGGTACTCGGTGCGCGCGGGCAGCCAGAATGAAAACAAGAGAAGGCCTGTCTGGCTGTCCACCTGCCATTCCCCGTCCTGCAGGGATTCGACCGTCCAGCGATGGGCGCAGCTGCCCCGCAACTCCACGCGCAGTCGACACTCGGCCGAGAGCCCAAAGGCAAGGCAGTTCAGAGCGGGCTCCTCGGACTCAAACTCCTCGTGCCAGCCATCGAACCACACGGTAAAGCCGCCCTGGTGCTGTTCCAGGCGGACCTCGAAGCCGTCCGTATTAGCTGGTGCTACCGCGATCGAGGTCTGCGTTCGTGTAAACTGGACCCCGGGGTAGTTGGCGAGCTTGGCCGCGATCTTCTCGATGGCGCTCATCTATGGCCGCAAAGGTATGGTCGGGTCAACCGCATCACGTCCGGCGCGTGGTCCGCCTAACGACTTGCGCATCAGCTGCGGGCTCTCATGCTCGTGCCCGCACAAACCATTGTTCCACTGAGCGCCACCGGCGATCAGTGCCCGAGCGGAGTTCGGGACCGACCGGCCCGTCGGCTGCATGCGCGGGTTAGGCCGCACCGCGCCGAATAGTTGGACTACCGCTCCGGAGGGGGTTCGGGGAGCCGGAGTAGTCGGGCGCCATGTGTGACCGTCAGCACCTGCACCTCAGCCGGTAACCGGCGGTAAACGATGCGGTAGTTCCCTTCAAGAACCTCGCGGAGAACAGGATTCTGATGCTCCGGGACCATGCGCCCGGAGTCCGGGAACTGCTGCAGGCGCTCAACTGCTCCGACCAGGCGCTCCACCATGAGGCGCGCGTAGTGTGGTGAGTCCCGCTCGATGTAGGCGCGAATGGCCTCCAGGTCCGCCTGCGCCTGGGCAGTCCAACGGACTGGCGTCACCCGAGAACGCGGCGCTTGACTTCGTCGTGAGGAGTGAGGCGGCCAGCGTCCGCGTCAGCGAGCCCGCGCTCGATCTTGGCCAGGAAATAGAGGCGCTCGATCGCGTCTTCGATCGTGGCGTCCGGTGGGAGGAGCTCGACCGCCTCAAGGATCTTCTGTTTGGCATTAGGAGGCGACATCTGAGCACTCCGCGAAGGGGAGGGTGAGAAGCAATCCTCTCGAAACCTATCCCAGGCAAAGCTGTTCTCGCAATCAATGCCTGTGTGTCGGCCTAACGACTGGCGCATCAGCTGCAGGCGCTCATCCTACCGCCCGCACAACCCTACGCTTCCACTGCTTGGCCGCGAGGAGGGCTGCGCCGGGCGGAGGTCCGGCCCGACCCGGCCTGTCGGCTGCATGCGCGGGTTAGGCCGCGCCGTGCCCCGGCTCTAAATCTGCCGGGACAGAGGCCCGTGATTGATGCGAGGCACAGCCCGGGGGCCCTCACGGCGCGCGCGTGCCCTCCGTCGGACGGTGCGCCACTGAGTCGCCGCCGCTCATGCTGTATCGTGCCTCGGTGGTGCCCACCAACTTGCCCTCTTGGAGTCGGAGGACCATGCGCGCCTGGACTTGAACGCCCTTGCGCAGGGCGCTCTCGTACGGGCCGGCTTCCGTGATGATGCTGTCGCCGCCGACCGCGACGAGACGCACGGGAACGGTCTTCCGGTCCGGCCGGGTCAACGTCCAACCCGAGGCGTCCGCCGTGGCGGTGAGCTCGGACTCCACGACGCTTCCTCCGGCCTCATCCATCGTGCGCAGTTTCCACTTCCCGGCAATATCGGCGAGCGAAATCGCGGCTCCGCCCTCGGGCGTTGCGGGAGCCATGGCCGTTGTGTCTCTTGCAGTGTGGACCTCGGATTTTCCGCAGCCAACGAAGATGGCCGCGCAGCAGAAGATGGCCAAGCCGCGCACGATCGCCTCCCGTGTTCACAGTTCCAGTGGAGTAGCGAGACCAACCTACGCCTGCGGTGGGGCGAGGGCAAACGACTTGGTGACTGTTGGCGGCGGCCTAACGACTTGCGCATCAGCTGCAGGCCCTCGGGCCCGCCCCCACACTAATCAACGCTTCCTTTGTCTGGCCACGCGGAGGGTGGCTCCCGGGGCGGAGCCCCGGCCCGCCCCGGCCTGTCGGCTGCATGCGCGGGTTAGACAGCGGCGTCGATGGCGCTCGGCGGTTGATGATCCGCTAGCAGTCGATGGTTCCAACCTGGTAGCCACGCCACCAAGCCCTCAAGGCCTCCGTATGCTGACCTGTACGCCCACCGGCCTACTCCGTCGAGTGAGGCAGCCACGACAACGGGAACGAGTCTGCCCTCGGGTATGGAAGCTATGGCGCCTGCATCATGAAGATCCCGAACGAGTTGGTGCACTGACAGGCTGACGAGCGACGAAGGCTCATCCGGCCTCCCGGGACGGACCGACATGTGTTCTGGTCGCAGGTGTAGCATCCAGTTACGGAGCCGAAACAATAGGAAAACGTCCCGCCAGGGTGCCCTATCAGCGGGAAGGGATTCCCCCATCGCAGCCGCCGCAAGCACTCGCAGCCTGCGTTCGAGCGGTACCATTCGTTCACCTAGGCCCGCGGCTTCTGCGCTCAGGCGGATACGCTGGATACGATCGTCGGATTGACCTGTCGGTCGCTCCAGTAGGTCGGACAGGACTTCGTTTAGACAGCTCTCGAACCATGCTGCCGAGAAAAGAACGGCGATCAGGTTCTGATCGGAATCCGCGGCACCGCGTTGCGCTGCTTTGAACGCGATGCCGCTCAGGACGTTGCTAGCAAGAAACGTCGCCTTCTCCATATCTCCTTGCCGCTGCCTAACGACTGGCGCATCAGCTGCGGGCCCTCATGCCGCGCCCGCACTAACCTACGTTCCGCTGTCCGCCAGCGGCGGGCAGCGCCCGAGCGGAGCTCGGGACCGACCGGCCCGTCGGCTGCATGCGCGGGTTAGGCGGCAGCCTGCAGCTCTCAATTCAATCCTATCCAGCGCTCCAACAC
>Ga0210102_1000102_pt1 | contig 24563 bp, 22 predicted proteins | sample RushOxbow_ThreeS_4_FD_185563 | JGI IMG/M metagenome (GOLD analysis project Ga0210102, IMG submission 185563) | Wetland microbial communities from San Francisco Bay, California, USA, that impact long-term carbon sequestration -... | ecosystem: Environmental > Aquatic > Marine > Wetlands ...
CCGGTGAACACGTCGCGATCATCGGCCCGTCGGGATCGGGCAAATCCACCCTCTTGAACATCCTCGGATGCCTCGACAAGCCGTCCCGCGGCCAATACTTCTTTGACGACCGCGCCGTCGAAGCACTCGATCCAGACGAACTCGCCCAGCTGCGGCTCAATGAAATCGGCTTCATCTTTCAGTCCTTCCACCTCGTACCCCGCCTCGATGCGACCGCCAACGTAGAATTGCCGATGATCCTCGCCGGCGTTGCGCGCAAGGAGCGTCTGGAGCGTGCGCGCGAAGCGCTCGAATCGGTCGGCCTCAGCGACCGGGCGCGGCACCGCCCTGCGGAACTCTCCGGCGGCCAGAAGCAACGGGTGGCGATTGCGCGCGCCGTCTCGATGCAGCCGAGGCTGCTGCTCGCCGACGAACCGACGGGAAACCTCGACACCCGGTCGGGGGAGCAGATTCTCGACATGTTGGATGCGCTGAACCAGCAGGGGCTCACGCTCGCGGTCGTCACCCACGATCCCGAAGTGGCGCGACGTGCAGACCGGATCCTGGAGATGCGCGACGGCGAGATCGTCCGGAGGCTCTCGGCCGCCGAAGTCAGCGACGCAAATCCGATCTTCGACCGCCCTCGCGGAGGGCCCCGGCGTTGAGGCCGGAAGACACCTTCGGCTACGCGATGACGGCGCTGATCCAACAGCCGCGCCGCGCGGGCTTGAGCCTTCTCGGTGTCGTGATCGGGGTGGTCGCGGTGATCTTCCTGACTGCCCTCGGTGAAGGAGCGCGGCTCTATGTCACCGAGCAATTCCAGACGCTCGGCACGGATGTCATCGTCGTGATCCCGGGCAGGACCGAGACCACGGGCATGATGCCCGGATTCACCGGGACGCCCAACGACCTCACGCTCGACGATGCAGAGGCCCTGCTTCGGCGCATTCCGGAAGCCATTCGCATCGCACCGATCTCGATGGGGAACGAAACGGTTTCGTACGGGAACAAGAGCCGCCAGGTGGTCGTTCTCGGTTCCACGCCCGCGTTCTTCGATCTGCGCGGAATCACGGTTGCGCGCGGAACCGGACTTCCGGAAGGCGACATCGATCGGGGCGCCAACGTGGCCGTGCTCGGGATGGAAACCGCAGACGAACTCTTCGCGGAGGAAAATCCGGTCGGCAAATCCGTCCGGATCGGCGAGTGGCGGATCCGGGTGATCGGCGTCAACGGACCGCGCGGAACGCACCTCGGTCAGAATCTCGATCAGGTATCGCTCGTTCCTGTCGCGACCGGCATGCGGATGTTCAATCGCACATCGCTCTTCCGGATCATGATTCAGGTTCGACCCGGTTCGGATGTCGAAGAGGTGAAACGCAAGATCGAGGCGGTGATCCTCGATCGTCACAACGAAGTCGACGTCACCTGCATGACGCCCGACTCGGTCGTCAGTTCGCTTTCGGCGATCGTGTCGACGCTCACCCTGGTCCTCGTGGGAATCGCCGCGATCTCGTTGAGCGTGGCCGGGATCGGCATCATGAACGTGATGCTGGTCGCCGTCTCCGAACGCCGAGCCGAAATCGGGTTGCTCAAGGCGATTGGCGCATCGCACCGCCAGGTGTTGCTGATCTTCTTGATGGAATCGCTCTTGATTTCGACAGCTGGCGCGTTGGTCGGGTTGGGGGTCGGCTACGCGACGATCAACCTCGTCACCTGGCTGTATCCCGCGATGCCCGCGGAGGCTCCGCTCTGGGCCGTCGCTTCGGTGCTCGTTCTTTCGGTGTTTGCGGGGGTGTTCTTCGGCGTGCTGCCCGCGCGGCGCGCGATGCGGCTCGATCCGATCATCGCGCTGTCGAGCAAGGGCTGAGGGGGCGGGGTGGATAGCCGCGACCTGCTTTCGATGTGCAGCGGAACACTGCGCGCGAACAAGATGCGATCGACCCTCTCGATGCTCGGAATCGCGATCGGAGTCGCGTCGGTCGTGCTGCTCACTTCGATCGGTGAGGGTACACGGGTCTACATCCTGAATGAATTCTCGCAATTTGGAACGAACGTCCTGATGATCAACCCCGGCAAGGCCGAAACCAGCGGAATTCCCGGAGCGATGAGCGGGACGACGCGCAAACTCACGCTCGACGACGCGGTCGCGGTCGAGCGCTTGCCGCACGTCGACGCGATCGTGCCGTTGACGGTCGCGCTCGCGCGCGTCGAGACGCTGGGGCGGGGCCGCAGCGTCGTGATCTACGGAGTGACGCCATCGCTTCCCGATGTCTGGAAGTTCGAGATCGGTCAGGGTGAGTTCCTGAACAACACCGATCCGCGTCGATCCAGCCCGGTCGCGGTGCTCGGACCCAAGGTGAAGCGCGAACTCTTCGGAGACGAAAATGCGCTCGGGAAGATGATCCGGATCGCGGACACGCGACTTCGCGTGATCGGGATCATGGCGCCCAAGGGCCACAGCCTCGGCTTCGATCTCGACGACGCCGTCTACATCCCCGTCGCCCTCGCGATGCGGATGTTCAACATGGAAGAGCTCAGTGAAATCGACGTCACCTTCGCACACGGAGGCCTGGTCGACATCGTCGAGGAAGAGGTCCGCGAGTTGCTGACGGACCGCCATCGCGGGCACGAGGATTTCACGATCACGACCCAGGCGGCCATGCTCGACGTCTTCGGCAAGGTGATCAACGGCATCACGCTCGCGGTCAGCTTCATCGCGGGCATCTCGCTACTCGTCGGTGCGGTCGGGATCTTCACGATGATGTGGATCTCGGTCGGTGAGCGCGTCTCGGAGATCGGCCTGATGATGGCGGTCGGCGCGACCCGGGAGCAGGTCCAGAGGATCTTCCTGCTGGAGGCGATCCTGCTGACGACGCTCGGGGGCGCGGTCGGGGCAGCGGCTGGCGTCGCGATGGCGTTGGGGCTGCTCGCGTTTCTTCCTTCGCTGCCGATCGAGATCCCGATCGACTTCCTGTTCATCGCGCTCGCGATGAGCGTGGTTACCGGGATCGCGTCGGGTGTCGCACCCGCGCGACGCGCGGCCGGGCTCGAGCCCGTGGAGGCCCTGCACACCGACTAACCCCTTCCCGCGGATGAGGCGCTGGAATCCTCCGGGAGGGCCGGGGTCGAACATCTCGTGTACCGTGAGGACCCAGGCCATGTCGAACTCACTCGTCGATCAGATCCTCAACGCGCGCGTCTACGACGTGGCGCGCGAGACCGCGCTCGAGCGCGCACCGCGCCTGTGCGCACGGCTCGACAACCAGATCTGGCTCAAGCGAGAAGACCTTCAGTCGGTCTTTTCGTTCAAGCTTCGCGGCGCGTACAACAAGGTCGCGCTGCTTTCGCCGGAGCGCGCGGCTCGCGGTGTGATCGCGGCCTCGGCGGGCAATCACGCCCAGGGGGTCGCGCTCGCCGCACGGCAGCGCGGAATTCGCGCGCGGATCGTGATGCCGGTGACGACGCCCGCGATCAAGATCGAGGCCGTCCAGGCGCTCGGCGCCGAGGTCGTGCTGCACGGAGACAGCTACGACGAAGCCCACGAATTGGCGCTGCGCCAGACGGCAGCAGAGGGCCTGGTCTACGTCCACGCCTACGACGATCTCGACGTGATCGCAGGCCAGGGCACCATCGGCGTCGAAATCCTGCGCCAACACACCGAACCGATCGACGCGATCTTCGTTCCGGTGGGCGGCGGGGGCCTGATCGCGGGTATCGCGGCCTACGTGAAGGCAATCAGGCCCGAGATCGCGATCATCGGTGTCGAACCCGACGACGCCGCCTGCCTGCACGCCGCACTGCGAGACGGAGAGCGCACGGTTCTCGACCGGGTCGGCATCTTTGCGGATGGCGCTGCGGTTCGGCAGGTGGGCGAGGAGCCGTTTCGAATCGCGCGCGATCGGGTCGACGAAGTGATCTGCGTGGACACGGATGAAATCTGCGCGGCGATCCTGGACATCTTCGAGGATACGCGCACGATCGCCGAGCCTGCGGGAGCACTGGCGGTGGCCGGCGTCAAGAAATTCGTCGAGACCCGGGGAGTCACCGGCCAGACATTCGTCTCGATCGTCAGTGGGGCGAACATCAACTTCCACCGGTTGCGTCACATCTCGGAGCGGGCGGAGTTGGGCGAGCACCGCGAAGTGATCTTCGCGGCCACGATCCCCGAGCGGCCGGGTAGTTTTCGGGCTTTCTGCGGCGCCATCGGAAATCACGCGGTCACGGAGTTCAACTACCGCTACGTCGAATCGAGCGAGGCCCACGTCTTCGTCGGCATCAAACTCGACGGCGGCGACGCCGAGCGCGTGGAACTGCTCGCGCACGTGGCGGCGTGCGGTTATCCGTGTGTGGACATGACGCACAACGAGATGGCGAAGGTTCACGTCCGCCACCTCGTCGGCGGGCGCGCCGTCGGCCTGGCGGGCGAGCGCATCCTTCGCTTCGAATTTCCCGAACGCCCGGGCGCGCTCGGAAGGTTTCTGTCCCAGATGCATCCCGACTGGAACCTCTCGCTGTTCCACTATCGCAACCATGGAGCCGCGGTGGGCCGGGTGCTGGTTGGGATGCAGGTTCCGGAGGGGGAGGGAGAGGCCTTCGAAGCCTTCCTGAAGGAACTCGCCTATCCGTACATCGACGAGACCGAGAATCCCGCCTACCGCCTGTTCTTGAGCTGACAATGTGCGCGGCCAAGGGAAGCCCGACGGTTCGCTGCAACCGGATTCGGTTCTCACTGGCGACGGTCAACCAGGGACGGTGTTGAATTGACGGCCCAACGCGGGTTTTGCGTTTGGAAGCCGGGGGGAAGGGCCGCTCGCTCCAGGCCCATGTCGCTCGGACCCTTCCCCCCGGCTCCCAGCGGATCGTCTTCTGTGTGCGAGCGAAGATCAGCGAGCAGTCTTCTCTGCGCGAACGAACAGCGGCGATCGGCCGAGTGTCCGAACGCCCCTCGAACGCTCTCGACCTGCTGATGTGGAGCTTCTCGCTCAGACCTCGGTGTCCCCAGCCACGGGATGGTGGAACTCGTAGAGCAGGAGGTACTCCTGCATGGAAGTGGCACCATCGGCATCGAGATCACTCTGCTCGAAAGTGACGCCGTAACGCTGCAGCCCTGCGTCTTCGTATTCGAGTTGCGTGAGAAGCCCGTTTTCATCCTGGTCGGCGGTGTTGAAGATATGCCGCACGACATCGACGGGGTCGTAGCCGCTCTCGCAACCACCTGCGTAGGCGGTGGACGAAGTCGCGAGGAGGGCCATTGCCAGGCATGTGAGTAGACGCATCTTCGGTTCTCCGTTTGCGGGTTTCGTTTCGAGCCAACCCCTCAATGATCTATGATGTTCATTATTTGTCAATATAATATCTGTACATTATATTAAAATGTCTGCGTCATCGTCGATCCCCACGGGGACGCTCCGGCAAGCGTCAGCTCGGTGTACCGGGTTGTTAGCATGGAGGACAGGATTCCGAATGCGGCAGAAGCAGCGACGAACGGCGCTTGAAATCGGTGTGGTTTGGCTGTTCGCGGCGATCGCCGGCGTGGTTGCGGGTGCTCCGGCCGACGAGGTCAAGACGCCGGTCACGGTGTTGTGCCTGGGTGATTCGCTGACCGAGGGGCACGGTCTGCCGGCCGATCAGGCGTACCCGGCCGTGCTCGAGCAGCGCCTGCACGCCGGGGGGCACGCTCGCGTTCGCGTCATCAACGCGGGGATCAGCGGCTCGACCTCGGCCAGTGCGGTCAGGCGCCTCGAATGGCAGTTGCGCGCCAATCCCGACGTTTTGATCCTCGAACTCGGTGCAAACGACGGACTTCGCGGTGTTCCCGTCGCTGAAACTCGCAAGAACCTGGCTGCGGCCATCGCCTTGGCGAAGGGAAGGGGTACGCACGTGCTGCTGGCCGGAATGCAGATGCCCCCGAACTACGGCCCCGACTACACGCGCGAATTCGCGCGCGTCTTTGCAGAACTCGGGGAGGAGCCTGGCGTCACGCTCATCCCATTCTTCCTGGAGGGAGTCGCCGGCGTGCCGAGCCTCAATCTGCCCGACGGGATTCATCCCAACGCCGACGGCTATCGCGTCGTCGTCGACAATCTGCTGCCGCATCTCCTGCCGCTGCTGTGAGCCAACGAACTGCGACCGCCACCGATGGCGCGCCCATCTTGAGCGTTCGGAACGTGACCAAGCAGTTCGAGACGCCGGCGGGCTTGATCGATGTACTGCGCGGCATCGATCTCGACGCAGCATCCGGCGATTCGGTTGCGATCGTCGGCGCTTCCGGGAGTGGCAAATCCACTTTGTTGTCGCTGTTGGCCGGCCTCGACCTTCCGACGAGCGGCAGCATCGAGGTTGCGGGACGCGATCTTGCACAAATGAGCGAGGGGGAACTCGCGCGCTATCGCTCCGCTCAACTCGGAATCGTCTTCCAGCAGTTCCACCTGATGAGTGGGCTTACGGCACTCGAGAACGTCAGCCTCCCACTCGATCTCGATGGCATAGCCGACGCCGAGGAGCGCGCCGCGGCCGTACTCGAGCAGGTCGGCCTTCGCGATCGCGCGACCCACCGACCCGGTGTATTGAGTGGTGGCGAATGCCAGCGCGTCGCGATCGCGCGCGCATTGATCGTCGAGCCGGCCGTGCTGCTCGCGGACGAACCCAGCGGCAGCCTCGACCCGCGCACCGGATCGAGGGTGGAGGACCTGCTCTTCGAGCTGACCGAGCGCCGCGGTACGAGCCTCGTACTCGTCACGCACAGCGATTCGCTCGCGGCGCGCTGCGATCGTTGTCTGCAGCTGGTCGACGGCCGACTGCGGTGAGTGAAATCGACTCGCCCGATCGCTCATTTCAGCAGCGGTCTCGCCGAATGCGCGCGTTATTGCGCCTCGGCGCGCGCGAGATCCAAACGCGCCCGCGCTTCTCGGCGTTCTTTGCATTCAATCTCGCGCTGGGCCTCGCGGGCTTCGTGGCGCTCGATGCGTTGGAAGGTTCGGTCTCGGATTCGCTGCTCGCGCGCTCCAGGGACTTCCACGGTGGCGATCTGAGCCTCGAGCGCAACGTCGCTTTCGATTCCGAACTCATCGATCGACTCGACCTTGCGGCTGGACCCACTTCGGAAAAAGTTGCGGCTGCCGAACTCTTCTCGATGGCGGCGGGCTCCGAACGCGCCCGGCTCGTGCAGCTGCGGGCCGTGAGTGCGGGCTTTCCGCTCTACGGTCGCATCGAGCTCGAAGAAGCCGGGGTCGTCACCGCCGCCACGACCGCGCGCCTCGCAGCGGAGCGGGGCGTATGGATCGATCCGTTGCTCCGCAACCAGCTGGGACTCGAAATTGGCGACGAAGTGAAGCTCGGTGCGATCGCCTTTCGGGTACTCGATGTCGTGTTGCGCGACGGAACGCGGGCGACGAGTGGCCTCGCGTTGGCACCGCGCATCACGCTCTCGCTCGATCACCTGCCTGCGACCGAACTCGTCGCGACCGGCAGTCGGATCAAGTATCTCCGCCTCTATCGTCTCGCTGAAGGCCTCGAGGCATCCGAAGTGGCCGAGCGCCTGCGGGATGCGTCGGCGGGTTCTGGAATCCGCGTTCGGACTCACGAGGAATCGACGCGCAAGGCGGCGCGCGCGTATGGCGCGGTGAGTGACTATCTCGGTCTGATCGCGCTGATCGCCGTCTTCCTGGCGGGGCTGGGGGCCAGCCACCTTTTCTACGCCTTCCTATCCCAGCGTCTGCGTGACATCGCCGTGCTGATGAGTCTCGGCGCGAGCCGGCGCGAAGCGCAGCTCGTATTCGGCACCCAGCTGGTTCTGCTCGCACTGGCCGGTGCCATCGGTGCTTGGGTGCTCGTCGCGGGACTGCTTCCCGTCGCCGCGGCGCTCGCGGGCGAACTCCTCCCCGAAGGTGTGCGACCTTCGCTCGGTCTGCGCGGCCTCGGAACCGGCGTCGGGCTCGCGGTGGCCGCCAGCGGTGCGGCGTGCCTGCCCCTGATCGCCCGGATTCGCAGGCTCCAGCCGTCCGATTTGTTTCGCGAGAATCCGCGTAGCGGCACGCCGCCCGGCCGGATGGAACTGCTCCGCCTGACCCCGGCGCTCGGCCTCTTCTGGGCACTCTCGATCTGGCGTGCGGGAGATCTGCTGGTCGGAAGCTTGTTCGCAGCGATCTTTGCGGTTGCGCTCGCCCTGTTCGGACTCGCAGGACATGCGGTCTTGCGTCCGCTCGGCCGGGTCGCGAAGCGGTTTCGGCCCGCAGCCACGAAGCTGGTCAGCGAGCGCGCGCGCAGCGTCGCTCGATCGCGCCTCGCCGTGCGCCTGGCGCTGCGCGAGTTATCGCGCAGTGCTTCGGCCGCGGTTTCGACCTTCGTCGCAATTGCGTTGGCCACCCTGCTGGTGAGCCTCGCCCCGCAGCTCGGGGCCGTGCTCGATCCGCAGATCGAACCGCCCGAAGGCTCGTCGGTTCCGAGCCTCTTTCTGTTCGACATCCAGCCCGAGCAGGTCGCGCCTCTCAAGCGGCTCGTGGCGGAGCACGGAACGGAACTGCAGCGCGTGTCACCGCTCGTTCGGGCGAAACTCGATCGGATCGAGGTTGCTTCGCCAGAACGCGCGAGCCCGCTGCGCATCGAGCCGAAGCGCGAACCGCAACGGCTGCGCGAGCGGCATTACAACCTGACCTATCGGGAAGGCCTCGCACCGGGAGAAACCATCATCGAAGGCCATCCCTTCAGCGGAGCCTACGCCGGCGCTGCGCTCGGTGAGGAGGGCGCGAGACCGGCGGAGCTGTCGATCGAAGTCGATTTCGCGCGCGACCTGGGTGTGGGTGTCGGAGATCGCCTCACGTTCGACGTTCTCGGGGTTCTCGTAGAGGGGGTCGTCGTCAACACACGCTCGGTGGCGTGGAACAGTTTTCAACCGAACTTCTTCGTCGCGTTCCAATCCGGATTGCTGGAGGAAGCTCCGAGCGTGTACCTCGCCTCGATACCTGGCCTCGACCAGCAGGATCGCGAGTCCCTCCAGACGTCGATCGCGCTGGCCTTTGCGAACGTATCGGTAATCGACGTGACGCGTAGCGTGAAGCGCATGCTGGATCTGTTGGCCCAGCTGAAGTGGGCCATCACTTCGACCGCGTGGTTCTCGGTGATCGTGGGCCTCTTGCTGATCTACACGATCGCACATGAACAGGCGCGTGAGCGTCGCTGGGAGACGAACCTGCTGAAGGTGCTCGGGGCCGACTTGCGATTGATTCGCCGATCCCTCGACGTCGAATTCGGAACCCTTGGCGTGCTGGCCGGGTTCTGTGGCGCTGGCCTCAGCCTGATCGCAAGTGCGGTACTCGCCGTATTCGTCTTCGACGCCCCATGGGGCGTGGCCTGGCGGCCGCTCCTGCTGGCCGGGTTGGCGGTACCGAGCGTGTGCATTCTCACCGCGCGATTGGCATCGCGGCGTGTTCTGCGCGAGAAGCCTCAGGCGCTACTCGGCGGAGCGTCGCTTTGAGGGCGAAGCGAAACCCGCGTCGATTCCCGCGGTTGACCATCGAGCGGCTGTACGCCCATCAAACGGATTCATCGCCGTCCTCCAGTTGGATGGCGATCGGATCGTTGGCGGTAAGGATCGGTTTGCCGATCACGAACCCCGGCCGTGAGGAGTCCAGAAATCCAGCTCGGGGCCGTCTGGAATAATGCCTAACGGATTGATTTGACGATGAGACATGAAATAGTGTCGCTTGATGTGATCCAGGTTCACCGTTTCGGCTACTCCCGGCAGTTGAAAGATGTCTCGGGTGTAGCCCCATAGGTTTGGATAGTCGACCAGACGGCGGATGTTGCACTTGAAGTGCGACACGTATACGCAGTCGAATCGAACCAGTGTCGTGAAGAGGCGCACGTCGGCTTCGGTCAGGAGGTCACCGCACAGGTAGCGCCTGCGCTCCAGGATCGCTTCGACGCGGTCGAGCGCTGCGAACAGGATCTGGACCGCGCGGCTGTAGGCCTCCTGCTTTTGCGCAAAGCCGCAGCGGTATACGCCGTTGTTGATCTCGGGGTAGATCCAGTCGTTGAGCGCGTCGATTTCATCACGCAGCGGCTCGGGGTAGAGATCGAGTTCGGGCCGCTCTGCAAAATCATCGAACTCGCGATTTTGCATGCGGATGATCTCGGACGACTCGTTGTTGACGACGACCTCGCTCTTGCGGTCCCAGAGTACGGGCACCGTGACGGCGCCAGCGTAGCTGGGGTCAGCCGCCAGGTAGACCTCGCGCAGCCGCGAGCGGCCGCCGAGCCGGTCGCCCGTCGCGCCGGGGACGCTCTGCTCGAAACTCCAACCCTGGTCGTCGAGGAACGGGTCGACCACGTCGACGCCGATGACGTCCTCGAGCCCCTTCAGCTTGCGCAGAATCAGCGTGCGGTGCGCCCAGGGGCAGGCCAGAGACACATAAAGGTGATAGCGGCCGATCTCCGGTGGAAAGTCCGTCGTCCCGTCCCTCTTGATCTGGGCGCGAAAGCTCGTCGGCTTGCGGACGAACTCACCGCTGTTGGAAATCTGGGTCTTCCAGGTGTTCTCGCCGGGTGGGCTGGAGGTGTGTTTGCTCATCTCACTCTCTGCTGGTTTCGGTTGCTGGGCTGGACGCTGATGATTCTACCGCACGACCACCGGCGATGAAGCCGTCCGCTGTCTTTGATTCCGGATCGTTTCCTCATTGGAGTACATAGCGGAGCGATTCGCCATTTTTCGTGGTGGATTGCAGCGCGACCCATCTTCCGTTGTCGGTGTACCAGAGATCGACCGTGAACTCGTCTGTAACGATTTGGCGGCGCGTGGTTCGCGCCGGAACTCCTCGTACCGAGATCGTTTCCTCGCCCATCGAGCGAATCGACACCGGCAGGAGTTCGCCAGTCTGCGAATTCAGCAATCTTTCGCCGGTGATCCACTCGGGATTCCAGTAGGCAAAGGTCTTGATGCAGTTGTCGCCGCTCCAGTTCCCGGTCTGCGTCTGCACGCGCAATTTCCCGTTTTCGAAGGTTCCGTCTACGAAGTAGGCATCGCCGTTGTCATCCGTATGCGAGCGAATCCCGTGTAGGCAGGCGCTCTCCCATTTTTCACTGTTGGTATGCCGATAGGTATAGAACGTGATGTAGAAAAACTTCACATCGAATTGCGCGTCTATCCAGACCTGGGTCTGCTCGCCTTCCGAAGACACGTCGAAGCGCTGATGCCCGATTTCCTGCTCGCCGAGGAAGACCTTGAATTCATAGCTCTGCGTGGTGGCGCCCGAAGCCGTTTGGGAGAGGCTGCCGAGGCCGATCAGGCAGATCAGTAGCGCACGCCGGAGGTGTTTCACGTCGAGGCTCCGGCCCACGCATGCGTGGCGATCCACGGCATGCGCAGGCGACGCAGCGACCCGGCGGAGGGGCTTGTGCTAGACACGAGGTAGTGGTGTAAGGAGGATGAGTGCTTTGATCCCACGCTGGCGAACAGCGGATGGTGGACTCGCTGCACGAACCACACGAGACCCACCATGTCCAAGGTGAAGGCGAAGTGGAGCAACAGGGCCCGCAGTGAAAGAACTTCGGCCTGCTCGATCGTACGATTTGCAAGCTTATCGACGGACATGGCATTTTCTGCAGTCATGAGGATTCCCAGCGAAAGCAGCAGCGCGCTGGCCGCGCGGACTGTGTGATCGGTGTTTTCCGCAAAGCCTCGTCTCATCACTGCCTGCTGCCACGACCTCCAACGCCGCGCGTCGACGCGAGCCATCGAGCGCGCAATCGACGCGATATCGCGCTCGTGATGAGTAATCTATACGATAATCGACTTTTTGTACAGAAAAAATATTTACAATTTGGCGACAATTGTTATGCTCGGGTCGTGGAAGACCGAGCAAGCGCGCGAGGCGTGCCCCCCGGGGCAATGAAAGCCGGCCCGTCTTGCCCGTCGATCCGGCCTCGAGCGGGCTTCGCAACTCGACCGGACGTCGGTCTTCCGCTGGTGCGATGAACCCGAACCCGGAGAACGAGATGAGCATGATTGGAAAGCCTGAACCCGAATGGAGCGCAACCGCCTACTCGAACGGCGATGAGGTCGAGCTCAGCAGCCAGGATTTCCACGGCAAGTGGCACGTCCTGTACTGGTACCCGCTCGACTTCACCTTCGTCTGTCCGACGGAGATTCGCGGTTTCCAGTCGCTGCTCGACGACTTCCACGAGCAGGGGGTCGCGGTCATCGGCGCGAGCACCGATTCTTTCTACAGTCACAAACAATGGTTCGCAGATCGCAAGACGTTCCCGGAGGAGATCACCCACCTCGTGGCGCCGACACCAACCACGCCCTGAGCCGCGCCTTCCACGTACTCGCGGAGGATCAGGGCATCGCCTATCGGGCGTCGGTCGTGGTGGACGATCAGGGCGTGGTCCGCTCGGTCAGCGTCAACGATCTGACCGCGGGCCGCAGCCCTTCGGAGGTGCTGAGAACCGTGCAGGCGCTCCAGAGCGGTGGGCTGTGCGGTGTCGACTGGCGGCCGGGAGAGGCGTTCGTCGGCTGAAGAACCGACGGGCCTGCGAGACCCTGTCGTAGGCAAAAGCAGGCCCCAGCGTGGGCGAAAGGACCGGAGTCTGATGGAAGCGATTCAAGCACCGAGCCCGACGGGTTGCCTGGGACAGGCCCGAGGCCTGATCGAGTTGCCGAAGCTGCTGATCGGGTTTCCCGAGCTTGTGAAACAGGCACGCGGTCGGGGTCAACGCATTTTGGTGTTGCCCGGATACGGAGCCAGCGACGGATCGACGTCGGTCCTGCGCGCATACCTCCGCTTGCTCGGCTACCGACCGATCGGCTGGGGACTCGGACGCAACGGCGGCGAAGTTGCTGATCTGCTGCCCGCTGTCGTGAAGCGCCTCGAATCGCTCGTGCGCGAGGAAGGTTCGCCGATCCGAATGATCGGATGGAGCCTCGGCGGTTATCTGGCACGCGAAGCAGCCCGCGAACGGCCACAGGCTGTTCACCAGGTGATCACGCTCGGCAGTCCGGTCATCGGGGGGCCGAAGTACACCGCAGTCGCCGGCGCCTACCGGCGCCGGGGCGTCGACCTCGATGCCATCGAGGCCGCGGTCGAGGCGAGAAATCGCCAGCCGCTCGAGACGCGCATCACCGCGATCTACTCTCGGAGCGACGGGATCGTCGCATGGCAGGCCTGCATCGATCAGCACGCGCCGAACGTGGAACACGTCGAGGTCGATACCACCCATATTGGCCTCGGATTTTCACCGGCGGTCTTCCGGATCATCGCCGCACGTCTCGCGCGCTGACTCACGAAGGTTCGAAGCGATTGAAGCCGATGTCGAACGAATCCCGTAGCGCGGGATCAGGAACCGAATCAGTCTGGGATTATCCGCGACCTCTGCGTCTCGAGTCGACAGCGAAACAGATTCGCGTCGAGTTCGGCGGTATCGTCATCGCAGATTCCCGTTCTGCGTTTCGCGTGTTGGAGACGAGCCATCCACCGGTCTACTACATCCCACAGACCCACATCGCCATGCAGTACCTGTTTCGAGGCACGGGTGCCTCCTGCTGTGAGTGGAAGGGGCGTGCCGGCTATCACTGCGTCGTGGTTGGCGAGGTGGGCGTCGAAAAGGCCGCCTGGTCGTACGCCAATCCGACGCCGGCGTTCCGGGCGATCCGCGATTTCATTGCATTTTATCCCGCGCCGATGGATGGCTGCTACGTCGACAGAGCGCGTCATTTCGCGGCCCGGCGACTTTTACGGCGGTTGGATCACCTCGGATCTGGTAGGCCCGTTCAAGGGTGCAGCTGGTACGCGCGGCTGGTAGGGCTGAGCGAGAGCAGTGTCGAATCGTGCCGATACAGGATTTTCATCGCCTTGGGTGACCAATCCTTGCAGTGGCGCCAGGATCGCGCGTAAGATGGCCGGCTGCGTTTGCCGTCGCTCGGGAAGGTCGAACACGGGCAACCGACCAGGATGACACCATCGTATGGATTCAGGTCTTTAGGACGCGCTGGCATACAACAGACATCGGGTCAGGACGACCCGAGGAGCGGAGACTGATGCCGCATCGGACCAGGAGGAAGCAGATGAATGCGCGAGCCCGAATCCTTGCGCGCTATGCCGCAGTGCGTGCCCACACCGAGGAGATTTGCGCATCGCTGCAGATCGAAGATTTCGTCGTGCAACCGATGCCAGAAGTCAGCCCACCGCGCTGGCACATCGCGCACGTGACGTGGTTCTTCGAACAATTCGTGCTGACGGAGTTCGTCGCGGAATATGAGCCGTTTGATCCACAGTTCGGCTTTCTGTTCAACAGCTACTACAACCATGTGGGCGAGCGCACCGAGCGCTCCCGACGCGGCATGCTCACGCGCCCAACCGTGCAGGAGATCCGGGCGTATCGCAAAGAAATCGATGCGCGCATCACGCAGCTGATCGAGCACTGTGATGAAGCGACTCTGGCCGAGCTACTGCCCATTCTCGAGGTCGGACTGAATCACGAGCAGCAGCACCAGGAGCTTCTGATCACGGACATCAAGTACATTCTCTTTCAGGCACCGCTCTACCCCGCATACCAGTCGCAGGAAAGGGCGGATGCGAAGCGGCTTCAATCGACCGATGGTTGGCAAGCGTTCGATGGTGGCGTGTTTGGGATCGGCCACGAAGGCGACGGCTTCGCGTTCGACAATGAATTGCCGCGACATGATCAGCTGCTGCGACCGTTCAGACTGGCGAATGATCTGGTCAGCAACGCGCAATATCTCGAATTCATGCGGGCTGGGGGTTACTCCCGTCCAGAGTTCTGGCTCAGCGATGGCTGGGATGCGTCGACGCAGCAAGCCTGGCGTGCGCCCTTGTACTGGCTCGAGCGGCAGAACGTCTGGCACGCCTACACGCGGCACGGGTTGCGTTTGCTGAACGAAGACGAACCCGTCATGCACCTCAGCTACTACGAAGCCGACGCCTACGCACGCTGGATCGGCAAACGCCTGCCTACGGAGTTCGAGTGGGAACATGCCGCGCCCAGGCTCGGGAACACCGGTCAGGTGTGGGAATGGACGTGCAGCGGCTATCTGCCCTATCCCGGTTACCGCACGCCAGAGGGCGCGATCGGCGAATACAACGGCAAGTTCATGGTGAACCAGATGGTGCTGCGTGGCGGCAGCGTTGCCACACCGCCCGGCCACGTGCGCCCGACCTATCGCAATTTCTGGCACCCCGACAAACGCTGGCAATTCACGGGCATCCGCCTGGCGGAGGACGCTTGAACTCCAACGGCTACAAAGTACTCGAACCCGAAGATCTGGCGGCGGCTCACGGGCTGCGCGCGTTTGCGCTGGACGTCCTGAACGGCTTGAGCGAGACGCCCAAGCGGCTTTCCTCGCGCTGGATCTACGACGACGAGGGCAGCCACCTGTTCAGCCAGATCTGCGAACTCGACGAGTACTACCCGACGCGCACCGAAGCGGAGATCTTGCGCAGCCACAGCAGCGAGATCCTCGGGCGCGCTGGTACACGCGAACTCGACATCGTTGACCTGGGCGCGGGAGACGGACGCAAGACGAACATCGTGCTCGAGGCGGCAAGCAAGCAAGTGGAAGGGATCCACTACGTACCGATCGACATCAGCGAAGCATCGATGTCGAGCCTCGTAACCAACACGCGAACGAGATTTCCGGACCTGCAGATCTCGGGAATCGTCGCCGAGTACTTCGATGGACTGCATTGGTTGAGCAACAGCAACGACAGACGCAAGCTCGTTTTGTTTCTAGGCAGCAACATCGGAAATTTCAACCGGGTTCAGGCGCGGGTCTTCTTGCGACAGCTGTGGGAAGCGTTGAGCGATGGCGACCAGGTACTGATCGGCTTCGACCTGAAGAAGAACATCGAGCTGTTGTTGGCTGCCTACAACGACAAACAGGGCATTACCGCCGCATTCAACAAGAACTTGTTGAAACGCATCAACCGTGAACTCGGCGGCGACTTCGACCTGACGGCTTACCGGCACTTTGCGACTTATGATGTGTTCAGCGGCGCGATTGAGAGCTACATCGTAAGCCTCAAACAGCAGCGCGTCGTGATTCGCGAGCTACAGAGTACCTTCGACTTCGACGAGTGGGAGCCGATCCACACGGAATATTCGTACAAGTACCGGCTGAGAGACATCGATCGGCTCGCACTCGACACGGGCTTTGGCATCGTAGGTCAATACAACGACGCCAAAGGCTGGTTCACGAACAGCTTGTGGCAGGTCGAAAAGCCGATGGTTTGAGCGGACTCCGATTCAGGCTTTGTCGACATCAATCGGTTTATCCATCAGTCAAGTCAATTCGAGCGAGTGTCTCTGATCGGAAATTGCCACGATCCGGCTCGCTCTTCCCGGGCGAAGCGTTCGCGAGGTTCAGATGGATTCTGCGAGTCTTCGGATCAGCTCCGCGGTCTGCTCGAATCCTAGACACGCATCCGTGACACTCTGCCCGTAGACGAGCGGACGATCGGTGACGTCCTGGCGGCCCGCCAGAAGGTGGCTCTCCAACATCAGGGCGCGGATGCCGCGCTGCCCGGCGCGCAGCTGGTCGATCACGTCGGAGACGATCGCGATCTGCCTCGACGGGTCTTTTTCGCTGTTGCCGTGACTGCAGTCGATCATGACGATCTTCGGCAGGCCGGCGCGTTCGAGCTGCCGAAGGGCAGCGTCGACCGCGGGCGCGACGTAGTTGGGTCCCGTCTCGCTGCCGCCTCGCAAGACGAGGTGCGCGTAGGGGTTGCCACTGGTTTCGAAGATCGCCGGCGCGCCTTCCTTCGTCAGCGAAGGAAACAGGTGCCGCTGTCTGGCCGCGAGGATCGCATCGACCGCCACCTGGATGTTCCCATCGGTTCGGTTCTTGATCCCAACCGGCATCGACAATCCCGATGCCAGCTCGCGGTGGATCTGGCTCTCGGCCGTCCGGGCACCGATCGCCCCCCAGCCGATCAGATCCGCGAAGTACTGTCCGAGCGTGGTGTCCAGAAACTCGGTGGCTGCGGGCAGGCCGATCTCCGCCAGGTCGGCCAGGAGCTGGCGCGCCAGCCGCAAGCCCTTGTTGATCTGATGCGAGCCATCGAGGTCGGGATCGTTGATCAGTCCCTTCCAGCCCATCACCGTTCGGGGTTTTTCGAAGTAGACCCGCATCGCGATCAGGATGGTGTCGGAGACCTCGTCCGAAAGTTGTTTGAGACTGGTCGCGTAGTCGAGCGCGGCTGCCGGATCGTGGATCGAACACGGGCCGACGACCAGAAACATGCGCGAATCCGCGGCATCGAGGATGGCTTCTGCGCTTCGGCGACTCGCGCAGACGAATTCCGCTGCCCGACTGCTGAGCGGAATCTCCGCGCAGAGCGCGGCGGGCGCGATCAGCGGGTGCGTTCGCGTGATCCTCAGGTCATCGGTCTTCATTCGCAGGCATCGAAAGCAGAGTCACGGCTTCGCCCTTCCATGGGTCGGCGGCGCTCCGCGAAGGTAGCTGGCGGGGGCGCTCCGGTGCGATTGTTTTTCCGATCAGCCAACGCTGGATCGGCGTCGCAGAGGTTTCCGCATCCGTCTCCGTCGGTGTCGTCCTGCTCCGAATTCGTGGCCTCTACGCAGTTGTCGAAATGGTCTGGGACCCCGTCCTCGTCGGAAGGCTCGCCGGCCGGAATCAGTCTCAGTTTCAAGCTGCCGATTCCAGCGGTCTCGAAGTTGATCGCAGGCTGGAGCCAGCGCGTCAGCGTGGGCATCACGAGCTGGATCGTTCTCCCGCTGTACCCATGGGAGGCGGTGCGGTTGTCGTAGCCCCGCGCGTAGTGGACGGTCTTGTGCGGCCCGAGCGTTCGCCGACCTGGCCCGTCGCCCGGATGCCGGCGTTGACAATCGCCGGAGCTGCGGCGAAAAGGAACCCTGCGTTGGGAGGGTTGGTCGTGGTAGCGACCGAGGGCCCGGTTACCGGATGCCCCAGATTCACCTTGCCCGGGCCGCCGGTCGCTCCGGAAATCCGGCGACCGCCCTGAGACGTGCTCTTCGCGTTGTAAGACGTGGTGTTGGGTTGGCCGCCCGAGCTGAAGAACCGAGGGTTCCGGTCGAGCGGAGCTGCTTCCCAGCGCGATCGGGCCGATTGTTTGCTCCACTCGAATCCGCCGTCAGGCGATCTTCGCGTCGGCTCGGCGTTCTGCGAGAGTTGCGGGTTCGAATACCGCGGTCGGTTCGGCGATTACACGGGCGATCCCAACAGTGTGTTCATGGCGAAAAAGCTGTAGGCGATCAACGACGGCGTCTCCGACGTCCGACGTGTGGGTGTCCCGCTGCACCCGACGTTGCATCCGACGCAGGGCTCGCGCGAGGCGCGCCTTGCATGGGTGCGACGCACCCGACGATCAGGGCTCTCCGCATGCATTCCGGCCGTGAGGCGGTTTTGCTCCCATCGAAGTTCCAGTCGGCCGAATGCCTGACATCAGCCCTCGCCGAAAATCCAGCTGATTCTTCCCAGGCGCCACGACGCTTCGTGGTACAATCCGCCCGCCAACGCTTGCGCGAGCAAACGGAGCTTTCGCCTGTTTGGCGCAGCCGAGCGGTGAGCGACAGCCAGGTGACGAGCACGCGACAAGCGCTCGACCAGCGCTCGACAAGTGCTCGACAAGTGCTCGACCAGTGCTCGACCAGTGCTCGACCAGTGCTCGACCAGTGCTCGACCAGACAGGAGCTTCGATGGACGCCCGCACCGAACGCGTCGTGCTGATTCTCGCCGACATCAGCGGTTATACGCGCTTCATGCTCGCCAACCAGACCGCCCTCGCGCACGCGCAGATGGTGATCACCAAACTTCTCGAGGAGATCATCCGCGAGGTCGAGATTCCGCTCGAAGTGAAGGAGATCGAAGGGGATGCGGTCTTCCTCTACGCCATCCGGCCGGACGACGAGGCGAAGTGGGACGAGACGCGCCAACTGATCGGCCGCAAGCTCGTCAGCTTCTTCGAGGCGTTCGCACGCGGAATCCTAATTGGCTCCGAGTTTGCGCTGTGCCCGTGTCCGTCGTGCCAGAACATCGATCAGCTGAAGCTGAAGATCGTGGTCCACAGCGGAGAGGCCGTGTTTCACAAAGTGGCGCAGTTCTCGGATCTTTCGGGTGTGGACGTGATCCTCGCGCACCGGCTGCTTAAGAATTCAGTTCCGTCGAATGAGTATGTGCTGATGACCGAACGAGCCTATCGCGAGATCGAGTTTCCAACCGACGTGGAAGTCAAACGCGGTGAAGAGTACTACGAGGGTTTCGGTTCGATCCGCACTTACACATATCTGACCGACGGTGCGAGCGCGCCCGAAGAAAAAGCCGTCGAGCGCCTCTACGCGAGACGGGATCGGGCCTTCGCAACGGGGCTGCGCATGCTCGTCAAGGGCTATTTCGGGCAGATCCAGGTTCTGCTCCGTCCGCCGCCAGCGGGACGCGACGGCGATCTCGACGCGTTGCCGCTGCGCCCGCTCGCGCGCGCAGCGATTGCGGCGCGCGCAATCCTGCTGGCCCCATTGTTGATCCCGCTGGGCGTGGGCGTGCAAGCCCACCGAGCCCTGACGCGCAGCACCCTCGCTGCGCGAAGGCGCCGAGCGTAGAGCCGCTTCCCAGCAACCCTCTCGTCCTTTACACCTGCGAGTCGATCCCCGAAGATCCCGGCCATGTCACGGTCCCGGTCACCGGTTCAACATTTTTCAGCCAGCGGCATGGGCATGGCGGCCGGCTGCTACCTGGTCTGGGGCCTGGTTCCCGTCTATTGGAAGGGGGTCGTCGAGATTCCCGCCGCCGAAGCGCTGATTCCGCGCATCCTCTGGACACTCATCCTTCTCTGGATCATCTCCCGCATCACGGGTCGCGCCGCCGAGACGTGGGCGGAGCGCGGTTGCGAATGGGGCTGGACGCTCGTCGCCGCCCTGTTGCTTGCGGGCAACTGGGGTCTGTTCGTCTATGCCGTGCAGACCGATCAGATCATCGCGTCGAGCCTCGGCTATTACATCAATCCACTGGTGAGTATCCTGCTCGGTCTCGTGATCCTGCGCGAGCGCCTCGATCCGATTCACGCGTTCGCCGTCGCGAGCGCCGCCGTCGGGGTCGCAACGCTCACCGTTCAAGCGGGTGAGTTACCCTGGATCTCGCTCGCACTCGCTGCGAGTTTCGCCCTCTACGGACTGATCCACAAACTCCATCCCCAACCGCCGCTGGCCGGACTGGCCCGCGAGATGCTGGTTCTGTCGCCGATCGCGCTGTTGGCGCTCGGCGTGCTCTTCAGCCGCTCCGATTCAGCCCTGGTCGATGCATCGTTCGGCAAGCACGCCTATCTCTCGCTCTCGAGCGTCATCACGGCGGTACCCCTGCTTCTGTTTCACGCGGCGACGCGCCGCCTTCCCCTCTTCGCGGTGGGGATGTTCCAATACATCGCGCCGACGCTCACGCTCATCCTCGCCACAGTCGTGTATCGAGAGCCCTTTACGACTGCGCACGCGATGGGATTTGGATTCGTCTGGGCGGGGCTCGGCGTCTTCACCTTCGACTCGTTGCGCCGTACGCGATCGATGCCCAGCGTCGCAGGCGCAGATGCCTCGCTCTCCTGACCTCAATCCGTCGATTCTTCTTCCGACATGGGAAGTTCTTCATCTGATCCTGCATGCTCGGCGGGGCGTCTCGGGGTGCGCGCTGTGTCGCCGGGTGCGTATTCCAGGATGCCCTTGCGGAGGTTGACGAAAACGAGTTCGGGGAGACTGAAGGCGGCACCTTTGAGGCCCGACGTGAGCATCCTGCCGCGGTCCCAGGGGGCGCGCAGTACGCCGAGTGCCATCTCGCCGAATCCCGCTGCAAGATTCAATGCACCGTAGACGGGCCGGAGCGGGAGTGCGTCTTCCGTGAAGAAGAGGAAGAAGGGTTCGACGTCGTTCCGACGGTAGATGCTCGAAGTCAAGGTGTTCGACTCTCGCAGGTACACGCCGAAATCGTTTTCGGCTGCGTACATCTGCTCCAGCCGGAAGCTCCGAAACGAGGGAATTTCGCTTGCCTCGGCGTCGGCGTGTGCAGCGAGCACCTTCTGATATGCGATGACGGGGATGAAATCCAGCAGGTCGTCGGGATCGTCGATGTCGCCAGCGCGGTCACCGGCCGTCGCCGGCTTCCACTCCTCGCCGATCGTCGCGAAGATCTCGGTGACGCAATTGTTGGAGACGAGCTGATAGCCAAAGTCCCGCTTGACGGCGGCCAGGAAGGCGCGCTCCCTCGCCTTGGCTGTTTCGGCGGCGCTTCGAAGGGTCGCCCGATCGACGTTGGGAAGCGGCAGGTCGCGAACGGTCGCCGCGCGATTCGGCAGCGATCCCAGTTCGTAGATCGGGATCGGCAGGTTCTGATCGAATCCGCGTTGGAATACCGCGAGGCGGTTGATCGCTTCCTCGAGCCAGGCGAGGGCGGGTTCGCCGGGATCGCGCGTGGTTTCGAAATGCACCCGGGCCTCGAGGAACTCCACGCGCGCCCGGTCGCGCAACTCGACGACGAACGGATCGCGTCGCTTCACGGCGCGCTGTGAGAGGAACGCCGTGTTGATGGGCACGGAGTCGAGCACGACCCAGCGTTCCAGCGCGAGCGATTCGCGCAGGGTTTCGAGCCGCGCCATTCCCAGCAATAACGGGTAGCCCCAGTCCGGGCGCTTCGATGCGACGAGTTTCACGAGGCGGACTTCCAGCCGCTCCGCGTAGTCGCGGATCTTCTGGGCTTCAGCGGCGCTGAGCTCGTATCTGCCAGCACCCGGAATGCGGCGTGCGTCGGGTTGGATGGGCGTCGCACGCTCGAGTACCCGAAGAGCGAGAATCTTTGCCGCGAGATCCTGGTAGCGATCCGAGAAGAGATAACCGGAGTCGAGCCGCTCGTCCCGCTGCGCACCCGACTCCGGCTTTGAAATCTCGGGATCCGGTGAAAGCTGCCTCGCCGCGCGTTCGAGCGCGCCGATCTGATCCGCCAGATAGGTCGGTCCGTAAGCCGACACGAGGCGCTCGCGGAGGGCGCGAATCGAGGGAGATTTTCCCGCGCTGCCTTCGGATCGAGCGCCGAAGAAGAATCCCGCTCCGCGGATGGGCATCCCGCTCTGGTCGTCTTCGTGAGCGGTCGTCTGGTCGCTTCGCGCGAGCAGGAGCCGAATCAATTCGCGGTCGCCGCGCAGCGAGTCGAGCAGCGAAAACTGCTGGTTCTGGCTCAGATAGCGGCGATTGAAGCGGTCGAAGATGGCTTCGCGCATTTCAGGCGGAACGTCGACTCGCGCGATGTGCAGCGTGCGATTTTCGAGAACGGTGTAGAGGTAGCGGAATACTTCGAAATCGGTGCGCCGCAAGCGGAGTGTGCCGAGTTCGGCGTTCTGGAAATCGTAGACCCAGTCGTCGAGTCTCAGCGCGAAGTGACCGCCCGCGGAACTTCCCGCGTTCGCTTCGACATAGAGGTATTCGAAGCTGCTTGCGGGGGCTTTCGCTGCAATGCCCAGCATCGCAACCAGGGTGAGCAGCTGACGGCTCCAGCGGGTCACCTTGCGTGACGGCTTTCGAAGCCCGATCGAACGAGTGCCAGGTGGTCGTAGTCTTCGCTCGACAACGCGACCGCGAGCTGCTGCGCGCTGCGCACGTCGAGGTCTGAATCGGCGAGGCCCCGTCCGATGGCGACGTAGGTGGCGTCGAACTGCTCCCAATCCGTGATTCCGTGAACCTCGGCGATGGCGCCCAGACCCCGTTGAAACGAGTCGAGATCGGGTTCGCCTGCGGTTCGGGCGAATCCAACCGTATGATTGCGGACATCGCGCTCGAAGGCAGTCTCCGGCTTTTCTTCCTTCTGGTCGTCCTCTTCCTTCTGGTCTGTTTCGTCGCCGCTCGAGGAACTCTTCGAGGACGACCTGAACGGGCTCGACGACGAGTCCGACGAACTCCCGAAGCTGGCCTGGGTGGTGGAACTCTTGGAGCATCCGGTCGCAAGACCGAGTGCGACACCGATGAACAACCCCAGCGCGATTCGTGCGATCATGATTCGACTCCCATCCTCATGATTCGACTCCCATCCTCATGATTACACTCCCATCCTCATGATTCGAATCCCATCCAGGATGATCATCCTGCCATTCGCGGTTCGGATCCAGGGTGTTTCACGGCTGATAGGGTGGGTCGGCCAGGGTTCGGATGTACGCGATCACGTTGCGGATCTGCTGATCCGAGAGCGAGGCACCCCATGGCGCCATCATCTGTGATTTTCCGACCGACGCGCCGCCGAGCTTGATGACCTTGAAGAGGTAGTCGTCCGTGAGTGAATTCATGTAGTTGCCGTCGTTGTGTCGGGCGGGTTTCGGACTCAAGGCCTGTGCGACGGGGCCGTCACCGCCACCGGTCTGGCCGTGACACGATGCGCAGTACGTCTGGTAATCGGCATTTCCGGCCGTCGCGTCCACTTCGCCCACCGCGTTCGGAGGGAGTGGGTTTTCCGGTTTCGGAGCCTGAGCCGGAGCCTTGGCAGCTGGCGCTGCGGCGGCCGGCGCCGGTTTCGGAGGTGTCGGGGTCTCCGACTGTTCGCCACATCCGAACGCGAATAGCACCAGCGCGGCACCGACTGCAGTCGCGAGAACGTTCTGCTGGATCGTGGTCATCGGGGGATCTCCTCTGCTTGTTGAAACGCCTTGCGCAATTCGTCGTAGTCGCGCGCAACCGGTAGTTGGGGAAATTCGCGGACCACGTTGTCGGGCGGGCAGAAGAGAACGCCCGCGTCGGCTTCGAGCAACATGTTGGTGTCGTTGTAGGAATCGCCCGCCGCGAAAACCTTCAGGTTGAGGCTGCGAAACGCCTGCACGCTGCGGCGCTTCGGATCCGGCAGGCGCAGATGGTAATCGACGATCTTCCCCGTGTCGTCGACTTCCAGGTTGTGGCAAAGCAGGGTCGGATAGCCCAACTGGCGCATCAGCGGCGCAGCGAACTGGTAGAAGGTATCCGACAGGACCACGAGCTGGTAGCGCTCGCGAATCCAGTCGAGGAATTCTGCTGCACCCGGAAGCGGGCGCATCGCGGTGATGACCTGCTGGATCGCCGGCAGCCCCAGACCGTGCTTCGCGAGGATCTCGAGGCGCTGCTTCATCAGCACGTCGTAGTCGGGTTCATCGCGGGTCGTGCGCTTCAGCGCTTCGATCCCGGTCCGCTCCGCGACATCGATCCAGATTTCGGGGACCAGGACGCCTTCCAGGTCCAGACAGACAACGATCATGGGGTCTCCTCGATCAAACTCGGCGGCCGGGGAGCGCGGAAACGCGGCAGCACGAGCGCGTTTCTACCACAAAACGGGCGCTCCTACCGGAGCCGTCCCTCGAATGCCGCGCTGGCCATCCGGCGGGACCCCCGGTCGGTGTCTACCTCTGGCTGGCCGCATTCGATAGGATCGCCGCGGGCATTCGCGACGGGGGCGCGATTCGGCCGAAGCTTCCGCTCCACCCGCGCCAAACCCCCGACGATCAGCCAGGAGCACAACCCCGGAACGGGGTTGAGCGACGCCGCAAAGGGAAGTCGCAGACTTCCCCCGCCAGGAGCACAACCCCGGAACGGGGTTGAGCGAC
>Ga0210102_1000103_pt1 | contig 24531 bp, 17 predicted proteins | sample RushOxbow_ThreeS_4_FD_185563 | JGI IMG/M metagenome (GOLD analysis project Ga0210102, IMG submission 185563) | Wetland microbial communities from San Francisco Bay, California, USA, that impact long-term carbon sequestration -... | ecosystem: Environmental > Aquatic > Marine > Wetlands ...
GCGCGGGCGCGGCAGCGCCCGGCACCGGGGGCGGGCCGGGCGCCCGGCGCAGGGCGCCCGGGGGCGCCGCGGAATCCGGGGCCGGCTTCATGGCCTGGGCCAGCTCGAGAGCCCGGCGTACCCCGGCATCGTAGATCCTGTACGGCATCCGCTCCCGCAGCAGCGTCGCCAGCGCGGAGGGCAGCGGCCGGAGCCGACTCTGCCCGCTCGTCAGCTGATCGAAGTACTGCTCCACCTTGATCGCCGCGGCTCCGGTGCGCTCCCCGGCCTTGGCCGAGGAATCGGCCAGACCGCCGTCGGCCAGCCCCATCTCGCGCTTGAGCGTGTCCAGTTGCGCCAGATACCGGCCCCGCAGGTCGGCCCACTCCTCGGGGGTCACCGTGACGCTGGCCGAGTCGGCCTGGCGCAGGAGCAGCACGTTCTGGGTCAGCACCCGGGCGAACCGGATGAGCGTGCTGTCGTCCGCGCCCCGGAGCTGGGCGCTGTACTGCGGCGGCAGGGCCCGGACCCAGCGCATCAGTTCGCGCACGGTGAGCGAGCCCCCGTCGAAGGTGGCCACCGCGGTGGCCGACTCGCGCGAGCTCTCGCTGTTCTCCAGCGCGGAGCGGATGGCCGCCGGGGCGCCACCGGCCATCCGGATGTTGGCCGCGGCGGCCAGGCTGTCCATGTACATGGAGTCGAGCCGCGCGCCCGCGCGCTGCGCCAGGTAGTCGTCGATGCGGGGCCGCACCTCGGCCAGGCTGGGCCGCTTGATGATGTGGTATCCGAAGGGAGTCTCGACCAGCCCGCTGGTCTCCCCGGGCCCGAGCGCCCAGGCCGCGCTGTCGAACGCCGGCACGAACCGCCCGCGCGGCCCGGGAGGCAGGTAGCCGCTGTCGGCGCGGCTCCCCGGGTCCTCGGAGAGTTGGGTCGCCAGCCGCCCGAAGCTCTCGCCCCGGCGGACCTGGGCCAGGGCGGCCTCCGCCTTCTTCCGGGTGGCGGCCTTCTGGTTCGCCGGCGCGCCCGCCCTCGCCCCGAACAGAATGTGCTGGAAGAGCCGCACGTCGGGGGCGGAGTACACGCTGTCGGCGGCCCGCTCGCTGGGAGCGGCCCGCTTGGCCATGAGCGTGTCATGGAAGTGGGTACCCTTGAGCTCGGCCAGCTCGGGCCACAGCACCTCGGCCACGCTGGCAGAATCGGTGGGCAACTGGCCGCTGGTGCTGGCCACCGCAAAGAGCGCGTAATCCACCCATGCATTGGCGACGAACTCGGCGGTCTCGTTCGTCAGCCGCTGCCCCTTGGTCGCCGCGAAGAGGATCTCCGCCAGCCGCTTGGAGGACAGGTCGACCCCCCCGGCCTCCGCGGCGTTGTTCGCGTGGGCCGAGAACATGTCCCGGAAGCCGGAGCAGCCGGCGAGGCCGGCGAGGCCGAGGACGGAGACGAACAGCAGGGCACGACGCATGGGAACTCCAGTAAGGGTCATGAACCCGGAGCGCTCTTCGCCCGCGGTCACCGGTCCGGGGCGCGGGAGACGGCCGGGGCCCCGGGCGCTCTTCCCACGGCGGGCTCGCCCAGGGCGTGCTGCAGCGCCCGGACCAGCGCCGGTACGATCGGCTCGCCGCCGAGCCGCAGGAGCCGGAGCGACAGCGGCACGGTGCGCCGGACGTCGGCGGAGAGCTGCACGTCATCCAGGGCGGAAGTGAGCCCGGCCAGCCGCGGCTGGGTCCCCGGGCGGAAGGTGAGCCGCGCCTCGTCTCCCCGCACCAGCACGTGCTGCAGGCCGAGCTCCGCGCCCAGGACGCGAAGCCGCCCCATGTGGAGCAGAGTCTCGGCCTCGGGCGGGAGCGGGCCGAAGCGCTCGCGCAGTTCGTCTCGCAGCCCATCAATGTCGCCAGAGCCGACGGCCCGCGCCAGTCGCCGGTACAGGTCCAGCTTGACGTCGTCGTCGGGGACGTAGCCGTCGGGCAGGTGCGCCGGCCGGTCGAGCACCACGTCGGGCGGCGCCGGCTGCTCCCGGCTGCCCTGGCCCCGGAGGCTGCGCACCGTCTCGTCCAGCCAACGCATGTAGAGATCGAAGCCCACCGCCTGGGCGTGGCCCGACTGCTCGGCCCCGAGCAGGTTGCCCGCGCCCCTGAGCTCCAGGTCCCGGAGCGCGATCCGGTACCCGGCGCCCAGATCGGTATGATGCTCGAGGACCCGCAACCGTTCCTCGGCGTCGGCGTCCATCGTGTCGGGCACCAGCAGGTAGCAGTACGCCCGCCGATGGCTCCGGCCCACCCGGCCGCGCAGCTGATAGAGTTGGGCCAGCCCGAAGCGATGGGCGTCATGCACCACCATCGTGTTCGCGTTGGGGACGTCGAGTCCCGATTCGACGATCATGGTGGAGACGAGAATGTCCACCTCCCCCGACACGAAGCCCTGCATCACCAGCTCCAGGTCCTCCCCGGGCATCTGGCCGTGGGCCACGCCGATCCGGGCCCGCAGCGCCAGCGACCGCACCTTGGCGGCCACGGTCTCGATGGTCTCGATCCGATTGTGGACCACGAACACCTGCCCGCCCCGGTCGATTTCCCGGGCGAAGGCCTCCTCCAGCAGCGCGTCGTCCCAGGGCTCGACGAAGGTGAGGATAGGGGAGCGGTCCCGCGGGGCGGTCTCGATCAGGGTGAGGTCCCGCAGCCCCGCGAGCGAGAGGTGAAGCGTTCGCGGGATCGGCGTGGCGGTGAGGGTGAGCACGTCCACCGCCAGCCGGAGCGCCTTGAGCCGCTCCTTGTGCCTCACGCCGAAGCGGTGCTCCTCGTCCACGATCAGGAGCCCGAGGTCCTTGAAGCCCACATCACGGGACAGGAGCCGGTGGGTTCCGATGACGATGTCGATCTGCCCGTCGGCCAGCCGCTGGAGCGCCGCCTTCTGCTCCCGCGGAGTACGGAACCGGGACAGCACCTCGATCCGGACCGGGAAATCGGCCAGCCGCTCGGTGAAGGTCCGTCCATGCTGTTCCGCCAGGATCGTGGTGGGCACCAGCACCGCCACCTGCTTTCCGCCCTGCACCGCCTTGAACGCGGCCCGGACCGCCACCTCGGTCTTGCCGTAGCCGACGTCACCCACCAGGAGCCGGTCCATCGGACGGGGCCGCTCCATGTCGGCCTTCACTTCCTCAGTCGCCTTGCGCTGGTCCGGCGTGTCCTCGTACAGGAAGCTCGACTCCAGCTCCCGCTGCCACCGGGCGTCCGGCGGGAAGGCATAGCCCGCGCTCACCGTGCGACGGGCGTAGAGGTCGAGCAGGTCCGCGGCCATCTGCCGGATCGCCTGCCGCGTCTTCTCCCGCACCCGCTGCCAGGACGATCCGCCCAGCCGGTGAATCCGCGGGGGCGGGCGGTCCCCGTCCTCGCCGGCGGCGCGATAGCGCTCGAGCTGGTCGAGCCGGTAGAGGGGGACGTTGAGCCGGTCGCCGCCCTCGTACTCCACCACCGCCACCTCGAGAGTGGACTCGCCCACCATGATCGTCTGGATCCCGCGATAGATCCCGATCCCGTGCTCCAGGTGGACCACGTAGTCCCCCTCGGTGAGCGCGCCGGTGGCCGCGGAGGGGGCGGCCTGGCGGTAGCGGCGCGGGCGCCGGAGCCGACGGGCTCGGCGGAAGATCTCGTGGTCGGTGAGGACGCGGAGCCCGGGCATGACGAAGCCGCCGTCCAGCGCGCCGATGGCCAGCGTGGCGGTGGCCCGGCGCGAGCCCTCCAGCAGCTCCTCCAGGCGCTCGAGCTGGCCCTCGTTGTCGCAGAGGATGATGGTGGGCGGCGCGCCCGCGAGCAGGCTCCGGAGCCGGTTGAGATCGCGGTCGATCTTCTCCGGCGGGAAGAAGCCGAACTGGATCTCGGGGCGGTCCCCCGCAAGCAGCAGGCGGGGGAAGCGTCCCACCTTTTCGCGCCAGGCCGCTGGCTCCGCCAGGATCTCCGCCCGGCTGGGCACGTCTTCACCCAGACGTCGGGCGATGTCCAGGTGGTGCTCCGCCTCCTTCCACGCCCGCGTCACCTCGTCCCCGTCGGGGCCCGCAGCCTCCTCGAGAACGAGCGTGTCGGAGGGAAGCAGATCGAGGAGGGTGGTGCGGGAGGACGGAACGTCTTCGCCTCCCGCCGTTCCGCCGTTCCGCCGTTCCGCCCCCACCGCCGCCGTACTCACCGGCAGGACGGTGATCTCGTCCAACGACTCGAGCGACCGCTGGCTGGTCAGGTCGAAGCCGCGAATGGAGGAGATGTCGTCTCCCCACCACTCCAGCCGGGCCGGCACCGCCATGCCGAAGCCGTAGACATCGAGGATTCCGCCCCGCACACTGAACTCGGCGACCTCGGTGACGGTCCCGACCCGGCGATACCCCATCCGCTCCAGCGCCTCGGCCACCCGCCCCGGCGGGCGCCGCTCGCCGGTGGCCAGGCGCAGCCGGAGCGCCTCCAGGGCGGCCGGCACCAGGGTCCGCTCGGCGGTGGCCCTGGCCGTGGTGACCAGGATCCGGAGCCGGCCGCGAAGCAGCGCCTCGATGGTCTCGGCACGCTCCCCGGCGATCTCGTAGTGCGGCTCCTCCTCCCCCAGCGCCTCGCGCTGGGGGTAGAGCGCCACCGCCTCGTCGGTGAGCAGCGCGAGATCGGTGAGCCAGCGCTCCGCCTCGCCCGGGGTCGGGGCCACCACCACGACGAGACGCTGGGGCTGGGTGCGCGCGATCCAGGCGGCGAGTACCGCGCCGCTCGAGCCCGCCAGCCCGCCCAGATCCAGCGCCGTGCCGCGGACCGGAATCCGCGGGGCCAGCTCGATGGTGGCAGGCACCCGCTCGAACGCGTCCATGACCGTCTTGAGCTTCACCGGTCCCTCCGCCAGGCGCTGGCCAGGGCCATCTCTCCCAGGCCCAGCAGCAGCGCCAGCCACAGCAGCGGCCCCCGCAGGTCGCCGATGGCGCCGGCGGCGAAGGCCAGCCTCGGCGCATCTTCCAGCGACACCACCCGCGATCCCTTCCAGAGCCGGGTGACCTGCCCATCGGTTGCGGGAGCGAGCAGGGTCTCCCGGGGGTCGAGGTTGGCGCTGATCGCGCCCAGCGTGTCCGTCCCCGCCAGCAGGTAGTAGGCTCCGACGTCGCCGGGCCGGAAGACCCCGCCCCCTTCGACCTGCCACTCGCGGTCGCCCTGGCGCACGCTCGTGACCAGGTCCGGCAGCGGGACCGGGTCGCCCGGTGCGCCCTCGCCCAGCGTCACTTCCCCCCGGGCCAGCCGGTTGAGCAGGAGGTCCATGAACGGCATGAATTCCGCCGAGACCGGCAGCTCGGTCCACCCCGGCTCGAGCCGGCTCCCGACCAGCACCACGTCGCCACTCCGGACCAGCCAGGGTGAGCCCGCGACCGTGGCGAGCACGCCGGTGCGGCCGCTGCCGCCGCTCTCGAGGGTATAGCGCCGGAGCACCCGCACCCGTCCGATCACGCCTCCGCTGTCGGTGGTGCCGGGCGAGAGCGAGACGGCTCCGTAGCGCCAGGCGAGACCCCGCGCCGCCAGCGCGCGGTTGAGCGCGCCGAGGCCCGCGGGGTCCTCGGGGGGCTCGACGATCGAGCCGCCGCGGCCCAGCCGGCCCAGGGTGAGCTCGTCGCCCCGCGAGATCCGCCGGTTGGTCTCGAGCACCGCGCAAGCGGCCGCCACGAAGCGGCCGGCCGAATCCCAGTTCGCCCGCGCCACCGGCGCGACCCGGACTGCTCCCACCCGGCGATCGTCGGCTCTGAGCTCGTCGGGATCGAGCTCGGCGCTCACCGTCCACCAGCCGCTCGGCGCTCCGGGAAGGGCGATCGTGGCCGCGCCCCCGACGTGGACCAGCGCCTGGCGCCCCGGGCGGCGGCCCAGTTGGGCCATCAGCGGCATAGCGGCACCCGAATCCCCCGCCAGTGCCACGGTGACCCGCCCGCCGTCACCCGACCACGGCTGAGCGCCGGTGGCGAGACGAACGATACCGGCGTTGGGCGGAGGCGGGTCCTCGGGCCGGCCCACCAGCAACGGCACCCGGGGCTCCGCCGGAGAGACCGCGCTGGCCTGGAGATCGCTCAGCAGCACGATCTCGCCCGGCCGCGACTCCGGCGCCAGCACCTCGGCCGCGAGGGTGACCGCCTCGCCCAGATCGAGCCGTCGGGGAGAGACGCGGAGGACCGCCACCTGGTCGGCCAGCGCGCGGCTGTCGCCCCGCTGCGGAATCGCCTCCGCGGTGATGAGCCAGACCGCGTCCTCCGGCGTGGCTCGCGCCAGGACCCGCCGCGCGGCGTCCTGGAGGTGCGCCAGCCGGGGAGAGCCGGCCACTACCGCTCCGCTGCTCGGGGAGTTGTCCAGGATCAGGACCAGTGCGCTGGGCGCGTGGCCGGGGAGTCCGCCCATCGGCATCGTCGGACCGGCCGCGGCGAGGACCAGCACCACGATCAGCAGAGTGCGCAGCAGGAGCAGCAGCAGGTTCTGCAGCTTGAGCCGGCGCTGATGCTCGCGGGTGGTGGTGAGGAGGTACCGCACCGCCGGAAAGACCACGGTGGGCGGCTCCCGTCGAGCCAGCAGATGGAGCAGGACCGGCAGGGCGGCCGCGGCCAGCCCGGCCAGCACCCACGGATGAAGGAACCCGATCATCCCGCGGGGGAGGAGGGCGTGGGCGCCAGCGCCTCGCGCAGGACCACGCCGTAGGGCGTGTCGGTGGTGACCCGGTGATAGCCGATGCCGTGGCGCCGGCAGGCCAGCCGCCACTCCCCGACCACGTGACGCACCGTTTCGCGGTAGGCGCCGGCCCAGTCCCGCGGGCGGAGCACGACCGCGGCATGCGTCTCCGGGTCCTCGAACCTGGCCTCGGCGGGGCCGCCCAGATCCAGCTCGCCCGGATCCATGATGTGCAGCACCAGGACCTGGTGCCCGCGGTGCCGGAGGAATCGCAGCGCCTTGAGCGTGAGCTCGCGATCGAGCAGCAGGTCGGAGACGAACACGACGAGCCCCCGGCGCCGGAGCTGGTCCACCACCCGGCGGAGCGCGGGCTCCGCCGCGGTGCCGAGCCCCGCCTCCAGCGTGGCGAGCGTCTGCACCAGTTGCCGCCAGTGGCTCAGCCGGGCCCGGGGCGGCAGCACCGTCCGGATCTCGTCATCGAACGCGATGAGCCCGATGGCGTCCCGCTGGCGGAGCAACACCAGCCCGAGCGCCGCGATGAGCCGCTGGGCGTAGGCCAGCTTCGGCAACACCGCATCGGGCGCGCTGGTCCAGGCCATCGAGCGGCTGATATCGCACACGACCACCGCGCGGAGGTTGGTCTCCTCCTCGTACTGCTTGACGTACAGCCGGTCGTTGCGGCCCAGGATCTTCCAGTCCACGTAGCGGAGCTCGTCGCCGGGCTGATACATCCGATGCTCGGCGAACTCGACGGAGAAACCGCGGCGGGGAGAGCGATGCAGTCCGGAGAGGAAGCCTTCGACCACACCCTCGGTGATCACTTCGATCCCGCCCAGCTTCGCCACCTCGAACGGGTCGAGGAGGTCGAGGCGGGAACGGGGAACCACCCGCGGGGCCAGGCCCGAAAGGGGCTGGCCCGGGCGGGCGGGTGCTGGGCCTGCGAACCGGCTCATGAAACGCGCAACGTATCGGCATGGACCACTGGAGGCAACGGCCTTCCGGGCGCGCGGCTCCCGTCCCGACCAGATGACGAAACCGCCCCGGCGGCCGTCGGGGGGCGTCGCCCAACACCTTATCCCGGCCTATCTTGTCCCGATAGCGCGGGCTGGCACGCCCTCTGCTCCCCACGGGCGGATACGCCTGGAGCGTCCGGAGGAGACATGCTCGTCGCGTTGGGGTGGATGCTGCTCGCCGGCCTCCCGCTCGCCAACCCATCATCCCCGAATCCGACCCCCAGCCGCGCCCTTCCGGGGCTCGGACCCGGGGCCGCGCAGGTCCGGGTCTCGCTCTGGACCGACCGGGACGACCCCTACCGTCGGGGTGAAGGCGCCCGGGTCTATCTGGAGCTGGGCCAGCCATCCCACGTGACCGTCTTCCGGGTGGACACCGACGGCCGGATCCGGGTGCTGTTTCCCCGCGAGCCCTGGAGCGACACCTTCATCCGCGAGGACCGCCGCACCATCGAGATCCCGGGCAGCCGGGGGGGACGCTCGTTCATCGTGGACGATTACCCCGGTATCGGATATCTGGTCGCCATCGCCTCGCCCGAGCCGTTCGATTACAGTCATATCGCCCGGGGCGACTATTGGGATTTCCGCCTGATCGACGGTGGCCGGATCCAGGGCGATCCCTACGTCACCCTCACCGACCTGTCCGGGCGGATTTCACCCCGGGGGCACTACGACTACGACATCGTGCCCTACCACGTGGACCGGCACTACGACTACCCCCGCTTCGTCTGCTACGACTGCCACGCCTACGCCAGCTTCGACCGGTGGGACCCCTACCGCCGCTCCTGCACCCGTTTCCGCATCATCGTGTACGACGATGCGCGCTACTACCCCTACCGGTACGGACGGGGAGTCGTGGTCCAGCGCCCGCCGCACCCCGGTCCCCGCTACGTGTTCCGCGACGCGGAGCCCGGCGCAGCCTACGTCACCCGGCTGCCGGAAGGCGGACGGGCCGACGACCCGGGGCGCCGCCCGGCGCCGGACCGCGGGCGCACCAGCGAGGACGTCGGCGGCCCGGGATCGGTGCCGGCTCCGGAGATCGAGGCGCCGCGGGCCCGGCGCGCCGAGCCGCCGTCCATGTCGGTGAAGGAGTCCCTGCCGGAGGCCCGGCGGACGGTGGAGCAGCAGCGGCGCCCGGTCCCAGCGGAGCCTCGAACCCGCGAGGGGCCGACTCCGGCCGCCAAGCCGAAACCGGTCGAGCCGCCCGCCGGGGAAACGCCCAGGCGCGCGGCCCCGTCCGACCGGCGAACCCAGGCGCCGCAGAGCACCGGCGAGCCCGAGCTCCGGCGCCGGAAACCCTGATCTCGGCAGATGCCACGGGCCGGTACTCTCTTCCTCCTTTTCTTCCTTCCGCCCGCCGCGGGCGTGGTGGCGCAGGCACCTCCCCCGCCCGCGGTCGCGCTCGAGACCGTCACTGCCGAGGACGTGCGCGCTCGAGTCGCGATCCTGGCGGACGATTCCATGATGGGCCGGGACACACCGAGCCCCGGACTCGAGCGCGCAGCGACGTATGTGGTCGGCGAGTTTCGCCGGCTGGGTCTCCGGCCGGCCGGCGACGACGGTTCGTACCTGCAACGGTTCGGTGTGTCGCGGTGGACCCTCGATACCGCCGGTTCCCGAGTCGTTCTCCGGGCCGGCGATGCCAGACACGAGGCCGGATTCGCGCGGGAGGTTCGCTTCGTGGGTGGGCGGATCCCGTCGGCTCCGGTTCGGGGGCGTGCGCTCCTGCTGGCCGGTCCACTCACCCGCGAGGCCATGGCCAATCCCTGGCTGCGGCGCCGCGTGGTCGTGGTGGTGGTCGACTACGCCCGGCCGCTTCCAGCCGATCTGGATGAGCGGATCGATCAGGTCGCCGCCCGGGCGAGCGCGGTCATCCTCCTGTCCAACCGCGACAGGGCCACCAGGGCGAGGCGCATCGCGGCCTCGCTCGAGCCCCGGCTCACCGCCGACTTCCGGGACACCACCCTCGGCGCGCCGGTGATCGAGCTGCCCGAGGACGCAGCGGCCGAGGTGCTCTCGGCGGCCGGCGTGGATCCGGCGGCGCTCCGGTCGGCCGGCCGGCCGGTGGCCCGCGAGGTGCCCGGCCTGCGGGTCGAGCTGCACCTGTTCCGGCGCTACCTGGAGCGCGCCGGAGCGCCCAACGTGCTCGCAGTGCTGGAGGGTGCCGATCCGGTGCTGCGCCGGGAGTACGTCGCGGTCTCGGCGCACCTGGACCACGTCGGCATCGGCCGGGGGCCGGGGGACAGTATCTACAACGGCGCAGACGACAACGCGTCCGGGGTCGCCGGGCTGCTCGAGCTCGCCGAGGCATTCGCCGGCTCCACGCCGGCACCCAGGCGGTCGCTGCTCTTCGTGGCCCCGTCGGGCGAGGAGAAAGGGCTCTGGGGAAGCGACTACTTCACGAGCCACCCCACCGTCCCGCTCGGGCGGGTGGTGGCGGACATCAACCTGGACCTGATCGGACGGAACTGGTCCGACTCGGTGATCGCGGTGGGCCCAGAGCTCTCCACGCTGGGCGAGACACTCCGGCGCACGGTCGAGACCCATCCCGAGCTCCGGATGACGCCGCTGGCCGACCGGTGGCCGGAGGAAAGGATCTTCTACCGGTCGGACCATTACAGTTTCGCCCGGCGCGGCGTGCCGGTGCTCTTCTTCACCAGCGGCACCCACCCCGACTATCATCAGCCCAGCGATACGGCGGACCGCATCGACGCCGACAAGACGTCGCGCCTGGTTCGTCTCCTGTTCTACCTTACCTCGGCTGTGGCGGACGCACCCGACCGGCCCAGGTGGAACTCTCGACCCGAGTGAGGACGATGTCCCGACGGACCCGGATGCTCGCGGCGGCCGCAGCGGCCACGCTTGGAGGAATTACGCCCCTGGCGGCCCAGACCACCTCGCGCTCGGCCGCGTCACCGCTGGCCGCCGCAGCCGCCAGCATCACCACCGAGGACGTGTCCCGGCGAGTCGGGGTGATCGCGGACGACTCGATGATGGGCCGGGACACCCCCAGCCGGGGGCTGGAGCTGACCGCCAAGTACGTGGCCGACCAGTTCCGCCGGTTCGGCCTCAAGCCCGGAGGCGACCAGGGCACCTGGTTCCAGCGCTACCCGATCACCCGGCGGCGGCTCGACCTGGCCCGGTCCCGGCTGGTGTTCCAGACCGGGGGCACGATCTCGACGGCGCGGCTCGACCAGACCGCACGCTTTCTCCAGGGTGCCGTTCCCGATCGCCCCGTGAGCGGCCCCGCGATCCTGGTCGGCGGCGCGCTCACGCCGGACGGGGTGGGCCGAATGACGCTCCGCGACAGGGTCGTGCTCTACGTGCCGGACTACCGCCATCCACTGCCGGAGAACGCCACCCAGGTGGCGCGGGCGATCCGGGTGGCAGGTCCCCGCGCGATCGTGGCGCTCTCCAACCTGGACTCCGCCGCCTTCGCCGCCCGGGTGCCCCGCACCGCTCCCGAGCGGTATGGGCTCGACCTCGGCGCCGCAGGCTATCCGGCAACGGTGGAGGTGAGCGAGAGCGCGATCGGGCCGGCATTGCGCGCGGCCGGGGTGGACCTGGCGCAGGTACGCGGCGCCGCCGGGCCGGTCGGCCGAGACCTGCCCGGGCTCACCATCCGGGTGGAGCTGCGCGACTCGGTCCTCAGCCGGCTCACCGCGCCCAATACGATCGGGATCCTGGAGGGCTCGGACCCGGCGCTGCGCAACGAGTACCTGGTCTACTCGGCGCACATGGACCACATCGGGATCACCCCCGGCCGGCCGGACAGCATCAACAACGGGGCCGACGATGACGGCTCGGGCACGGTCGGGGTGGTGGAGCTGGCCGAGGCGTTCAGCCGGCCGGGAGTGCGGCCGGCGCGCTCGGTCCTCTTCATCACCGTGAGCGGAGAGGAGAAGGGACTCTGGGGCAGCCGCTACTTCACCGAGCACCCCACCGTTCCCCTGGACCGGGTCGTGGCCGACATCAACATGGACATGATCGGCCGCAACTGGCGCGACACCATCGTCGCCATCGGGAAGGAGCACTCCGACCTGGGAGCCACGCTGGAGCGGGTGAATGCCGCCCACCCCGAGCTCCACATGACCGCGATCGACGACCGCTGGCCGGAGGAGCGGTTCTACTTCCGCTCCGACCACTACAACTTCGCCCGCAAGGGGGTCCCGATCCTCTTCTTCTTCAACGGGGTGCACCCGGACTACCACCAGGTCACCGACTCCCCCGACAAGATCGACGGCGAGAAGGAGTCGCGGATCCTGAAGCTGCTGTTCTACCTGGGCCAGGAGATCACCAACGCGCCGCAGCGGCCACAGTGGAAGCCGGAGAGCCGGGCGGAGATAGTGGAGAGCGGTGAAAGGTGAAGAGGGTGAAAGGTGAAAGGTGAAAGGTGAACGGTGAAGGGTGAAGCGAACGGAACCGAGGAGCGCGGCCGTTCACCCTTCACCTTTCACCTTTCACCGTTCACTGTTCACCCTTCACCTTTCACCTCATGTCCGCCGGACCTACGAGTCCGGCGCGCTGGGGACCAGGACCAAGGAGATGCTGGGACTGGTCTCCTCCCTGGCGCTCCGCTGCGATAATCTTCTCGGTCGGGCTGGTGGTCGGCGGGAGCATCGTGATTCCCCACCTGCGCCGGGCCATGGCGAGACTGGAGGAGCTCGAGGGGCGGCCGTAGTCGCTTCCGTTCAGGGCTCCGCGGGAACGGCCCGCTCGTCGCCTGCCCCCGCCGAGCTTCTTGCCAGCAGGACTCCCGACAGGATCAGCACCGCTCCGACGCCTTGCAGGGGGCGGGGGCGCTCGCCCAGCATGATGGCCGCGCCGCCCACCGCCACCAGTGGCGTGAGGCACATGTAGAGCACGGTCCGGCTCGGGCCCACCACCTTCACGCTGCGGTTCCAGATCACGTAGGCAACCAGCAACGAGAAGACGGTGGCGTAGGCGAGCGCCGCCCACCCCCGCGCGCCGACCGCGGGCCAGTCGGTCGTGAGGAGCTGCGGCAGGCCCGCCAGCACCAGTCCGGGCAGCCCGGCCACCGTGGTGACCGCGGTCACCCTGAGGGGCGACACGCCGGCCGGGAGGGACCGCAGGCCCAGGGTGTAGCCGGCCCAGCAGAGCACCGCGCCCAGGGTGAGCAGGTCACCGGCCAGGCGGCCGCCTCCGATGCCCCGCTCCTCCGCCGCCACCACCAGCATCACACCGATGCTCGCCACCACCACCCCGGCGATCACCCTCGGCCGAACCGGCTCGATGCCGAGCGCCGCCGCGGCCAGGGCCGTCACCGGCGGCATGGCCGCGAGGATGAGCGCGCTGTTGGACGCGGTCGTGAGCGCCAGCCCGGAGATGAATCCGAGCTGGTAGAGGGTGTTGCCGACCACTCCGAGGACCACCAGCTTGCCCAGCGCTCCCGCCGGCAGCGGCTCTTCGCCCTCGACCCGCCGGACCAGGGGCAGCAGGAGTGCGCTCGCGATCGCGAACCGGACGGCGGTGAAGGCCAGCGGCGGAAAAGTCTCGAAGGCGCCCTTGGTGACGCTGAAGTTGAGGCCCCAGATGAGGACCACGATCAACATCCCGAGGTCCCCGAGTTGAGTGGGGCCGCGGGGCAGTTGGGAAGCGGGGCGGGTTGCGGGCACGGCGAAGTTTACACGGCTGTCGGCGATCCGCTATCGGCTATCCGCTATCCGCTATCGGGTGCTCCGCGCAACGGAGGCCTCCCGTTCCGTGAGCAAGCGGATAGCGGATAGCGGATAGCCGACAGCGGATCGCCGATAGCTGCCAGCCGATAGCCCACTATCTTTCCTCCATGTCCCAGTCCCGAATCCGCAACTTCTGCATCGTGGCCCACATCGACCACGGCAAGTCCACGCTGGCCGACCGCCTGATCGAGGCGACCGGCGCGGTCGAGAAGCGCCAGATGCGCGAGCAGCTGCTCGATACCATGGACCTCGAGCGGGAGCGGGGGATCACCATCAAGCTCAACGCCGTCCGGATGAGCTACGCGGCGCGGAACGGCGTCACCTACGAGCTCAATCTCATCGACACGCCCGGTCACGTGGACTTCACCTACGAGGTCTCCCGCTCGCTGGCAGCCTGCGAGGGGGCCATCCTGGTGGTGGACGCGTCCCAGGGGATCCAGGCCCAGACCCTGAGCAACCTCTTCCTGGCGCTCGACGCGGGGCTGGAGATCATTCCGGTGCTGAACAAGATCGATCTGCCCGGTGCCGAGCCCGAGCAGCGGGCGCAGGAGATCATGGACCTGATCGGCGCCCGGCGGGAGGAGATCCTGGCCGTTTCGGCGAAGGAGGGGACCGGGATCCCGGAGCTGCTGGAGGCGATCGTCGCGCGGGTGCCGCAACCAAGGGGCAAGGAGGAGGCGCCGCTTCGGGCCCTGATCTTCGATTCGTACTACGACCGCTACCGCGGCGCGATCCCCAGCATCCGGGTGGTGGACGGGGTGGTGCGGGAGGCGATGGAGATCGCCTTCGGCTCCCATCCCGACGACGTCTACCACGTGGACGAGGTCGGCTACCTCCAGCTCGGCCAGCGTCCTACCGGCGAGCTCACCGCCGGCGAGGTGGGCTACGTGGTCGCCAGCCTCCGCAACGTGCGGGACGCCCGGGTAGGCGACACCATCCTCGACGCCTACGACCGCGCGCCCGAGCTGCTGGCCGGATACCGCGACGTCAAGTCCATGGTGTTCGCGGGCCTCTATCCCACCGACTCGGACCAGTACGAGTCGCTCCGGGACGCGCTGGAGAAGCTGGTTCTCAACGACGCCAGCCTCCACTACGAGCCGGAGTCGTCCACCGCGCTGGGCTTCGGGTTCCGCTGCGGCTTCCTCGGGCTGCTGCACATGGAGATCGTGCAGGAGCGGCTGGAGCGGGAGTTCAATCTCAGCCTGATCACCACGGTCCCGACGGTGGAGTACCACGTCTACCGCACCGATGGGGAGATGCTGCTGCTGGAGAACCCCTCCAATCTTCCCGACCCCGCCTCGATCGACCGGATCGAGGAGCCCTACGTCAAGGCACGGGTCATGGCGCCGGTCGACTACATCGGCGGGATCATGAAGCTGGGCCAGGACCGGCGGGGGATCTACAACGGGATGCATTACATCGATACCACCCGGGTGGAGTTCGACTTCGAGTTCCCCCTGGGCGAAATCGTGCTCGACTTCTACGACAAGCTCAAGTCGCTGAGCCGGGGCTACGCCTCGCTCGACTACGAGATGGCGGGCTACCGGGAGTCCGACCTGGTCAAGCTCGACATGCTGATCAACGGCGACCCGATCGACGCCTTCAGCGTCGTCATCCACCGCGACAAGGCGCAGGAGTACGGGCGCAAGGTGGCCGAGAAACTCAAGGAGCTGATCCCCCGCCAGCTCTACCAGGTGGCGATCCAGGCGGCCATCGGGAACAAGATCATCGCCCGCGAGACCATCTCCGCCTTCCGCAAGGACGTCCTGGCCAAGTGCTACGGCGGCGACGTCACCCGCAAGCGCAAGCTGCTGGAGAAGCAGAAGGAGGGGAAGAAGCGGATGAAGCAGATCGGGGCGGTGGAGATCCCGCAGGAGGCGTTCCTGGCCGTGCTGCAGGTGGAATGACGGCGGAACGGCGCCGTTCCGCCACCCTGGTCATCCAGACCGCCTTCCTCGGCGACGTGGTCCTGACCACCCCGCTGCTCTCGGCGCTGGCGGAGCGGTACGGGCCGGTGGACGTGGTGACGACGCCGGCAGCAGCGGTACTGCTGGAGGGGCACCCCGCTGTGGCGCGGGTGATCCGGTACGACAAGAAGGGCGCCGACGCCGGGCTGGGCGGGCTCCGCCGGCTGGGCGCCGAGCTGCGCCGGGTGGGCTATGCCCGGGCGGTGCTCCCCCACCGTTCCTGGCGGTCGGCGGCACTCGCGATCCTGGCGGGCGTCCGGGAGCGGACGGGCTTCGCCGATAGTCCGGCCGCGATTACTTATACCACGCGCGTTCCCCGGGCGACCCGGGGGCACGAGGTCGAGCGGCTCCTGGCGCTGGCCGGGCCGGGACCGGTCCCACCGGTCACGCTCGCCCTGGCCCCCCCCGACCGCGCCACCGCCGACCGGTGGCTCGCCGCACGCGGGATCGGCCCCGGCTTCGTGGCGCTCGCTCCCGGCTCCATCTGGGGCACCAAACGGTGGCCGTATTATCCCGAGCTGGCCGAGGCGCTGGAGGGGCCGGTGGTGGTGGTCGGAAGCGCGGACGACGGGTCGTTGGCGGATGCCGTGGTCGCCGCCGCGCCCGGCCGGGCGCACAGCGCGGCCGGCGGGCTGGGGTTGCGGGAGTCGGCGGCCCTGATCGAGCGGGCCGCGGTGCTGGTCACCAACGACTCCGCTCCGCTCCATCTCGCCACCGCCGTGGGCACGCCGGTTGTGGCGCTGTTCGGGCCGACCGTGCCGGCCCAGGGATTCGGGACCCGGGGTCCGACCGACGTGGTGCTGGGCCGGACCCTGTCCTGCCGTCCTTGCTCGGCGCACGGCCCGCGGGTCTGCCCGCTGCGCCATCACCGGTGCATGCGGGACCTCCCGGTCGAACAGGTCGTGCGGGCGGTGGCGGCGGCGCGGGAAGCGGAGGACCGACGTGCGATACGTTCTGGGGATTGATATCGGCGGGACCAACCTGGTGGTGGGGTGCGTCGCCAAGGACGGATCGGCGCTGCACGGCCTCGCCAGCGCGCCCACCCACGCCGAGGCCGGTGCCAGCGACGTGGTGGACCGCCTGGTGGCCATGGCCCGGCGCTGCGTGGACGAGACCCGGCGCACCGTGCCCGGAGCGGAGATCGTGGGCGTCGGCGCCGGAGCACCCGGGCCGCTCGACACCCGCCGTGGCATCGTGCTCCTCACCCCCAATCTGGGATGGGTGAATTTCCCGCTGCGCCAGATCATCCGCGACCGGCTGGAGCTGCCCGCCGCGCTGGACAACGATGCCAACTGCGCGGTGCTGGGGGAATGGTGGGTCGGCGCCGCACGGGGGACCCGGCACGCCATCGGCATCACCATCGGCACCGGCGTCGGCGGGGGTCTCATCCTCGACGGCAAGCTCTACCACGGAGCGTCGGGCGTGGCGGGGGAGATCGGCCACACCACGATCGATACCGAGGGGCGGCGCTGCAAGTGCGGCAACTACGGCTGCCTGGAGGCCTACGCCTCGGGTCCCAACATCGCGCTGCGCGCGGTGGAGGCGATCGAGGCCGGCGCCGAGACCCGGCTGCCCGACCTGGTCGGGGGCCGGCTCGACCACATCACCGCGCAGATCGTGTACGAGGCGGCCCGCGCCGGCGACGAGCTGGCGCTCGAGGTGGTGAACGACACCGCCCGTTTCCTCGGCGCCGGAATCGCCAACCTGCTGAACGTGTTCAATCCCGAGGTGGTGGTGGTCTGCGGCGGCGTGACGCTGGCCGGCGACCATCTGTTCGTTCCGCTGCGGCGGGAGACCGCGCGCCGCGCGTTCAAGCCGGCGGTCTCCGCCTGCCGGATCGTGCCCGGGGAGCTGGTGGGAACGGCGGGAGTCTACGGGGCGGCCAAGGCGTATCTCGACGCGGAGGGGCAAGGCAACGTCGCGGGGCTGCCTTGAGCACGGCCCCGCCACCCCACCGCCGGGCTGCCCCGCAGCATGCCTAAGGTCGGGATTCTCGGTTCCCTGGTCTGGGACCTCATTCACGGCCGCGACCCGCTGGCGCCGCCGGTGGAGGAGTGGGGCGGGATCGCGTACGCCCTGGCCAGCCTGGATGCGAGCGTTCCAGCCGGATGGGAGATCGTTCCGCTGATCAAGGTGGGCCAGGACCTCGCTCCCCGCGCCCAGCCGTTCCTGCGGAGCCTCCGGCGGCTGGCCCCGGGTGCGCGATGCGTCGAGGTGCCGGCACCGAACAACCGGGTGGTGCTGCACTATCATGCCCACCAGCGGCGGACCGAGCGGATGTCGGGGGGCGTGCCGGGGTGGACCTGGGGCGAGCTGGGGCCGATGGTGAGCGACCTCGATACGCTCTACGTCAACTTCATCTCCGGGTTCGAGCTGACGCTGGGCACGGCGCAGGCCCTGCGCCAGGGGTTCGCCGGGCCCATCTACGCCGACCTCCACAGCCTGTTCCTGGGGATGCGGCACGACGGCCTGCGGGTGCTCCGGCCCCTCTCCGACGCCGCCGAGTGGCTCGGCTGCTTCGACGTGGTCCAGCTCAACGAGGACGAGATGCGGCAGCTGTCTCCCGATCCGCTCAGTCTGGCCGCCGAAGCGATCGCCGCCGGCGTGTCGCTCCTGATCGTGACGCTGGGCCCGAAGGGGGCGGCGTACGTCGCGGCGCCGGGGTTCGACGGGTGGGCGGGAGGGCGGAACGGCGGAACGGCCGCCACCCTCCGCTCCGCCCTCATCCCTGCCCCCGCGGTCGAGACTCTCGATCCGACCGGCTGCGGCGACGTCTTCGGAGCCGCGGCGGCCGGGCGGCTATTCGCCGGCAACCCGGTGGAGGCCGCGATCCGCCACGCCACCGCCATGGCGGCGCGCAATGCCGGGTTCAGGGGCGCCGGCGGCCTGGCCCACCACCTCCGCGGCGAGCTGGTCACCCCGTGACCCGGGTGATCGAAGTCCCCGCCCATCTCGACGACCGCAGCTTCGACCAGTTCGCGGCCGGGTTCGGCGCCTGGCCGCCGGAAGAGAAGGTTCTGCTCGATGCCCGGGGAGCCCAGTGGGCCTCGCCCTACGGCCTGATCGGCATGCTCACCGCCGGACAGGCCCTGGCGGAAGCCAAGCGGGACCGCCCGCTCCTCACCGTGCCCCAGAGCGAGGAGGTGAAGCGGTACTGGGCCCGGGCGGGGTTCTTCCACTACGCCGCCGAGCTGTTCGAGCTGCACGGCCGGGTGCCCCGGGCGCAGGCCTCGGGCCCCTCCGACGTGCTGCTCGACGTGACCCCGGTGCGGGCCACGGAGGACGTGCACGAGGTGGTCGGCAAGATCTCCGAGAGCGCCACACGGATCCTGCACGGCGAGCTCGGCCTCGAGCTGAAGGCGACACTGCGCTTCACTATGGCGCTTTCGGAGGCGTGCCAGAATATTGTGGAGCACGCCGGCACCAGCGGCTGGGTGGCGGTCCAGGCATATACGTTCCGGCGCCGGCTGGGTCGCAGGGTCGTCGTGATCGCGGTGAGCGACGCGGGCATCGGCTTCCGCCGCTCGCTGGAGAGCACGCATGCCAAGCGCTTCGGCGAGCGCTGGGGTGACGGCGCCGCGCTCGAGGCGGCGTTGATCCAGGGCGTGAGCCGCTTCCGCGATCCGGGCCGGGGCCAGGGACTGGCGTTCATCAAGCGGTTCCTTGATCAATGGAAAGGCAAGATCTCGATCCGGAGCGGCACCGCGCGGCTGTCGATCGTCCCTCCGTGGGACGAGGACGTTCCCCTCAGCGAACACCTTCCGTTCTTTCCCGGAGCCCAGGTGCAGATCATCATCCCCGCGCAGGACGCCGAGCCGCGATGATCCAGACCATCCGGATCGGCAACCTTCTGCGGGAAACGGTGATGCGTCCGTACCGCTGCCTGGTCACCCGCCCCACCGGGGCCGCGGTCCGCTGCCGGATCGAGGAGGCCCTGGCCCGATCCGACTGCCACATCACCCTGCTCGATTTTTCCGACGTCGAGCTGCTCGACCTGAGCTGCGCCGATGAAGTGGTCGCCAAGCTGCTCCTAGCCGAGGCGGCGATGCCGCCGCGCTTCCTGGTGCTGCGGGGTCTGAGGGAGGACCATCACGAGGCCATCGAGTACGTGCTGACCCATCACCGGCTGGCGGTCACCGCCACGATGCACGGGCGGGGGGAACCCCGGCTCCTCGGCTGGGTCAGCCCCGACGCCCGGGCCGCCTTCGACTGCCTCTGCGCGCTCGGCGCCGCCCGCCCGGGCGACCTGGCCGAAGCGCTGGCCTGGTCCGAGGGCCGCGCCCGCGAGGCGCTCCAGGCGCTGCTGGCGCATCGGCTCATCCGCCCGGACGGCGAACGGTATCTGCCCCTGCTCTCCGCATGAGTCCCCGCCGGTTCGGCCTCTCCACCACGGCGATCCACGGCACCCCGCGCCGCCGGCCGGACTGGACCCCCGTCGCCCCCTCCGTGGTCCAGAGCAGCACCTTCACCAATCCGGTCGGGTCGGAGGAAGAGGTCCTCTACACCCGCTACGGCAATACGCCGAACCAGGTGGCGCTGGCCGCCAAGTACGCCCAGCTCGAAGGCGCCGAGGCAGCGCTCTTCTGCGGCAGCGGGATGGCCGCCACCGCCCTCGCCCACCTGGCGGTGCTCCGGCCCGGCGACCACCTGGTCACCAGCCGCTGGATCTACGGCGGCACTCGGCGGCTGTTCGACCAGGAGCTGGCCCGGCTCGGCATGGAGCTCACCTACGTGGACCCGGACCAGCCGCGGCAGTGGCGGCGGGCCGTGCGGAAGACCACGCGGGCCATCTTCTTGGAGACTCCGACCAATCCCCTGATTCGGGTGCTCGACCTCACCCCCATCGCCCACATCGCGCGGGAGTTCGGGCTGGCCCTGCTGGTGGACGCGACCTTCGCCAGCCCGATCAATTTCCGGCCGCTGGAGCACGGGGCCGACGTGGTGATCACCAGCGCCACCAAGTATCTCAACGGCCACAGCGACGTGGTGGCCGGCGCGGTGGCCGGATCGGCCTCGCTGATCGAGGAAGTCCAGGGGTTGCTCCGGCTCTGGGGTCAGGCCATCGACCCCCACACCGCGTGGCTGGTGGACCGGGGGATGCGCACCCTCGCCATCCGGATGGAGCGGCACAACGCCAACGGCCTGGCGGTGGCCCAGTGGGCGGAATCCCATCCGGCCTTCGCCCGGGTGCACTATCCCGGGCTGCCGTCCCATCCCGACCACCGGCTGGCCCGGACGGTCCTGAGCGGGTTCGGCGGCATGGTGGGCCTCGAGCTCAAGGGCGGCCCCCGCGCCGCCGAGCGGGTGCTCAAGCGGCTCCGGATGATCGCCCACGCGCCCAGCCTGGCCGGGGTCGAGAGCCTGGTCTCCGAGCCACGGCTCACTTCGCACAAGGACCTCGGCCCGGAGGGGCGCGCGGCGATCGGGATTCCCGATGGCTTCCTCCGCCTGAGCTGCGGCCTGGAGGACGCGGACGACATCATCGGGGACCTGGCGCAGGCGGTGGGCGGGCGGGGATAAGGAGGAGGTGAAGGGTGAAGGGTGAAAGGTGAAGGGTGAAGGGTGATCCCCCTTTCACCCTTCACCTTTCACCCTTCACCCTCACCTTTCACCCCTCAGCCGCCGTCATTACCTTCCGACTTCGTGATCCGCTTCTCCCACGTCTACAAATCCTATCCCAACGGTGCCCTCGCCCTGAAGGACCTCTCCTTCACGGCCAACAAGGGGGAGTTCGTTTTTCTCACCGGACATTCCGGCGCGGGGAAGTCCACCATCCTGAAGCTGCTGTACGCGGAACAGCAGCCGACCAGCGGCGAGGCGCGGGTCTCCGGCTACAACGTGAGCACGCTCAAGCGCGACGAGGTGCCGAAGCTGCGCCGCCGCCTGGGGATCGTGTTTCAGGACTTCCGGCTGCTGGAGGACCGGACCGCGGCGGAGAACATCGCCTTCGCCCTGGAGGTGACCGGCGCCCGGCGCGATACCATCGCGGCGCGGGTGATGCGCGTCCTCACCCAGGTCGGGCTGTCCGCCAAGAGCCGGGCCTATCCTCGCGAGCTCTCCGGCGGCGAGCAGCAGCGCGTCGCGATCGCCCGGGCGCTGGTGAACGACCCCGCCATCCTGATCGCGGACGAGCCCACCGGCAATCTGGACGAGCGGGCCACCCGGGGCGTGTTCCAGCTCCTCCGCGACATCAACGCCGGCGGCACCCTGGTGGTCATGGCGACCCACGACCTGGACCTGGTCCGCCAGGCCCCCTACCGCATCATCGAGCTGCGGGAGGGTTCGCTGGTCTACGACAGCCTGGCGGACGAGCCGGCCTCGGAGGTGGGCTCGTGAGGCTCCTGACCCGGGAGGCGCTGCTCTCCTTCCGTCGCGCGCCGTTGCTCTCGACCCTCTCGGTCACCACCATCGCCTTCTCCCTCTTCACCCTGGGCCTCTTCGGGCTGGTCGCGATCAACCTGCGCCAGGCGCTGCGGGGACTGGAGGAGCGGGTGGAGATCGTGGCGTTCGTGTTCCGGGGCACCCCGGCGGAGGCCATCGCCATCGCGACCCAGGACATCGCCGCCTTTCCCGAGGTGGGCGACGTGCATTTCGTCTCCGAGGAGCAGGCCCTGGCACGGGCCCGGGCGGAGCTGGTCGAGTTCCGCGACGCCTACCGCGACCTCCAGGTCAACCCGCTGCCGGCCTCGATCGAGGTCCGGATGAAGGAGGGATACCGCGACGCCGCCACCGTGGAGCGGGTGGCCGACCGGCTCAAGGGCTTCAGCTTCGTGGACGACGTGCGCTTCGGCCGCGACTGGATCCAGCGGCTCGATCAGCTCCGCAACGTCACCGGCCTCGTGGGCCTGGTGATCGGGCTCGCCTTCGCGGGCGTGGCGGTCGTGATCATCGGTGTCACCATCCGGCTGACCCTGCTCCAGCGGGCCCGCGAAATCGCGATCATGCGGCTGGTAGGCGCGACCAACTGGTTCATCCGGGGCCCGTTCCTGCTGGAGGGGGCGCTCAAGGGCCTCTTCGGCGGCCTGTTGTCCCTCGCCCTCTGCTGGGCCGGGTGGCGGCTCTTCCGGGGCGGCACCGGCGGCCCCTTCACGGGGCTCATCTTCTTCCGCCCCGACCAGATGCTGGTGATCGTCCTGTTCGGCATCCTGCTGGGCCTGGGTGGGAGTCTGGTGAGCGTGGGCCGGCACCTGAGGAATGTGTAGGCCGCGGGCAGCGCGCACTGCCCCGCGGCCCCGCCGCCCCGCCGCCCCGCTCCTGCTGGGCGCATCCCTCCTGCTCCTCTGTGCCCCGAGCCCCGCGCGCGCCCAACAGGATATCGAGTCCAGTCGCCGGCGGCTGGAAGAGATCCGCCGCGAGCGCGACCGGCTGGAAGAGCAGCGGCAGCGGCTCCAGGGACAGGTCCACGACGTGCGCGACGAGCTCACCAACCTGGAGCGGCAACGGGAGTCCACCGGACGGATCGTGAGCGAGATCGAGCGCCAGATCGGCGGGCTCTCGGGCCAGCTCGACCGCAGCAGCACCGAGCTGATCCTCGCCGAGGACAACCTGGCCGAGCGGCGCGCGGTGCTGGAGCGCCGTCTGGTGGACATCTACAAGCGCGGCCCGCTCTACACCTTCCAGGCGCTGCTCGCGGCCGAGTCGTTCGGCGACCTGCTCAGCCGTTACAAGTACCTCTATCTCACCAGCCGGCAGGACCGCGCCCTGGTCACCGACGTCGAGAAGCTGCGCAACCGGGTGGTGGAGCAGCGGAACGAGCTCCTGAACGTCCGCCGCCAGCTCGACCGGTCCCGCCAGGAGCGCGAGGCCGAGTACGCGAAGTACACCGAGCTGGCCGAGGCTCGCGCCAAGCGGCTGGACGCGCTGCGCCGGTCGGCTCGCAGCACCGAACGCCGGCTCAGCGCGCTGGCGAAGGACGAGGCCCGGCTCAACAACCTGCTGGCGGCGCTGGAGCGGGCCCGCCGGGACGAGGCCTCCCGGGGGCTCCGTGGCGCGGCCCCGCTGCCCGGCTCGATCACCACCGCCGACCTCGGCCGCCTGGACTGGCCGGTCGAGGGCACCATCGTCTATCGCTTCGGGCGGGACACCCTTCCCAGCGGCGGGATCATCCGCTGGAACGGTGTGGGGATCGCGGCGGCCGTGGGGACCCCGGTCAGGGCGGTCTCGTCCGGGAAGGTGCGGCTGGTGGGACAGTTCGGCACCTACGGGCTCACCGTCGTGCTGGAGCACGGCAACGGCTACTACTCCGTCTACTCCCACCTCCACACCGCTCCGGTGAAGCTCGGCGGCACGGTCGAGAAGGGCCGGGTCATCGGCACGGTGGGCGGCGAGAACAGCGACTACGGGGCTCACCTGCACTTCGAGATCCGGGGCGAGAACCAGGTGGCGCTGGATCCCACCGAGTGGCTCAGGAAGCGGTAAGGCCGGGGCCGGCTCAGTCCACCACCGCCACCCGCTCGCCCGACTGCGCCTTGGCCCGCGCCAGACCGGCCTCGACCAGCGCGACGAGGTCGTCCGGCCGGTCCACCGCCGGATGGGGGTAGGCGACGATGCCCGCGCTCACGACCGGGCGCTCGCCGGCGAGCGCGGGGTCGAGGGGAGTGGCCGACAAGGCGGTGCGGATCCGGCTCACCGAGCAGCGCGCGCCGTCCGCGCCGGTCTCGGGAAGCAGGATGGCGAACTCGTCGCCGCCGCTGCGACAGAGGTAGTCCGGCAGCCGAAGCTCCCCCCGCACCCTGCCCGCCAGGGTCTGCAGCAGCCGATCGCCAGCCTCGGTACCGAGCCGCTGGTTGATCCCTGCCAGGGCATCCACGTCGAGCAGCACCAGGCTGAAGCTGAGCGCATAGCGCCGGGCGCGCTCGACCTCCTCGGCCAGCCGCCGTTCGAGCGACGCCACGGTGCCACAGCCGGTCAGCCCGTCGGTCTCGTCGGGTTCCGCCAGCAGCCGAGCCGACCGCGGGTCCGCCGGAGCGTACCAGGCACGGGCGGCGGCTGACGCCATGCCGGTCGCCAGCTCGAGTTGGGCCGCGCTCAGAGGTCCAGGCTCCTCACAGTGGCGGAGGAGCAGCACCCCCGCCGTCCGACCTTCCAGGGCGGCGGGAATCGCGACCAGTCCGGCGCGTGCGGTCCGCGCGCCGGGGCATTCGGGCACGGCGACCGCCCGGCCGGTGCGCGCGGCCTCCGCGATGGCAGGCTGACCGGCCGGGTCGAGCGCCTCCTCCGG
>Ga0210102_1000104_pt1 | contig 24448 bp, 23 predicted proteins | sample RushOxbow_ThreeS_4_FD_185563 | JGI IMG/M metagenome (GOLD analysis project Ga0210102, IMG submission 185563) | Wetland microbial communities from San Francisco Bay, California, USA, that impact long-term carbon sequestration -... | ecosystem: Environmental > Aquatic > Marine > Wetlands ...
CGGCAGCCGGACGTTGGTTTTACGCGCCATGTCAGCCCCTTAAGCATCGCTTTCCGCGAGGGGGGAGGAAACCACTACCGCTTCCCGGCACACGCAACTATGTCCGTGGCATTGCCTCATCGTCTTGATGCCAAACAACATTCAAAAATGACTGTTAGCAGTTGACTTAACAGGATTTTTGAAACTATAGTGTGGCGATGGACGCAGAATTCAAATCGCTCGAGCGCAAGCTCCACCAGTTCGTCGAGCTGTGCCAGCGATTGCGCGAGGACAACCAGCAATTGCGCCAGCAGCTGGCCTCCGCCATGAGCGACAACAAGCAGCTCACCGACAAAATCGGCACTGCGACCAACCGCTTGGAAAATCTGCTTGAACAGATTCCTGAAGAAGACGCATGAGCGCAGACCCAAAGGCTCTGCAGATCAACGTCATGGGGCGCGAATTTCGCGTCGCGTGCCCGGAAAACGAGCAGAAGGAACTGCTCGAAGCGGTCGATTACCTCAACAAGAAGATGGACGAGATCCGGGACGGGGGCAAGGTGGTCGGGGTCGAGCGCATCGCCATCATGGCGGCGCTCAACATCGCGCACGAATTGCTCTCGACCAAGATCGGCGGTTTTGACATGGCGGCGCTGAAGCGTAGAATGCAGAGCATTGAGACAACGCTCGATCAGGCGCTGCGCGATCAGAGCAAGTTGTTCTGAATATCCCCTGCGGTGTTCGTTGATAGGGCCTTAGACTCTTTGAACCAACATCGTTGAATCTGGACGCCGACTCAAGCAGCTCCGGTGTGCGCATCCGATACGGAAGCGCCTAATGGGCTCGGAAGGCGACCACCCTTGAACCGTTGGTTCAAGATCCAGGCCTGACGGCACAGGCGGGGGTCCCCACAAAAAAATGCGGCGAGTGCGCCGCATTTTTTTGCCCATGAAATACTGGCTTTTCAAGTCCGAGCCTTCCACCTACAGCATCGACGATCTCGCGCGCGACGGGGTCACGGCCTGGACCGGCGTGCGCAATTACCAGGCGCGCAATTTCATGCGCGACGAAATGCGTCCTGGCGACCGCGGATTCTTCTATCACTCGAGCTGCGAGGTGCCTGGCATTGCCGGTATCGTCGAGGTCGTGAAGCCCGCCTACCCCGACCCGACACAGTTCGACCGGAAGAGTCGATACCACGATCCGGGCGCAACCCGGGATGAGCCGCGCTGGTTCAATGTGGACGTGAAGTGGTCGAGCAAGACGCGGGTGGTGGGGCTTGCCGAGCTGCGCGCCCAGAAGGCCCTCAAGCGCCTGCAGGTAATTCAGCGCGGCAACCGGCTCTCCATCACCCCGGTCACGCCCGCAGAATGGGCGTGCGTCATGCGGCTACTCGACAAACCGTGACGAGATACGGGTGACGATTACGGGCGACGGGTTCTCCCGCTCCCCGTCGCGCCCCCCTCGAGGTGCAGCAGGCGGGCGGCATTTCCCCAGAGTATCTGCTGGCGCTGCCGGTCGTTCACGGACTTCATGGCGTTCACGGTTTTGACCGGGTTGTTGTCGGCGATGTCGAAGCAGTAGTCGCTGCCCATCATGATGCGCTCCGCGCCGACGAGCTTTACCATGTCATCCAGGATCGGCTGCGAGTAGCTGATGGTGTCGTAGGTGAAGCGGCGCAGGTACGCGCTCGGCTGACTGGAAATAACCTTGCATTCGCCGCGAATCTCGAAGCCGCGGTCGAGGCGCCCGCGCAGGATCGGCAGCGCGCCCCCGGCGTGCGGCAGGCTCACCTCGAGCTTCGGGAAAGCATCCAGCACGCCGCCGAATATGAGGTGGGCGGCGGCAATCGCGGTGTCGAAGGGATTGCCCAGAAGGTTGATGAGGTAGTACTGCTTCAGCCGCTCGTTGTTGATCATCATCGGGTGCAGGAAGATCGGAAGCCCCAGCTCGGCGATGCGCTCGTAGAGCGGGAAGAAGCTGCGGTCCGAAAGCTCGCGGTCGCGCACGGCGGTTGCCATGTAGATGCCGCGGATGCCCGGCAGCCGCGCGGTGCGCTCGAGCTCCTCGAGCGCGAGATTGGGATTCTGGAACGGCAGACACGCGAACCCGATGAAGCGGTCCGGATGCTTGCGGTGCGCCTCGCTCACTGCGTCGTTGAAAGCCACGCACAGCCGCAGTCCCAGCTCGTCGTCCGCCCAGTACACCATCGGCTGCGTGAGCGAGAGCGCGTGCATGCCGACGCCGATCCGGTCCATGGTCCTCAAGCGGTCCTCGAGGTCGTAGAAATGCGGCGTGATCGGCCCGGTGCGAAGAGCCAGGCCGACCTGGATGAACCTCGCGCCCGAGGGGTCGGTCGCTACCGTCGCGCCGCAGCGCTTGCCGTGGTCCGCGATCAGCTTCAGGTACGACTCCGGAAAATAGTGCGCGTGGGTATCTATCGTCCGTGCTTGCGCCACTGCCTCACCTCGTTTCGCGTTTATCGTCACTGGTCACTGCAGTTTAACTCCAGTCGCCTCCACCACCTCCGCCCACGATTTCACGTCGCGTTCCAGCGCCGCCTGCAGCTCCGCCGGGGTCATCGTCAGCGCCTCGGCGGCATTGACGGCGAAGATCTCCTTCACTTTCGGGGCCGCCGCCGCACGGGCGAACTCCGCGTTCAGGCGCTCGACCACGCCGCGCGGCGTGCCGGCCGGGGCGAGCACGCCGGCAATCACGGCGCCCTCCACGCCCTTGAGGGTCTCCGCGATGGCCGGAATGTCCGGAAGGTACGGCGAACGCCGCGCCGCGGCCACGCCGAGCGCCACCAGCTTGCCGCGCTGCACGTGCTGGATGCTGGGGGGAACCGTAGCCATGACCAGCGCGACTTCGCCGCCCAGGAGCGCGGTCACCGGAAGCGCCCCGCCCTTGTAGCTCACGGCGGTCACCTTGATGCCCGCGCGCATCCGGAATTTTTCCGCCGTCATGTGAGTCACGGTGCCGACGCCCGAGTTGGCGAGCGTGATCCCCGGATGCTTTTTCGCCACCGCGATCAGCTCGCGCACCGTCTTCGCGCCGACCGAGGGGTGCGTAATCAGAATGAGCGGCGACGAATTGACCGCCGTGACCGGCGCGAAATCACGCAGGGGGTGGTACGGCAGCCTGCTGTAGAGCGAGGTCGTGATCGTGTGGGTCGAAAGGTCGGTGAAGAACAGCGTGTGGCCGTCGGGCGCGGCCTTGGCGACGAGGTCGGCGCCGATCGTCGTCCCCGCGCCGGGCCGGTTCTCCACGATCACCTGCTGGCCGAGGCTCTTGGCGACCTCCGCCGCCGTCGCACGCGAGAACGTATCGGTCGGCCCGCCCGGTGGAAACGGCACGATCAGCCGGATCGGCCGCGTCGGAAACGTTTGCGCGAACGCGCCCGCCGCTGCGGCGCCCACAATCAAAGTCGCCATAACTGCGAAAAGTCGTTTCATGCTCCCTCCCTTACCTCAGCGTGCGTCACCAACGACAATCCACCAGCCACCATCCACGCCTTCCTAAGCCAGGTGCCGCCTGAAGAATTCGACCGTCAGCGCGAGCGCGCGGTCCGCCTCGGGCTTGCTGTAGGTCCGGCCGCCGTGGCGGGCGAACGCGTGATCCGCCCCCGGATATTTGTGGATCGTCACGAGCGGATTGGGCGCGAGCCGGCGCTCGAGCAGATCGTTCACCTCCGCCTGCACCCAGCGATCCTTCATCGCCATGTGCAGCATGAACGGCCGGTGCAGGTTGCGGACTTCGCGGATGTGATGCTCGATGTAGGTGCCGTAATAGGCGACCGCGCAATCGATATCGGTGCGGCAGCACATCAGGTAGCAGAGCTTGCCGCCGAGGCAATAGCCGACCGCGCCGACCTTCCGGTTGCACTCCGGCAGACCCGTCAGGAAGCGCCATGTGTCCTCCATGTCGCGGACGCCGAGGTCGTATTCGAAATCGTAATAGAGGTCGAAGGCCCTCTTCACGTGCTCCGGGTTCGAATCGGACAGCTCGACCCCGGGCTCCTGCCGCCAGAAGAGGTCCGGGACGAGGCAGACAAATCCAGCCTCCGCAAATTCGGCGGCGTGGCGCCGCATCGTGTCGTTGACACCCCAGATCTCCATGATCGCGATGATCGCGCCGGCCGGTGTGCGCTCCGGGACGGCGAGGTGGGCACCCATCCCCCCGTCGCGCAGGGGCACCGTGATGTTCCTGGCCTTCATGCCGGCTCTAGATTACGCCATCGCTGCGTAATTTCGCGATGGCGGCATCGTCCATGCGCAGCAGCTCGCGCAGCACTTCCTCCGTGTGCTGGCCGAGTGAGGGCGGCGGCGCCTTATGCTCGAGCGGCGTGCCGGAGAACTTCATCGGGCTCGCGATCAGCGGTATCCTGCCAGCGAGCGCGTGCTCGAGCTCTATTCTCATGCCGCGCGCGGCAACTTGCGGCTCCTCGAACACCTGCTTGAGGTTGTTGATCGGGCCGTTCGGCACCCCCGCCGCCTCGAGCGCGTCGCACCACTCCTTCGTCGTCCGCTTCGCGAATATCTCCGCGAGGAGCCGCGTGATCGCCTCGCGGTTCTCCACGCGCTTCGAGTTGATCGCGAAGCGCGGGTCGCGCGCGAGGTGCTGGCAGCCCGCCACCTCGCAGAACTTGGTGAAGAGGTTGTCGTTGCCGCAGGCGAGGATGACGTCGCCGTCCTTCGTCTTGAACGGCTGGTAGGGCACGATGTTTGGATGCGCGTTGCCGATGCGCCCCGGGGCCTCACCCGTGGCGAGGTAGTTCATGCCCTGGTTGGCGAGGACCCCGACCTGGGTGTCGAGCAGCGCGAGATCGAGGTGCTGGCCGGTCCCGTTTCTCTCGCGGTGCGCGAGCGCGGCACAAATCGCCACCGTCGCGTACATCCCGGTCATGATGTCCGCGATCGGGATCCCCACGCGCTGCGGGCCGCCGCCGGGAAGGTCGTCGCGCTCGCCGGTAATGCTCATGACGCCGCCCATGCCCTGGATCATGAAGTCGTAGCCGGGCCGCTCGCGATACGGCCCGGTCTGCCCGAAGCCGGTGACCGAGCAATAGATGAGCCGCGGGTTGATCTTCGCGAGCTCCGCGTAGCCCAGCCCGTAGCGGGCGAGATCGCCCACCTTGTAATTCTCGATCAGCACATCGGATTGCCGCGCGAGACCGCGCACGATGTTCTGCCCCTCCGCGTTCGAGAGATTGACCGTCACCGATTTCTTGCCGCGGTTGGCGGAGGCGAAGTATGCCGACTCGCGGGTGTCTTTCCCATCCCGGCCCTTGAGCCACGGCGGACCGAAGGCGCGCGAGTCGTCGCCCGTGCCCGGGCGCTCGATCTTGATCACCTCGGCGCCGAGATCGGCCAGGTTCTGGCCGCACCACGGCCCGGCGAGCACGCGCGAGAGGTCGATGACGCGAATATGGGATAGGGGTCCGGCCATGAATTGCGTTCTGTAGCCGTCACGGAATCAAGGCGCGCTATTCTACAATGCACCGCACGCGCATGAATTCCTCGACCGCAATCGAAACCATCAGGCGCGAGGTCGCCATCTGCATGTTCGACCTCTACGGCACGGTGGTGGACATGCAGGGCGGGCTCACGCGGGCGGCGGCGCCCTACCTCGAGGCCAAGGGCTGGGCGGGCGATCCCTCCCGGCTCGTGACCTGGTGGCGCCGCACCCACTTCGAGAACTCGATGATCGACGCGCTGCTGCATCGGGCGCACCTGCCCTACCGCGAGATCGGGCGCATCTCGCTCTCCTACACCCTGGAGCGGGCGGGGGTCCCGCACACCCAGGACGAGGTGAAGCGCCTGGTCGCCGAAATCGAGCGCCTGCAGCCCTTCCCGGAGGCGGTGGGGGCGCTGACGCGGCTCAAGAAGAAATATCGCCTCGTGATCCTCTCCAACGGCGACCCCGACATGCTGGAAGCGATCAAGCCTCACCTGGGCATCGCCTTCGACCGCATGATCTCGGTCGCCGAGGCGGGCAGCTTCAAGCCGCATGCGGCGACCTACCGCCGGGCCGCGGAGATCATGGGCACGCGGGCGGACGAAATACTGTTCGTGGCGAACCATGCGTTCGACTGCGTGGGTGCGAAGGCCTCCGGCATGCGCGCCGCATTCGTCGACCGCCGCAAGCGCCCCTTTGGGGACTGGCCCTATCAGCCCGATCTCGTCGTCGGCAATCTCGGGGAGCTCGCCGACCTTCTCGGTTGAGGGGACCCTTGCCTTCAGCGCGGGTGTGGGCTAACGTTTCCTAGAAGCAGACAGGGTCCGGCCTAATCACGGCCGGACACCAAACCGGAGGAGGAAAACCATGATTACCCGATTGACGGCAGCACTCACGCTCTTGCTCGGCGCGCTAAGCGGTTACGCGCAGGACTACCCGACACGCGCGATCAACATCACCGTGCCGAATCCACCGGGCGGCATGAACCAGATTCATGCCCAGCCCCTCTCCGCCGTGATGGAGAGGCTTACCAAGCAGCCGGCTCCGATCGTCAACCGGCCCGGCGGCACCGCGGGCGTCGGCACCGCCTACGTGGCCAATCAGCCCCCCGACGGCTACAACATCCTGGTGACCACGGCCAACCTGCACCTGCTGATCGAGAAGGACAAGATATACGGCATCAAGTCGCCGTTCACGCTCGACCAGATCGTCCCGCTCGCCCTGATGAGCGCGGATCCATTGATCATGGTCGTCCATCCGTCGATGCCCGTGAAAAGCGTGAAGGAGCTGGTCGCGCTCGCCAAGCAGAAGCCGAACGAGATCGTGTTTTCGTCCTCGGGGCCGTACGGCATCACGCATACGCCCACGGCCATGTTCCTCCATGCAGCGAAGATCACCATGCGGCATCTGCCGACGACCGGCGGCGGCCCGGCCATCACGCAGGCGCTGGGCGGGCACTCGCAGGTGACGGGCGGGGGGCCGGCAGCGCTCTACCCCTACACCCAGAGCGGCAAGCTGCGCGCGATCGCGAGCTGGGGCGTGAAGCCGCACCCGGCGTTCCCCAAGACGCCGACGTTCCAGTCCATGGGCTACAAGGACGTGGAAGCGTACCTTTGGGTCGGGCTCTTCACGCGCTCGGGCATTCCGGAGCCGATCTTCAACCGAATGCGCGAGATGGCCGCCAAGGTCACGGCCGATCCCAGCTTCAGGTCGGCACTCGAGAAGGTCCAGGTGGTGCCGGACTACCGCGACGCGCCGGAATTCAAGAAGTTCTTTGACGCCGACCACAAGCGCATGGCCGCCGCGATCAAGAATATCGGCAAGCTCTGATGAAAATCGGACGCATCGAGCCCATCGCCGTCAGCCTGCCGCTGGCGAAGCCGCTCAAGATGGCGTTCGAGGAGGTGCGAAGCGCCGAGAACGTGCTGGTGCGGCTCGAGACCGGCGGTGGCGTCGTGGGCTGGGGCGGGGCCGCGGCGGCGCCGACCATGACCGGCGAAACGGTGGCGAGCATGGCCGCCGCGATCCGCTACCTTGCGCCCAGGCTCGAGGGCATGCCTCTCGACGACGTCGCGGCGGTCATGGCCCGCGCCGGCAACTACCTCTACGGCAACAACTCCGCCAAGTCGGTGATCGAGATGGCGCTGCACGATGCGCTCGGGCGCGCGCGGAGCAAGCCCGTGCACGACCTGCTCGGCGGCAAGCGGCGGGGACGCATCGCGGTCCTGCGCATGGTCGGCACCGGCAAGGGCACCGCCGCCGACGTGGCCGACGCCCAGCGCGGCCGGGCCGACGGCTACGTGGCGTTCAAGATCAAGGTCGGAGTCGCTGCGCCGCGCGAGGACGCCGAGCGCACGCGGAAGATCTGCGAAGCGCTCCACGGCAACGGAAGCCTCCTCATCTGCGCGGACGCCAACCAGGGCTGGACGCCGGATGAGGCGGCCGATTTCGCGCGCGGCGTCGAGGACACGGCGCTCGCCTACTTCGAGCAGCCGGTCGCCGCGCATGATCTCGAGGGCATGGCGAGGGTTGCGCGCGCAAGCCGCATTCCGGTCGGCTGCGACGAGGGACTGCACTCGCTGGAAGATCTCCAGCGCCACCACGAGGCCGGGGCCGCGGGCGGCTTCAGCCTGAAGACCATCAAGCTGGGCGGCATGAAGCCCGTCATGGACGCGGGGCTCCTGTGCGAGAAGCTCGGCATGAAAGTGAATCTCGCCTCCAAGATGGCGGAGACCGGCATCTCGACCGCCGCGCTGCTGCATCTCGCCGCCGCGCTGCCCGCGGTGGACTGGGGCATGGGCCTCTCCAGCGTCTATCTCACCGACGACATCCTCCGGCAGCCGCTCGCGGTTGCCAGCGGCCACATCTCCGTGCCGTCGGGTTTCGGTCTGGGAATAGAAGTCGACGAAGCGAAAGTCCGCCGCTACTCACGGGAAGCGTGACGTCAGGAAAAGGTGTCAGGAACCTTTTTCCTCCAGCATCGATACGGTGCTGAAAAAGGTTCCTGACACCTTTTCCGCAGCTCAGAGCTTGATCTTGGGATCGAGCCAGTCCCGCAGCGAGTCCCCGAACAGGTTGAAGGCAAACACCGCGAGGCTGATCGCGATGCCGGGAAAGACGATCATCCACGGCGCCTGCTGGTAGAAATCCGCCGCTGCCCCCGAGAGCATCAGCCCCCACGACGGCGTCGGCTCCGTCACGCCCAGCCCCAGGAACGAGAGCGAGGCTTCCGCGAGAATGGCCTGGGCCACGAACGCCGTCAGCAGGATCAGGTAGGGCGCGACCACGTTGGGAACCATATGGCGGAAGATAATTCGCGTGTGCGAATAGCCCGCCGCGCGCGCCGCGTCCACGTACGGCATCTCGCGGATCGCCAGAGCGGAAGCGCGCACCACGCGCTCCACCCGTGGCAGCATCGGGATGGCGATCGCGATGATGAGATTGATGTCGACGCCGAGCACGATGTAGTGGCCCAGCACCGCGACGACCGTGATCGCCAGCACGATGATCGGGAACGACAGCAGCACGTCCATGACGCCTTGGATGAAGAGATCGGTCCTGCCGCCGAAGTACGCCGACGCGACGCCGATCACCGCGCCGGCGGTGCACCCCAGGAACGAGGCGATGAAGCCGATCGCGAGCGCCGTGCGCGCGCCGTAGATGATGCGGGAAGCCACGTCGCGCCCGAACGAATCGGTGCCGAGCCAGTGCTCCGCCGAGGGACGCGCGAGCTGCGAGGCGTAGTCCACCGTCAGGGGATCATAAGGCGCGACCCACTGCGCGAACGCCGCGCATACGCACATCGCGATGATGACGACAAGGCCGGTCGCGCCCAGCGGCTGCTGCGTCACGAACAGCAGCACCGGGTGCCGGCGCTTGGGCACCTTGTACTCGATCGTGGCCGCCGCCGTGCTCATCGGTCATTTTCCGTCGCTAGCGATAGCGGATCCGGGGGTCGAGGAACGCGTACATCAGGTCCATCACGAAGTTCACCAGCACGAAGAACACCGAGACCAGCAGGACCAGCGACTGGATCATGGTGAAGTCGCTGCGCGTTATCGCTTCCACGAAGAGCTTGCCGATGCCGTTCAGGTTGAACACCTGCTCGGTCACCACCAGCCCCCCGATCAGGAACGCGAACTCCAGGCTGATGACGGTGACGACCGGCAGCAGGGCGTTACGCATGGCATGGCGCGCCACCACCAGGCGCTCGACCACGCCCTTGGCGCGCGCGGTGCGGATGTAGTCCTCCTGCAGCACCTCCAGGATCGAGGAGCGCATCATGCGCGTGGAAACGGCGGAATAACGGTAGCCCACGGCCATCGCCGGCCAAATGAGCTGGGAGAGATTTTCCCAGGGGTCGTCCACGAACGAGGTGAAGGTGAGCGGCGGGATCCAGGAGAAATACGTGAGCAGCAGCAGGATGATGATCATGCCCAGCCAGAACGAGGGCACCGCCAGCCCCGCGATCGAGAATACGCGGATCGCCTGGTCGATCCAGGAATCCTTGAAGATCGCAGACAGCGTGCCCAGCGGCAGCGCGAGCAGGATCGCAAGGATGGTTGCCATGACGGCGACCTGCAGCGAGAGCTCGAGCCGGACGCCGATCTCGTACGCGACCGATCTCCCGGTCCACATCGAGACGCCGAAGTCCCCTTGCAGCACGCCCCAGAACCACTTGAAGAACTGCACTGCCAGCGGCTGGTCGAGGCCGAGGCGTGCGCGCTCCTGGTCGATCACTTCCTGCGAAATATTGGCCCCGCCCGCGTCCCCCAGCAGCATAGTGGCGACCGGGTCGCCGGGCATCAGGCGCAGCAGGAAGAAGACGAGGACCGCGACGCCGAGCAGCGTCGGGATCATCAGCAGGGTGCGGTGAAGGATGAATCTCAGCATTGCTGGATGAAGCGTGACCAGTGACCAGTGACCAGTGACCGGAAGAACTCTCCGCCAGCCTGGTCCGAAAAAGCCGCGGCGGCCCCGAGGCCGCCGCCTGCATTGCTACTGGTCACCGGTCACCAGTCACGGGTCACCGGGTTACTGGTCGAGCCAGACGTCCGCCAGGTCCTGCCCCACGTAGTGGCTGGGCGTGATGTGCCAGCCCTTGAGCTCCTTGTGGTGCACGATGATGCGGTGCCACCAGATCGTCGGGATCGTGTAGGCCTGCTCGAGCGCCCGCTTCTCGAACTCGCGCAGGAGCGCGTAGCGCTTCTTCTTGTCGAGCTCCCCGGATTGCCGGTCGAACAGCTCGTCCAGCACGCGGTCGGTCTGCTGCGCGTAGTTGATGGGCGCGCGGTCATGCGACAGGTACTTCTGCAGCTGCAGGTTGGGCTCGTCCATGAAGTCGCAGTTGAAATCGAGCGCCGCCTCGAACGTCGGCTTGTCGCGCTGCTGCGCGGCGAGGTAGAGCCGCGTCTCGAGCTGCTCGTGCTTGACGGCGAGCCCGATCTGCCGCCACTGATCGATCAGGAACACCCCCACCGGCGTATACGGCATGGCGACGTTGCGGTTGGTGAGCGTGAAGCTGAGATTCGGCACGCCCGCCGCGGCAAGCAGCTTTCGGGCCTCCGCGCGGGAGGCGGCCACGTTCCTGGAGAAGCCCGGATATTCGAGCAGCTCACTCTCGCTCGCGGCGAGATCGTAGCCCGGCCGCAGGATGCCGCCGACGTGGCGCACCAGCGCAACCTGGGACAGCGCCTGGGCGCCGCCCCAGCGGTCGATCGCAAGATTGAGCGCCTTGCGCACGCGCTGGTCATCGAAGGGCTTCTTCTTGGTATTGAAGGTCACCACCAGCGAGCACACCCAGGGAGTTTCCTGCACCACCGCCCTGTTACCGAGCGCCTTGACGATGCGGTCGCGGTTGGCCGGGGGATGGCCCCTGAACTCCACGATTACCTCGCCCGCGGAAAGCGCGTTCACCATCGGCGCGCCGCTGATGAAGATCGCCACGTAGCCGGCAAGATAGGGCTTGCCCTTCTCGTAATACTGCTCGAAGCGGCGGCCAGTCCAGTGCGATCCCGCCACGTGGCCGGCGAAGGTGAACGGCCCGGTGCCCATGATGTTGCGCTCGGGGAAGCGCGGGTCCTGCTTCAGCTTCGCCGCGCTGTATATGCAGTCCCAGGGGCTCGCGAAGCTCGCCAGCATGCCGGAGTTGGGCTTCTTGAGCCTAAACACCACGGTCTGGGCGTTCGGGGTTTCGATCGAGGCGATGTCGGCAAATGTCGCCTGCCTCACCGAGCGCACGCCCGGCGGGGGATTGCGCAGCCGCTCGTAGGTCGCCTTCACGTCCTCGGAGGTGAACGTCGAGCCGTCGTGGAACTTCACGCCCTTGCGCAGCCGGAACGTATAGGTAAGGCCGTCCTTCGAAACCGTCCACGACTCCGCGAGGTCGCCCTTGATCGCCGGGTATTTCGCGGTATTAAACTCCAGCAGCGTGTTGTAGTGAGGCCGCACTGGGTGAATGAACGCGAAAGACGTCTGCGCGTGGCAATCGTAATTCGGCGGCTCGGCGCTCACAGCGAACTTGAGCAACCCGCCCCGCACCGGCGTCTCGGCCGCCATCGCCCCCGCGGCGGCGAACGCCGCCGCGCCCAGCAGCAATGCAGACAATCGCTTCATGGTCCCTCCTCCTTTTTTGATGTTCAGAGCTTGATGCAAGCGGCAAAATGCCTCGGCCGCACCTCCCTCAGCGGGGGGACGGTCATCTTACACTCTTCGCCCGCCAGCGGGCAGCGGGTGTGGAATACGCAGCCGCGCGGGGGATTTAACGGGCTCGGCACCTCGCCGCCCAGCACGCGATGCTCGCGCCTTGCCTCAATCTGCGGGTCGGGGATCGGCACCGCGTCGAGCAGCGCGCGGGTATAGGGATGCAGCGGCTCGGCGTAGAGCGTATCGCGGTCGGCGATCTCCATCACGTGCCCGAGATACATCACGATCACGCGATCGGAGATGTGCCGAACCACCGCCAGATCGTGCGCGATGAAGAGGTAGGTCAGCTTGTACTTCTGCTGCAGCTCTTCCAGCAGGTTCATGATCTGGGCCTGGATCGAGACGTCGAGCGCCGACACCGGCTCGTCGCACACGATGAAGGAAGGCTGCATCGCGAGCGCGCGCGCAATCCCCACGCGCTGGCGCTGCCCACCCGAGAGCTCGTGCGGGTAGCGCTCCGCCATGTATTCGAACAGCCCCACCTGGGTCAGCAGCTCAGCCACCTTCGCGCGCGCCGCCTTCCTGTCCGAAACGAGCTTGTACACCCGCATCGGCTCGGCGATGATGTCGCCGATGGTCATGCGGGGATTCAACGAGCTGAACGGGTCCTGAAAGATGACCTGGATCTTGCGACGATAGTCCTTCAACTGCTGTCCGTGGGCGCGCGTGACGTCGGCGCCCTCGAACACCATCTCGCCGCCGGTCGCCTCCTCCAGCCTCAGGAGCGTGCGTCCGACCGTGGTCTTGCCGCAACCGGACTCTCCCACCAGTCCCACCGTCTCGCCGCGGAAGACCTCGAAGGAGAGCCCGTCCACCGCGCGCACCTCGAGCCGCGCACCCTTGATCAGCTTGAGGCCCGCGCTGACCTCGAAGTAGGTCTTGAGGTCGTTGACCTTCAGCAGCGGCCGCGCCTTGTCGAGCGCCTTCAGCACCGGCGGCTGCGGGTTGGCGCTCTGCAATCCCAGTCCCGTCGGCCCCACCTGCGCCATCTCCCGCGCCCGGATGCACGCCGAGTAGCGATGCGGCTCGACCTGGGCGAGTGGCGGCGGCGCGGAGACGCAGGCCGGCTGCTGCGCCGGACAGCGCGGGGCGAAACGGCACCCTGGCTGCGGATCGAGCAGGTTGGGCGGCAGGCCCTCGATGGTCTCGAGCTTCAAGCCGCGCGGCTTGTCGAGCCGCGGCACCGAGCGCAGCAGCCCGGCCGTGTACGGATGCAGGGGCCGCGCGAAAACATCGGCGGCCGAGCCCTGCTCCGCCAGGCGCGCCGCATACATCACGTTCACGCGGTCGGCGTAGCGCGCCACGATGCCGAGATTGTGCGTGATCACCACCAGCGCGATGCCGAGATCGCGCGAGAGATCCTTCATGAGCTTGAGGATCTGCGCCTGGATGGTGACGTCGAGCGCGGTGGTCGGCTCGTCGGCGATGATGAGCTTGGGATTGCACGAGAGCGCGATCGCGATCATCACGCGCTGGCGCATGCCGCCCGAGAACTGGTGCGGATACTGGTCGAGCCGGCGCTCGGCGTCGGGTATGCCGACCAACTTCAGGAGCTCTGCCGCGCGCGCGCGCGCCGCCCTCTCGGTCATGTCGAGGTGGATCAGCAGCGGCTCCATGATCTGGAAGCCGATGGTCAACACCGGGTTGAGCGAGGTCATCGGCTCCTGGAAGATCATCGCGATGTCGCGGCCGCGGATCTCGCGCATCTCGTCTTCCGCGAGGTCGAGGAGGTTGCGCCCCGCGAACAGGATCCTGCCGCCGACGACGCGCCCGGCCGGCTTCGCGAGCAGGCGCATTATGGCGAGCGAGGACACGGATTTGCCGCAGCCGGACTCGCCGACGAGCGCCACCGTCTCGCCCGGCCTCACCTTGTAGGAGATGCCTTCGACCGCGCGCACGACGCCGCGCGTCGTCACGAAGTGGACGTGCAGGTCCTCGACTTCGAGCAGCCAGGGGCTTTGCGACGCTTCGGGCGCGGCTGCGCCGCGCGTTGCAGTGGGCTGGTCCATCCTCCGGGGAATGCTGCTTGTTGTAGTGTCTGGTTCAGGCTAGATACCACTATATGGATTGTCAAGTCTCGCCGACACCGGTCGCTGCGCGCCGGTCCGAGCGTGCCCGAGTGGAACTCTCCGGGTGCGCGCCTGCACTAACGAGAGTTAAACTGCGGAGCCGCCCCCCATGCTGCGAGCCCTGAGAACCCTGTTTGATGGCGAGCCCTCGCCGGCACGGGTGCTGCCCGGCCACGAGCGTCGCCATCTGCAGCTCGCTGTAGCGTGCCTCCTGCACGAGGTGACGCGGGTGGACCTCGCGGATTCCGATGTGGAGCGCGCGGCGGCCGAGCACGCGCTCGCCGATCTGTTCGGGCTCGCCCCACCCCATGCGGCGGAGCTCCTGAAAGAGGGTCGCGAACGCGCCCGGCAGCTCACGTCCTATTTCGCGCCGGTGAGCGTGATAAAACGCGACCTGCCGTTGCCCGTACGAGTGCACCTCATCGAGCATCTGTGGCGGATTGCATACGCCGATGGCCGGCTCGACTTGCACGAGGACCACTACGTGCGCAAGATTGCGCACTTGCTCTACGTAACCAATACCCAGAGCATGCTGGCGCGCAATCGTGCGCGCGGCACGCCGGGATCCGGGATCGGCACTTCGTGAATCGTCAATCGAGCAAGACTCTGCCGTCAGGATGAAAAGGCGGAACATCATGAGCCTCTCCGCGCTGCTCGTCATCGCCGGCGTCGTGGCGCTCATCGTGGTGGCGCGCGGGGGCCCGAGCGACTGGCGCACGGCGAGCCGCGCGCCGGTCGGCCTCGCGCCGGATCCCTCAAAGACTCCCGAAGCGGTGGTGCAGGTCTACGCGGCGCGCGCGGTCAGGTGGCGCGGCTATTTCGGAGTTCACAGCTGGGTCGCCGTGAAACCCGCGGGTGCGCGCGCGTACACCGTCTACGAGGTGATCGGCTGGCGCCTGCGTTACAGCGATTCGGCGCTCGCCATTCGCGAGCGCGGACCCGATGAGCGCTGGTTCGGGGCGGAGCCGGAATTGCTTGCCGACAAGCGCGGCGCTGGCGTGGACAAGCTGATCGAGCGCATCGATGCGGCCGCGCGCGCCTATCCCTACGCGGCGGAGTACGGCGTATGGCCGGGCCCGAACTCGAATACCTTCACCGCGTGGATCGCCCGCGCCGTGCCGGAGCTGAAAGTCGATCTGCCGCCGACGGCGATCGGCAAGGACTATCTGCGCGACCGCTGGCTCGCCACGGCGCCGAGCGGCCGCGGTCTCCAGGTTTCGCTCTATGGGCTGCTCGGCTTCACCGCGAGCACGATCGAAGGCATGGAGATCAACATTCTCGGCCTCAACTTCGGCTTCGACCCGTTCGCGCCGGCGCTGAGGCTGCCGATGCTCGGCCGCGTGGGCGTGAGCCGGCTCGAGCGCTGACCGCGCCGCCGGCGCATGTCGCCAAACGGCAAAATCAATTTCTCAGCGCATTCAAGCAATTGTCCGGCGCCGCGGCGCACGCGTAGTCGCGCGGCGACGTTTTCCATGGGCGCGTACGCCGTCCCCGTCGGCTAAGCCGCTGATTCCGCGCGATTGGGCGCGCCTGGCATGAAAGTCGCTGGAGCGCGTCCACCGCAATCTCAACGGAGGAAATCATGAAGACATCCGCAGCTTTGCTGATCCGTTTCGCGCCGCCCCTCGCGGCGGCAGCCGTCCTCGCGCTTGGTCTCTTCGCGTGCGGGGAGAAGCCGTCGTCCGACAGCCTCGTGGACAAGCTCGCCCAGAATGCCGGCCGCAGTTCCGCGCCGGCGCCCGCTCCGGTCGTGACGAATCGGTCCGGCAGCCCCGCCCCCGACGCGGTGGTGGAAGCCAGGGTGAAAGCCGCGATCGCGGCCGACCCGGCGCTGCGGTCGCTCACCGTGGACGTCAACGCCGCGGACGGTGTCGTCACGCTCTACGGCACGGCGGATACGCCGGCGAACAGCCATCAGGCGGCGATGCTCGCGATGAACGTGGAGGGCGTACGGTCGGTGCGGAACAAGATGGTGATCGTCCGGGGATCGTAACGGACGCCGGCGCATACGGCGGGAGCGCGAATAGCGGCTGGCGAATCGTGATCAGGGCTTCCTGAAGCCGCCCTCCTTTCAAGGAGGGGTGGCCAGGTGCGCCGGGGTGGTCAGGCGGATGGCTCTTCGCTCCCTCGCGATCCCGCTGCCCCGCCCCCCGCTCTTGCGGTCACCCTTCCCCTGAAAGGGGGGCGCTCACGCGAGCAACCGTGCTTCCGCTCGCGCGCTACTCGGCGCGGATGTTGTTCTCGCGCACCACTTTGCTCCAGCGCGCCAGCTCCGCAACGATGAACTTCTGCAGCGCGGCGGGGCTGCTGACGACGAGGTCCATGCCGAGCGTCCCGGAGAGATGCTTGCGCACGTCCGGCTGGTTGAAGACGCCGACGAGCTCGGAGTGAAACCGGTCGAGAATCGGCTTTGGAGTCCCTCCGGTCCCAAGAATCCCCCACCAGGCGTACGCCGAAAATCCCGGAAAACCCTGCTCCGCAACCGTCGGGACATCGGGCAGCGTGCTGGCGCGCTTGACGCCAGTGGTCGCGATGGCTCGCAGCTTCCCGCCATTCACAAACGGGGTCAGCAGCGCCACCGTCCCGACGGCGACGTCGATTCTTCCGCCCATCGCCTCCACGGTCATCGGGCCGCCGCCCTTAAAGGGCACGTGCACGAGCTTGAAGCCGCCCGCCTGCTGCACCAGCGTCATCATGAGATGCCCTAGACTGCCGCTGCCGACCGAGCCGAAGGTCACGGTGTCCGGCTTCGCTTTCGCCGCCTTGATCACGTCCGCAAAGCTCTTGTAAGGCTTGGCAGGGTTGGTCACGAAGGCGTAGGGGGCGGTCGCGACCAGCATGACCGGCGCGAGGTCCTTCACTGTATCGAACGGGAGGTTGGGGATGAGGACGGGGTTCACGGCGTGCGTGTCGAACACGAACACGTAGGTATAGCCATCGGGTGTCGCCCTCGCCGCGATACCCGTTCCAATGGATCCCGACGCGCCGGTCCGGTTGTCCACGATGAACTGCTGACGCAGCACCGGCGTCAGCTTGGCACCCACGAGCCGCGCGAGGGGATCCACGGTCCCGCCCGGAGGAAATGGCACGATAAAACGCACCGGCTTCGTGGGCCAGTCCACCTTCTGTGCAAACACGGGCAGCACCGCGAGCGCCACCAGCAGTCCGCACGCTGCACGAAATGAAATCAAGAAGTTCATGGCGTTTCCTCCTTCTTTTCAAGGGCCGGCGCTGGCGGCCTGCCGCGCTTTGGTGCAGTATGCCCGTCACAAGCCGTAGCCGCCAAGAAGCAGAAAAATGGGGCCCCATTTTTCAACAGCAATAAAGGAGGAAATCCGATGCGCTCAGTGAAAATGACCGTCCGCGCAGCCGCGCTTGCCTGCGCCGTCGCCGCCCAGCCGCTCGCGGCGGCCCAGCCCGACAGCGCGAAGGGCTACCCGAACAAGCCGGTGCGATTCATCGTGCCGTTTGCGCCGGGCGCCGGCACCGACACGACCGCGCGCACCATCGCCCTGAAGCTCTCGGACGCGTGGGGCCAGCAGGTCGTCGTGGACAACCGCACCGGGGCGGCAGGCGCGATCGGCGTGGATCTCACCGCCAAGGCGATCCCGGACGGCTACACGATCTGCCTGATCTCGGCCTCGCATTCCGTCAATGCCGCGGTCAATCCGAAGCTCCCGTACGACCTCCTGAAGGACCTTGCGGCGATCTCGCAGGCGAGCTCGCTCTTCTACGTCGTCTACCACAATCCCGCAATCCCCGTGAAGTCGATCAAGGAGCTGGTCGCCTACGCCAAGGCGAACCCGGGCAAGCTTCATTTCGGATCGTCCGGCACCGGAGGACTGCAGCATTTTGCCGGGGAGATGTTCAACCACATGGCCGGCATCAAGTTGATCCACGTCCCGTACAAGGGCACGGCCGCGGTCATCCCCGCCATGCTCGCCGGCGACGTCCAGGTCGGGTTCGGCACGCTCTTCGGCGTCCGGCCTCACCTGCCGAGCGGCCGCTTGAGGGCGCTCGCGGTGACCACGGGCAAGCGCACGCCCGCCGCGCCGGAGTTGCCGACCGTCTCGGAAGCCGGAGTGCCCGGCTACGAGGTGGACCAGTGGTACGGCGTGTTGACGTCGGCCAAGGTGCCCGCTCCCATCATCCGCAAGCTGAACGCGGCGATCAACGACGCGCTGAAGTCCCCGGACGTGATCAAGCGTTTCTCCGCCGACGGCTCCACGCCCAGAGGCTCGACCCCGGAGCAGTTCAAGGCGCACATCGAGCGCGAGATCGCGAAATGGCGCAAGCTCGTGAAGGAAGCGAAGCTCGAGTTGCAGGGATAAGGCGCGCCCCGACACACTTTCAATCACACAAGGATCCAGCATGTCCATCGCTTACAACCCAACGGGCCGGTTCGAGATCAAGGCGTGGGACGTCGAGTTTCGGCGCGCCGCCAAGCGGACGCTGATGGCCCGCGTCTACCAGCCGCAGGGCCCCGGCCCCTTCCCGACCCTGCTGGACGCGCACGGCGGCGCTTGGCACGACAAGGACCGTTTCGCCAACCTTCCAATGTGCGAGGCGGCCGCGCGCAGCGGCGTCCTGGTGGTGGCCATCGACATGACGAACTCCCCCGAGGCGCCGTACCCGGCCTCGGTGCAGGACGCGAACTACGGGGTCCGGTGGTTGAAGTCCCGGGCGCCCGAATGGAAGGGCGATCCCTCCACGCTCGGCATACTCGGCAGCTCGAGCGGCGGGCACGTCGCGGAGCTGATCGGCATGCGCCCGCGTGACCCGCGCTACAACGCCCTTCACGGGCCGGCGGGGGTGGACGCGACGGTGGCCTACGTCGCGACGCGCTCACCGATCAGCGACCCCTACGCCCGCTATCAGCACATGGAGAAGACGAACCGCCCGGACATGGTGAAGAAGAGCCGGCTCTACTTCGATCCGTGGGACTCCATATTCGAGGCCAATCCCCAGCAGATCCTCGATCGCGGCGAAAAGGTCTCGCTGCCGCCGCTACTGATCATGCAGGGCGAGCTCGATTCCAATGTGCCGTGGCAACAGCAGGAAAAATTCGCAAAGGCCTATCGCGCGGCCGGCGGCGAGTGCGAGCTCGAGATATTCAAGGGCTGCGAGCACATGTGGATCGCCCAGCCCGGGCCGCAGACCGATCGCGCGCACGAGGTGCTGACGGCATTCATAGGTCGGCAGATGCGGGCGCTGCGGCGCGCCGCATGACCGGGTAACGTGAGGCTTGCCGCCCCGGCGGCCTCAGGAGACGCCCTCGACGACCCGCAGCTCCCGCTCTACCGCGTCCTTCCCGAGCGCCTTCATGGCCGCCTGGTAGCCGGGGCTGTCGTGCGCGGCGATCGCCTTCTCCAGGCTGTCGAACTCGATCACGACCGTGCGCTGGTTCAACCCCGCTTCGTAGACCTTGGCGGGCATGCCGCGCACGATGAAGCGCCCTCCCGCCGCCTGGATCGCTGGACCTGCGAGCTTGGCGTAGGCAGCGAGCGCATCGGGATTCTTGATCGAACGGTAGAACGCAATCCAGTAAGCCTTGGCCACGGAATCCTCCTTGAAGTGACGTGACGTTGCGGTGGGAACGCGGTGGATTCTACGCCCGTCCCCTCATAGCGTAGGGCTCTTGAACTCGCCGCCCAGCGCGACGAGCCCCCACGGCGGCAGCTGCGCATCGGTGCTGAAGCTGAAATGGCCGACGGCGGCGCGCTGGTCGCGGAAGGCGCGCTGCAGCGGATAGTGGTCGTAGATGCCGTTGGCGCCGGCCATCTCGTGCAGCAAGTCCACCGCCTCCACGGTGAGCTTCGCCGCCATCGCAGCGTTGCGCTTGTAGCGCAGCCGCGTCTCGACATCGAGCGTGCCCCCCGCCTCGTAAATGCCGGTGGCCTCCAGCACGTCGTTGCGCAGCAGGAGCCCCGCGGCGTCGATTTTCGCCCCCGCCGCGCCGATGCGCAGCTGCACCGTCTGGAAATCGCGCATTCTCGCCCCCTGGTAGCTGGTGCTGCGCGATTTCACCAGCTCGATCGCGATCTCCAGCGCCGCGCGCGCGTTGCCCACCAGGCAGCCGCCGATGCCGTGGCCGCCCAGCGCGGAGATCGGGATGCGGAAGTGGGGGTTGGAGTTGTACTTCAGTCCCGGCCACGTATGCCCGGGCTTGCCGACCTGCATGGAAATCGTCCGGTAGGAGGGAACGAACACGTCCTTGCAGCGCACCGTCTTGCTGCTGGTTGCGCGCATGCCGAGCACGTGCCAGTCGTCCACCACCTCGTAGTCCGCGAGCGGAACCAGGCAGAACAGGTAGTCGACGGGCTCACCGCCCTCGCGCAGCACGCAGGCAAGGAGGTTCCAGTCGGAGTGGTCGGTGCCCGAGGAGAAGTTCCATTCGCCCGAGAGCACCACGCCCCCGTCCACCGGCACGCCGCGGCCCTGCTGGAAAGCGATGCCGGAGGCGACGCACACGTCCCGGTTCGGCCCCCACACTTCTTCCTGAGCCTTCCTCTCGTACCAGCCGACGGTGCGGTGGTGGGAGGCCAGGTTGTGCACGGTCCAGCCCACCGAGATGTCGCCGCGCGAGAGCATTTCCGGCATGTCGTAGTAGGCGACGAACGGCAGCTCCATCCCGCCCCAGGCCTTGGGCTGCAGGTAGCGGATCAACCCGCTGCGGTTGAGCGCCTCCATCACCGGCGGCGTGAGCCTGCGCGCGCGCTCGCATTCCGCGGCGTGATCGCGGAAAAAGGGAATCAGCTCGCGCGCGCGGCGCATCGCCTCCTCGTAGCTCACGCCGGAAAAACCAACCGCTGGACTTGCCACTTCCCGCTTCATGCCGCGCTCCCGCCCTCCCGTTTCCCGCTGCCGCCTGCCCTCATGCGCCCGCCGCAAATGAAAACGCCCCGCGGACCTGGATCCCCGGGGCGTCGTTACGCAGGCACGCCGGCCTAGCGCCGGTCGAACGTCCTTCCGTTACGGGTTGATCCACTGTTCGAGCCGTGCTGTCCGGTACTGCCTCCAAGGTCTCTCACGGGATCACCTCCTTTCGTGGTTGACGAGCCGCTAGTCTATCAAAGTCTGCGGTGGCACACCGCCCGCTCCCCGTCACCCGCCACCGGTTCACGGTCTGAGCGCGCGCTCGAGCACCCGCGCCACGTGAATCGCCTGACGGCCCGATCCGTCCCGGATCTGGTGGCGGCAGCTCGTCCCGTCGGCGACGATGAGCTCGTCGGCTGCAGCCTTCCGCACGCGCGGCAGCAGCGAGAGCTCGGCCATCTTCATCGAGACGCCATAGTGCGCCGCTTCGTAGCCGAACGCTCCCGCCATGCCGCAGCAGCTCGACTCGATCGCTTCCACTTCCAGCCCGGGGATGAGCCGCAGCACCTTCTGTATGGCGGGCATGGCGTCGAATGCCTTCTGGTGGCAATGGCCGTGGAGCAGCGCCTTTTTCTCCCGCAGCGGCCCGGGCTTCAGGCCAAGCCGCCCCGCTTCGTGCTCGCGCGCCAGGAATTCCTCGAACAGGAACGCGTTCATAGCCAGCTCGGCACTCGCGCCGCCCGGCAGCATCGAGAGGAACTCGTCGCGCAGGCCGAGGAGGCACGAGGGCTCGAGCCCGACCACCGGCACGCCGCGCTCGACGTAGGGCGTGAGCGTCTCGACCACGCGGCGCGCCTCGCGCCTCGCCTCGTCCACCAGGCCGGCGGCGAGAAAGGTGCGGCCGCAGCACAGCGGGCGGCCGCCGTCCGCGGCCTGCGGCAGATGCACCCTGTAGCCTGCCGCCTGCAGCACCGCAGCCGCCGCGCGGGCGTTCTCGGGCTCGAAGTAGCGGTTGAAGGTGTCAATCATCAATACCGCTTCGCGGCTGGGTCCACCTGCCCCCTCAGGGGGAAGGCTGGGATGGGGGTGGTTTTTCGAGAACGCATCACGACGCCACTTCGGCAGCGAGCGCTGCGGCGCGAATCCGAGCCACCGCCGGGATACGGGTTGCAGCGCGTTCATAAGCGGCGCGAGTCGCGAGGCGAGCGGCGCGTAGCGCGGCAGGTAGGCAAGCAGCCGGTCCCTCAACTTGAGGCGGTGGCTCTTGCGGTAGTGGTGCAGGAACTCCACCTTCATCTTCGCCATGTCCACGCCGGTCGGGCACTCGCGCCGGCAGCCCTTGCAGGAGACGCACAGCTCGAGCGTCGCGTAGAGCTCGTCGGAAGCCAGAGCCTCATTTGCGTTCATCTCGCCGAGCTGACCTGAGAGCGCGAGCCGCAGCGTGTTGGCGCGCCCGCGCGTCAAGTGCCGCTCCTCGCGTGTCACGCGGTATGACGGGCACATGGTACCGGCATCGAACTTGCGGCAGTGGCCGTTGTTGTTGCACATCTCCACCGCCTTGGCAAAGCCGTCCCCGCCATGACCCGCCTCGGCCTCATGCTCCGACCAGTCGAGCGCGGTCTTGATCGGGATCGTGCGATAGCCCGGCGAGTAGCGGAAAAGCGTCCGGTCATCCTGTTTCGAAGGCCGCACGATCTTGCCGGGGTTCATCAGCCCCTTCGGATCGAACAGGTCCTTGATCTCCCCGAACGCGCGCGTCAACTTCGGGCCGAAGAACGGCTCGATCCACTCCGAGCGCACCAGGCCGTCGCCATGCTCGCCGGAGTAGGCGCCCTTGTAGTGCCTCACCAATTCCGCCGCCTCTTCGGCGATGGCGCGCATCTTGATTGCGCCGTCGGCCCGCATGTCGAGGATCGGCCTCACGTGCAGGCAGCCGACGGAAGCGTGCGCGTACCAGGTGCCTTTCGTCCCGTGCTTCTCGAACACGCGCGTCAGGCGCTCGGTGTACTCGGCCAGATGCTCGAGCGGCACCGCGCAGTCCTCGATGAAGGACACGGGCTTGCCGTCGCCCTTCATGGACATCATGATGTTGAGCCCCGCCTTCCTCACCTCCCACACGTCGCGCTGCACCCGGGCGTCGGTCATCTCGACCACGCCGCCCGGGAAGCCGAGCTCGCCCATCAGCTCGACCAACTGCCGCAGTTTGCGCAACTGCTCGTCGCGGTCATCGCCGGCGAATTCCACGAGCAGGATCGCGTCGGGATCTCCCTTGATCGCCTGTTCGACGGTCGCGCGGAAGGCCGGGTTCGAACGCGCGAGTCCGATCATCGTGCGGTCCACCAGCTCCACCGCGGCCGGCGCGAGCTTCACGATGTGCCGCGGCGCCTCCATCGCCTGGTAGAACGTCGGGAAATGGCACACGCCGAGCGTCCGGTGCTTCGGCAGCGGCGAGAGGTTCAAGTGGATGCGGCGCGAATACGCGAGCGTGCCTTCCGATCCCACCAGCAGGTGCGCCATGTTGAGGCGCGCCTCATTCATCATGTCGAGGTTGTAGCCGCCCACCTTGCGCAGGAGCTTCGGCACGCGGTGCTCGATCTCTTCCGCCTCGCGCGCCGCGATCGCGCGGATCTTCCCGACCAGCTCGGCGTAGCCCTTCGGCCCGGCGAGCCGGCCTTCCTCCGCCGGCACTTCCCCGAACCCGTACTCCGACCCGTCGGGGAGCACGGCATCGATTGCGCGCACGTTGTGCACCATGTTGCCGTAGCGGATCGAGCGCGAGCCGCAAGAGTTGTTGCCCGCCATGCCGCCGATCGTCGCCTGCGCGCTGGTCGAGACGTCCACCGGGTACCACAGCCCGTGCGGCCTCAAGTACGCGTTCAGCTGGTCGAGCACGACGCCGGGCTGCACGGTGACCGTGCGCGCATCCTTGTCGAAATCGACGATCCGGTTGAGGTGCTTCGAGTGATCGATGACGAGCGCGGCGCCGACGGTCTGGCCGCACTGCGAGGTCCCGCCACCGCGCGCGAGCACCGGCACACCCTCCTCGACGGCGATGCGGAACGCAGTGAGCGCGTCGTCCTCGGTCTGCGGCACCACCACGCCGACCGGCTCGATCTGGTAGATCGACGCGTCGGTCGAGTAGCGCCCGCGGGAGGCGGCGTCGAACAGCACATCGCCCCTCACCTCCCGCCTCAAGCGGGCGGCGAGAGCAGAATTACCGGGAAAGATCTTGCGCATGCCTTCGAGCTTATAATAGCGCACCCATCCCGGAGACAACCCATGAAGCACCAATCAGGCCGGCACTTTCTCCAGATTCCGGGCCCCACCAACGTCCCGGAGCGCGTGCTGCGCGCGATCGACAGCGCCACCGTGGACCATCGCGGACCCGAGTTCCAGGCGATGAGCAAGGACGTGCTGGCGGGC